>Ga0172379_10004806_pt1 | contig 19499 bp, 15 predicted proteins | sample GrowelOW334metaG_FD_119756 | JGI IMG/M metagenome (GOLD analysis project Ga0172379, IMG submission 119756) | Groundwater microbial communities from an aquifer near a municipal landfill in Southern Ontario, Canada - Groundwater well OW334 metaG | ecosystem: Environmental > Aquatic > Deep...
GGTATGCGCCTCAAGCTGTAGCCTATCATGATCGTAGTTTGGGTGGCACTGACACTTGGCGTCAGCAGATTAGTCAAAGAAGAACTTGGCCTCAAGAATTAAAAATTTATTCTTGGGTAAATCATTTGGGTACTATAATTAAAAACGACACATTCTATAATATATTATTAGATTTACCCTGGATTTTAGCTGCTGAAATTAAGAAATTAGCCTATTATTTAATATTTGAACCAGGCACTCTTGTAAAAGCCATGGGGCGCTTGCTAAGATTATATCCTAAGTTTTTAAGTAAAAGACGCTCTTTAGGCGTAACGCGGAAGTTAAGATCTAAAGAAATTAGAAAATGGTGGAATTAATTTAATATGAAGCTATCTATTATTATTCTAAATTATCGTTCAGCTGGCTTAGTGCGTCAGTGTGTAGCCGGGATATATAAAAATTCTCCGCCATTTGATTTTGAAGTAATAGTGGTAGACAATGCTTCGGCCGATGGTTGTTTGGAAAAAATTTCTGAAGAGTGGCCACAAGTTAAAACTATAGCCCTTGAAACCAATCGTGGTTATGCAGCTGGTAATAATGCCGGGTTAAAAAAGGCTCAAGGTGAATATATTTTAATACTGAATCCAGATATTACTATTTTTTCCGAGTCTTTAGAAAAAATGGTTAAATTTATGGAGCAAAATCCGCAGGTTGGACTAGCCGGCCCTAAATTAGTGAACCCAGACGGTAGTTTACAGTACTCTAGTTATAGATTTCCTTCTTTTTGGTTGCCACTGTTTAGACGTACACAGCTTGGTAAATTAAAAAAAGTAAAAAAATTACTTGATAAATATTTAATGGTTGATTGGGATCACAGGCAAAATAAACCGGTTGATTGGTTACTGGGCGCTTGTTTGATAGTAAGTCGGCCAGCCTTGGCCAAAGTTGGCTATTTAGATGAAAGATATTTTCTGTATGTAGAAGATACAGATTGGTGTCGTAGATTTTGGCAGGCTGGTTGGCAAGTTTATTACATGGCTGAAATTGAATTGGTGCATTTTCATGAAAGACTCTCGGCCCAAGGTTCGTTATGGCAATCATTTTTTAGTAAAATAACTTGGATACACATAGCTTCCTGGCTTAAATATTTTAAAAAGTGGGGATTGTCTAATGATATTGATAAGTAATACTATGATTTATAAATGGGAAAAAATTGTTGAAAGGAGAGAAAAAAATTATTTAAAAAGTTACCTTTTGGTTTATGCCCTAAAAGGAGGTAAGAAAATTTTAGGTTTTAATTTTCCGCCCCATTTAACAACCAGAAGAGGTGAGTCTTTTATTCATTGGAAAAATGTTGAAGGAGTAAATAAATTTGGTTTATTAATAAGTAATAGAGTTACAAAAAAGATTTTTCTTTCCAGTTATTTGAGCAATGTTAAAAAACTTTGTCATTCTTTAGTGCAGGTAAAAAAGAGTATAAAATTAAGAGACATGAAAAAAATCGACAATTATAAAATTTTTAAAATTTATGCTGAGTATAATAGAAGATATCAAAATATTTATCCTTATAATTATTTAACCGTTTGTTTTGATTTTTTTGAAAATATTATTAAAGACTGGCTGAGAGAAGAAGGTGTTTCTGGATTGTTGATTGATCAGAAAGTTATGGATTTGTTGAATAAAGATAATAATTTAAAGAGTGTGCCAAAGGAAATAAGAAATAATATTTTTTTACTAAGGAATCTTACCACAGTACGTTTTTTAGTAAGAAAAACTTTTTTAGATGCTGATAATTTTTCAATCCCGTTATTTAAGGAGTTGGGTTGTAGGTTGAATTTAGATAAGGATAGTGTTAAATTTTTGAGACCAGAGGAATTGCGTGCTTCATTATTACAGAAAAAACGCGTACCTGTTAATAAAATAAAAAATAGATTTTTAGCATCCACCTTTCTTTTTTATAATGGTAAGGTAGAAATTTTTGATGGCCAAAAAGCCTTCTCTTATATATCTAGGTTACAAAAAGAGGGCGATCCGTTTAAGGTAACTTTGTTGAGCGGATTGTCCGCATATAATGGTAAGGTTAGGGGGCGTGTGTCAATTATCAATGAAAAGTCAGATATGTATAAAATGAAGAAAGGAAAAATTTTATTATCTAGAATGACTACCCCACAATTGATGCCTGTTATTAAAAAAGCTAAAGCTATAGTAACAGATGAAGGTGGAATAACTTGTCATGCAGCTATAGTTGCTCGTGAACTTAAAAAGCCCTGTATTATTGGTACCAAAATAGCTACTAAAGTATTTAAAGATGGGGATAGGGTGGAAGTTGACGCTAATAGTGGTATTGTGAGAAAATTAGACATTAATTAATCATTATAAAATTTTATAATTATTAAATATAGATACTTATGGTGAGAGAAGAATTAAATGCTCCCTTCCTCCGTCATGGCGATATTGCTGAGTTGAGTAAGTTGATTGAAAATGGCGAAAAACCACCATATGATGAGTTTGTTAAATTTGTGCAAGGTGAAATAGATCCTCCAGTTGAGGAAGAGGCAACTAGAGTCTTGATAAGAAATAAATTAAAAGATCAACAAGAATCAAGAAAATTTGATTTAATAATTTGTTCGCCTGCTTTGCGTGCCCAACAAACATCTGAGTTAATAAAACAGGAGTTAGATCTTAATTGTGAGATTCATCATAGTGAATATTTAAGAGAGATTAAAATGCCCATGGATGATATTACACCAGAATTCTACAATAATGCTAAGGATGTTCATGAAGTTAGGGCTAAGTTTATAGAGTCATTTTTAGGTGGAAAGAAAGTTGATGAAGATATTGTTGATACTTTTAAGCGAGCTTCTAATTTTTTGACATATTTTAGACGTGTACGTAAGTGGACAACACATCAGCCACTGATGGTTACTCATGGTATGTTTTCACGTTTTGTAGACCTGGCTACTAAACATCAGGGCGAAGAATTAAATGATGAGCAAATAAAATCGTTGGTTCAGCAAGAACTTAAGCAGACTCGTCGCCCAGATACTTTAGGGGGTTTTACTTTATCATCTTCCACCGAGGGGTTTAAAATATTAGATCTGGTTTAGCTATTAAAAGAGACCACTTTTTATAGGCCCAAATAGGTTGACTTATTGGGCTTTTTTTGTTAACTTTATTACGTATGTTTATCAAGAAAATCGGTATAGATTTAGGCACTACTTACTCACTGGTTCATGTACCAGGTCGTGGCATTGTTATCAACGAGCCTTCAGTGGTAGCCATTGCTACCAACGATAGAAGTGTATTGGCAGTAGGGGAAGAGGCCAAAGAAATGTTGGGTCGCACGCCAGATACTATTGTAGCTCTTAGACCATTGAAAGATGGCGTGATAGCCGACTATCGCACTACTGAAGCCATGTTGCGTTATTTTATTAATAAAGCTTTGGGTGGACTTAGATTTTTTAAACCGGAAGTAATGATAGCCGTACCAGCCGGTATCACTTCTACAGAGCGTCGCGCTGTTATAGATGCCACTATGGCTGCAGGAGCTAAGGCGGCTTATATTATCAAAGAGCCAATTGCAGCTGCTATCGGCGCTAATATACCCATTGGCTCGGCTTCTGGGCACATGATTGTTGATATGGGCGGTGGAACTAGTGAAGTGGCTATTATTTCCTTGGGTGGCATTGTGGCCAACACTTCAGTACGCATTGGCGGCAATAAACTTGATTTGGCTATCATGGATTACATTCGCAAGCAGTATGGCTTAGCTATTGGTGAACAGTCAGCCGAAGAAGTGAAGATTAAAATAGGCTCAGCTATGTATTTGGAAGATAAGTTGTCTATGGATGTGAGGGGGCGCGATATGATGTCTGGCCTACCACGCACGGTCACTGTAACTTCCGATGATATTACTGATGCCATTCAAAATGAATTAGAGGGCATTATTCATGCTATTAAATCTGTACTGCAAGTAACGCCACCTGAATTATCAGCTGATGTTATAGATAAAGGTATGGTGTTGTCTGGTGGCACGGCTTTGCTTAGAAATATAGATAAGCTTTTTACTCAAGCTACTGGAGTAACTGCTTATTTGGCTGATGATCCATTGCTCTGTGTAGCTAGAGGTACCGGAGTAGCTTTAGATAATCTGGAGTCTTATAAGAAAAGTGTTTTATCGGCTAAGTAAAAAATTATTTTGACTCTACTTTTTTGTCATTCTGAACTTGTTTCAGAATCCAGAAATAATTGCATAGTAAGTTTTGTCTGGATTCCGGCTCGGGGGCCGGAATGACAATAAAAGAAAGGCGGGAGGTAGTATAAAGATAAATATTTAAAATTAAGAATTTAAATTTTTGTGTCTTGGTATCCTTTTTTATTATTGATTCCATTTATTTTTTTAGCTTGGTTTAAACCACGTTGGGCAGCTCTAGTCCTCATAGCTATGCTACCTAGTTATTTGTGGCGTATAAATTTAGGAGGCATTCCTACGACTTGGTTGGAATTAGGTATTTATATTTTGTTTGTAATATTGTTAGCTCAGGGAAAATACCGTGGGTTTTTTACTAAAATATTAGATAATTATTGGTCTTGGTTAGTGCCAGTTTTATTATTGTTAGTGGCGGCTACGGCGGGAGTAGTTTTATCGCCTGATCTTAGATTAGCCTTGGGTATTTGGAAAGGATGGATTATAGATCCATTAATATTATTGAGCGTATTGATTGTAATTACTAAACAACAAAGTAATATTTGGCAGTGGTGGAGAGATATCGTAGGCGCCTTGTTGGTTAATGCCACATTAACTAGTTTGATAGCTTTGTTTGTAGATGGTGCAGCTGGCAACTCAAGATTACGTGGCTGGTATGATTCGCCTAATGTGTTGGCTATGTATTTGTTGCCCATTTTTATTATAAGTTTAATGTGGTGGCTGGATAATCGCGGCAGAAAATTATTATCATCTTTTACTAAAAAAATTTGGTTATTAGCCTGCATTTTATTATTAGTAGCTTTATTACTAACTGGTTCCTATGCGGCCTGGTTTTCCTTATTTATGACAACTGTTTTGGTATTAGGTTTGATTATTATAAAATCTAACGCAGTTAAAACTAGTTTGGGCTTGTTAATTATCATAGCCAGTTTTTTATTGCCCTGGTTTTTTACAACTTCAGGTTGGTCACTTGATAAAGTCAGCCATATCAATCCAACTTATAAAGTTACTTCAGGTGATGTTAGGCTTATATTGTGGCGTGAAGCAACTATTATGATTAGTGATCATCCATGGTGGGGTGTGGGCTTGGGTGGGTGGCAGCCTTTGTTTGATAAAACAGTTCGTCCGGCTTTATCAGAAATCAAAAATCCTGGTTTTGCCATAGAGTTACATTATGCCAGCCTTTTCCCCCATAATTTATGGCTGACAGTTTGGTTGTATTTAGGTGTCATAGGGGTAGTAGCCTTTTTATGGCTTGGTATTTTAATTTATGCCAAAGCTAAATTGAATTTTGGTTTGTTGGGTTTGATACCACTGGCAGCCTTCTCGTCCATTTTATGGCAAGGCGCCGTAGATACCCCGGTTTTTAAAAATGATTTAGCTATAGTTTTTTGGTTGATTATTTTAGCTACTACTGTTCTTATGCATTTTAAGACAGATACTGTTTCTAAGTTTCATATATAAATTATGTCAAAAGTTGGATTAGTTGGTAATAATAAGGTGAAAGATTTTTTATATCAGTCTTACAGACAAGGTAAGTTGGGGCATGCTTATTTACTGCGCGGTCCTAAAGGTATTGGTAAGTCTAGATTAGTTTTAAATTTTTTACAGCAATTGATGTGTCAGCAAGGTGGTGATAGTGCTTGTGCAAGTTGCCAACCTTGCCTTTGGGTAGAACAAAAAATTCACCCAGATGTTTGGTGGGTTGGTTTAGAAGCAGATAAACAAGAAATTACTATTGAACAAGTACGTGAGTTGCAGCAATTCACTAAATTAGGTTCTTTGAGTGGAGGTTGGCGAGCAGTGGTCATTGAGCCAGCTGAAGATATGAGTCATGAGGCTGCCAATGCCTTGCTTAAAGTTTTAGAAGAGCCACCTTTGCGTACTATTTTTTTCTTACTTAGTCACGAATCTGGAAAATTGTTACCTACTATAAATTCACGTTGTTTTGTTTTGCACTGCAATCCAGTGTCTATTTCAGATATTGTAGTTATGTTGCAGGATAAGGGTTTAAGCAATGAGGAAGCCACTAGGGTGGCTCAGCTGGCTTCTGGCCGTCCGGCTATAGCACTCGATTTAGCAGATAATCCAGAGTTAGAGAATAGCCGTTTAGCTGAGGCTCAAATAGTGCTTAATCTTTTTCGCCCAGGCTCTTGGAATGAATTTCAGAAAACCATAGCTCAGATTATAAAGGATGGTTTAGAAGGGGATCAATCTAATTGGCAGCGTAGTTTAAAAATAATCGATATTTGGCTGGAAGTGGTGCGTGATCTCTTATTAACTAATTTAGGATTAGTAAATTTGGTACATTATCAAGTTTTGATTTTTGATTTAAAGGAATTATCGTCTAGCGTTTCATTGTCGCAAACAGTAAGGGTAATAAGTATTTTGGTGGAGGCCAAACATAAATTGCAGGCCAATGCTCAAGTTAGATTGACTATGGAGTGGGTAGGAGCAGAAATTAATGCTACAATATTAAAAGCTAATTAAATATTTTTTAGATTAATCTTTATGAGGAAAACTATATTTTTTTCACATTATCGCCCATTAATTTTAATGTTGATCTTATCAGTTTTTACGCTTTTGGGAGCATCTTGTACCACTAGTACAAAAGTACCAGATGGGGGAGTATTTAAATCCATTGACCAGGGTAAGGTTTGGAAACAAGTGGTTTTTGTGGCTCAGGGTAAGAAAGTGCCTGTCACTATAGGTGCCTTAAATGTTAAACAATTAGTAATGTCACCTTTTGATACAACTAGAGTTTGGGCCGTAGGTGGAGCAGATGGCATTTATGAAACCACTAATGCTGGTGACTCGTGGCATCCCTTTTTTAAAGGAACTGCTCAGGCTTTGGCACTACACCCAACTAAACCGGATATTATGTATGTAGCTACCGGTAATCGTATAATGAGGACAATTGATGGAGCTAAGAGTTGGCAGGGCGTGTATTTAGATAATACTCCCGAGTCGATTATTACTAGTTTGCGAGCCGATAGTCGCTTGCCACAAGTACTTTATGCTGGTACTAGTCATGGTGATTTGTTAAAAACAGAAGATGAAGGTGGTTTTTGGCGCCCGGTGTATTATTTTAAAGGGCGTGGTTTTGTTGCCAGCATAAATTTTAGTTCGGCAAATGTTAAAGTTATATACGCAGCGCAATCAGATGGAAATTTATGGCGTACAGCAGATGGTGGTCTTACTTGGGTTAATTTGGTTACTAAACTAAAGGGCAAAACTAGAGTTGATGTCAGGAATTTTCGCAGTATGGTTACTATTCCAGGGAAAGATGGTTTATTGTTAGCTAATCGTTATGGACTTTTCCGTACAGTGGATGGCGGTGAAACTTGGGAAAATATAAAATTACTCACCGCCCCCTTGACGGTTGATATAAATGTTTTGTCTACCAATCCTAATAATGAAAAATATATATATTATAGCGCGGCTGGTACTTTTTATCGAAGCACTAACGCTGGCCTTTCTTGGGAAACCATTCCACTACCATCGCGGCGTATTTCTACTAGTTTAATAATACATCCTACTGATCCTAGTATTATGTATTTAGGTTTTTCTAGGTAAATCATTTTTAATAATAACTTAATTTATGCATCCTAACATTGAACAAGCCAAACCGAAGTTTATTAAAGTACAGGATTATCTCAAGACAGAATTAAGTGGCATTCGTTCTGGCCGAGCTACTCCGGCTTTAGTAGAACATATCAAGGTGGAAGCTTATGGTACTACTACACCGCTTATTGAATTGGCTTCCATTAATTCGCCTGAGCCTAGGTTGCTCGTTATACAGCCTTGGGATAAAAGTATTATTAAAGAGGTGGAGAAGGCTTTGCAAGCGGCTAATTTAGGACTCAATCCAGTAATAGATGGCGCACTTTTGCGGCTTAATTTTCCCTCACTTAGCGAAGAGCGACGTAAGGAATTAGTAAAGTTATTAGGCACCAAGTTAGAAGAAGCTAAGGTGGCGGCCAGAAATGTCAGGGAAGAAGTTTTGAAGGAATTTAAAGAATTAAAAAATAACGGCGAGGTCACAGAAGATGAATTTTTTGTCGCTCAAAAAGAGTTACAAAAATTAATAGATGATTGCAATGCCAAAATAAAACAAATGGGTGAAGACAAAGAGAAAGAAATAATGACGATATAGTAAAAGCTTGGCTTTCACCCCGCCAAGGCGTGGTAGTTGCTAAAGCAACTAAAAATAAAAACGGTTTGTCATTCCGGGCTTGCCTGCCCGCCTCAGGAGGGACCCGGAATCTAGAAAAATCTTTGTCTGGTTTGATTTTTAAATTTTACATTAAATAAAAAATAAATGTCATTCTGAACTTGATTCAGAATCTAGAAAAAATTAGGTATTAGGATTTAAAAATTAGTAATTAGAAATTTAAACAATCTATGTTTATAACTATATTAACTTTTGTTGGTGTATTATTAGTTTTAGTCTTGGTTCATGAGTTAGGACATTTTTGGGCTGCGCGCAAACTTGGTGTACAAGTGGAAGAATTTGGTTTTGGTTTTCCGCCGCGAGCTTACTCTTGGGTAAGGCGCGGAGTAGTTTATTCTTTGAATTGGTTGCCTTTAGGTGGATTTGTAAAACTTAAGGGTGAGAATGGCGAAGCTAAGTTAGAGCCTGGTAGCTTTGCCGCCGCGGCCGCTTGGCGCAGGAGCGTTATTTTAGTGGCTGGTGTGGCTATGAATATATTATTAGCTTTTGTGTTACTTACGGTGGGGTTTACTATAGGTTTTAGAACCTTAGTGTCTGGTGATCAAATTATTCAAGCCAAAGATGTTAAAATTCAAATTTCTAGCTTAGTAGCTTCATCACCAGCAGCCGAAGCTGGACTGCAGCCAGGTGATGAAATTATTAGTTTAGATAGTAATACTTTTGCTGATATTAAATTGTTGCAAGATTATACTACTGCTCAAGCTGGGCAAAGTATTAAAGTACAAATAGATAGGCAAGGTAAAAAAAGCGAACACTCTTTAATTCCCAAGGCCTTACCAGAGTCTGGCAACAGACCTATCTTGGGGGTGGGCTTAATGCAAACTGGAATTCTGTCTTACACTTGGTATGAAGCTATTTGGCAAGGAGCTAGGGCTACTTGGAATTTGGGTGTAGAAATAATAGTGACTTTTGGTAAGTTGATAAAGAATTTGGTGGTTAGCCATGAGGTGCCAGCAGACTTAGCTGGACCAGTAGGAATCGCTGTAATAACCGGGCAAGTTATAAAAATGGGTATAATCTACTTAATACAGTTTGCGGCTCTTATTTCGTTAAATTTGGCCATTATAAACGTTTTACCATTACCAGCTTTAGATGGCGGGCGGCTATTGTTTGTGATTATTGAGAAAATTCGCCGTAAGCCAAACAACGAAAGAGTTGAGGCTATAATACACCAAATAGGTTTTTCTTTATTAATGGTTTTAGTAGTGCTTATTACTTACAGAGACATAGTGCGACTAAGTAGTGGTTTCTTTACTAAGTTTATTGGTAATTGAAAAATGTAGATATGAGAAAGCATGTAGGTTATGATTTAGTTTACAAAACAACCACCACACCATTTTTTCCAATTTGTTTAATTGGTCATAATTATGGTCGTAATTTTAGACAATTAGCAGGAGTTAAGGCCAAGTCGCAGGAGGTGAAAGTAGTTGTTTCACAAGGTGCTGTAAATTGGTTCTTTCCTCGCAGTTTAAAAAGAATAGGCATAAAAGTAATTGACAATTTAATAAATCAGCAGTCATTTTTTCTACGTCTTACAAACAAAGAAAAATTACTTGCCAGGAAATTATTAGATGCTATTAAAACACCGCCAGCTGTATTATTTACTAAAAGGTCATTGAATGATAGGGGAGCCAAATTAATTAATGAAATATTTAATTTATATAAAGAGTATGGGTACTATGTTGATGTACCTGGTTTTTTATTTCAACTTTATTATACGCCGGTTTTAAAGGATAAATTATATAAAGAATGGAAAAATTTAAGTGTGATTGAAAAGGAAAAGTTATTTAATTTGTTATTGTCTTCACCCCAGCAAACCAATTACGAGAGGTTTTTGGTTGCTTTAATGCAGAATAAAGTTTTAAATTCATTAGCTATCAGGAAAATAGCTAAACAATTTTATTGGTTGGTTCATGATTATATTGGTGATATTGTTAATGAAAAATATATAAAAAAACAGATAATAGAGATGAGAGATGACAGCGATGATTTTGTATTGCAGATCAAAAACATGCAGCGGAGGATAAAGGATATAAAATTTATCACTCAAAGGCTTGAACCATCATTAAGAGTTAAGGTTGTTAGAATTCATCAAATTTTATGGCTTTATAACGAAAGGAAAAAGGAAGTTATTAATCAGGTAAATATATTTATTCGTAAATTATTAGAGTATAGATTAAATAATCTCAACTTAAGTCAATTGCATGATTTATATCAATTAAAGCCAGCAGAAATTATTGATTTACTGCGGGGCAAAAAGATTATTAATATTAAACAAAGAAATATGGCTTGGATTTATGATATGGTAGATGGTCAAATAGTGGATGGTGAGAAAAAATTTTTGTCCTTGGTTCATATAGAAAAAACTAATGTTTTAAATGGTTTATCAGCTTCGCCAGGCAGATTGTCGGGGCGAGTTTGTGTTATTTTGAATATTTCTCATATTCCTAATTTTAGAAAAGGAGATATTTTAGTGGCGCCCTTTACTAATGTTAATTATTTGCCGATTATGCGGCACGCCAAGGCCATTATAACTGAATCTGGTGGTATTACTTCACATGCGGCTATTATTTCTCGGGAATTAAATAAACCTTGTATAGTTGGAATTAAAAATTTAATATCAATTCTTCGTGATAAAGATAAAGTTTTAGTTGATGCCAATAAGGGAATAGTTAAAAAATTATGAGACAATTATCTTACAAGTTTATAAGTTTGGTAAAAAATCGTCAGTGGTATCATCAGCGTTTTGATGGTGCGCCACTATATATGCATACCATAGCCGAGGCTGAAGTGGCGCGGGAAAAAAGAAAACCAGCTGGTACTGAGGCCGATATTAGGGTTTGGTTTTGCCAAGATGGTAAAGCTGATTGGTATTTGGATATGGCAGATGTTCGTCGTGGCTCTAGAGTTTTAATAAATTTAGCCCAAAAAGATGGTTCTATTAGCACCAAATTACTTAATAGTTGGTGTAAGGACGAATTATTTTTTGATAAGTTTTTTAAGGAATTTAAACTCGAGATCCTAAAAAGTTTATCTGATTCAGATTTAATTAAAATTTATAAAAAGTTTCATAAATTGAGTTTTAGCCGTTTTACGTCTTCGGCTGTGATAGATCATTTTGCTTTAGGTACTGATGAGTATATTGCCAAATTATTGAGGCAGGAAGTGGGGAGGCTAGATAAAGAATCAGATTTTACTAAAATTTTTAGTATTGCCACTGCGCCAACACATCAATCTTTTATAAATAAAGCAGAGATGGATCTATTAAAGATTGCTATGACAGATCCCACTAATATTAAAAAAATTGATCAATATCAAAAGAAATATTTTTGGTCTAAAAATAATTATACGGACTCCAAGGTAATTACTGTAAAAGATATTAAACGGGAAATACTTGTATGGAAAAAGTCGGGTGTTAATTTGAGGCGGAAATTTAATCAATTAAAAAATACTCTTACTATTAATAGGAATAATAAGCGTGCATTATTTAAAAAATATAAGTTTTCTAAATTGCTTTTAACCTTGTTAAAGATTTCAGATGATTTTACTTGGTGGCAAGACGAACGTAAGAAAGCCACTTATCTAAATATATATTTGGGTAGTTCTATATTGAACGAGATAGCAAGAAGAAAAAAAGTTGATAGAGAATTAACTAAATATTTGTTATTAAATGAAGTAGAATCATTTTTTAAAAACAATAAGCCAAATGTTGCTGAATTAAAATTGCGTCAGAGAAAAACAGCTATTATTGTTTCTCGCGAAGGAAGTTATGTTGTTAGTGGTGATGAGGCCGATCAGATAAAAAAAATGATGTTTATTAATAAAAAAGAGGATAAGGTCAAAGATATTCGAGGACTGTCAGCGTCTGTTGGGAGAGTAATTGGTCCTGTGAAAATTATTGGCTCAGTGAAAGAAATAAATAAAGTACAGAAAGGTGATATTTTAGTCGCAGTCATGACAAGACCAGATTATATAGCCGGTATTAAAAAAGCCGCTGCTATTGTTACTAATGAAGGAGGTATTACGTGTCATGCAGCTATTGTGGCCAGAGAACTTGGTATTCCTTGTATTATTGCTACCAAAATAGCCACCGAAGTACTTAAAGACGGTGATGTGGTGGAGGTTAATGCAAATCATGGAGTAGTTAAAGTAATAAGGTAATATGATCAATTCTAAGGCAAATAATCTTTTGGGTTTTAAGAATCCTGTTTGGTGGACTCAGGAGGGTGATGGTTGCTTGCTTAATGGTTATTATCCGGCTTATTCTTCGTCCCAGGTTTTACAGAGATATTTTCCAACGGCTGCCAAGTTAACACTTTGTTTCTTTATAAACAAAAAATTTGTTTGGGTATATGAAGCTGCAGATATGATACGTATTTCCAAAATATTTCTCCGTTTACAGCAAAAAAACTCTAGATACTTAAATCAACTTTATAAAAAGTGGCAGCAACAGGCTAATAATTATTATCAAGTGGTAAATAAAATTAATAATTTAGATTTGTCTAAGCTGTCAGCTCAAGAAATTGTCAATTGGTTTAAAAAGTTTGGTGATGTGTATAAAATTGAGTATGCCCTGCCTTTGTTAACTGATTATTATCATGAGTATGCGGAAAAAATTTTACTACCCAAAGTTCAGTGGTATCTTAAAGATTTGTCACCGCAAGAGTATGAAAAAGCATATTTGGCCCTTTTAACTGCAATCGAACCTTCTTTTGTCAAACAAGCCCATTGGTCGATCTTAAAGTTAGCAGATCAATATAAACATGGCAAAGATATATCTTTGTTTTTAAAACAGCATGTAGAAAAATATTATTGGATTTATAACAATTATACTTATACCAAGTATTTGGATCAAAATTATTGGCTTAAACAGGTTAAGAAATATTTATCAAAAAATTGTTTAAAAATTATTAATCAAGAAAAAAAGTCTTTTGAGAGAGTTAAGAAAGATAAGGCTTATTATATTAGAAAATTACAGATTGATAAACAGACGGCGATGGAGTTAGATATTTTGGATAAGTTTAGTTACTGGCAAGATCAAAGAAAGCAGGCTAATATGATTGGTAATTGGGTTGTAGATCAGTTTTTAAGGGAATTAACTAAGAGGTATAAGGTTAATTATTGGTTGTTGAAACATGCCACTGAGGTGGAGATTGTAGAAATGATTAAGACGGAAAAAGTTGATAAAGTATTATTAAAAAAAAGATTAAAATTTTCAGTACTTGTAGTTACGCCCAAATCTGTTAGCGTCTTGGCTTATCCTAAATCTGTTAAATTATATCAAAAAATGTTTCCGCATAGTGTCAATAAGATCAAGACTTTGGTGGGTGTGGTGGCAAATAGGGGTCAGGTTAAGGGTCGGGTAAGAGTTATTACATCGTCACAACAATTTAAAAATTTTAAAAAAGGAGAAATTTTGGTTGCTTCTATGACTCGGCCAGATTATTCAGTTATTCTCCATAAGGCTTCAGCTATTATTACTGATGAAGGTGGGCTAACTTGCCACGCTTCTATTATTAGTCGTGAATTGGGTATTCCTTGTGTTATTGGTACTAAAATTGCTTCTAAGATATTTAAAGATGGAGATTTAGTGGAAGTAGATGCTAATCAGGGTATTGTTAAGAAATTATGATTAATCCTAAAACGAAATTATGGAAATGGGGGCCAATTGATGGTCGGCCAATCTATCCTGACCCTTGGTATGTGGGCATGACGGCAAATTCACAGAAGTTTTCACCGGGTTGGCCAGAGAATTTTTCGTTGTACAAAGCAGAAAGTTATTCTTTGATATCTGACTATAAGAGTTTGTATAATAATGCAGAAAAAATATTTAAACGATTCATATTAGATGATATAGCATTTCAGAATTCATATCGCAGTTGGCAGAGCGCGGTTAAACAGTTTGTAGCTGTAGACAAGGTTGTACACTATAAACATTTAGCATACTTATCTAATATCAAATTATATGAGTTGATACGGAATTGGTATAAGATATACAGCAGTGAGTTTTGGGGTACTGGTTTGCTTCCAGAAATAGCAAATTTTGGTGGTGAATATTTACTTAGAAAAAATATTGAGCGTAAATTGCAACAGACTGAGGCGGTATCAATTATAGAAAAATTATCAGCACCCGAAAGGTACTCATTTTATCAGGTAGAAGAACGTGATTTATTACGTTTGCGTTTAATTGAAAACAAAGTCTTATTAGCCCATAAATTGGAACAACATAAGCGTAAATACCATTGGCTTTTGAATAGTTATCATAGTACGCGTGTTTTACCACTGTCGTATTTTAAAAAGCGACTCTTGGGTTTTACTGTGTTACAAGCAAGGCATAAGTTAAATGAAATTGCAAAATTAATTCGTGTCGCACGGACTACAAAGTTAAAATTGGTGGAGGAATTTAGTTTAGGTGACAGAACGCTTAAAATAGCACGGCGTTTAGCATTCTGTATTTGGTGGCAGGATGACAGAAAATCTTACATTTTTCAAGCTAACTATACAATTGATGTAATACTTCGTGAACTATCGAGAAGATATAAGATTAATTTTAATGATTTACATTGGTACACGTTCTCTGAGGTTTTGAATCTTACTCGGCAGGAGAAAAAAGTTAGTCTAAGTGAAATTGCGCGCAGAAAAAGGTATTTTGTAGTGATGTGGCAACCCCACCGATCAACTAAGTATATTTCTGGAGATCGAGCTAAAAAAATATATCAAAAATATCAGGCCAAGTATAAAAATATTGGAGTGGAGGAATTGAGGGGTCAGGCAGTTAGTTTGGGTAATATACAAGGGAGAGTTAGGATAGTATTATCTCCCAAAGAGGCTTATAAAATGAAATTAGGCGAGATTTTGGTTACTACTATGACTTCCCCGGATTTTATAGTGGCCCTGCGTAAGGCTGCAGCTGTGGTTACTGACACGGGTGGAATTACTAGTCATGCTGCTATTGTGTCTCGGGAATTAAAAATTCCATGTATAGTTGACACTAAATTTGCCACTAAGGTATTTAAAGATGGGGATTTAGTGGAAGTAGATGCTAATAAAGGAATTATTAAAAAGATGTAAATTTATTTTTATGATAATACAAAAAAATAAAGCCCCAATATGGACATATTATTTTGCTAGAAAATTTTCAGCTTCACGTTTTGAAATTGTGATGAGAGTTTATTTTTCAGAATTTTATCGAAAGCATTTTAAAGCGAATCTAAAAAGTTGCTTGGTTATGCCCAGTGAAGGTGGTAATCATGCCATTTGCTATAATATTGAAGAGTGGAATAAATTTGCCGGTAAGGTTTATCAAAGAAGCTGTAAAAATTTAAAAACGTTTAATTTTTATGTCGGTTTGATAAAACAAACCCAACTAAAGTCTCTTCGTATAGCACAAAATATTATTAGCCAGCCATTACAAAAGTTATCTTGGTTAGAGTTGGGTCAGCAGTGGCGTAAGTGGGACGAAGCCCATTTGCAGCATTTTTTAAAACCCATTTGGATACCTTTTATAGTAGAGCCATTATTATCAGTTGATGCTAAGAATATTTTAGAAAATTTAGAGAATAAAAATGGTAGGCAAACAAAATTACAAGAGGATTTTGAAATAGTGTTTGGTCCAGATAAGTCTAATGCCATATCCCAGGAGCGTTATGAATTATTAAAAATGGCTCTAAATATTAAATCAGGTAAGCTAAAGGGATCTAGGCTAAGCGAGGCTTGTAAAAAACATGCTGATAAATTTGGTTTTATACCTTGTTATGACGTGATAGATACTCCTTGGGATGGGGAATATTTCTATAAACAGGTCAGGCTATTAAGCAAAGAAAGTAGATCCAGTTTACAAGTAGAAATTAAAAAATTTGAACAGGTTTACAAAAATAGGGTTAAGGCTTTTAAGAAATTGTTAGTCGCCCTTAAACCTAATAAATATCAAAAGGAGCTTTTGCAAATGGCTCATGATTTAACTTTTATTAAAGATGAGCGTGATGATTATAGGCGTCGTCAGTCTTTTACCATTCGTCCCTTATTTGCCGAGCTGGCTAGACGTTTTAATTTACCACCCAGGGCGCCACTATATTTAATTAAGTCTGAAATGGAGCAGTGGTTTAAAACAGGTAAATTACCGGTTAATAAAAAAGAATTATTACAAAGAATGAAAGGTTATTGTTTAGTTATAAATAACGGTTCATCTGTTAGTATTTATTCTGGTGTAAAAATGCGCCAGTTCATAAAGTCACAAAAATTTACCGGGCAGGGGAGTGAAAGTGCCAAAATTACAGGATTGGTTGGTAATAGTGGTGTTGTTAAGGGGCGAGTTTGTGTGGTATATACCAAACATGATTTGAAAAAAATAAAAAAAGACAGTGTTTTGGTGGCAGTGACGACTAATCCGGATTATGTTCCAGCCATGCGTTTATGTAAGGCTTTTGTGACTGACGAAGGTGGTGTGACTTGCCATGCCGCTATAGTAGCCAGGGAAATGAAAAAACCTTGTATTATTGGCACAAAAGTTGCAACCAAGGTTTTTAAAGATGGGGATTTAGTGGAAGTGGATGCCGACAAAGGTGTAGTTAAGCGTTTATGAAAGCAAAAAATTTAGTAAAAATTATTAAATCAGATGCTTGGTGGAGTGAGGAGAGCCCTGGTGTGCCGTTATTTTGTCAGTGGATGCAACAATTTGTGGAGCAATCTAAGTATTGGCATCCTAAATTGCCCAATATAATTTTTTGTTTTATAAAAAATGATTTTATTTATGAAGAGACGCCAGAGAAACAGAAACTCCAGGTTTGGGATTATGTTTTAAAACAATATCAAAATGATTCTAGGGTTCAGCAAATGAGATATAAGCAATGGTTAAAATTGGTTCCAGCTATAAAAAAAGAAGGGGAGTATTTTTTAAAGCATGGTCGCCAAATACCAACTCAGGAATTTATTGATAGTTTTTCTAAAGTAGTAGAAATTTTACGTGAGCATTGGCGATTTACTTGGGTACTAGAAAGCGCTGATGTGTTTACTAATTATCATTTACCAAAGTTAATACAAAAGGAAAAACCAAAATTATCATTAGAACAAGCTACGGCTGTAGCTATTAACTTAACTGCACCTACAGTCTTGAGTTTTATGGAAAATTACCAAATTGATTTATTAAAATTCGCCATTGCTCATTATTCAATATTAGATAAAGCTAAGAAATTACCAACTAGTGTGCAAGTAGAGCTAAAATTATTAGCTCGTAAATATGTTTGGTTGTTATCTAATTACAAAGAGGGGAAAGAGTTAACTTGGCAGCAGGTGTGGGCGCAACTTAAGTTCCAGTTGTGGGCGGCAAATAATTTAATTATTTTAAAAACAGAACTTAAGCAATTGTTAAATAAAGGTAAGAGGAATAAACTTAAACAGGTGCAATTGTATAAGGAATTATCTTTATCAAATAAGTTAAAAAAATCTTGTGAACTTTTGTCATGGTGGTCTAGGTGGATTGATGAAAGAAAGCAAGTGGCGCTGCTTGGAAATTGGTATTTGGAGCATTATGCCCAAGAAGCGGCTCGTAGGCTAAGGTTAGAGGTTTGGCAAGTTAAGTATATGTTACCTGAAGAAATTGTCTCCGCTTTGGTTGATAAAAAAAATATATCAGTCACACAATTGAGAGAAAGAAGAAAACTGTCTTTATTTTTGACAATAAAAGAAAATGGTCACACCTTTAATAAAGTAATAGTTGGAGTTGTGGCACAAAAATTATGGCAAAGCATATTTTCTACTGCTTTAAATAAGGAAATAAAAGGGCAGGTAGCTTCGGCGCCAGTTCATAAAATTAATGGAATAGTTCAAATTGTTTTAGATCCCCACAAAGATAAGTTTACTACCGGTAGAATTTTAGTGACTACCATGACTCGACCTGATTTTGTGCCATTAATACGTCGAGCTAAGGCGATAATTTGCGATGAAGGTGGTATTACTTCACATGCTGCCATAATATCTCGTGAATTGGGGGTACCGTGTATAATTGGTACCAAAACAGCTAGTAAACAATTAACGAATGGCGTTAAAATAGAAGTTGATTTTGATAAAGGTGTGGTACATAAAATTACTTGATTTATGACCAACAATCAATTACGTCAAATTATTATTCATACAGATTGGTACCGCCAAGGTGGCGCTATTAGACATTTTTATTGTGTAGAAGCTTATCAGGCAGCTTTTGAAAAATTTGGTGGATTTAATTTTTATAATGGTTATAAAAATTATGGATATTTTAATCTAAAAAAAGAAAGGATAATCGCTCAACGTATATTGTTTAAATATTTACGTAACCCAAGGGTTTTAAATAAAATAATAGATAGTTGGTGTCAATTAAGAGATGTACAACAAAAATATTTTAATCTTACTTTGGATTATCTTAATAAGCTTTCTGAAAGAGAATTTTTAAAGCTCTATAATGAATTTAGTCGGTCTCAAATTAAAATTTGGCGCGAAGGTATTATTATTGAGGCATTTGATCCTTGGGGTGCTAAGATACTAGCTGAACGATTAAAGCACCATAATTTAAAAATAGTTCCCCAACATTTATCTATACTCACTTCGCCAGTTAGGTTTAGCTATATACAACGACAGCAAAAAGATTTTTTGGCACTGCTCATTAAGTTCAAACAAGGTAAAGATATTGTTACAGATCTTAAAAAACATGCGCATAAGTATTATTTTATCAATAATACTTGGCATCGGGTTTATATATTAAAAGATAAATATTTTTTGACACAAATACAAAATGAGGTTGTTAAGAAAAAAGTAGATATTAAAAGTCGTTATCAAAAAATTAGTAATTTTGAAGGTGATATTTTATCCTTGCAATATAAACTTAAGAAAAAGTTACACTTACCGCTGGAAATATTACGTATCTGCAAATTTTTTTCCGTTTTAGCCGATTGGCGTGATGAGAGAAAGGAGCATACTGTTAAAGTAAGTTGTGTGGCAGAATTATTTTTACGAAGTTTGGTAAAAAGGAGTGGTTTGAAATATAAATACATTCAGTTTTTAAACCCCCAAGAGGTTAAAAGTATAAAACATGTAAAAAATTTATCCAAA
>Ga0172379_10004807_pt1 | contig 19497 bp, 17 predicted proteins | sample GrowelOW334metaG_FD_119756 | JGI IMG/M metagenome (GOLD analysis project Ga0172379, IMG submission 119756) | Groundwater microbial communities from an aquifer near a municipal landfill in Southern Ontario, Canada - Groundwater well OW334 metaG | ecosystem: Environmental > Aquatic > Deep...
GACAACGTATTCTACGAATGTCTGGTCTTGGTGAGCTTCAGCCATTTTCTTATCGTTACTGATTAGAAGTAATAAGGTGCATTCCCTCCCTGCCGACCTTTTTCTAGTACATCCATACTTAGAATTGGGAATTCCTAGATGCAGAGATATGTAGTATTCAATATATAGAAAAGGGGGTTGATTGTCAAACCCCACCTGGTAACCCTAAAGCATTGGTATATTTTTTCAGTTTTTGAGCTCTTTTGGAATCACTCGCCAAATCATATCCAAAACATTTGCTCAGATACTCTGTAACTGGCATTGAAGCTATTTCAGTGGGATCTTTTAATTCTCCAGTTGCAGCCAAATATATTTTTTGATATACCGCTCTATAATCACCAAAGCTAACTCCGACCCCGCAAAAATGTGCCATGTTTTGACGATTAACAAGCTTGCCGGGATTATTTGCTGAGAACTGTTCGGCACCGCGTATCCCAAGATCAATTTGATATAGAATTTCATGTAACATTGTTTGTTTCATTTCAGGAGTTACACTTGCCACAACTTGTTCCACAGTTTGTTGTTGGTATAGAGGACCGAATATTCCTTCTTTTCCTAATTCTGCTTGTTCACCTGATATTGATACTGGCTCTGTTTCAGCCGACTGATCTGAGATTGCCGTTGGTACTACATTAACTTTTCCCGAATCATTGCCCAAATCAGAAATCGGAGTTACTTGTTCAAGTTGTTCCGCTCCACCGCGACTAACCTTAACACCTGACTCTTTCTCATATGCTCCTACCACGCTTTCCGGGACCATATAGAATACCTGACGGCCATTTTCTTCTATTTGACCAACCTTAAACAGTCTTTCTCCTCTTGGCAACACCGGATGCCTTCCTCCTTGCATATTATTAAAATACACTTTCTCAATTTTCTTCATAGTTTCGTCGTCAAGTTTACTTCCGTATTCTTTATCAACCCTTGTTCTTGAATGATCCTGAAAAAACAATACTCTTATTTCAAAAGGTTTATTTCTTTCATTGAATTCTGCATCTGATATGCCTTTTGGTCTTGGTGCCATCCCTGAATAGCTTGATGTAGTGTCATACTCTCCATTTGGACCAATCTCCCAATCATATTGTTCCTGACTGACAGCCGAAAGAGATCTTGTAAGATCTATAGTATCCGAAGAAAAAGGATTTATTTCTCCCCATCTAATTAAATTTGTTCCGTGCTTTAATACAGTCCACCCGCGGGGGATAATTGGCTCAAATGTTTTTTCCTTTTCTGTGGATTTATTGTCTTTCGCTGATTCATTTCGTCTGGAATCTATTGGCAATTTTTCTTTGAAATAGTCCTCCATTTTTAACAAAATATCAACAGCTTGTACGCCTTTTGCCATTTGTTCTTTAGTTTCGTCAGAAATTTCACTATCTACATCAAGTTCTTCATCAAACCATGCTTTTCTTTTTAAATAATCAACTATCATCCCTCTGGCTCTTTCTATTTTTTTTGCTGTCTCCTCTCGGTTGGTACGATATAATTCTTCTTCATTTGGTAAGAGAACTGCGAAATCAAAAGGGGTATCTGCAATTAATCTTCTGACTGTATTGAAATGTATTCCCCATGCTTCAGGTCTAAATGGCTTTCTATCAGGGAAAAGTTTATCCATACTGCTACTAAACATACCGCGCAGATTTTCAGCTTCTTTTTGCTCTGCCTCCGGATTATTAAACTCATGCGCTGGATAACTTGCACTATTTTCACTTGACCCCATACGACCAAGTATATTTGATAGTGCCGGTGCGGCATCGGCAAGTGTTACCCTTTTTGCCATTCTCGGATTAGCCAGTCTTTCCAGAGTGCTACTCATACTTCGCATCCGACCCGCATTAACGACATCAGATTCAATATTCTCACTTAGAGTGTCTCGAAATTCGCTAAAATGCCTCATAACATCTCCGGCATACTGCATATCAATTCTTTCTGGTGTAACCGGTTTTCCGCCAGCAATCTGACTTCTTACTTCATTCAGCCTTTGGTCAGTATCAATAGCTGACTGCTGAGCAGCCTCTTCAATCTCCGCTGCGCTCGCAACAGGTGGCTCGGGAGTTGGTGGCACGGTGACATCCGGTTCTTTATCTTTATCTCCTTCGCGATGATTTAGTATATCTTCTATGTCCATTGTATTTGAGACAATGATTAACTTAATATATAACAAACAATCCTATTATAATATTACCTCTTTGTCAATCAAAAAACCACCCCGGTAAAAGGATGGTTTTTAGTAAATTTCTATTTAGCTTCTTCCGGTTTTGGTTCTTCTTTAACCTCTTCCTTCTTCTCTTCGACCGGAGCTTCTACTTTAACTTCTTCCGCCTTCGGTTCTTCTTTTACTGCTTCTGGTTTAGTCTCTTCCTTTTTTTCTGCTTTTGGCGCTTCCGGTTTTACTTCTGCCGGCTTGGCTTCACCTTCCTTTTTCTCTGCTTCTTCATCTTTCTTTTTTGCCGGACGGCCTTTGGGGATTTTCTTTCCTTCAATCACACCTTTGCTGATCAAAATATTGTGTAATGTCGCAGATACTTCAGCACCTTGAGACATCCAGTATTTAATTCGCTCTACTTCCAGTTTTAGTCCTTTTTCAGAATTATCGTGCGGATCGTAAAACCCAACCTTTTCTAAAAAGTTTGATGATACTGCTTTAGATTTTTCCTGAACCACGATGCGATATTGTGGTCTGTTCTTTTTTCCAACTCGAGTTAAACGTATTGCTAACATGACTGATTTATTTATATGTGATTAAATATGCAGCTACACTATCATTCTGAGCATTCCGAATGATTTGTGAACGGTAAAATGATACTAACGAATTATTGATTTTATGTCAATATAAGCTTGTTATTTGGCAATATTGCCCTGCTCATCAACATCTTCCATTCTGACACTGAGCAGTCTGGAAACGCCGTCATCGCCCATCGTAACACCATACATCAATACCGCATGATGCATGGTCGCACGGTTATGGGTAATTGCCACGAACTGTGTTTTATGGGAGAGGTCATTCAAAATCTGTGAAAAACGTATGGAATTTGACTCGTCCAGTGCCGCATCCACCTCATCTAAAACACAAAATGGGGGCGGGTTATTGGCAATTATGGCGCAAATCAGGGCGATGGAAGCCATGGCTTTTTCACCGCCGGAGAGCATATTCAGATCGGAAAGCTTCTTGCCCGGCGGGCAGGCGACAATATCTATGCCGGTCACAATCCTTTCGCGTTTGACAGTTTTTGGCATTACATCATCGTCATCTTCTTCCTCCTCATTTTCTGCTTCACCGTTTGCGCCTTCTTCTTTCGGTGCCATTATCTCTTCTTTATGCAGTTCTAATGAAGCTTTACCGCCGTTGAAAAGTGATTTGAAATATTTCGTAAACTGCTGATTAATCTTTTCAAAAGCGCCCTTAAACTGCTTCTTAATCTTTTCATCCAACTCATCGATAATCTTTTCGAGAGAAATACTTGCTTCTTTCAGATCGCTTATTTGTGTGGTAAGAAATTCGTTTCTTTCAAAAGTACTTTTGTACTCTTCGTTGACCGTCGGATCAATCCCACCGATCATCTCCAGTTGATTTCTCAATCTGCGGATGTTTTCTATCCGCTCGGAATAAGAAATATCCTTATGTTCCGGGTGCAGTGTTGCTTTCAGATCAACCACTGCCTGTGCCTCTTCTATTTTCAGATTCTCCCGGATTTCATTTCCCAAATCTTCTTTCTTGGTTTCGATTCTGGCAATTTCCACATTATTGGCGTTCACACTGTTGGTGACATTGTTCAGTTCATTCTGTTTCACCTGCATCTCCTGCTGTTTCTTTACCAATTCGTCTTTCTTAACCTGTTCTTCCTTGTTGAAAGAATCCAACTTGGTTTGGATAACCGCTATTTTTTTATCAATTTCTTCAAGCTTCTTTCTCAGCGATATCTCTTCTTCCTGAATCAGCTTACGGGCGGAATCAGGATCACTGGATGCAGTCTGCGCCACTTTCAGTTCGGCGGAAATGGTATTCAGTTCTTTCTCAACTGTAAGGATCTCATCTTTTTTATGATTAATCTTACCCTCAGTCGATTGCAGTTGGATACTGCGCTGGTGAACTTCATTTACCAGATTATCTTTGGTTTTTAATAATGTCGACAGCTTCTTCTGCAGATCAGACAAGTCTTCGGTACGTTGACCCTTTTGGACTCCTTGTATTTGTTTCTGCAGATCTTCCAGTTGGCTGACTATTTCTCCGGCATCCTGCTTAAGCTTACCCATTCCTTCCATGCTATCAATTGCTTCCAGTTCCTGCCAAAGCTGTTTTTGTTTGGCATAAATTCTTTCGATTGTGTCTTGAATATAGGGAATATTTAATTCCGGTTTGTTTTGGAGCTGTGAAAAGCCTTCTTCCAGTTCTTTTTCCAGCTTACTGAATTCATTTACAATGTTTTGTTGCTGTGCCACTTGGTTAGCAAGCAGTACTTTTTCTTTTTTCAGCCGTTCTTCTGCTAACAATAAATCCTGCTGTAGAACTTCCTTACTCTGAGTAAGCTCTTCCTTCTTTTTTTCCAGCCAAGCCAAATCGCTCCTGCCGGCCTCAATGTGTTTCAAGGCGGATTTTCCTTTTAACACCGCCATCTCCTGGGCAATCCGGTTCTTTTCGGACTGGTACTGCTGATACTCCGACTGGTACTGCTGAAACAATTGACCGCGGGTATCTTCCTGGGCGATTCTATCAACTATTTTCTGAATTTCACTTTTTTCATTTTCCAGTTTGAAAAGTTGGGTATGCAGTTGGTCATTTTTTTCTTTCTGCACACGATATTGCTGTTCCAATTCACCCCAAAGAATGGAGTAATGTGTCTGTTGCAGAGCCGTCAGTTCTTTTTCAATTTCTTCACGGCGTTCCAACCTGTTTACCTGGCGGGTCAGAGAACGGAGACGCGGAACAATCTCCTGCAACAGCATTTCCGATTGTTGCAGATTTTCCTCGGTGCGGATCAGTTTATTTTCCGCCTGATCCCTTTTGATCTGATATTGTTTTACTCCAGCGGCTTCATCAAAAAAGTCTTTTCTCTCCTGCGGCGTGGAAGTCAGTACTGTTTCGATCATCCCCTGACCGATGACACTGTAACTTTTTTGCCCGAAATTGGCTTTAGCCAATAATAAAAGAATATCCTGCAGTCGGGATTTAGTATTATTAACAAAGTATTCCCCTTCACCGTCCTGATAGACCCTACGGGTAATGACCAATTCCGAATAGTCAATCGGTGCCCTTCCGTCTTTGTTATTGATGTACATGCTCACTTCGGCCATGCCCAGACGGGATTTTTTACCGGAGCCGGAGAAAATTACATCCTGCGACTTTTTACCTCGGAGCAATTTCAAACTCTGTTCTCCCAAAACCCAACGCACGGCATCGGCAATATTAGACTTGCCTGAACCGTTCGGACCGACTACTGCACTGATTCCTTTATTAAATTTTAGGGTTGTTTTATTCGCGAATGACTTGAAACCCTGAATATCTAGTCGCTCAAGATACATAAATTTTCATCTTTGATTAATAATATTCTATCAAGCTATGTATATAAATTCCGATAATCGACACTCCAATCGTTATTTTTACTATCGTACCTCCGACAAAACCGATTATAGAATAATCCTTGAATGCTATTTTGAATACCCCGTCACGGCCGGCATATACTTCCCCGATCACCGCGCCGATAAACGGGCCAATCAGAAGCGCCATTAACCAACCGAACATCGACCCGATCATTCCGCCAATTATCGCACCAATCAACCCCCACTTACTGGTATTATATCTGTGACCGCCCCAAAATCGTGACAGATATTCCAGCGCAAAAGAAGCAATCACCAACAAACTTACTAAAAATACATGATCATACCCTATCACTTGAAACTGAGTAATCCCCGCGTAAAGCGAAAAGGCGGTCCACATTAAAACCATTCCCGGAAAAAAAGGGAGAACCACTCCGCATAATCCAACAACCATTACAACCCCGCAGGCGATAACGATAAAGATTTGCGAATAGTCCATAATTACTCCCAGTTCTTAACCTTAAGTGCGTTTTCTGCCGCTGATAATTGAGCTGCCTGCTTGCTGGAACCTTCCCCTTCAGCAATCAGCTCTTTTTCAAACCAGACACCCATCACAAAATGCTTTTTATGGTCCGGGCCGCTTTCACTTGCTACTTTATACACCGGCGTAATGCCCAATTTCTCCTGACTCATCTCTTGCAACAAACTTTTTGAATCTCTGTATAATTGATTTTCTAAAATATTTTCCAGACGATTCAGGAAATTTTCTTCAATAAATTTACGTGTCACATCCAGTCCGCGGTCAAGATAAGTTGCTCCGATAATCGCTTCACAGGCGTTAGCCAGAATCGTTTGCCTGGCTTTGGGGGTTTTATCATTGGTTTCGCCTTTGCTCAAATACAAAAACTTTTCCACTCCCAAATCATTAGCAACAATTGCCAGTTGTTCGCTACGAACCAGGCTTGCCCGCCAATTCGTCAGTTCGCCTTCCGGCTCAGAATAGTTCTTGAACAGATACTCCGTCACCACTAATTCCAAAACAGCGTCCCCTAGGAATTCCAACCGCTCATTATTACCAATGCCAAAAGAAGGATGCTCATTTAAAAAAGAACGATGCACCAAAGCCTGTTGCAAAAGTTCTTTATTCTTGAATTCAACCCCAAGTTTTTTTTCTAATGCTGATAAATCTTTTTCCATCGCACATTTACTCTCTATCCTCTTACCCACTTGTCTTTACCGCTCAGCAGAATTATATGAGGGATAAAAACAGCTAGAAAGAGAAGGTGATTATTTGATTATTACTATTGAGGAATTTTCTTACCTTCGCCAGCCTCTTCCATCTTTTTGAAGATTGTCCCTAATACGCCGTTTACAAATTTACCGGAAGATTCTCCACCGAAAGTTTTTGCCAGTTCAATCGCTTCATTAATAGCAACCTTGGGTGGAATTTCCGGAGAAAATTTTAATTCGAAGATGCCAATCCGAAGCACATTGCGATCAACCACTGTAATCTGATCCAGTGGCCATTCTGGAGCATACTTCGTAATCAGCTGGTCAATTTCTGTCCGGTTTTCTACCACTCCCTTAACAATGCTCTCCGAAAAACCTTTATCGTCAAAATCTGGGGCAAACTCTTTCAGATTGTGTTCCAGCACTTTTACCACATCATCTTCCCGATCGTTGAAGTCCCATTCATAGAGACTCTGCATGGCAATGGTTCTGGCTAAATGTCTGTTAGACATGGCGGTTGTTAATTTATACGTAATTTGTAATCGGTAATTAGTAAATTGTAATTGAAGATAAACTTATTACGAATTACCCATTACTGTTTACAGAGTATTATTTAGCTTCTTTTTTTACTTCCTTGGATTCTTTCTTCTTTTCCGCCTGCTTTGCACCTTTCTTTGTTTTCAGCTTGGCCTTTTCTTTTTTAGTAAGTACATCAATCACTGCCCGGCCTCGGTATGTGCCGCATTTGGCGCAGACGTGATGCGGACGAACCGGACTTTTACATTTTGCACATGTTGAAAGCGTCCCCTTGCTCAAAGCCATATGACTGCGGCGGGTTTTTGTTTGCGAACTCGGTGTCTTTTTACCTGGTAATCCCATATTTTTTCCTTTTTTAATAACTAATAAAGTTTATCTTGATTTGCCAATAATGACAAGCAAAAGGTTACTATATAAACGTAACACTGGCAACCTTGTCGTCTTTTTCCTTGAAACGCATCAACCTCACCCCCTGTGTTGCCCTACCTAGAACGGAAACACTTTTTATCGGGAGTCTGATTACCTGTCCGTTGATCGATATAATAATCAGATCTTCGCCTTCCAGTTTGGCGTTCACTATAAATGAGGTAACCACTTTCCCGGTTTTCGGCGTAATCTTAGCCGTCTTGATTCCGGACCCGCCGCGGTTTTGCACTTTGTAGCTAGAAACGCTGGTTCGTTTGCCGAACCCATTTTCCATCACCACCAGCGCCTGCTCATTAGACTGGGTTTTGCCAACGATAATAATATCCATCCCCACAATCTCGTCATTCCCCTTCAGACGGATTCCTCTTACTCCGGAGGCGTTCCTGCCCATCGCCCGAATATCTTTTTCCTTGAAACGGATGGCCTGTCCTCCAGCGGTTACCAAGATAATATTATCATCACCCGACGATGGTTTAACCCATTGCAGAAAATCATCTTTTTTGAGTTTAATCGCAATCAGTCCCGATCGGCGTACTTTTTCAAAATCTTTAATATCAACTTTCTTAATAATTCCTTTTCTGGTTACCATTACCAGATATTTGTAATCCGCGGCATCCTCCAGAGGAATCGCCTGTGATACCTTTTCGTCCGGAGCCAGTTGCAGGAAGTTGACCATCGCTTGGCCTTTGGCGGTTCTGGATACAGAGGGGATATCATAAGCCTTCAGTTGGAATACTCTTCCTTTAGTTGTGAAGAACAGGATATCCGCATGCGTATTGGTGGAAAAAATATCATTAACCACATCCAGTTCTTTTGTAGTCAGACCGATCACTCCTTTACCACCCCGACTCTGAGTCTTGAACATAGTCGGATCCTGACGTTTGATATATCCGTCTTGCGTCATCACGATAATTGTCGACTCGTTCGGGATCAGATCTTCCTGGGTAAATTTGTCCACCGGGTTGGCGTATACTTTTGTTCTTCTTTCATCACCGAATTTTTCTTTGATCTCCGCCAGTTCTTTTTTAATAATATCCAGGATTTTTTTCGGTGAAGCCAGAATGCTTTTTAATTCCTTAATCAGCTGAACTTTTTCTTTCAATTCCTGTTCAATTCTTAAACGCTCCAGCCCGGCCAGTTGTTGCAACTTCATTTCCAAAATCGCCGTAGCCTGCGGATCGGATAATTTAAACTTAGCACGTAACTGTTTATGCGCCTCTTCCTTATCTTTGGATTTTTTAATCAGCTTAATTACCGCGTCCAGATTGACCAAGGCCTTCATCAATCCCTGCAGAATATGTTCACGATCCTGCGCCCGATCCAGTTCAAACTGCGTCCGGCGGCGCACGACAATCTGGCGATGCTTGAGATACTCATCAATGATCATTTTCAAATTCAGGACGCGTGGCTGAATGCCGTCGACCAACGCTAACATATTCACATGGAAAGTATCCTGGAGCGATGTCAGCGTAAATAATCTGTTTAATATTTTCTTCGGATAAGAATCTTTTTTCAAGTCAATCACAATCCGAACTCCGGTCCGGTCTGATTCATCACGCAGATCTCTAATTCCTTCGATCTTTTTTTCATGGATCAAATGAGCAATCTTTTCAATCAATTCCGCTTTGTTCACCTGATAAGGAATCTCATGAACGATAATTCTAAAGTTCCCTTTTTCGTCCTCTTCAATTTCCGTATTTGCTCTAATGACGACTCTGCCCTTACCGGTAGCGTATGCCTGTTTAATTTCCTTGATGTCATAAATGCTTCCGCCAGTCGGGAAATCCGGTCCTTTAACAAACTCCATCAGATCTTCCACTACCGCATCCGGATGGTCAATCACGTGGCTGATGGCATCAACCAATTCACTCAAGTTGTGTGGCGGAATATTGGTCGCCATACCAACCGCAATACCCATTGTCCCGTTCAGTAAAAGATTCGGCAGGCGGGCGGGCAGTAATGTCGGCTCTTTCTTTGAACCGTCATAGTTCGGAATAAATTCCACCGTATCTTTATCAATATCAAACAACATCTGGTCGGATATCGACTGCAGGCGGGCTTCGGTATATCTCATAGCCGCCGGCTGATCACCGTCCATTGAACCGAAATTTCCTTGTCCGTTTACCAGCGGGTAACGCAGGGAAAAATCCTGTGCCAACCTGGCCATGGAAGCGTAGACCGCCTGATCACCGTGCGGATGGTATTTGCCCAAAACTTCTCCAACCACCGTGGCGGATTTTCTGAACTTGGCTGTTGACCGCAAACCGACATCCCACATGGCGTACAAGATTCTTCTGTGAACCGGTTTCATTCCGTCCCGGACATCCGGCAACGCACGCGATACGATTACTGACATCGCGTAATCCAGATAAGATTCTTTCATTTCATCAACTAAAAATCGCTCCGTAATCCTGGAGGTCTGATTCAATTCAGTAGTATCTTCTATTTTTTTTGCGTAATGCGGTTTGTGTTTTGCTTTCTGCTTGGCCATGCGGTTTTATATATTTGAATTAGTATTAATATTCTCAAATTGAGGGAAAACTTTTTCTCTTAAGGCCTGCACCTCATCTGCTGTTCCATCTTCTTCAATCAGATTCTCCTGTACTTTTTGAAGATTAACAAATGCATCTTGGACGCCTTCAAACTTTCTATCTACTGTGTGAAAAAGTCTACTGAAACCTTTTGCTATTTCGTCAAATCCTCCGCCACGTTTACTAAGATCGTCTGTTAGCGAAGAACGTAAAAAAAATACCCAACCGACAACCACTACCACCATAAAACAGCTTACCATAATCCACATCAACGAATGTTTTGCTTCTTTGCCGACCGGGGAACCCTTTACTTTCTTTTTGTCGACAGCTGATTGAAAAACATTTTTCTTCTTGGAAGATTTTTTTTTGCCGGCTTTGACCGGAGCTTTTTTTACTGCGTCAATTGATTTCATAAATAAAGTTTACTGCGGCTCTAGAATCGTTATTTGCATATCATCTTGCGGAAGGTCCTTCTTTTTAATTACCAGACGACTTTCCACTTTCTCAGTACCATTCACACCCATCGCCTTTTTAAAGGTGTCTATGGAATCTCTTTTTTCTTTCAAGCCAGAAATTTTATAGTGCATCGGGATCACAATTCGCGGTTCAATCTGACTGATAGCTTCTGACGCTTGTTTAGCATCCAATACGCCGTTACCACCGACCGGGACAAGCAGTATGTCCAACCCTTCCATACTTTCCAGCTGTTTATCAGTCAGGGGAGAATTCAATTTACCAAGATGACCGATTGTAACGCCTTCAATCTCAAGCCAATAGATCGTATCGGAAAGATTGCCGTTCTCATGTTCGATCGGAATCCCTTTAACAAAAATCTGTTTTGCCTCATATTCACCCGGACCGTCAATCACCAATGTCTCGGACTTTGGGTCTTCGAGACTGAATTCGGGACTACTGACGATCACCATATCAATATTTGCAATCCGTGGACGTCTTAGACCACTAACTTTACTTACCGGGTCAATAATAATTTGCACTTCGCGAGACTGAATTTTAAAACAGCTCTGACCAAGCCATGTGATAAACATAATGAGGATATTTTTTATACTAATTAAGTGATTTTCCTCCCTTAAGGTATCACAAAAATAGCTAAAAGTAAAGTAAAAAAGGCTGGTCTTTTTAGCCTTTTTTACACAGTATATTTAATTATTTTTATATCTCCATATCATCTATCTCTTGATCGCCACCATTCTCTTTTTGAGTTGATTGCTCATCTGAATGTTCCGCATTCGGCATTTCGGCAGATTTTTCTTCCGCCTGTCTGTTCTGCATAATCTCATTCTCAACATCAATAATTACTCTTTCCATCCCGGCTTCTGGAGATTCAATCCGATTAACCGAACCGCCAATTCCGCCTTGTAACTGCACGGTTTTGGATGATGAAGGATTTCCCGGCGATGAACTGGGTTTTTTCTGCTCAGCGATGCCCGAAGACTCTTCATAATAATCACCGGCGGAGCCGGATTTTTCCTCAGTTTTCCTGGCAGATTTTGGTATATTCTTAGCTTCCTCCTCAATTTCTTGGGCTCTTTTCCACTGATTCATGGATATTATCCGCTCCGCAAATTTTTTCAGCTCAACCACCCCTTTTTCCGGATCAAGACCCATTTGTTTCATCAGATCCCTGTCTTGGTTGCTTAATTTACCTTTGTCAATCATCTTCGCGAGAAATTTTCTTCTTACCCCCGGCTCCAAATCATGAAAACTATTAATTACCGTCGTACCACCCATCTGTGCCTTAATACCGCCCCTGAAAGCCCTCTCCGCCTGTCCACCACGTGTCAGGCCTGATTTGTACCTTAAAGAACCCCTAATCCCCTTTGTAAATCGGGTCTCTTTTACTCCCTCCTTTTCTAAATGTTCAGAAAAAGCCCTCACCCCCTTCTCAAATTCATGCTTTGTGAGACTTCGCTTACCATAAAAAACACCCGACTTCTTTAAGCCTTTTTTGACCGAATCAGTAACCCCTTTACGACCCATCATTTGTGCTGCCACCTGATGAAAGCTATCTCGGGAAATACTGGGGTTTTTTTGTAGATTTTGGATCCGTTGTGATACTGGCATAGTTATATAGTAACAAATTTATGTAGTTTTGTCAATATATTTGCCTTTTTTTCACCTTTCCGCTACACTAAGTCTTACGCGATTTTAAAGATTGCGTACGGTATTTAATAATTAATTATCTAATCATTAATATGATTACTAAAACAACGGAAAAAGAGGTAACGAATAGTGCTTTCGCCGATCTTCTTGCCAAGGAAGATTCTTTTAATATACCTAAACTTGGAGAAATCGTAGAAGGAGTCGTTATCAGCGTATCAAAAACAGAAGTACATCTTGATATCGACGGAATTACCACCGGCGTTATCCGCGGTGGTGAATTAATTGATGAATCTGGTGACTGTTCTGATTTAAAAGTCGGCGATAAAGCACAGGCAACTGTTATTGAACTGGAAAATGAAAATGGCCAGATGGAATTATCATTCCGTCATGCCGGACATAAAAAAGCTTGGGATGAACTGGAAAGACTGGTCAGCGAAGGAGTGATTGTTGATGCCAGAATTATGGAAGCCAATAAAGGCGGGCTGATTGTTAAAGTCGGCCGTGTCGGCGGATTTCTACCTGTGTCACAGCTGATCCCGGAACATTATCCGCGCGTTGAAGGTGGTGATCGCAATAAAATATTAGAAAAACTCACATCTTTTATTGATCAGAAGTTCAGAGTTAAAGTAATTGATGTTGATGAAAAAGAAGAGAAGTTGATTGTTTCTGAAAAAGCGGCATGGGAAGAGAAACAAAAAGACGTATTAGCTCAGTTTGAAATCGGATCCGTGGTTGAAGGTGTTGTAACTGGTGTTGTGGATTTCGGCGCATTTATCGAATTCGGCGACGGGCTGGAAGGGCTGGTGCATATTTCTGAACTGGCCTGGCAGAGAATTGATAACCCTCGCGACATTATCAAGCAGGGTGACAAAGTAAAAGCATCAGTTATCGGAATCGACGGTTCCAAAATATCCCTCAGCATGAAGAAACTGCAGACCGACCCCTGGAAAGAAGTAGTGAAGAAGTACAAGATTGGTCAGATCGTCAAAGGTAAAGTATTAAAGATTAATCCTTTCGGAGCATTTGTTGAATTGGATCATGATATTCACGGGCTGGCACATATATCTGAACTGTCCAATCAACTGGTACATAATCCTTCGGATATTGTAACCATCGGCGAAGAATACAAATTCAAGATTCTTTCCATCGAACCAAATAACCACCGACTAGGACTTTCTTTGAAGGCAGCCCAGGAAAAAGTAAAAAAAGATGTTGAACCGGCAGCCGACAATTCGGAAAAAGACAGTAAAGATAATGAAGAAGCCAAGCCGGAAGTAAAAGAACCGGAATTAGCTAAAACAGAAGTTACTGAAGACATTAAAACTGAAGAAAAGACCAACACCAAAGCGGATCCTAAAAAAGAAGCGAAGGACGACGAAAATATTAACGAGCCAACAAATCCAATTGTTGCCTAAACAGCTAAAATCAAGTATAATAACGGCTGATCATTCGTGATATAGCCGTTATTTTGCTAACGGAGAAAAAATAAATATATGAAAAAAATAGTCAAAAATTTTATTATCTTCTTCCTGGTGTTCCTTACTCTGGCGGCTTTCCTAAGTTTATATAATTCACCGCTCAATGAACCGAGAAAAATCGGGATCGGCGAATTAGTCGACTTAGTAAACAAACAGGAAGTATCGGAAATTATCATTGACGGGGATAATCTAAAAATAACCTTAACTAGCGGTGAAGCGGTTGTTAGCCAGAAAGAACCGACTGAATCACTTTCCACATTATTAAACAATTATCAGGTTCCTGCTGAAAAGCTGGCCGGGATAAAAACTGAAGTTAAACAAACCACTTCCACAATGTATTGGGTTGGAGCAATTTTGCCGTTTCTGTTGCCGTTTCTGTTAATCGCCGGATTTATTTACTTCATGATGCGACAGGCACAGGGGACAAACAACCGCGCAATGACATTCGGTCAGTCGAAAGCTAAGGAAGTGTCTCCACAAAATCAAAAAAATAAAGTTACTTTTAAAGATGTCGCCGGAGCAAAAGAAGCAAAAGAGGAACTGGAAGAAGTAGTGGAATTTTTGAGAAGTCCGAAAAAGTTTACCGCTCTCGGAGCCCAAATCCCTAAGGGTGTGCTTTTAGTTGGACCTCCGGGCACCGGCAAGACATTATTAGCTAGAGCGGTAGCCGGTCAAGCGAACGTGCCATTTTTTCACATCTCCGGTTCCGAATTTGTAGAAATGTTTGTCGGTGTCGGTGCATCCAGAGTCCGCGACCTGTTCAGAAAAGCGAAGAAAGTTGCACCTTGTATCGTATTTATCGATGAAATCGATGCAGTAGGCAGACAGCGCGGTTCCGGACTTGGCGGGTCACACGATGAGCGCGAGCAAACATTAAATCAAATTCTGGTTGAGATGGATGGTTTTGATATGAATACCAATGTAATCATAGTCGCTGCAACCAACCGTCCGGATGTATTGGATCCCGCCTTGCTTAGGCCGGGCAGGTTTGACCGCCGGGTAATATTGGATTTACCCAGCCTAAATGATCGGGAAGAAATACTACAAGTTCACGCCAAAGGCAAACCAATGGATGATACAGTAAAACTACGTACACTAGCAGAAAGAACCCCGGGATTTTCCGGTGCTGATTTAGCGAATTTATTGAACGAAGCTGCGATACTTGCCGCACGAAAAAACAGGAAACAGATAACCGCAGAAGACAGTCTGGAAAGTATTGAAAAAGTAATGCTCGGGCCTGAAAGAAAGAGTCATGTATTAAATAAAAAAGAAAAAAGAATCACCGCTTACCATGAAGCCGGTCACGCATTGATCGCGCACGTCTTACCGAACAGTGATCCTGTCCGTAAAGTATCAATAGTCTCTAGAGGACAAGCGGGAGGCTATACACTGAAATATCCTTCAGAAGATAAATTCATGCACTCCAAATCAGAATTTATTGCTGACTTGGCCGTATTACTGGCCGGTCATGTGACAGAAAAAGAGGTGTTTGGAGATGTAACAACTGGCGCCAGTAGCGACCTTAAACATGCCACCTCTCTGGCACGCAGATTAATCACGGAGTATGGGATGAGCGAAACAATGGGCCCGCAAACATTCGGCAACAAGGAAGAAATGATCTTTCTGGGCAGAGAAATTTCTGAACAGAGAGATTACGGTGAGAAAGTTGCCTCTATGATTGACCAGGAAGTGTCAAAGTTCCTGAAAAAAGCTTATGTAACAGCTCAGGGTATAGTCCGTAAAATGAGACCAAGTCTTGATAAAATTGCTGAGACTCTGATCGAGAAAGAGACTCTGGAGCAGGCAGAATTTGAAGCCCTACTAAAAGATCTTAAAATTTAGTAACAATAAATAATTAATATTGGAGGAGGCAATATGACACTCTACCGAAATATCATCAGGGAAGCCTGGCAGTTAGCATGGCAAAAAAAATTCTTATGGTTCTTTGGTTTGTTTGCAGTTCTGCTCGGGAACGGCGGTGAGTACGAAATACTTTTTCAAAATATCGACGCGGTCTCAAATAAGCAGAACCTGATATATAACCTTGAGAATATTTCCAAGACCGGTCAACTGCAAGTATACTGGGATAATGTAGTTAGTTATTTTTCCAATTATACCGCTTCCTCCATTGGAATATTATTATTGGCTTTGCTAATATTTGTGGTAATAATCTGGCTCGTTGTAATCTCACAGTCAGCATTAATAGATAGCACACTAAAAATAAAGGCGGGGAAAAAGGCTAACCTAGAATCCGGATTTCAGATCGGCAGAAAATATTTTACTCCGATATTTGTGCTCAACTTAGTCAGTAAATTCCTAATCTACGCGCTGTTGTTCTTAATCGGTATACCACTGGTGTATCTCTTTATCGAAAAGGAATCATGGGGATGGAACATTGCATTTTCCATCATTTCATTTATTATTCTTGTCCCGCTTTCGATCGTAGTTTCTTTTGTAATCAAGTATGCATCAGCGTTTGTGATTGATAAGGGGCAGTCAATTGGCACAGCCCTAAAAAGCGGTTGGAAATTATTTACCGGCAACTGGCTGATTACAATTGAAATGGCATTTGTTATTCTCGGAATCAATTTTGTCTTAGGGATAGCATTATTCATTGCCCTCACAATCTTATCTGTACCATTTTTCCTGTTGGGAATAATATTCTATCTGCTGGGCAGTGGCATTGGATTGTATATTATGGGTCTTATATTAGTACTTGTGTTGGTAATCGCGGGATTCTTGGCTGGTGCATTTATCGCGACCTTCCAGTATATTAGCTGGACTTTACTCTACAAAAAATTACTCGAAAGTAAAAACACAAGCAAGATTGTCCGACTGTTCAGCAGACTGCCGAATTACGTCGGAAAAACCTCCTAAATGTGTTTGCTTAAATAGATACTATTTGCTACACTGCTTCTGCGGTAAATTGTGTAGTCGCAAAAACAGTTGTTTAAAGCTATATAAATAAGCAAAAACTTCTTTCGGGGGCATGTAGCTCAGCCGGTTAGAGCACCACGCTTATAACGTGGGGGTCGATGGTTCAAGTCCATCCATGCCCACCACTAGAGTATCTTGAAATATTGATTGCATAAAATAATTAGTCATTATACTACTGGTGCGATGCGCTATTAGCCGCGGTAGCTCAGTGGTAGAGCAGTAGACTGAAAATCTACGTGTCGTCAGTCCGATTCTGACCCGCGGCACCAGTAGCATAATGATTAATTATACTGTTTGGCTGACTGGGCAGTACATAATCATTTTACATATTGCGGAACTTCTAACGGGGTGTGGCCTAGTGGCTTAAGGCGCCTGCTTTGGGAGCAGGAGATCGGAGGTTCAAATCCTCTCACCCCGACCACGAGTCATTAAATGTTTCAGGTTTAATAATAAATGACAAAAAACTTTTACCAGAAAGTATACACTCTGGTTAAAAAAATACCTAAAGGCAAGGTGGCAACCTACGGACAAATCGCGGCACTTGCCGGCGCTCCGCGTAGTGCCAGGGTTGTCGGATGGGCATTACATACACTCCCAGAACCGGAAGTAGAAAAAGTTCCCTGGCAGAGAGTAGTCAATCGGATGGGTATTATCAGTACAACTTGTGAAGATCATCCCAGAGATCTGCAAAAAATGTTACTTGAAAGCGAAGATGTTAAAGTAAAAGAAAAGGGTAATTATTCCTGGGTTGATCTTGAAAAATATTTGTGGAAACCTTAAAATATAACCATGTATTTTGTTTACGTTTTACAAAGCAAAAAAGATTCTAGGCTTTATAACGGATTCACTGGTAATCTCGAAAGAAGACTGAAAGAACACAATCAAGGTTTAGTTACATATACTTCACCGTGGAAGCCATGGAAGTTAATCTACTACGAAGTATTCCCCAATAAAAAAGACGCTCTAGAACAGGAAAGATATATCAAGAGTGGCTGGGGAAGAAGATACATTAAAAAAATATTGCGTCACTACCTACAAGATAACAAGTAAAGGTGGCGTGCCCGCCCAATTTTTTAAAAAACAGAGTCGCGTGAATATTTGAAAAATTGGGCGGGCGGGTGTCGTATATCGGTATTACCACAGCTTTCCAAGCTGTTGAGAGGGGTTCGACTCCCCTCACCCGCTCCAAGCAATAAAAAAGCCTATGTATAAGGGCGTTTTTTATTTTCGTAATTAATGATATACTGCCTGATATTAAATAACTTATACCAACATGCTTTACTTTATTCTCTCAATTGAATTGCTGATGATAATACTGCTGATGATCTTTATTATCTCTTTTGGCATACCATTTTTTACCGGTGCACCTTTCGCCCCCAGTGCAAAGAAAGGGGTAAAGAAAATGATCGAGCTGGCTAATATCAAAGATGGTGATATGGCAGTAGACTTAGGGTCGGGTGACGGAAGAATTGTGATCGCGCTTGCTAAAGCCGGAGCTGAGGCACATGGTTACGAAATAAATCGTTTTCTTGCCTGGTACTCCATGGTTAAAATTAGAATGGCTGGTTCAGACCAGAAAGCATTTATCCATCGAAGTAATTTTTTTAAAGAGGATTTATCCAGATATAATGTTGTGATTATCTTCGGTATTTTTAATATTATGGAAAAGCTAGGTGAAAAATTGAAAAGAGAACTGAAACCGAATGCGGTGATCATCTGCAACAATTTTTCTCTACCCAATTGGGAACCCATAAGGAAGGAAGGAAAATTTTATGTATACAGAAAAAGTCTTTGATAAACTGTTGAGAATTGATTTGACACCCTAAAACAGGCGTGCTAAGGTAAGAAACTTCGCAAAATCTCACCCTATAAGGTAGGGATTTTTTAATTGAAGTTAATACCTATAAAATCAATGAATTTTTACCGAAAAGTAAGTAAAAATAACAGAAAAGTGGCAATTTTCCTGCTTTTATCGTTGGTTCAGCTTATATTCCCTCATATTGCAGTATCCCAGGGAGTTACCTTAGAAAATGAGTTAAATGGGGCAATTATTGAGGCTGGGACTGCGATGTCGGACACATTTGAACAATTACCGATCGCGAGCGAAAAAGAGGCTAAAAAGTCCTTTTATTTGACCGTAACGGCCTATTCCTCCACTGTTGATCAGTGTGACAGCGACCCATTTACTACTGCATCCGGAGAAACAGTACATGACGGCATTATTGCTTACAACTATTTACCATTTGGAACAAAAGTGCGCTTCCCCGAGATATTCCCGGGCAAGGTTTTTGAAGTACAAGACCGACTTCGAGCCGGCTCTAGTGTTTATCTTGCCGATATCTGGATGAGTAGTCGGGAAGAAGCAATCCGGTGGGGGGCAAAAGTAATAAAAATTGAAGTGCTATAGCTAAAAAAGGATTGATTCAGCTAGTGTCCTCTGCTATACTGTATTCACCCCGTTACTTGATTCTCTGCGATTTTTTCGCCGGCGAAATCAAGTAACAACGTAATTACTTACCATAGAGTCAGTACTCCACAGCCAAGTAACGGGGTTTACTTGTTTAGCTAATTTTGTTATAACAAGTGCACGTCTGGCGGCCTGGTAGCCAAGTGGTAAGGCAGTGGTCTGCAAAACCATTACTCAGGAGTTCGATTCTCCTCCA
>Ga0172379_10004808_pt1 | contig 19493 bp, 21 predicted proteins | sample GrowelOW334metaG_FD_119756 | JGI IMG/M metagenome (GOLD analysis project Ga0172379, IMG submission 119756) | Groundwater microbial communities from an aquifer near a municipal landfill in Southern Ontario, Canada - Groundwater well OW334 metaG | ecosystem: Environmental > Aquatic > Deep...
TATACAAATCCAGCCCAAGCAATACGATAATCATGCCGACAGCCATATAATTGCCCAATTCATCATACCCCAAAGCGGTAGGGGCAAGAGTGACAATCAGAAACAGTGGCAGATACCATAACAGCCACTTGTTGGCAACTCCGAATCCCCATTTTCCATCGATATAGTTTCTGTTCTTGTGTTTCATGCTTATTGACCTCCTTGAGGCTTCGCAACAGAAGATTTGTTCACCTGCTCATCCCATTTTGGTCCCACCGCTTCGAAAATTTCGAACCAGTCATCGTCTGCTTTCGGGAACGTTTCTTTCAGTTCCGTCGATTCGGGATCGGCACCGTATGCAAGCAACATTTCCGCCGCCTCTTTGGGAGAATAGCCGTTGGAGCGGAAGAAGCGTCGGAGGATGACAATACGGTCGATGAGCGTCTTGTCTCTCACTTTCTCGCGCGGATCGAGACCGAGATCAAGAAGATAACGGAGTTTTTGCGGAGAGTAGAAATGATCATCTAATCCATCGATCATCATGTAGAGTGCCGAAGCGTTGTCTTCCATCCTCGCTTTGGGATCGGCTCCCAGCTTTACAAGAGCTTGGAGGACAGCGAAATCTTTTGCATAGCACGCGGCAAACACGAATGGAGTGAACTTATCCGAAGAGAGGTAGCGGCGGTCGTTTTGAAAAGTGCCATTGAGTTTTGAACCTCGGTCGATCAGTCGATTGATCAGGGGGAGATCTTTCGCCGTTGCATCCTCGAGGGCATAGATGAGCGGGCTTTGTCGGTATTCATCGATAATGTTTCCCTTTGCCCCATAGGAGAAGAGCATTTCAACCATGGCGGTATCATGGTTGGCCGCTGCCGCCATCAGAGGATACGGTGCTCCCCAGTCCCGCGAAAACGTCCCTCCCGTGTCTCCCCATGCAGGTGCATTTGGATCAACTTTCGCTTTGAGGATCGCTTCGGCGAGAGGACGGTTTCCCGCATGCACCGCACGTAAAAGCAAGGCGCTGCCGATAATGGATAGGGTTTGTTTTCCATCGTCGCTTTTCACCCATGCGCGCTGCACTTTTATCGGGCGGTTTCCCAGATAGAGGACGAAGTTTTTGGCGAACTGGACCAGCGAGACGTTGCTGTGCTCATCAAAGATCTTTTTCGCACGGAGATGGTATGAGACACTGCGCGATGCGTCGTGAAACGCGAAAAGCAGTTTTGATTTTTCCTGTTCACAGAGGCTTTTGCGCGAGATGTCATCGGCGTATTCATACGATTTGCACTCAGTTTCCATCCGATCCGCAGTGTGAGCGATCGCTTCGGCGGATACTTTTTTGAGTTTAGGATGGCTGGAAGCGTAGGTTAACAGAGGCAGTGACCCAAAACGGGTGAGTTTTTCAAAAAACGGTACGCTCTCAACACGAAGGGTCTCTTCATCGATGCTGTCAATAATCCGATCGAAAAAAGCACGATATTTTGGCTGATCGATTGGATAGCTATAGGCAATGGTATCCAAGTAGGATCGATACTCTCTCTTGCCGCTATACTGTTGAAACCAATGTTTTTTGCTCAAATCAGCCCCATATTTATCGGCGAGATAGAGGGCGACCTCATAGTTCCCCCAATCCATCGCGAAGGTAAAGGGATCGAAGCTTGGGTATTTTTTATGGGTTATTGGAAGGGAACGTGTCGGTTCACTCTCCCATTTCTCGATTTTTTGTACCGTCGAGAGAGGAAGACTTCGGCATCCTTTCATAAAAAAGCTTACCCCTTCAATCTCTTCATCGGGTAGCGGCATCGTCGACCAGATAGCTTTTACCAGTTCGGGTGCAACACCCTTGCTTTTGGCATAGTCGTTTATCAGGGTGTCGGGAAGTTTTTGGTCACTTTTGGTAGGGGTATAGAGTGGAATCACCCCCTCATCGATCATCGTGATAACAGCGCGCTTGTTGTCCCCCACGAGATTGTACATCGCGACGATAAGACGGGGATCGTTAAGGGCATTTTTGGCTTTGAGATGATCGAACAGTTTTCGAAAGATCTTCTCATCGTCGTTATGTTGCACAGCCTCCTCGAATACTGTCCGCTTTTCTTTGAGATAGTCATTAGAGACAAATTCGCTTAGTGGGTCAGCCCCGGCGTCGAGGAGTTCTTGCAGGTAGGGCGAGAACAGGTCATCGGAGCGTGTTGCATTGAGTAGCGGTATATTATCCCTATTTTTGGGCAGAGGATTGGGTGAAGCCTCTTGTGCACTAAAGGTGAGTTTCGGGATGAGAACCGTGCCGTCTGTGCGGAAAGTGCGCCATCCGTACTTTCCGGTATAAACAACCCCCATTCCATTTTCATCAAACGGTCGACATACATCATAAATGCTTCCACGAATCAGTTCGGTACCGTTTGCATCTGCATAGTAACAGCTTTTATGGTCGGTCATTTCGATGGTGTATCCGCTGTGATAAACTTTGATCTTTTTATAGGGGTACTCTTTTTTTCCGACAATTTCTCCTTTGGTGTTGATGATGAGGGTTTCGGGGTGTTTGGCGTCTTTGATCACCTGCGCCTGACCATAGGCAGTAGAAGCGGTGTCTCCATCAAATTCGGTGGCATATAAAAAAGGACCAAATCCCCGTTTACGGTCGGGACTAATGAAATAGGGTGTTGGATATTTTGAACCCATCGTCACTTTCGCCAACCCTGCTTTGAAATTCGAGAGCTGCACATCGTCATACATCTCTTCGAGCATTTCTCCCGTGTCGCTGATAAATCCCATTTTACCGTTGACTCTGATCGGTGCGGTATGTTCGACGAATTTTCCCAGCTTGGTTGTCCCCGCAGGGAGATCGAAAACCTTGTTCCCCTGCGTATCGATTACAGTGCATTTCTCTTTGACACACGCTTTGGTCAGACCGGATGGTCCGAAGTCGTCGACATCATCGTAGATGAGGGGGATGACGATCGTGCCGTTTAGGTCGATAAACCCGTCTTTGAGCGTCGTGGGGTGGCTGATGGGGTAAAGCACTGCGGCAGATGCGCTGCTGAGGATGAGGGAGATGGTGTACAGAAGTTTCATTTTTTACCTTTCTTCCGTGCATCGTTTACAACCGATTCGATCACGACTATCCCCTGCTCCGGTAGTTTTAAGACTTTGAAATCCTCGATATCACTTCCTAACCCCTCTATAATATCATCACGCTCTTTAGCTGCGAGCGAACGTGCATAGAGGGCTTTTGCCTCCTCTGTTTTGCCCAAAAACATCAGTGCGTGGGCTTTGTTCGTCATGACGTAGGGCTCAACCTTAGTAGAAAAAAGGATCGTTTCATCGGCGGCACGGATAGCCCCCTCAAAATCTCCTCGACAGACATTCACATACGAAAGCACCATCAAGAGTTTGCCGATATGCTGACGTAGACGCTCATCGGAAGTATCCATCTGTTTGTACGACTCAATAGCAAGATTGAGATGCTCCTGCTTTTGGCTCAAATGAGTAAAATTGCTGTACATTCCGTGGACTTGGAAGGTGGTGGTGTGGGTATGGGCACGATCCGCTATCGAAAGGTTCTGATCACTTAAAATGGTATCGGTAATAGTGAGCATCTTATCCATCAGCGGCTCATCCGCTTTGGCATTAGCAAGATAAAAATCGATCATCTCTAGCCCTGAGAGCAAAAACTCCTGATTGGGTTTCAGCTCATCTGGGGATTTGAGAATCTCATCGAACTTTTCGATCCATTCACGGCTCTGTTTGATATCGAGGGCGTGAGACTCCTCGGCGTACTGTTTATCCAAAGCATCGAGTTTTTGTTTTTCGGTGCGCAGTACGTCTAAGAGCCGTTTGATCTGTCCATCGGCGAGGTTGGGGAGCTCTTTAAGCCAATATTGTTTTTCGTTCGCGTCCATCGAGTCGGTATCGGCGATGAGACCGATGAGTTCGGAGTGCTTTTTCATCATCCCTGATGGGACGGTGAGTTTTTGCTGATCGAGGCGTGATTGGATGTTGCCATTCGATGCAGCGAGGATCGCGGTGGTAAACAGAACTATGAGGACAATGTGGCGCATAATAATCCTTTGGGTGGTTGGATGATTTGGGGTCATGGTTATAGTTGCTTCAATATTTCAGTAATTTTTCGCCATTTTACTGCTTCATCTCTGTTTTTTACTGCTTCATCTCTGTTTTTTGCTGCTTCATCATAGTTCTTTCCAATCTCTTCCAAAAACTTTATTACTTCAGTTTTTGCCAATTCAGGATAAAGATTTTTAATTTTTTCAAGATTACTGATGCACGCTCCGCTATCATCTCGGATGGATTTTACATATTGATAGAGATAGGTCGCAAATGTATTTTTTTCTTCGGCGGTGTGATTTGGGGTGATACTTTCGGTGGTTTTGAGATAGATATTGACCATAAGGGTTTGAAGTCCCAGTTGCATTTGGGGTTCTGAGAGTTTTTGTTTCATCATCTCACGGTATTTAGGATCATAGTCATTGATGATTTGTACCATGATGGGAGCAACCAACTCTTTTATTTTTTGCTCTTTTATCGTTTTTGCCTGTTCGCTTTTCTCTCCGCCGAATTTGACATATTCTTGATATTCTTTGGATGCTTCCCATTGGTCGCCCAGTTCCAGTGTTTGTGCGAAGAGGCTCATTGTGAGCACCGCACTCACCACTATCATTCCCCGTTTCATCTATTGCTCCCTTATATCTCACTGATCCAGCGCCAATCTCATCTCATCGATCATGGTTTATTTCGTTTATTTTACCCTATTGAGCCTCTAAAACAGAAAACAGATGCTTCATGGAACTTCCCTATCATCCACATAATGTTTGGTCGCGTAGACTTTTCCATCGTTCTCATAATAGACCTCTATCCCGTTGCGTTTGCCCTCTTTGTACTCGGTGGTGATCCATAAGCTTCCATCAGCGCGGTACTCTTTTTTCTCGCCATTTTGGACTCCGTTGGTATAGGCTGAGACACGGATAAACCGATTAGGGTCTTTGGTAAACTCAAACCACTCACCATCCGCTACAGGATCCCCCTCTTTGTTAAACACAACATTGATAATAGTCTCAAATTCACCGGTTTTTGGATCATAGTCGATCTGATAATCGTGAGTGTCATCTTTGATAATATTTTCGAGAATGAGACTTCCCTCGCGTGAGTATTGTTTTCTCAATATCAGCGCATCATGCTGATAGATGCCATTTTCTTTGAGCTTTCCATCGGGATAAAATAGAAGCGCATTGCCGTGACGCTTTCCATCGGTATCCAACTCATAGATTTGTTTGACACAGCCATTGCTCCACATCACTTTTTTCGGATTCACTGCGGTAATGAGATTTTTGATGGAAAGGTTTTGTTCTGTCGAATCGCACATCTCATCGGTATCGTTTGATCCGGGAACGACATAGGGAACCTTGGCTGTAGTAGTAATCGTACTATCGTAGTGAGGTGCGAAGAAACTTATCAAAACGAACACAGCAAGAGCGATCCATCCAACTATTTTCAGCTTTTTTTTCTGTAAGGGTGTGAGTGCCATTATTAAACTCCCTCCTGAAAATACGATACCGATTGTCGATCGGCTTCTTCGATAAAAAAGAGGAGTTTTTCATCAAGACATCTCGGATTATCCCCTTGAAATATACCTTTAAACCCGATATCGATGAGCTCACACATCTCTTTGTAGTGACTCAGATGACAGCGAATATCAAGGAGTGCGCGTTCTTCCACTTCGTCGGTTCCATAGCCGTCGATTATACTCATCAATACCCGTTTGATAAAAGGGTTGAGTTCTTCATACGCGTACCGCTCTCCTGCCAAAATATCATCGTATAAAAACACATCGGTGTAAAAAGAGACCTTTTCTCTCAACTCCTCTATCGTATAGGCTTCCAAAGCGCTTTTATTGACATTTGTATAAGATTTTCTAGGTGGTAATCTGTCCAATAGTTCAAGATTATAAGGCCATTTGGTTGCGCGGTACTCTTTACTGCGGAAAAATTCAATCAATTCACGGACAAACAGATTGAGTTTCATTTCCATTTGCTCCAAATAGGGTTTGGTAAACTCTCCTATGGTGACATCTTCTTCGGGGAGACGCATATTGGTTTCATACAGCTGGATAAACCATCCCATTCGCTCATGCTTTTGCAATTGTTCTAAAACGGTTACCGTCCCTTCTCTTCTGCATAACAGAGAAATATTAATGAGCTTTCGGATCATTGTGACTTTGCTGAACTCTTCGAGATAGTCGTGATCGTAAATTCGATTCATGATGATATGACTCTGAGTGTGATGCGCATAAGCACTGCCATTACGTTTTAAAAAATAGTCCAATGCCCAATGTGCCAACCGCACCTTCAAAGAGATAAACGGTGTTTTAAACCATCCATTCACTCTCCAACGTAATAGTCGAATCTTCCACTTCAGTGAATCGAGCTCTTTTTCATCGCGTGAGAATAAACATTTGATTTCTCGACGGATACGCAATATGAAATAGACAAAAGGGCTTCGCATACAGCTCTTTTCCCCCTCCTCGCATAAAAGCGCATCAATCTCTTCGTCGGTTAGTCTATCAGCCATCTATCACCCTCCAGTTTCCAATACAAGGTATCTACGATAAACGAGAAAGGCAACGATTATAACCAAAGTGACGCTGAGGATGGTGTGTCGGATCGAGTTGATCTTTTGTTGGTTCTCCTCGCTGAGCTCGACACCGAACGATTCGACAAGATAAGGGCTCAAGCGTGTAAAACTTACCCATAAAATTCCGATAGAAAAAAGGATAAAAATCGGTAAGGTGATAATGAGCAAAACACTCGGAGCCGTATCACTGTCTCGAATCATCTCTATTCCAACGACTCCGAAAACATAGATTGCAAAAATTCCTATAACTATGGAAAGGAGATAGGCGGCGATGATTTTGAGGGTATCGGATTTCATGGCTGATTCCTTGTAATACGGTATGTCTCAAAAGCTTTGATCGCTGCTTCCATCGCTTGTTTGTTTTTCGGATCACGGGGGGTGTAGATGATTTTAAACACTCTCTTGTCACCTTCCATCCATTTGGCTTCGTATTTATACCCTTTTGATATCGGACTGTGAGGATCGATCTGCCCTTGTGAAGCGACACATTTTTGCTCCTGAGAAAACAACAACATCTCGTGACGCAACTCATGTCCTTTCGGACTCATTATGTATCGTACTATCCCTTTATCTGCGACGACGATCATCTCCACATCGAAAAATGTCCGGAGGGATTCGTATAAAACCCAGAAAAGCAAAGCAAACAGCAAGCCGAATAAAAAATATTTCGGATGCCCCTCAGATGTGAGCGCACCATACAACATCAGTATCGATACTCCCGATCCGAAAAGACTAAACAGTACTATTGTGATACGCATGAGAAAACTATTTTTAAAATCCTCCATAGCATCGACGTTTTGAATATAAAGTGGCTTGCCAAGCTCATGAGGAAGCTTGATGCCATAGCAGTTTAGGAGATCATTCGATGTCATTGCAATTCCTCTCCTCGTTCAAGCTTTGCATTGATTTGTCTTAAGAGCTGGAGCTTATCTCTTAAGCGTCGATACCTAATCTCATTCAAGATTTTCAGAGGAATCCAAACAGATAAAGCGATAATGATATACGACAGCGATTGAATGATGATATGCCACAGTTTCATCTCTTTGAGCACCTGATCGTAGTATTTGGCGTAGTACCTATCAACATCTTTCATGTAAATGATCTTGATCGAATCTTGTTTCATAATCTCACTTAATTGGGTGGTATCCATATCATAGGTAGCATACATATGCTTATCGCCATGCTCTACATCACGGTAATTGTAATACAGATCATACCCCGTATCACTGCGCCAAAAATCATCGGTATAGATAATGGTTCCTGATTTAAGCAAATTACTGTTGTGTTGATAAAGTTCATATTGTTTCATCGATTCGTTATAGGTACCATACATCACCAAAGCGATAAATAGACCCAGAAACACTTTCCATATCAGATTTTCTCTCATATACATTCTCACTTATCAGGGGTCAGATTGAAATTGACGGGATGCTTGGCTGTAGATACATAGAGATAATTGGCACAATATTTCAACTCGTCGAAATTCAGTTCCTCTACATGGTGCAAATATTCATCGTCTATACGCAGATACCACGCTTCGTAGTCGTTTTCCCGCAACATCAGATTGTTCATCCAATCAGGTTCATGGTGACGGTAGAGCCAGTGGGACTGGCACTCAGGACACTGCATCAGCACCAAATGATCAATATTGGAGTGAAAGAGGACTTTGATTTCGTTGAGATTATCGCTGTTGCAGCAATTGTTATTTAGATTCATCTATTTTCCGCCCATCAAATACTCTTCGATACAACATAACGAGTATATACATCTTCAATCCCCGCTTCTCTGCATTTTTGTTTTATAAATTCGTACTCTTGAGGAATCTCTTCACCGTAAAAAAATCCATCTGACAATACTCCCAAATAGCATTTTAGGTACTCGATATAGTTTTCCTCTTTGTTTTCCACCTGAGATACAAAACTATTCAAATAAAAATCATAATTTGCCACTTCATATCGTGTAGGTTCATCGTCAAAACTAACATTGTCCCATCTGGATTTCAGACCAAAAGCTTCATAAACTTCGTTACCCATAATGTCGAGTTTCTCTTCATTAGAGGTTTTAGGGTCGAGATATATCTCTTCGTGTGAGCGTTCTTTTTTCATCTCGTCTCTCTTATATGATCTATCAACTCCAAATCCTCATAATTGATCCCCAAACTCACACTACCCCCATCTATCTTCTCAAACACCACCGGCAGTTCAACCTCAAAATCAAAAATATCCCCGCTCACCGGATAATACCAACCGATAGTTCCCTGTGTCGGATCAGAGAGGAACTCTTGATAGCGTTCGATGATCCCACACGCTCTGACCTGCACCTGCGCTCCCCAGATTCTGGCGAACATAAAATCCTTCTGCGAATGCAGAGGGGGAAAGAGTGCGAGATACTCTCTCAGGCTCATGGAAAAGCGTTTAGCATGAAACGATTCATAATACCCATACAGCTTTCTCAGCAGATCACTATAGGGATCATCACCGTAGGTGTCGAAATCGACGATGACGCTGCCGCCATCAAACACCGCCCAGCGATTATCCTCCCGAACATAAAAGAACCTGCTCTCTTCACCCAGTATCTCATCGTAGCATGTCGGAATAATCAGCTCACCATCATGGAACACTCCCCATTTTGCGCCGTCACGCACGATAAACGAGCCTGTTTTATTGAATAGGATTTCATCATACACCGGAGGGATGACGATCTCGCCTGTTTTATCGATCACGAATGCTTTTTGATCCTCTTCTAAGATAGCATGTCCGTAGTTGAAAAAACTCCAATCCGCGAACCTGCACGCGATCACTGCTCTCCCCTCTTCGTCTACATAGCCATAGAGACCGCTTTGCTCATCACGCACCGCACGCATCCCCTCATGACCATCGCACATGATCTCGCCATACCAGCGGCTTAGCGGTACGATCTGATTGTTTTGCGGGTCAAAGCGGCAGAGGCGAAATCTCCCCTCCTCGCTTTGGTCGATAAAACGGTTTTTATAGTCCAATGTATCGAATAGGGTTGTCGTGCTAATGACATCCAGTGACTTGAGATCGATCAATACGGCGGGAATGTCGGTGAGGCTCTCTCGTGTGTCGGGGATCATACGGACGCACTGCGCCAGAGGATGTTCCAGTATTATTCGCTCATACTGGCACTCCAGATGGACACGACGCTCTTTGAAATCGAGTATGCCGTATTTGCCCTGAGTGTTTTGAATGATGCCGTAGTGGTGGATGGTAAACTCGATAGGGAGTCTCTCACCCTCTTTGCACGCGGGATAGAGTATCTCATCTCCCCGTCGGATCAGATGATAGGTCTCCAAACCATCGATGAACCACACGATCTCATCCCCCTCTCTCGCCTCTTTGCATTCGGTAACGCTGTAGGGGGTGATATGTTTGATCCTCTCGGATAATCGTTCGATCATCGCATCATCGCTCAACACTTCTTCCAAAGTGATCGGAGCGATATAAGCCTCTGTCGGTGCTTTGAGCTGCATACTCCATCGTTTTGTTCTATACAGTGAGGATTCATAGTCATGTTTCCATACAGTCGCTTCCTCCGCGCTCAGTGACAAAGACCGTGCCGTCCACTCGCGCAGGGTACCGTCCTCTTCTCTTTGGGAACAATGTAGGGCATAAAAAAGCGTATCGAGAGGGAGGATATTATCAGAGAGGATCGATTCTTTCAGCTCTGAATTGTTTTTAGACTGTTGCAGGGAGCGAAGAGTGGTACAGGTTTGGAGATATGTTTTGATATCAGTCATGGTTTGTCTCTCCATCGTGGTTTCGTAATGCAAAAAACTCATCTAATTTCGAATCAAACGCCCCTTTGGTAATCGGCAATCGTAGCATGGCGAACACTTTCATCTCCATCAGTCGTATCTCATCGGGTCTGTGTATCTCATGCCCTATAGTGATGATAAACACATCGCTGTTTTTATCGCCGTTTCGTATTTTTCGGATCAGCTCTACCCCTGAGGGTGCGTCGTGCGCTTCCACCGCTTCGAATTTGGCGATGACCAAATCGACATCGTTGGTTTGAAAATAACCCCACGCCTCTTCGAGTGATTTGGTGGCGAACACCTCGAACCCTTTTTCGGTGAGTAGACGGGTGTAGAGGTCGATGAGAGGGTTGAACTGTTCGTAGATAAGGGCGGTCATCCTAATTTTTATCAATATCCACATACAGCTTTTACTGCATCTTCAACACTATACTTACATCCGTATGAACCACCACAATAGAGCGTTGAATCATTTGAGTTAGAAGAAACTCTCTGTGATATGTAACCACTTTTGCCATTATCGCATTTGATTTTATAATCAGTGACATACCGATCACCTTCTTTGCCCATATCAACTTTATTAATCTCCTCATAACCACTTGATGAAGTAGTATTTTGTCTATTCCGTCTTTCCCTTTCTTTATCTTCCTTTTTGTGTTGTGCTATTAATGTTGGGGTTATGTAGTCTATATTTTCTTGACTAACTTTTAGTTTGTCCTTATTTTTTAAAATAACCAAATTATCAAAGTTTAATTGTCCAGCCCTAACACAACGTACATACCTGCTATAAGTCTTATTGCACGAATTATCGTAGCCATATGTGAAAGCCAAACTCCACATACCGTTCGAGCCATCAGTACCAGTAGTAGATGACCAATAACTGCCAGAAGCGATGTTTTCTATCCCATTTATCATATGATTATTTTGTTTTAAATCATCACGAAGAGTTGCTAGCTCATAGATATTAGGAAGTCTCCAATCTTTGTATCCATCTAGCCTCAAATCTTGACAATACCGCTTTGCGCCATCCCAATCTTTTTGTACATTTGCCGCATCAGCATTATCCTGCCACATCAATCCCGTTGCACTATCTTTTGCTATGCCATTTTTACTTACAACATCAGCATTTGCGATACTCATCATCATCCCAACAGTCACCAAAGCTACTATACTTTTCATCCCTGCTCCTTTTGATATTTTCATTCTATTCATACCTCTCTATCTTCCGCAACAACCTCTCCGACAAATCCTCCGACGCTTCATGCAGCGCACTCCACAACACCCGCGCTTCGCTCAGGTACTTTTGTTTTTTCGCTTCGTCCCAGTGTGCCGGAACGCCCGTGAGGTTAGTGATACGATCAGAGAGTTTCACACACCACACCCAGTGCGGCTGAGCTTTGATCCGATTGAGTGAATCTTCCATCTGCGCTTGCTTATCTCCTACGAGCTTGTTTTTCGTGAGTGCCGATACGGCATCGGCAATAGTCTCGCCAAACGCCTCTTTGACATCATGGTACTCGATGGCGGTATCCTCGATAGTGTCGTGCAAAAATGCGGCGATGATGGCGTTCTCCTGATCCTCGATGCTAAATCCATCGTTGCGGGTTCCGACCATCGTGTGGGTTGCTACACTCATGAGGTGGTGGAGGTAGGGGAAGCCCATCGGGGTCATTTGAGCACCGTGCGCTTTGGCAGCGAAGGTGATCGCTTCGATGATCTTCTCCGGCAGAACACGCTCATAAACCTCCAGCAGCTCATCGATCTCATCCTCACTCAAAATCTCCGGTGACAAACCAAAACGTCTCCCCCCCGTATCAGGAGGATAAACGAACGGATTTTCCCCCATCGTTTTTCGGGCGTAGTGGCGGAGGTTTTTGAGCGCTTTGGCGATGGTTTCGATATCCGATTCGCCGCACCAATCGACCTCCTCCATAAGCGACTCTACCGCTCTATGGCTGAGATTGGACAGTAGTCTTTCACGGCAGGATTCATCGATGACGCTGAAGGTGCGAACCAAATCGTCTTTGTCGATGGTGCGCAGGAACGTTTGAATATCCCTATCCTCTGCACTCAGTAAAAACTGCTCCAGCACCCCGTCGGCTCCGGCGAAGAACTGCTTGATCGTCCCCACATGGCGCTCTATCCCACGGAAACTGTGATCTCCCCCCTCTTCGATGATCATACTGCACCCCTCCAAGAGGTTAGCCGCGTCGGAGTAATCGAGCACCTCGTCCCCTTTTTGGAGCAGTACGAGGATATTGTCCTGATTGACGGTGCTCGGGGTAAGGGATTTGAGGGTCTCCAAGTGCGACTCGTTCCACTCATAGCGGCTGTTGTCATAGAAGTTCTCTCCGCCGCTAATGCCCAATGCACGTGAGAGGGTTTCATAGGGACGGACGGCGGGATTGATGAGGACGGCTTTGAGATTGTATTTGGCGGCTAAATGGAGAGTATAAAATCCCCCCAACGAACTGCCGATGAGCATCACCGTCTCGATACGACGAAACGTCTCGATCAGCTCAGAGAGGGTCGCGATGGCAAGGGCAGGATTGGTAGGAAGCGATGGTGCGATAAAGCCCTGAGAGCGAAGCAATGGGCGCAAAATCTTTGCCTTGCTCCCCTCCCCGCTTCCGCCGAATCCGTGGATGTAGATGATCATAATTGCTCCTTAAAATTCAAATCGCAGTTTCATATTCTCGATCATGACATCGAGGATCGGTGCTTTGGTCTGGGTGGTGATGCGGTTGTGCTCTTTCTCGATCGATTGCAGTGGAGAGGGGACGCTGTAGCGGTAGATGCGATCACGGTATTTGATCCAGAGTTTGAAACCATCATAGAGGAGTCCGATCTTTTCGGTGTGGGAATAGCTGAATGCACCTTTTTTCTTGGTAAAGATCAAATCGGTGACGTACGTATTGGGGACATTGGTCGGCTCGATATTAGCCTCACGGAGAATATACTCACCATCCGCCCAACCACCGAGGGCATTCACCCCGATCACTCCACCGCTGATGCGAAATCCGACGGCGGAGAAAGCGACGGCTTCTTGGGAGGTGAAAGCGTAGTCGCTGTTTTCTTCGTTTAGGTAGGTGGGATCGGAAGCGTATAGCAACGATAAAAGTGCACCTAAAAAAAGAAATGTTTTCATATCAGTAGCAGCTTATTTGTTTACACTTATCATTGCAACTCCATACAGCGTTGTTATGTGAATCCGCTCCCGATATGTATGTACCGCATCCTGCTAAACACGCGTTTTTGTTATTTTCACACTCTTGACGGCTTTGGCTTCGGCGATTTGATGCTTCATTTTCTGCACGCTTTGCATTTGCTTTGCGGTTTGATTCTTCAGTTTCTGCTCGCTTTGCACTTGTGAGTTTATCACTCGCTTTTACTGCAAAATCACTTTTTGGAAAATTATCCAAAATATACTCATATATTTTATTTGCTTTACCTTGACTACCGTCTCGTTCCAATTTACCAGCTTTAAGATAAAGTTCTTGAACTGTGTATGCTGATAGTGGGACTATGCTGTCTATCACTTTTTGTTCAACTTTCAGATTACCTTTCTTTTTTAAAAGAATCAAAGAGTCAAAGTTTAACTGTCCAGCCCGAACACACCGAACATAACCAGAAGTAGTCTTATAGTCCCAACCGTCATCGCCGTAGTCGAAATTGACACCCCGAACACCGCTAGTAACACTCGCAACCGTAGTAGAAGTCCAATAATAGTCCGAAACTATATTTTGAAATCCATCTATGATATATGGTGCTTCTTTCTTTGTATTATCAAGAAGTGTAGTGAGTTCATAAATATTTGGAAGTCGCCAGTCATTTTTACCTCCAAGGCTTAGATTGTCACAATACTGCTTTGCATACTCCCAATTTCCAGCTTTTCCATTGTTGGTTTTTTTACTACGAGCTTCTTTTTCTGCATCTGTGTATGGTTCATTGTCTTGCCACTCTAGCCCTGTAGCTGAATCTTTTGCTATACCGTTTTTGCTTACGACTGTTGCACTTGCTACACTTACCATCATCCCAATAGCCATCAAGGCTATCAATGCTTTATTTTTCATCCGTTTCATCCTTATTATTTCTCATCTTTTCTGTTAACAAAAATTATACTGATGTTTAGGGCTGAATCCTCTTTAATGCGTGACAACAATCCTCACCACCAAAATTACACCCTTTTTGATAGGCCGCTTTGGATTTGGTTTCATCTATCTTGATTCCGTTTTTCCCGTACGTCCCCTCATCGTAGATAACCCCGAGACTGTAGCACGCATCGGTGATTTTACCATCGCACGCTTTGTCGTAATAGAACGCGACTTTATGGGGATTGTATTTGACGATGTCAGCTTTATCGTAGATCAATCCGATGTCATAACAGCTTTTAGCATCTCCCTTACGGCATTGTGCATCGAGGCTTTTGAGATCAGAACCATTTTTTGCGAATAATACCACTGAAATAAATAGGAATAAGAGTATTTTAGTTTTCATAGGGTCTCTTTTTTATCGTTTATTGTACCTGAAAATGCCATCCATAGCATCACGAAAAATGCCACATTCATCGATGGATTCATATCGATGAGAAACAGTGAGGGGGGCATCGTGGGATAGAGTCCGATACGAGCCGATAGGTTCAGAAATACATCGATGGCGATGATGACGATAGCGCTGTCCAGAAAAATACCCTTTTGGGTTTCGGGGATTCGGCTGCGAACCAATCCATACAGCAGAGCACCGAATGCAATAATCACACCAATAGCCAAAGCAAGAGGCATCTGGAGGACAAAATCATACTGTATCGGTTCAGCAACGCCGATAATAGTATCCCACCACTGACTTAGTCGATTTATCCAGTGCACACTTCCCGCCACCAAAAATGCGAACATAAACACAATCCCCATGATGGAGATGATCGTCTTTTTACCGAATCCGTTCAGCCGAATCATCATCGATAAAAGCACCATTTCGATAAAGAACAGATGGTTCATATTATAGAGGGGGATCATGATCACTGCACTCAGCACCATCCCTGTTATCAAAATCCTATCTACACTTAGCCATTGTTGTGTACCTCGAAGCGCGTATGTCGTAAGCCATCCCAACCCGATCAGGTACAAAAACACCGGTTCAATCGCAACCGACCCAAACCGAAAGAGGTACCGTTTCCCATCGATCACAGGTGCAATTAGCTCCCCCAATCCGTCATGCATCATCGGGGCAACGATCATCAGCGCATACATCGCAAGCGAGAGCACCAATGCCGACATCCCGATCCGATCGAACCATACTGTGGAATCATTCCGATACAGTACCCACGCCATCACGATCCCTATTCCGATACCGCTGCCGTACAGATACAAAAAGTGCATCGGATCATACTCCAACCGCGCACTCACAATCGGTGATTGCAGATACCACGCGATGGTTCCGAGGGTGATTAAAGCCAGTAAGGCTAATCCTATTATAGTTATCGCATTCGTTTTCATACATCTCTCCCGTAATCATTGAGTATTTCCATCACAAATACCTCACTTCTTTTTTAACAATTGGGAAATCTCTGCTTTTTCCGGAGAATCCTCTAAAAAATTAAAAAAATCCATTGGAGTCTCCCCTTTATCGTTTGCGGCATTGATATTGGCTCCCAGTTCCAATAGTACTTTCACGGGGATGACTTTTTCCTCCATTATGGCAGTAGTGAGTGGAGTGCAATTATGGTAACCTTTTTGGGGGTATCGCATAGACCAAACACAGTCAACTTTTGCATTTACATTAGCACCGGACGCAACCAGCAGGCGTATGATTTTCTCGGTATTTTCATTATCACTTAGTGAAACAAATACGTTTAGCGGAGTGTTATTATCCACGTTTGCATTAGCATCGGCACCTGCATCGATGAGGAGTTTTATCATCTCATAATTTCCTTTGGGCATCGCCAATTGAAGCAGTGTCCACTTGCCATTGATTATCTTTGGCATTTTCTCTTTTATGAGAAATAGTTTTACCACATCAACACTGCCTGAGTTCACCGCATTAACCCAATGATCGGGAGTAATTTTCGCATGATGATCCAATGCATAGCTCACCGCATCCAAACTATCTCCATTGATTGCCGCCATCAAAGCATCAGGATAAGTGCGCTTTTCGACGATAGGGGCATTAATACACCCCTTTTTCTTCAGTTGTTTGATTTGTTCCACATCTATAGGATGGTTAAAAGAGCAACTTTGTGCTAATGCAAATAATGGGATGAGCAATACCATCATGGAAACTGTGCTTTTTTTCATTTTTCTCTCCTGTATTCATTGAGCATTGTTTGTCACGCTTAAATTTTCACTTCGACTAATTCGGCGAGTTGCTTGTGTCTCGTTTGATGGATTGCAGATACTGAGATTCGGTCATGGTTTCCATCCCTTTTCAAAAATAGTTTTTCTTATCTGCCACTCCCGTTGTGTTTCTTGGACTTTGGAGGCTATCTGTGTTGTCTGCGCCTCGATGTCCATGAGATAAAGAGCTTTTGATTCTTTGTGAAACATATCGATATAGCGTTGCAGTTGTATATCCGAATACGTCCTACACTTCTCCAACAATTGCCCTTTTTGGAGGATGGTTAAACTCAAAGAGTTTTGAACCATACCGAAAAACTGATCTCGGATAGGGACGCTCTTCATTGACCAATATTTTTCACCTTTGGCGAGTATCCCCCACCCCTCATCCACACGGCTGACGTTATGATAGTCCCGCATATCGAAATTGTAGTCCACCCATACGAAATCATAGAAGGCCCCCCGATCTTTTTTCAAAGAGGCTTTATCGAACTTATCCGTAATGATCGATGCTACGGCAATAGCGACAGCTCTTGAGATGAATGGATAATCGTATCGCTCCTCTACCATGAGTTCACTTGCATGTTTTTCAAACAAAGGTTTAGCATCGTGAATCGAGGGGAATTTCATCGTAATAGCGATTTGATCCAGCGGAGAGATCCGTTTCCATCCGATCAAAAACATCCTCCAAAACCACTCATCGAGTTTTGGAAAGCGAGGGATTTCTCCTATCACCTCCACAAATCGATAGGTGCCGTACTCGTCTTTGTAGGTTTGGATATAGCGTTTGTAGGTGTCGATGAACTGATTCATCATCGCGTTATCGCTGTCTTTTGATTCAGAGCGTTGATTGAGAATCTTTAGATACTGGCTTCTCTCATCTGTAGAGTCATGATAATCGGTGCACTTCATTAGAATCATCCTCAGAGAATTTTGACCGTATTATCGTATTCTCATGCGAACGCATCAGTTCGCTTACAACAAACTCACTCTTCTAAAGTCGATAAATACTCTTTCAATTCATCTCGAATTTTCGTACGAAGCCATTCAGGAGAAAGTATTTTGATATGCGGAAGCCAAGCTTTGATCAAATTATCGACGTCCTCATCACTGGTCACGTCGAAACTGACGATCAGTTTTCCATCATCTTTTTTCTCGATAATTTCTTGTGAATTGAGAAATTTTTTGAGTTCAAAATAATGGGCAATTGAAGGATCGATTTCGACAACAACTTCAAAATCTCCCCCCTCTTCAAACCATGCCGTATGGGTTTTTTCCAGCATCTGATCGATCTGATGTATTGGTGTATCGTGCCGATGATCGAGGGAATTAATTGAACGTATTTTAGAGATCAGCCATGTCTTGAGAGTTCCGGTATCGGTATCGCGGGCGAACAGGTACCATATCCCATCATAATTGACGATTCGATACGGTTCGACGGTGAAGCTTTTTTCACGTGTTTCGATACGCACGATCCATTGACCGTTGATCGCATCTTCAAGAGTGTTGATCAGGTGTGAATCGATATCGATGTCTTCCATCCCCTCCGTTTTGATATAAAATGGGTTAGGGATACGGCGGGAAAAGAGTTTTTTGATGACGTTCTGCCCGATCTGACCCAGATGGGGGCTTTCATGCAGCGGCATCAAAGAGAGAATCACGATCAGCATCTCTTCTGTCTCAAGCTGATTTTCTTTGAGCGAATAACCGCGTTCAAACCAGTAGTATCCGCTTCGATCACTCTGGATAGGAAACATGATGAGCCGTTCGTTGAAATCTTTTTGGAGTGTTCGTACCCCTACCCCGAATTCATCGGCAATGGTTTTGAGATGGAGCCGCTCGCCACTGTTCAAACGGGAGAGGATATGGATGAGGCGATAGAGGATTTTATCGTATTCTTTTTTTGGCATGATTAATCTTTATGATCTATTTTCATAATTTTGTATAATATATATTTTTAGAGCTAAAGTATTTTTATAAAATGATTCCCATTTTTTTCTATTACTATCATCAAAATGTTCTCTGATAATTTCAATACATTTATTAATATATTTTTCTGCATTGTGATATTGTCCAATATTATCATAAGATAATGCTATATTTTGCAATATTGTAATAAGTGTTTCTGCCCATATATCAGATTCAAGTTGATATAGTGTTTCACATGTTTGCAGCGATTTGAGATCTAAATTTAGCGCTTCTTCATGCTCGTTTCTTGCAAAATATACATTAGATAGACATATTTTTGCACTTAGCAGTTGTTCATTAGTAATTCCTTTTGAATAATTACATATAGTTTTAAAAGCAAGTTCAGCCTCTTTAAATTGATCAGCGTATAAATATGAAGTACCCAATCCAATTAGATTGGCTATATACACATCCAGGCATTCGCTTTGATCATTTAAACATAATCCTTGATAAAAATTAATAGCTTCTTGATTAATATCACCTGATTCAGTTATTTGATTGTATTCAAAAAGAAAAGATGCATATATTCCCAACTGAATGATGTATTTTTTAGGATTGTTTTTTCTATTTAAAAAAGTTATTGTGTTTGTCTTTTTAAGATATTTTAAGCTTTCAATATAATTTTTTGTACTTGTCGCCAGTTTATTTATGGAAGTAATATAAAGATTTAGCCATTTTATTTTGTTGCACGAATATAATTCTTCTGCTAATAATTTCAAAACACAATTAATCGCCTCATATATTTCATTGTATTCATGCTTATCTGATTCTATTAATATATTCTTGATATA
>Ga0172379_10004809_pt1 | contig 19493 bp, 17 predicted proteins | sample GrowelOW334metaG_FD_119756 | JGI IMG/M metagenome (GOLD analysis project Ga0172379, IMG submission 119756) | Groundwater microbial communities from an aquifer near a municipal landfill in Southern Ontario, Canada - Groundwater well OW334 metaG | ecosystem: Environmental > Aquatic > Deep...
GATCTTCTCTTTTAATTTCAAAATTCTTAAAAAAGTAATTATTGGTTTTGGAATAGAAGAATAAGAGATCGTGGGCAGTATGATACATTCCTTTTTCTTCTGTTGGCCTTGCGGAACGACTTATTACAATTTCATTAATAAAATGCTCCTTCCCGAATACTTCATCCATTATAACTTTTACATAATGACCAAAATGGTAATCAATACGAACATAAATACTTCCATCTTCTGATAGTAACTCTCGTAGAAATATAAGTCTCTTTCTTAAATACTCTATGAAAGATGCCCCCTGTAATTTTGCAGAGTATGCAGGAACCCCTGAACGAGCATCATAAATATCACCCGTACCAAATGGTGGATCAATATAAATTAAACGAATACCATCTGTTCCGTCTTCATTTTTCAACTTTCCTTGTTTTTTTAACTTTAATAAATGTTGCAATGCTTGTAAATTGTCTCCAAAAATCAATTGATTATATCAATCATCCTTACTCGTGTCACCAAATTGTTTTACTAACTGAAATGGCACACTTCAGGTGTCGGCTAAAATATCCTCCTCTCTTTGTTTTATACCGTATACAAGTTCATACTCCATTTTTTTGTCGGTATCTGAAAACAAAATATCCCTAAAAGATAAAGGAATTTCTTTGCCTTCTTCCAAAATTTGGATGAGTTGTTTTCTTATTTTATTTTCCATATTGTTGTGGTTGGGTTTTTTATTTTTTGGCTTGCGGGAAACAGAAAACTCCCCACAAGCAACGATTCTTTCGAACCGCCCAATAACCTTTCGGCTACCGACCCAACCACGAGCGCTTATGAGGAGTTTGCTACGTGGTTGGGGGTTCTGTACCATACCGTATAGTAAATATACGGGTTAGGCAATCTTTTTTTGTATGACTTTATATTACCATAAAAACAAACTTTTTACAAGCGTATTCCATTGAATCTAGGACCAAAATATGATATAATTGGGTTAATGGAGAATATCCATTATAATTAAATGATTATTAAATGTAATTATGACAGATGAAGAATTTTTTGAAATGGATCCGTCGTGAAATTTTATGACTTCGTCAAGCGACGACGAACTTCTTTTCCTAAAACAATTACTAATATCAGAAACACAAGCTCATGTTATGGGGGTTTTTGTTGGAAATTTTTTCTTTAATGACAAGAAGGCCAATTTTGTTATAAACAGATTAAACCGACTTGTTAAATCTGAGTTTATTAAAATTTGAAGTGTTAATTATGATGAGTTTGACGAGATGGTAGATAGCTACGATGAGATACACGGCGTTAAATACAATGATATTATACAAAATGATGATGATTATTCCGAAATAGTTTTTGGATATCGCATTATTAAAACAAAAGAATTTGAAGCGTTCTTAGATATGAAACTAAAAAATTTACAGGACGATACTATTTATAACATGCTGGGGGAGCCATCAAGCAAATATTCTCCCGAAATTATTAAATTGGACTATGTTACTTTGCCTTTTCAATTACAAACAGATGAAATCATTAAACAGATAAATAAATACAGCTCAGATTACTTCCAGTTTATGATAGAAAAACAACATAAAATAGATACGTTTGCTGTCTTACTCGCCTTAGAAAAAAATAAAAGCTTAAAAATTATCAATATCTTTCCTAAAATAAAAGGTAAAATAAGGGTTGATATAGAACGACCTAAAAAGATTAATGATAAAAATGATTCCTCGCCCGTAATGATCGATAATAAAAGTATCAATAATGTTTTAGATGAATTAATTGTGTCGGGAATTAATATTACTAGAAGTGCAAACGAGAATACTGCCCTAACATGAGTAGATAATGAACCTCTTCATAATTTATTAAAAAGTTATCAATTATGAAAAGGAAATGTCAAAAATGAGTTAGATCAAAATAAAATTTACAGACTAATAGATACCGGTGTTTTTTATCAAGGTGACGGTATTCCAGATTTTATATCTGGGGCTTTATATGAACATGCATACTCTATAGAATCTCAAAAATTAATAAAAGCTATACGCATTGAAACTGAAAAACAATTAGATTATTTAAGGAAAGCAAAATCTGATATTTTCAATTTATACCGCTTAGAAAATAAAGAACTGAATGATAAAAATAATATAAAAAATGAAGCGGAATTTATCCTGCACACGAATGAAAATATAGAATTACGGTTTAACAAAGAAACGGGGGGAATTGTATTCGGTGAAATTAAGGACAATATTCCTTTTGGTACAAATGAATATAATATATTCTTGTTTTTACTAAATAGCCCATCATATAAGGCTGAATATAAGCAACTTTTAAGAATTATGTATCCTAACAAAGACTTCTTAAAACCCTTAAAAGAATATCAAACAGACGTGTGGGCGCTTAATACTACTATCAGAAATATTAAAAAGAAATTGGGAATTTTACCTATGAAGAACCGGAAAAATCAAGATATTTTTCAAACATTAAAAAATGCTAAATCTTATAGGCTTGAATTAAACTAAATTTTATAACGTCAAATACTTATTAATAATAAATAACCGTTTTAATAGCGGTTATTTTTTATTAATAAAACATCCTATATTCAAAATGTGTTCAAAATAAATTCATGTTTTATCCATAATTTTCATCAAAACAATTACGTCTTCTTCTTTAGGAACACTTAAAGTCGAATTAATAAATTAACATTAATCTAAATTAACAATTATGAAACAACAACCAGTGGAACAAAAACAAGACGAGCTTGTATATATACCCCTGAATGATACGGAAAACTATTTCTACTCCACAGATTTAGGATTGGTTGCATCCCTTATTAGTATTGATCTGCAATTATTTTCAATTGATAAAGAACAGCCAAACAAAGCCGTGTTTATCGTAAAGAAAGAGTTCGGCATTGAAGATAGGATAAGCGAATACTTCTCAGGCCAATTAATGGTCCCTGCCAGAGTATTGTTTGAAAATATAAGACTATTAAAGTCGATGATACGCAATAGTTTATAAATATTACACTATGAAATCAATACAACGTAGGTTTGATAACATATCTAATAAAAATCCATATTGAAGCTCCTATATGTGTTTCGTGGAAGCCATAAAAAACCAAAATTTTAGCAAACAAACTATACAATTCTGATTCAATAGGCTGATTGACAAAGACGATTACGCTAAAAAGGAGAAAAAAGAGGTTTTAGAATATTTATACAACCTAAGAAAACTTAAGATATAGCTGAGGAAGGGGCTTTTAAGCATTATGTCGGGCATTAAACAGGTCTTTTAAGCCCCTTAGGGATATTTGAACCTCCTCACTATAAAAACGCCTTAAAATGGCAATTAATAAAATATTAAAATTAAAATTAAAATGGAAACTCAAGATGAAAACATTATAGTTCCAAACCAAGACAAAAACCAGATAGAAGAATTTGACGGAGAATTTCTTCATCCGTCTTTGGATATAAAAGACAATATCCTTACTCTCGGTTTTCGTTATCGTTCAAAATCAAGAGAAGAAAAGAATATTTTTGTAGTAGTGTCTGATGGTAATGTTTTAACAACAGATTCTGATTCTTTTGAGAGAAAAGAGAAAATTTATTATTTTGAAAAACGAAATAGAAAATTAATGCGAATTGAAGAAAAATGGAGTATTCAATCTCTAAAACAGTTTGCTAATGATTATACCAATATAAAGGTAAATGTATCGCCTCGAGCAATATTTGAAGAGATCCTAGCTATCTCAAGAAAATATGTTGAATTGGGCCAAGACATACATTATTACTGATTGACTGCTTGAATTATAGGAACATATTTTTTCCCTATCTTTTATGCTTATCCCTTTCTTCATATAAAAGCTCCTAAAAGATCTGGTAAAAGTCAATGTCTTAGCGTTCTGGCTCAACTCTGTTTTAATGCTATAAAAGCAAGGCCGAGCGTAGCGGCATTGGGTGATACTGTTGATGCCCTTAGGGGAACCTATCTTATTGATCAGGCTGATTCTTTAGAACGAAAAGGTGGTGAAGATCTATTAGATATCTTGGCAGACTCTTATAAAAAGAGTGGGGGGAAAAGAAGAATCACCACATTTGATAAAGGAAAGAATAGAGAAATTACGGAAATAGAAACCTATGGACCAAAAGCGTTTGCCTCAATAAGAGAACTACCAGAGGATTTAAGAGATAGGTGTTTAGAATTACCCTTAATAAGAAGCAAAAGAAATTTTGATGATCCAGATGATAGCAATGAGAACTGGCGTGAAATTAGAGGCAGAGTTTATACTCTATTAATGACAAACTATGTGATTGCTGGTTCCTATTATTTTATGAAGAAGCGAATCTATCGTGAGGATAAAACAATTTTGGGAAGAAGTTTAGAATTATGGCTACCATTTGAAGTAATTCTTGAGTGCTCTGGAATGCAAGACAAAATACAAGAAGCAAGAACGCAATTTCTCTCTAGATATAAATTCAGCGAATCTGAGCCTACTGAATTAGAAGAAGAAGTTATCAGGATAATATTAGATGAATTAAAAGACAAAACAGAGATAATTTTAGCTCCAATAGAGATAGCGGCTTTAATGAAAGACGGAGTGTGAGCATCTGGAGATACTCCCAAGCAAAATGCCGCTAAAGTTGGATGAGCACTTAAAAAGTTCAATCTAGCTTCTAATAAGGAACCTAGAACTAAAGATGGAGTAAGATACCAATTCAAAAAGAGTGAAGTAGAAAAAATATATAGCAGTTACTGTAAAGTGGCCGACGAATATACACCTCCTACATTAACTAACAATAACGCTGATACAAGCGAAGGAATTGCAATGTAGGATTTCTAGTGTATAAGTTTATTACATATACAAACCCCTACATTTATACTCCTACATAAAACTAACCTGCTTATCAGGTTAATAACAGGCTCAGGTGTAAGAGATGTATGATAAATATGCTTTTTACTATATAGGATAAAAAGATATTATAACTGATTCTAAATTAAAAAATATTTTGCCTAATCCTTAATGATTTCGGCAATACTAAATAACGATCTATGGGAAGACATTACTACTCAGGGAAAGACGAAGCTGATTATCTTAAAAAAATATCAATCTATTTCCTAAATCAAAACAAATACTTTGAAACTGCCGGACATTCTGGGATTATTAATTGAAGTCGGAATGGAGAGAAAACCGCCAGTATAAGAGTTGAATATATTGTTGATCGCACTGAATATTATCTAAGATTTATTTATACCCAAACAGATAAAGATACAGGCGAAAAGAAAGATTTCAATTATAAAGTTAGATTAGATGCTACTCCCTGTAATTATGGGGGCCTTAGATATTGATTTGTTTGTCCCCTTGTAGTCAACGGCAGATACTGTAATAGACGAGTAGGAGTTCTTTATAAGAATGGCGATTACTTTGGATGCAGGCATTGTTATAATTTAACTTACAGTTCCAGAAATGAAAATCGTCGTTATAGATATAATCCCCTTTTTAATGTTTTGGATTATGCTAAAAAAGCAGAAGAGTTAGAAGCTAAAACTAATAGACGTTACTATGCCGGAAAGCTTACAAAAACATATCAAAAAATAGTAAAATTACGCAAAAAAATCCTAAATTTATCTAATTTAATTCAATAATATACTATGAAATTGAAGCAACAGGTCCATAAAATTCAAGAAAATCTAGATAATCGTAATAATTATCAAAATCAAGGCTTTGAAACAGAACAAAACCTAAGAGAGTTCTTTTACTTGTTGTTAAAGATTGATATGAGAAACAATCCAGAATACTATAAAAAACCTAAAAACAATGAAGAAAATGAAAAACTACTTCCTGAGCTTGCAAATTAAATGGAATTACGGTATAATTAGGATGTTGAATAGAGATATAGCCGGTAATACAATTATCACCCTTTTAGAAGGACGGTCCTGTTTAGTGATATTTGATTCTTTACCGGATCAAGTGTCTCTATTCAACAGCAGGACTGTCCTTTTAAGTAAAAATTAAATTATGAATATGAAAGCACTAATTTTAGCACGGGTTTCAACCGAGGAACAAAAAGAGGCTGGTAATTCTTTACCGGCCCAGATTGAACGTCTAAAAAAATATTGTCAATACAAAAACCTTGAGATTACAGAAGTATTTAGTTTTGACGAAAGTGCTTACAAAGTAAAGAGAGATGAATTTGATAAGATACTAGATATAGCAAAAACTAGTAAAGAAAAAATAGCAGTTTGCTTTGATAAAGTAGATAGATTTTCTCGTAATGTATTTGATAAACGAGTAGCTACTTTATATGACTTAGCAATGCAAGATAAAATAGAACTTCATTTCGTCTCAGATAACCTCATTATTAATTCAAGTATATCAGCTGGACAGAAATTCCAATTCGGAATGCAATTAGGATTATCTAAATATTATTCTGATGCTATCAGCGATAATGTTAAAAGAGCTTATGAAAATAAAATCAAAGCTGGGGAATGGATTGGAAAAGCACCTGTTGGATATATAAATACAAAAAATGAAAACAAGGATATAATACCTGATCCAGAAAGATCTCCTTTTATTATTAAAATGTTTGAAATGTATTCTACTGGTAACCATTCATTATTAAAAATAGCCCAAGAGATGGCAACATCGGGATTGACTGGGACCAGCGGATTGAATCACCCCCTAAGCAAAGGAATGATCTATGGTATATTAAATAATCCATTCTACTATGGAGTGATGAAAATAAAAGGAGAATTATATGAACACAAATATCAACCAATTATATCGGAAGATCTGTTTGATAAGTGCCAAGATGTAATGTTTGGTTATCACAAAAAACCATACCAACCTACTGCTAAGCCATATATATTAAGAGGATTAATTAGATGTGCTGAATGTGGATGTTTAATAACGCCGGAAACTTCTAAGGGCCATATTTATTACCACTGCACGAATTATAAAAAGGTTCACAAAAAGATGTTATATATCAAAGAAGAAGATTTGCTAAAACCTATCTATGAAGTATTTGATAATATTCAACTTACAGAAGAAGAAATTACAAAATTAATAAATGACTTACGAAAAATGAGTAAAGATGAAAATAAGTTTAATGAAAAATCCCTTTCTATCTTGAGAAAGGAATACGACACTATTAGAACAAGAATAAGTAATACCTTTGATTTATTAGCAGATGGCAGTATTACAAAAGAGATGTTTAATGATAAACTAAAGGAATACAAAGCAAGACAATCAGAATTAGAAACAGAAATGTCTATGCATACAGACGCTGATGAAAGCTTCTATACTGCAGTAAATACCGTATTACACCTAGCTAAAAAAGCAAAAGAGATATTTGAAAGTTCTAAAGTAGAAGAAAAAAAGCAGATCCTGAATTTTATACTTCAGAACCTACTGCTAAATGGAAAAGAGTTAGTGTTTACCGTGCGAGAACCGTATAACACGATGATAAAATTTAACGCATGTCCTATAGGGCTCCGCGGGTAGGACTCGGACCTACGAAATCCTCCTTAACAGGGAGGCGTTGTACCACTCAACTACCGCGGAATATATTTTTACTTAGATATACTATCAAAAAAAACTTTAAAAATCAAGGGTTTTAAAATACAAACAATTTAAAACTGCCGTCAATACGGATCGGCAGTTTTGTTTGTGTCCAACAGACACAATATTAAAAACGAAATGAGAAGAATTATTGCGACAATAGGAGCCAAGAATAGCCCTATTATTACAATGACCATATAAAAAATTGCACGCAATACTTCTTCTACCACAAATGAAATAAGATAAAATACGTCAGAAAAAGTTATCATTTTTCTCTCCTTTAAACTTAGATTACTAATTCAAATCTACCATAAATATATACTAAAATCAAGTAAACGACTAGCAAAGTATTTTGCTAGCTATTTGGTCTATTTCTTAATCTTAAAGGTATTTAACAATTCAGGGATAAAAGTTTGATAAGTTGGTCAAAGTTGTTCAGTAGTATTAAGAGTAATAGTTCAAATATCACTACCATTACCTTTTACTAAAGCAACGAAAACATGCATAGCAACCCCCTGTTGATTGGTTAGTATTTCAAAAAATCTTGTTGGATAACCGTTAACAGTGCTATCTTTAATATTTTCAATTACAGCATCTTTGATAATACTTTTGACTTTGACTTCATATTCAGGAAAAAACTTATCAAGAGTTTGGTTGGACGAAGTATAGGTTATGGCAAAATATGAACGAAAATTAATTTTTTTAGCAGCTTCTTCTTGAGGTTGTTCCCCGCCATTAACTACCATTAATGTAACTCCTGGCATAGGATTGTCTAGTTTATATCAACCATAAGGCAAAGTAATTTCAAAATTATCAGTAATAATTTTAGCATCTTCATTTTTAATGATTGGGCGAGCATCCTTAGTAGCATTATCGTTAGAAGTACCACATTTGCTAGTTGGTTTTTCAGCTGAAGGATTGCCATGTTTTTCTCAAGCACCATTGGTACAAATCCAAGTATCTTCGTTAGTTGAAAAACGAAGAGCTAGAATAATTCCAATAAGAATGATTGCCAAAAGCGAAAGAAAATATACTTTTTTGTTTTTCATGAATTTTTTTTAAAAAATTTATTAAAATTTTAAAGTTTTTTAAATTCAAGATAGGAATAAATAAAGATATAGGTAACAAATATTAATAAAGGAATAAACATTAAAAATATTAAGTAATTAGGGTAAAGCAAACCGACTAAACAAAAGCCTGACAAAACTTGAAAAAGTTTACCACCTAAAGCATGGGTTTTGTCTCAAACAATTTCACTGTGAAGAGTTCAAGGAGTACGAATACCAATGAAATAGTTTTGTTTGGTAGATTTCATAAGAGTACCAACTGAATAGAAAAGAAAGGTAAAAAGTAGAGCCATTAGTTTATTAATATACAGATGAATACCTAAACTTCAAAGCAAGGTAAACAGAAAAACAATAAAAAAGAAAATGTTAAAAGTAAAAAGAAAACTATTGAAATTAGTTTCAAATTTCTTAATATTTTCAGCCTTAGGATCTAATCTTTGGAAGAATTTGATACAAACAAAAGCAACTAACATTACAATTGGCAAAAGAAATATTCCTCAGAATTTTGAAGAATAGCCATCGACTTGACCTAAATAATTTCAATGGGAAGCAATACGAGAAGGCAAAAAAGGATAGGACAAACTAGCCAAACCAAAACTAAGAAATATTAAAAATATTGATAAAAAGAAATATATTTTGTTTTTCATATTTTGTTTTTATTTTTTAAATATATATAGAATATATCATTTTTTAAATAAAAAAACAACTCATATTTAGTAAGTTGTTTTTTATTAAAATTTTGAATTTATTCGTATCTCAAAGCATCCATAGGGCTTTTTTTAGAAGCTTGAAAGGCTGGATAAATACCAAAGGTAAAACCAACCACGCTAGAGACCAAAACTCCCAAGAAAGCACCAGAAAAAGGAAAAGAGAATACAAAATTGAAGGTACCTGACATATTAAAAACAGTTATTAAACCATAGCTTAAAACAAAGCCAAAGAATATTCCGAATAAACCACCACCAAAAGTCAATAACACAGCCTCAGTCAAGAATTGATAAAGAATGTGCTTATTAGTGGCTCCTAGGGCCTTACGAAGACCAATCTCCCGGGTACGCTCAGTAACTGAAGTCAACATCATATTCATAACGCCAACGCCACCAACGACTAAAGAAATAGCAGCAACTGAGGAAAGCAAGATTGTTAAAACACCCAAAATACTATTAACTGATTTTACGACATCTTCTTGAGTTTGAATTGAGAAATCATCTTTAGAAGGATCGTTGATATTATGATTTAGTCTCAAGACTTCCTCCATGTCAGAAATAGCAGTCTTGATATTGGCTTCAGTATCAATTTTGACAATTAATTCTTGAAAATATTTAATACCTAATATTTTTCTTTGAATAGTAGTATAAGGAATAGTTACAGAATTGTCATAATTCACACCGCCCATCCCCTGACCCTTGGATTCAGTAACACCTAAGACTTTGAAATATTTTTCTTTGATTTTTATTTTTTTACCAATGGCATCATCCTGACCAAATAGTTTTTCTTTAACTTTGGAGCCGATAACAGCAACCGAAGCAACAGAATCAACATCTTCTTGCATGAATGATTCACCTTCAATAATTTTTAATTTCATTAAATCAAAAGCTTCGGGAACACTACCAATGATAGTAACCCTGTAGTCTTCGGATTCAAAACTAGCATTACCCATACTAGAAACTATTGGAATAATACTTTCTAAGTTGGGAACGTTGGATTTTTTCTTGAGATCATCATAGTCTTTATCTTTCAAACTGTCTTGACCAGAACCGCCTTGCATCATTTCGGATAATTTCCCAGGCATAATATAAACATTAGTTGGTCCTAAGCTTTGAATTTGACCAGTGATAGATCTTTTGGCACTATTGCCAATAGCCATGACTAAAATAATAGCAGTAATACCAATAGCAATACCCAATACTGTCAGGACGGATCGAGATTTGTAGGCAACAATATCTTTGTAAGCCATTTTAATATTATCTTTGATATTCATATTGAGGAGATTATTTATTAAAACCTTGAGTGGATATGATACGACGATTGGAAACAATAATATCCTTATCGATAAGACCATCTTTGATATGAATAATTCTTTTAGCAGATTCAGCAACTTCAGATTCGTGAGTGACAAGAACAATAGTTTTTCCAGAATCATTTAAATCTTGTAAAAACTTTAAAACAGTTTCACCTGATTTAGAATCCAAACTACCAGTAGGCTCATCAGCAAAAATGATTTTGGGTTCATTGATTAAAGCTCTAGCAATAGCCACCCGTTGTTTTTGACCACCAGAAAGTTTGGTAGATTTGTAGTTAGCACGTTCTTCAAGACCAACTAAAGAAATTAGTTTTTTAGCTCTAGAAAGTTTTTCTGATTCTTTCATTTCTTCAGTATAGATAAGTGGAAGTTTTACATTTTCTAAAACTGTCAATCGGGGCAATAAATTAAACGATTGGAAAACAAAACCCATCTTGCGATTACGAATATTGGCTAATTCATCATCAGAATAGGTATTTAATTCTTTGTCTTCAAAAAAATATTGACCAGTAGTAATACGCTCCAGACAACCTAAGATTTGAAGCAAAGTTGATTTGCCAGAACCAGAAGGCCCCATGATGGCTACAAATTCCCCTTCTTTGATTTCTAAATCAACTCCATTAAGAGCATTGGTATTAATACCTTCACTAGAATAGACTTTAGTTAAATTTTTAATTGTAATTAATGACATAATAAAAGATTAGTAAATTAAAACTATTGAGAAACAATCTGACTACCAACTTTAACTCCAGAAAGGACTTCGGTATTACCATCACTACCACGAATACCAGTAATAATGTTAGTTAAAATCGTTTCTTTGCCTTTAAGGATTTTTACAAATTTTTTGCCATTCTTGGTAATAATAGCTCGACTAGGAACTAAAACAACATTGTCTTTCTTAAGAGCGAGAACATCAATATTAGCAGTCATACCAGGCATAATACGATAATCTTTGTTATCGAATTTTATAATAGAACGGTAATTAGCAACACCATCAATCACAGTGGCTGATAAATCAATTTGAACAACTTTGGCTGGAAAAATAATATCAGAAGAATAAGCATCCAAAGTAACTTTGGCAGTATTGCCAACTTTTATTTTAGCAATGTCGGATTCAGAAACATTAACTTCAATTTGATAAGTATCGTCCCCAATCAAAGAAATTACTGGGCTATTCATATTGATAATATCACCAACACCAGGAATAATTTTAGTAATTTTGCCAGCAAAAGGAGCTTTTAATATGGTTTTAGTGTAAGAAGCTAAAGCGCTATCAACACTAGCTTGAGCTTGAGCGACAATTGCTTCTTGAGTAGCGATATCATCGCTAGTATAAGGATTCTTTTTGACTTCTAAATTTTGTTTAGCAGTGTTATAGGCTAAAGTCAAAGTATCTAAAGAACTTTTGCTTTGCAAAAAAGCAGTACGTTCAGCTTCAATAGTAGTTTGAACAGCTAAGGCATTAGTCTTATGAGTTTCAACTATAGTTCGATCAGTACCAGAATAAAGATTGCAATTAGGATCAATAATATTATTGATACTAGCAATTAAATCATAGGCTTCATCTAAATATTGTTTTTCTTTCAAACTTTCATTATAGATAGCAGTCCTATCTAAGCTAGAAATAGTATTTAATTCAGCTTTTCATTGACTTAATGAATTTTCAAAATTCTTACGCAAAATTAAAGGCGAATTAATGTTGACATTGTGACAAGTTTTGAAACTAGAATTATAGGTTGGAGTTTGAACATTTCAAGAGCCCATATAGTTGAATATTGAATTCATATCAGTAACCACAGCTTTTTCAATAATATTGTAAGTGCTGAATAATGAACTATACATATTTTTGTAAGCAATGCTGAGTTTTTGATCAGCATCATCAAATTGATTTTGAGCAATTTGAAGATCTTCAGATCTAGTGCCTTTACGATAATTATCAAGTTTAATTTGTTGAATTCTTAAAGAAGCCAAAGCTTGTTGATATTGAGCATACAAGTCGGCATTTTCTAAAGAAATTAAATTAGAACCAGCTAAAACAGTATCGCCAGTTTTTACGTAGATTTTAGAAACACGACCAGAACGATCAAAAGCATAATCAATATTTTGAGTAGGCTTTACGGTGCCAGTCAAACTCACTTCTTGGACAATAGTACCGTTAGTAACATTGACAATATTTAATGGCTTTTTATTCTTATTGTTACTAGAAGAAATCAAAGCAATAATCGCTAAAACAATAAGACTTGAGATTAAAAATCTTTTACTTTTAAATAGTTTTTGGAATTTTTTTGGTAATTTGGAATACAAACGATTAAATCAGTTTTTCATATTAGTTTTTCTTTATTATTTTATTAACTTTTTTAATTTCCTTAGAAAGATGATCCGACATTTTCTTCATGGATTCTAAAGTAACTAGCATTAAGCCTTCGCTATTAAAAATCATCAAAAATTGGCTACCTTTGTCAATTTTAAGTTGATCTCGAATATTCTTAGGAATGACAATTTGGCCACGCTCGCCGACGGTCGTAACTCCAACAATATGGTGATCTAGAGCTTGTTTCATATTTTTCATATTTATCATATATATTAATAACAAGATATTAACAAAGAAAACAAGGTTTGTCAATTTAAAATGCCCGTAATGGGCATTTTAAAAAAGCATTCTATTCAATAGTTTTGACTGTCTTAACAGTTTTTCTAGGCTTACGAGTAGTTTTTCTTTTTTTAATAACTTTCTTGGTTGATTTTTTGTATTCAACAATCTTAGTAATTAAATAAATAGTAAAACAAACTAAAAGCAAAAGATCAAAGGCAATTAAAATAAGGTTAGCCCTTTCGAGATTATTTAGGCTAAACTGATAAAAGAAAATGAAATTGTTTTTGATTGCTAAAAAGTTTACTTGGTTGTAGACAAAAAACAAAAACCATAAAATTAGAAGCGTAAAAAAGATCAACATGATAATTAATTTATTTTTTTAAGTTATATGACAATAGTATAATTTATTTTTTGAAAAAAATCAAGTGTTTTGCAATTTTAAATTTAAAAAATATTTTTAAAACAAAAAAACAGAGTGAAATAAATTCACTCTGTTTCAAAATATATTATATTTTTATTTGCAACTACCGCTAGCGGCAGCTTTGGTATTAGTGGCAGTTAAAGTTTGAGAACAAGCTTTGGGTTGTTTTTTAAAACCATTGCAAATACCGGTTTTATAACCTTCAGAAGTTCTTTCACCTTGATATTCAACTTCGTTGATTAATAACATTGGTGAACCAGTAACTTGGTATTTATCATTTAAAGCTTTTTCGGAAGCTAACATTGATTCCCCTTCGGCTTTCATACAGGTATCAATCTTAACAGTATCAATATTTAAAGTTTTGGCTGGATTTTTTCAACAAGTTTCAATATTATCAACAGTACAATCTTTATTAACTAATTCAATGTAGTTTCAAAAGCTAGATTTATTGTATTTGTAAATACATAATTCGCGAACATCTTGTTTTAATTCATTAATGCCGTGCATTGAACAATACTTGCCATCAGCACTTCAACAATAATCTTTCAATTGGTCTTTGGAAGGATAATCAGAATAGATAACATAATGAGGTTCAATAGTAACATCATTACGAAGTAAAACTTCTACAGGTAACATAGCTGTTTCAGCTTCATTGCCAAAAGGACAATAAGACATAGTGAATAGCTTAACGTCAACTTTATCACGTTTAACAATACTCTTTGATGATTCTTTGGCCACTTCCTTTTGATCAATAACAATAGGTTGAACAAAGGCAACTTTACCGTCGCTAGTGATATAGAGCTCCACCTTTTCAGTATCAATAGTTACGGTAGCTTTGACCATAGCATGATAAGATTCAACCTTATCTAAAGTAATTTTAGCACTAGGATTTTGTTTTAAAACTTGCTCTTTGATAAAAGCGACGCCTTTTTCAGCAATTTTAGCTTTAGAAACTAGTTGGAAACTAGTAAAGCCTTTGGTCAAAATTGAACCTAAGATAATTACTAAAACAACACCTAAAATAATTTGATGTTTTCTATCGGTTAGAATTTTTAGCATAGATATTTTTTAAATCTTTATTAATAGTTAAAATATATCAAATATCTTTTAAAAAAGCAAATAAAAAATATCATTTGCCTAAAATGATTCTTCTTGCTACAATATTGATATATAAATTAAACTAAAAATATGAAAAATTTGCCCGATAGAGATTATTCAGAAGAACGCTTTTCGAAAGAACAGCTAAAATTAATCCAAAAAAGGATAAAAGAAATTAATAAAATAAACCGGAACGACAATCTGATAACATCGACCCTAAATGAAGATGGCACATTGACGTTTGAAATAAATGACAATGATGATATAAACTATTTTGATTTTAGGAATTATGAACAAGTTGATCTGTTTTTAGATAGTAGATTAGGAATCGCTAATCGTTTCGAGCAGTGAAAAAATGATAACCCAGAAGAATATTCAAAATGTATTCAACATCAATCAAACAAACGACAAATTGACAATTGAATAGCATTTTTAAATGCTTATAGCACTGATAATAAATATGCATGTAAGCTTGCTGACAATGGTTCTATTAATCTAATCGAAAATAATGAAACTACAACCTTCCCTGATTTTAAAACTTTTAATAAATGGGCTTATAAACAATTGGAGTTTATGCATATTGATAGCAAAGACGCGATAGAAGCCATAGTTCAAAGTTTTAACGAAAAGAATGAGCCCAAAAATATAATGATAGACCCTATTATAAACGAAAACGGAACTATAACTTTATCATTTTTAAACGCAAAAACAAAAACAATTATTAAAAAAGATGTAAAATTTAAAAATTATGAAGCATTCTTTAGCTGAGGAATAAAACAAGAGCTACTTTAAATCAAAAAACCAGAACAATATTTTGTTCTGGTTTTTAATTATCTTAATTCTATTTTATAGTAAACAGGGCTCTGACAGTTACCATAATTTCTTTATCAACTGTAGAAGTGTCATAAGTGCCATAATCAGAAACATCAATTGAATTAGGGGACAAAACTTGAACTACACCCATAGAAGCTGATTTAATAACATTGACTCTTTTTCCAGAAGAATTGGCTATTTTTTCAGCTCTGGCTTTAGCATCTTTGATAGCATCGCCAAGCATGGAAATTCTAGCTTCTGGGAGTTTAGAATAATAGTATTCTACTCTATCTAAAGTGAATAAAATATCTTGATCAATGAGTTTGGAAAAATCTTTAGAAATTGCTTCTAATTTTTTAACATCGTTTAAATTAATTTCAACAGTTTGTTGCAAAGTATATTGTTTAGGACGATTATCGTATTCATTTTGTTTTCAAATTTCATTTTGAGATACTGGTGAGATTTTGACATCTTCAATCCCTTGACTTTTGAAATATGCAACGACTTTGGCTTGATCACTTTTCATTAGCTGATAGCCTTTCTTCAAATCATCAATACTAACAGTTCTAGAAAATCTACCGATAAATTTACCAGTATCAGAAACGACTTTCTGACGAGCAGAGCCAGTAACTGTCAAAGTATTGTCCAAGGCTCTAATTTTATATAGATAACTACCGAGAATTACGACACTAAGAATTAAACTCAGGCCTAATATTATAGCTGGTATTTGTAAGAATTTTTTATCGTTCATAATATATAATTTAAAATAGTTAAGATCACAAGAATAGAATAACAAAGAATTAGTAATTAATCAAGTAAATTATTTAATAAAAGAAAGGGGGCTGGATTGACCCCCTTGTTAGTTAAAATTGCTCTTAAACAAAGCCTCCTTTTTTTAAAAATATTTGGATTTAAAACAATATATTATAGAATCGATTATTTTTCTTCAACTTCTTCAATAACAATACATTGAACTGGACATTCCCCAGCTACTTCTTTATTCTTTGGATATTCGGTTTCATCAATGATAGTTTTGATAGGCTTAGCTTTGTAATCGTCATTGCTAATTTCTCAATTCTCAGGACATAGCATTTGACAACGACCGCAACCTATGCATTGCTCTCGATTTTGTTGTATTTTGTATTTTTTCATAACAATCAATTTAATTCTTAATAATTCTAATTTATCATAAAATTGTAATTAAAACAACCACCCTCGAAAGAGGGTGGTTGAAAAAGATATGGTCTATTTGTTTTCCATACGACAAGTTTGGATATTGAAGCAGGAACGAGTAAGTTTACCATCAATATTTGTGTATTCACAATGTAATTGTGGTTGATTGTAGAATCAGGCTGTTATATTAGTCTTTGAATAAACTTTACTCAATGTTAGTAAACAATAAGTCTTATCTTTGTTGTAGGCTTGTAAAGCTCCTACTGGAGAGTCACTTAGATAAACTGAACCAGTGACACCCTTACCTTGGATTGAACATTTGCTAAAATCAGTTTTAACACAAGTTCCCCCATTGGATAATGTACCATATTCTACTGCCGGATAATTGACTGGACATGAATCTTGATAATTAGTATCAAAATTACATGTTTCAGTTGTTTTACCATTGCTATTGGAATATATACAATATCTTTCACAAGAATTACCAATCATTTTAGCATCTCCAATACAAATAGTAGTATCAGAATCATAAGTGACATTACCAGTACTATCAGTACCGAAATAGGCTCTAGTATCAACTGCTCCTTTGCTATTTAAGCTTGTTACTTTTATAGATGAAGGATTGTTTTGATATTTTACGCCATAGCCTCTAACTAAGTCTTTAAAACAACATCCAGAATAATCAATTTGAACAGCAGCAATACCATAGCTATTATCTGGAGTATGAAGAGTACCATAAACAAACTTTGGATAGCCAGTAGCACACATACCAACATTAGTTCCACTAGTTATTCCACCAGATTTGTCTGGCTCAAATGTTTCGCGTGGACTATTTGGAAATGGAATTGTTTTGCCCTCACACTTTGCAATACAATTTTGATAGGCTTCTTGTTTACTGTTGCCTTTGTAAGTAGAAATCATGTCTGTCTCTGATAATTTATCAAAATTATTCTTACAAGTTTTCTTACAAGTAGCTACATCGATGGTTGAATTGTCAGTATTATCACCTTTATTATCTGTAGTACCTTTAACAAAAGTAATCTCTTTAGAAATTAAGCTTCAATTACAATTTCAAGTCTTTCCTTTGGTCTCATCAAAAGTACTTCAGGATTCTAATTCAACTTTGATTTTAGCACCATCATATTTTGCTAGTGTATTTTCAATATTCTTTCTGGTTTGTTCAGAAAGTTGAGTTCAAACATTACCAAAGGTATATTCTCTTTCTTTAGTATTAGCTGGGATAGTTATATCTTGAATAATTTTACCGTCAATTTTAATACGAGCAAAAGTTTTTTGGAAAGTATTTAAATTACAAGTACTACCACCAAGTTTAACTCCAAATTTCAAAGTACTAGCATTTAAAACTTTTTTATCATTCATATTTAAAACAACTTGAGAACCTAAACTAAAATCAGCGGTACATTTATTGGCATCACATTTACCTTTGATAGATGTTCCGTCACCAGTAGTGTCATTAGTAGAATTATCACTGGTATTATCACATTTAGGAACATTGATTTGAACTTTCTTTTCGTCTGATTTTTTATCTTTATCAGCACAAGTTAAAGTAATAAAATGATTAACTACATCACTGGTAGAATTCTTGCCAATACTCTTAGTTAGTTCTCCTTTTAAATCGCTTGATTCAATATATGAAATCTTTTCAGAACCACTAAGTTTACATTTTTCATAACCAGTTGAAGATCAGGTAATTTTAACTTTACCAGCATTACAATCTTTGAATGTTTCAATGTCAGTTTTTAAAACCATTGATTTAGAACCATCAGTTGGTGGATTTTTATCATCGCCGGGTTTGTCAGTTGGTTTTGGCATTGATATCTTATCTTTAGTTGAAATAAATCTAGCTTTATACTCTTCGCCGTTATGAGTATTAGTTTGTTTGTTAGTCATATAATACATATCTACCATCAAGAATCTATTTCGAGTATCTTGAGCACTTTCCTTTTTTAAAGCTTCGACAACTTTTTCTTTAGAACAAGTTACAGTATAATAAGTTTCTGGTGTATATACTGCATTACCTTCAATTGTTTTTGTTTCGCAAGCAAAACTATCTTTATCAATTGAATGCAAAGCAGGAACATCGATATAGGCACTAACACTGATTGGTCTGACATCAAAATACTTAGCATCAAAGCTAGTACAATTTAATTTGAAATCAACAGTAACTGCTTCAGGATTATCAGCAGTAAAACCAATCTTGTTGTTTACACTTGGTTTAAAACCAGTAATATCTAAATAACAATCATTTTTAATAGTCTCGGTTCCAGCTTTCTTATCTTCGTTGTAGGTCAAAACTACAGTTTTAGAAGTAGTTCATTTGTCTTGAGATTGAGTCTTACCAGCTTTAAAACCTTTGATGGTAATTTCCATTCTGTAATAGCCATCAGTTTTGATCTCAAATTTATTGCTTGTAATTTCATTAGCTTCTTTGACAATATCATCAGATTTATCGTTAGGAGTACTTTTTCAGTCAACTGATAAATCGTATCAAAAACTATCAAATGATTTTATGTTAGTTGGTTTGGTTATTTCAATCTTAATAGTTTCGCCTTTACCATAAACCTGTGAAGGGCTATAAGAAAAAGCAATATCGCCCTCTACTTTATCAGTACCATCATCAGTCGGAGTCTTACCACCTTGAGGAGTAATGGTATCGGTTTTACCTAAACCAAACTTTTCTAGCAAACTACCAAAGAAAGTAGTTTGGGGTTTGGCAGCAGTACCTTGGAGTTGAA
>Ga0172379_10004810_pt1 | contig 19489 bp, 15 predicted proteins | sample GrowelOW334metaG_FD_119756 | JGI IMG/M metagenome (GOLD analysis project Ga0172379, IMG submission 119756) | Groundwater microbial communities from an aquifer near a municipal landfill in Southern Ontario, Canada - Groundwater well OW334 metaG | ecosystem: Environmental > Aquatic > Deep...
TCATGGTGGTTGTAGTTGGTTTAACGGCCGGCTTTTCTACTTGTATGGCTATTGTTGGTGGAATGATCTTGGCTATTGGCGCTAATTACGCCAAGGCTCATCCTAATTTGTCCTTTAAACGAAAACTTATCCCCAGCCTTACTTTTATGGCCGGTAGAGTGGTCGGTTATTTTTTATTGGGAGGAGTCCTTGGGATGCTTGGACAAAAATTTAAAATATCAGCTACGGTTAACGGTTTAATCACCCTGCTGGTCGGCATCGTTTTATTATTTTTAGGACTTAAATTAATTAAATTATTTCCTCGTCTTAGTTCTTGGCAATTAACCTTGCCTAAGGCTTTGGCTCGAAGTCTAGGGATTAATAAAGAACGAGATACTTATAGTCACTGGGGAACTGCTATTTTAGGCGCTTTAACTTTTTTCACTCCCTGTGGATTTACTCAAGCTATGCAACTCTATGCTCTTAGTAGCGGTAGTTGGTTAGCTGGCGCCACTATTATGGGATTATTTGCCATAGGTACTGCGCCGGGAATCTTAAGCCTAGGAACTCTTGCTTCAGCCATTAAGGGGAAAATTAGTAATTTTCTTTTTATTCTGGTAGGCATGGGTTTAATTTTTTTCTCTATGTTTAATATAGCTAATGGCTATAAATTATTATCGCTTAGTGGTAGTTGGTCTTGGCCTACTAAAACCAGTACTTCGGTTAGCTTGGAAGACGTAGAAATGAAAGACGGACAACAAATAATTCGGATGACCCAAGGTTCTAGAGGATATACGCCTAATAAATTTAAATTAATTAAAGATATGCCGGTGAAATGGATTGTTACTTCCACAGCGCCTAATTCTTGTGCTTCCAGTTTAATTGTTCCTAAACTTAATATTGAAAAACAATTGATTAGCGGAGAGAATATTATTGAATTTACTCCTTCAGCGCTTGGTAAGGTTGGTTTTTCTTGTTCTATGGGTATGTATACCGGAACTTTTGAAGTAGTGGAGGGCACTAGTCCATCGGCTAGTAAAGACTCTGGAATAGTGGAAGGAGTAAAGGCCAGCGCCAATGATGCTTCTGCCACTGAAGCTAACGCTAATAGCGCCTCATGCAATGTTCCCTCCACTGGGGTCGGGACAGGTGGCGCAGGTGGTTGTGGCCCCTCCGCTACAGTCAGGACAGGTGGTCAGACTAAGTCAGTCGTTGAAAATGTGGGAACTCCTGCTAAAACAGTTAGTGTTCCGGTTGCGCCTCAAGTTAAAGTATTTAAAACCACTTATACCTCGCAAAATGATATTCAACCTAATACTTTCAGGGTTAAGGTTGGCGAGAGCGCTCGTTTGGAGGTTTATGTTCAAGACGAGGGGAGAGGTTGTATGAGCAGTATCTTAATTCAAGATTTAGCGCCCACACCCCAGCATTTATCCCAAGGCCAAACCATTGTGTTTAATTTTACCCCAACTAAAGCAGGAACATATTTAATTACTTGTGCTATGAACGTTCCTCGAGGCAAGATTATTGTGGAGTAGCGGTAGACTACACACCCCGTCCCCCGATGGCCATCGGGGTCCACCCCTCTCAAGAGGGGAATTAATTCCCCTCTTGAGAGGGGTGGCCGGTAGGCCGGGGTGTGTTGTCTACTCCGCTGAATATTATAAAAAAGGCCCGGTTGTTAATTCACCGGGCTTTTTATATAATGAATATATGAACAAAACTAGAGTTATAAAATTTTTAGACCAAGGTATTAATTGGCTATTTTTAGGTATAGTTTTTATTATTCCCGCGTATTTTGCTTATTGGCAAGAAACTTTTAATGTTTTTGATATTAATAAGGTCACGGTGGCCAGAATCGGAATTTCTTTAATTTTATTTTTATGGTTAATTAAAACGGTTTTGGAGGAAAAAATATGGTATTATCGCCGAAGCTTATTAATTTTTTCCGGTCTAATTTTACTAGTGTATCTTTTTAATGGCTTGGTTTTTTCTATTAAGCCCCAATCAAGTATGTGGGGAAACTACGAACGTCAGCAAGGTGTTTATAGTTTGCTTTATTATTGGTTATTTTTTGTTTTATTAATAGCTTGGCTGAGAAACTGGCAACAAGTTAAGCGGTTTTTAGGGGCGATAGTGGCCGGTTCATTTTTTGTTTGTTTGTATGGTTTAGTGCAAAAATTTGGACTAGATCCATTGAGTTGGACGAAAAACGAAGGAAGAATTTTTTCTAGTTTGGGTCAACCTAATTTTTTAGGACATTATTTAATTATTGTTATTCCTTTGACGATTTATAGTATATTTTTTGTGGCCACAAAAAAGTGGTTAAAAGTTTTATTATCTCTCGTTTTAATAATGCAAGGCGCTTGCTTACTCTATACTTTTAGTCGTAGCGCTTGGTTGGGGATAATAGTGGCTATAATGTTTAGTGGAGGAGCTTGGTTGTGGTTTAAAGGCAGAAGAAAGTTGATTGGTTGGTTTTTGATTAGTGTTATGTTGTTGGTGATGAGTTTAAATTTATTGGCTAATTATAATAAAAATATCCCTTTTTTAGGTCGTTTTTCTACTATTTTTAGCTTAAGTAATGGCGCCAATAAAACTCGTTTATTTTATTGGCGTTCCGGTTATGATATTTTGCGCCAGGCCACTCCGATTAGAAAAATTATTGGTTATGGTAAAGACACACAGTCTAGCAATTATTTGAGCCAGTATCGCACCGAGTGGGGAGATTATGAGATGATTAATTCTTTCCCCGACCGAGCTCACAATAGTATTTTGGATATAGTTTTAGAGTTTGGCTTATCTGGTCTACTACTATTTTTAGCTTTTAATGGTTATTTGGTTTGGCAGGCTTTAAAATATTTACATAAAAACAAACTAAGCGACGATTCCGGATACTTGGTATTGGTATTACTTAGTTCTTTAACTGCCTATGCGATTGCAGATTCTTTTGGCTTTTCCCTTACTACCCATTATTTATACTATTATCTAACGGTGGCTTTATTGTGTTTAGTGGTTTTCGGTCAAAGTAGGCGAGTCATAAGTTTGACTGGCTTAAGTTTGGTTTTTCGCTGGGTGATAACAATAGTCATTATATTTTTCGTAACTTTTTTCCTTTATTTTTTTACTATCAGTAGTTTTGTGGCGGATTTATATTTTATGAAAGCTAAAAAGGCTGAGGCCAGATATAATTGTCTAGGGGCGATGGATAATATGAATAAAGCGGTTGGTTGGCAACCCACTAATCTTTATTATAAGGAGCAATATATTTTTATCCACAATAATTGTTTTCCATCTCTGACTAACAAAAATGATATGATTATTGTGTTGAATAATATTTTAGCTCAAATTGATAGTTATCCCGAATCAGAATACGGCTACCATATTGTGATGAATACGGCCCATGCTTATTCTATTTTTGGCTATTACCTTGATAAAAAATATTATGCTGAAGCCCAAAAATTTTATTTAAAACTAATCACTTTAAATCCTGATATCTCTGTAAATTATCAGGATTATGGGCGAATGATGGCTTGGGCGGGCGATTATAATTCGGCTATTAAAATTTACGAGAATGGCATTAAAGTTACTCCACCGCTTGGCTCTCCTAATTCTTTAGACCAAATAGTTTATTTTAACCAATTAATAGCCCAGTCTTACGAAAAACTAGGAAATCTTGACAAATCGCTGGAATATTATTTTGAAGTAGAACGTCTTCAGCCTTATTATGTCGTAATCTATAACGACATCGCCAAAGTTTATCAGAAGAAAAAAGATTCAGTTAAGGCAATTGAATATTTTAAAAAAGGCTTAAAATTAGCCCCAAATGATTCGGCGTGGAGCTTTAACTTGGCGGTTTATTATAATGAATTAGGACGTTTTAAAGAAGCTTGGCCCTATGCAGAGGAAGCCTTGAAACTTAATCCTACTGATCAGGCTACCATTAAATTAACACAAGAAATTAAGATAAAAGTCAAGTGAAAATAATTCTTGATTTTTGGGTAAAATTATGGTAATCTTGGTGAAGTTTTGAAATATTTTTTATGGAAAAAGTCACTATCATCAAAGCCAGGTCTAGGTTTCATTGGTCCGACTTAACGGAAATTTGGCAATACAGAGAATTGTTATATTTTTTAACTTGGCGTGATTTAAAAGTCCGCTATAAACAAACCATTGTTGGCGTGTCTTGGGTTTTGTTTCAGCCATTTATTTCCATGGTGGTGTTTTCTGTTTTTTTTGGTAATTTTGCCAAGATGCCAACTGATGGCGCGCCTTATCCGATTTTTGTGTTTGTTGGTTTAATTTTTTGGCAATTTTTTTCTTCAGCCTTGTCTGATATTAGTAACTGTTTAATTAGTAATCAACATATTATTACAAAAGTCTATTTTCCTAGAATTCTTTTGCCCTTGTCAATGGTTTTAACTAGATTTGTTGATTTTTTAGTAGCCCTGGTTATTTTAATTGGTTTAATGGTTTATTATGGTTTTACTCCTGGTTTAAGCGGTTGGTTGATTTTCCCTGTTCTATGTGTAGTCTCGGCTATGGCCGCCTTAGGTTTGGGATTATTTTTTGCTTCCTTAAACGTAAAATACAGAGATGTGCGTCATGTTTTACCATTTTTTATTCAAATGATGATGTTTGTAACCCCGGTAGTTTATTCAACTAGTATTTTAGGAAAGTATGGATGGATTTTAGCCTTTAATCCAATTGGTGGCGTGATTAAAACAGCACGTAGTGAACTTTTACAAAGTTATATTACTAATTGGTTACAGTTTGGTTTTTCAGCGATTGTTTGTGTAATTTTTTTAGCCATTGGTTGGCTTTATTTTAGGAAAGCTGAGAGATATAGTGTTGACACCATTTAAATTATAAAAAAATTTTAATTATCGGGATTATTAAACAAGGCAGGGTTAAATAAATTATAAAAAAATAATTAATAATAATTTTTTAAAAAATAAAATGTCAGCTATTAGCGTTCAAAATATTGGTAAAAAATATTTAATTAGACACGAAAATTCTACCTATGTTGCTTCCTATTTTGCTTTGCGTGATAGATTAGAGCACCCCATTAAAGCTTTCAAAAAAAGATTAATCACAAAGCCCGAAGAATTTTGGGCCTTAGATGACGTTTCTTTTGAAGTTGAGTCTGGTGAGGTCACGGGGATTATCGGTTCTAATGGTTCTGGAAAATCAACTTTATTAAAAGTGTTGTCGCGAATCACTCCACCCACGAAAGGACAGGCAGTCTTAACTGGTAGAGTGGCTAGTCTCTTGGAAGTTGGTACTGGTTTTCATCCAGAGTTATCTGGTCGAGAAAATATTTTTTTATCAGGAGTGATTTTAGGCATGACTAGAGTAGAAATACAGAAAAAATTTGATGAAATTGTAGCCTTTGCTGGAGTAGACAAATTTTTAGATACCCCGGTTAAATATTATTCCTCCGGTATGGGCGTGCGTTTAGGTTTTGCTGTGGCTGCTCACCTGGATAGTGATATCTTGATAGTTGATGAAGTTTTAGCTGTAGGTGATGCCGAATTTCAAAATAAATGTCTTGGTAAAATGAACGATGTGGCTAAAAATCAAGGTCGAACAATTTTATTTGTTAGTCACGACACTGAAGCTGTTAAGGCTATTTGTAAAAGTTGTGTTTTATTAGAAGCTGGTAAGGTTAAAAAAATTGGTAATGCTTTAGAAGTAATCAATGAATATTTAAATAAAAATAATTAAGTAGCCATATGAAAACAGTTATACTTTGTGGTGGTCTAGGAACCAGACTTAAAGAAGAAACCGAATTTCGACCTAAGCCGATGGTGCCTATTGGTAATCGACCAATTTTGTGGCACATTATGAAAATTTACGCTCATTATGGTTTTAAAGATTTTGTTTTAGCTTTAGGCTATAAAGGTGACATGATTAAAGAGTATTTTCAGCACTATGAGCTAATGAACAATGATGTTACTTTGGAGTTAGGTAAACCAGAGAATTGTATTATTCACCAAAATCATGCTGAAGTTGGTTGGAGAATTACCATGGTAGATACTGGTCAGGAGTCTCTTAAGGGTTCTCGATTAAAAAAAATGGAGAAGTATATTGACGGGGATGAGTTTATGGTTACTTATGGGGATGGAGTCGGAGATATTAATATTAAAGCTTTATTGGATTTTCATCATGGTCACGGAAAAATGATAACCATAACAGGTGTAACGCCACCATCACAATTTGGTAGATTATCTGTGAAAGAAAATGGTGATATTAGTTTTGTAGAAAAGCCAAGAGATAACTCTATTATTAGTGGTGGATTTATGGTTTTTAATAGAAACATCTTTAAACACCTGTCGGTTGATGCTGATTGTGATTTGGAGTCAGGAACATTAGAAAGATTAGCTCAAGAGGGTGAGGTTAGACTTTATAGTCATGAGGGTTGCTGGGAAAACATGGATACTATTCGTGACATGGAACGTTTAAATAAATTATGGAACGACAAGCAAGCAAAATGGAAAATATGGGAATAGTAAATAGTTTGCAAACTTTTTATACAGGGAAAAGGATTCTAATTACCGGACATACCGGATTTAAAGGATCTTGGCTGTCTAAGATTCTGCTTAATTGGGGAGCGGAAGTTATTGGCGTGTCTTTACCACCTCACACCAATCCTAATTTATTTGAAGCTTTAAGTCTTAACAAAGATATTACTAAAAATTATTTTTTTGACCTGCGCCATGTTGATAAGCTTAGAGAAGTTATGGAAATTGAAAAACCGGAGATAGTTTTTCATTTAGCTGCTCAAGCAATTGTTAGAGATAGTTATGACGACCCCTTCAACACTCACTCCACCAACATTTTAGGCACCCTTAATGTTTTACAGGCCATCAAAGAAGTTGGCAGTGTTAAGTCGGCAGTTGTTATTACCACTGATAAGGTTTACGAAAATAAAGAATGGCTCTATCCCTATAGAGAAGTAGATGCTTTGGGCGGTTATGATCCTTATAGCGCCAGTAAAGCGGCCGCTGATATTGTGACCAATTCATATCTCCAATCCTTTTTTAATCCTAAAAATTTTGGCGAAACACACCATACTCTAGTGGCTATCGCTCGCGCCGGTAATGTTATTGGCGGTGGTGATTGGGGGAAAGATAGATTAATTCCTGATATGATCAAAGCTGTTTTTGAACGCCAGGAAACAGTTGTAATTAGAAATCCTCAAGCTATTAGACCGTGGCAACATGTCTTAGATCCATTACGAGGCTATCTAATGCTTGGTCGCGAGCTTTATAATGGCCAGAAAGAATTATCCGGTGCTTGGAATTTTGGACCCAACGAAGATAGCTTTGTTTGTGTGGAAGCCTTAGTTAAGTCAGGATTGGCTGTGTTGAAAAAAGGAGACTATAAAATAGCTGAAGACATTTCTCTTAAACACGAAGCGAACTTATTAAAATTGGATATTAACAAGGCTGGTAATATGTTGGATTGGCGCCCGCGTTGGCAGTTTAACGACAGTTTGCAGGCGACGTTTGAGTGGTATGGTCAGTTTTATGCCAATGACAATTTGATAAATAATTTTACTAATAAGCAGATTAAATTATATTTTTCCGATGAAAAATAAAAAGCGCGCCATTAAAATGAAAGGCGCGCAAGAGTTAAATATAGTTCATTGTTTGGTTATTTTAACTAGGTGTTTAGAAAAATATTCCCCTTCTTCTGTAGTGTTCAGGGAATGAATATCTTTTTCAATGTCTTTATAGAAAGACCAGGGCATTAGAGCTGCTTGACCGGAACATATAACACCTCTCTTGATGTTTTCTTCAATTTCGGCCCGAGAAAGTGAAAAGATAATTAATCCGCCATCGTTATCAACCCGTTTTTTGTAGCTAAGACCGGAAAGTTGAACTACCCCGACAAATAGTTGGATGGCTAAATCAGAGCCTAAACCATAAATTGGTTGATTACGTTTAAAGAAGATAGCTGTTTGATTTTCTATGCCGGTTTCTTCTGCTAACTCACGGAGAAAACCAGCTTTTAATTCTTCGTTTTTTTCAACAGCGCCACCCGGAAATTCTAGAGAACTATAATGGCCAAATTGTTCAAGATTAATTTCTTGATTGGCAATTAGAGCTATCATGGAGCGATTAGAATAACGACCTTGTGGTGGACGTTGTTCTACTACCATAATAAATCTTCCGTCAGGTAGAATTGGTACGATATTGGCTCCTCGTTTAATCCAGTTGCCTTGACCGTCAATCAGCTCCATGTAACAAAAATAGTGGTGCTGTCCATTCGCGAATTCAGCTTCTTGCCGACCGTTAGAAGAACAATGTGTGACGATGCGATAACGATAGGGGGCCTCCATCAGCGGAATGATTTTCCCTTCCTGCCACTCAACGTTTTTTAGTAAGTTTTTTGCCGTTCCTTTAGGCAACAATAATTCTTCCATTTCCGTCTCCTTATAAAAGTTGAAAATAATTTTTAAAAGATCTACTATATAACTTTAATGATATATAAGCATATTTTATTAATATTGTCAATGATAATGATTAATCAATAAAATTAGTCTAAAAATATGAAATTTATTAAGACAAAAATAAACGGATTAATAGTAATAGAACTTGAGCCGAGAAGTGATGATAGAGGTAGTTTGGAGCGCTTTTTTTGTTTAAAAGAATTTGCTGACAACGGCATTGATTTTAATCTGGCGCAAGCGTATCAGTCAATTAGCAAATTTAAGCATACTTTGCGAGGTTTGCATTATCAAAAAGACCCTAAAGCTGAAGATAAAATAATTCAATGCCTGAGGGGTTTAATTTATGATGTGGCGGTAGATTTGCGCCAAGATTCGCCAACTTATGGTCAATGGGTGAGCCAAGAGTTGGGCGGAGAGAGCCGAAAATTATTTGTGGTGCCTAAAGGCTTTGCTCATGGTTACTTAACCTTAACGGACGATTGCTTGGTTCAATGTCTGGCATCTGAGTCGCATTCACCCGAAGACGAGGCTGGCGTGCGCTGGGACGACCCATTTTTCAATATTCAATGGCCAACAATTGATCCAATTTTGTCAGAAAAAGATAAAAATTGGCCATTGACATCTAAATAGTTTTATATTATCATAACCCAACAATTTTAAAAAAACAGTACTTTAACAAATAAATAAAAGGAGTTATCCATGAAAACGCAAAAGAAAACAAAGTCTAAAAGCGTTCTTTTTATTATTTTACCCTATATGGTTTTGATTAGAGGGTCAAATAGTGATGGTGGTAGTGTTTTAACGCCTCCCTATGGAGTGTTGTCAATTTCTTCTTATATAAAGAAAAATGCGACCAATGTTCCTAGTATCAGTATTCTTGATTTGAATTTATACCCGCAAGAAGAAAGGGATGCGGCAGTTCTTGTGGCTCTAGAGACAAATCAACCGGATATTGTTGGTATATCAATGATGTTTGATTTTTGTTATAAACACTTAAATCAAGTATCAAGAACAATAAAGGAATATAATAATAATGTTGTTGTGGTAGTGGGTGGAAACTCTGCCACGGTGTCATGGAACATGATTCTTCCTGAGCAAGGGCATGTTGATGCTATTTGTTATGGAGAAGGAGAGTTGCCCTTGCTTCAATTAATTGAAGCTGAAAACATATTTGAAACACTAATAAACGATCCTACCTGGGTTACTAGAAGATCACTAGTTGATAAACGCGTACCACGGGTTAATTATTTAAGTGACCTGAACGATCTTATTGATGTTGATTATGAACTAATTAACGTTGAAGACTATAGCACGAAAGAGGCATTTTCTCCTTTTTCTTTGTCATCAACGGTTAATAAGGTTAAACAGTTTCTTTTGGTTACATCAAGGGGTTGTCCGTTTAAGTGTGTTTTTTGTGCGGCCCCGGCTTTGCATGGAAAAAAAATACGTTACGCCGATGTTGATAAAGTAATAGAGCATGTTAGGTTCTTGGTGAAAAAATACAATATAAACGTTTTAACTATTCATGATGATCAAATATTGTTAAATCGTGCCCGTGCTAGAGATTTTTTTCGTCGGTTAGCCGAATTTAAGCTAAGAGTAGAGATTCCTAGTGGATTATCTGTTGCTTTTGTCGATGAAGAAATAGCAGAATTAATGAAAGCGGCTGGGGTTGATACAGCTATTTTAGCCATAGAGTCAGGATCAAGCAGAGTGCTAAATGAAATAATACGCAAGCCTTTACGTTTGGAACAGGTAAAGCCAGCGATTGAAATTTTGCGAAACAATAACATGTTTATTCGGGCTTGTTTTGTGGTTGGCCTTCCTGGAGAACTTGATGAAGATCGTGTGGAAACGGTTAGGTTTATTAAGGAGGTAGAGCTTGATTGGGCAAGTTTTAATTTAGCCACCCCTTTACGGGGAAGTGAGCTTTATAGAATTTGTTTAGAGAATGGCTATATTGATCCTAGTTTTGGTATTGGAGACTTGGGTTTACATGATTATGTAATTAATGCCCCGGGTCTTATTCCTGAAGACATTAAGAGAAAAAGCTATCTAATGAATTTAGATGTAAATTTTGTTAATAACTACAGAATGAGAATTGGTGATTATCCTATTGCTAGGGCCTGTTTTGAGGATGTCGCAACTAGACATGAAAACCATGCTTTTGCTCACTATTATTTGGCTAAATCTTTGGAAGCTTTGAATGAAGATAAAGAAAAAATAAACGAAACTATGTTTAGGGTCAAAAAAATAATAAGCGAGGATAGGGTGTGGCAAGAATATTTTGATTATTTTGATGTTGATATAAAAGCTGAAATTAATAGTAAATTAAAAAATAAATAAAGGGAGATTATTGTGAAAACAAAAACAAAAAAAGAGTCAAAAAGCATTCTTTTTGTCGTTTTGCCCTATCTGGTTTGGAGTAAGGGTTCAGCTGCTCATATGGGAAGGATCATAGCCTTTCCTTATGGGGTCTTGTCAATAGCTTCTTATGTTAAGAAAAATATTGATGGTCATCTTAAAATCAATATTCTTGATTTGAATCTATATTCACAAGAAGAAAGGCAAAAAGCGGTTGTTGAAGCGCTAAAGGCTAGTCAGCCGGAGATTGTGGCTATTTCAATGATGTTTGATTTTTGTTATGAACACTTAAATCCAATATCAAAAACGATTAAGAACTACGATGACAAAATAATCGTTGTTTTAGGCGGTGGCTCAGCTACTGTATCCTGGAACATGATCTTGCATGAACAAGATTATGTTGATGCTATTTGCTATGGTGAAGGTGAGCTAGCCATACTTCAATTAATTGAAGCCGAAAATATCTGGCAAAACTTACTCAATGATCCGGTTTGGGTTACGAGACAGTCGCTAGCCAGTAAACAGTCACCTCAAGTTAAGTATCTTGATAATCTCAATGAGCTCATTGAGATTGATTATGAATTAGTTAATATTGAGGCTTACGGAATGAAAGAGGGGTTTTCTCCTTTTTCTTTAGCTATTGCTTCCGGTAAGCCTAGACAATTTGCCATAGTGACTTCAAGGGGTTGTCCCTTTAAATGCGTTTTTTGCTCAGCCCCATCGTTGCATGGCAAGCAGGTTCGTTGCGCTGATGTTGATATTCTAATAGAACATGTTAAATATTTAATTGCCAAATACGGTATGAATATTTTAACCCTTTATGATGATCAGATTTTATACAATCAAGCTCGCGCCAAGGAACTTTTTCGCCGGTTAGCTGAATTTAAATTAAGAGTAGAAGTGCCTACCGGTTTATCCGTTACCTTTATTGACGAAGAAATGGTTGAATTAATGAAAGGCGCCGGGATTGATACGGCGGCTTTAGCTATAGAGTCTGGTTCAGCTAGGATGCTAAAAAATGTCATTCATAAGCCATTGCGCTTGGAACAAGTTAAGCCGGTGGTGGAAATGTTACGGCGTCATAATATTTTTGTTTATGGTTTTTTCGTCGTTGGCTTGCCGGGAGAGTTGGAAGAAGACAGAATTGAGACCATTCGTTTTATTAAAGAGATTGGATTGGATTGGTCAAGTTTTAGTTTAGCAACTCCGGTTCGTGGAAGTGAGCTTTATAAAATTTGCGTAGAAAATAGCTATATTGATCCATCTTTCGGTATTGGTTGCCTGGGAGTTAATGATTACGTGATTAAAGCTCCAGGTCTTGATCCAAAAGACATTAAAAGGAAAAGATATTTAATGAATTTGGACGTTAATTTTGTCAACAACCATAGAATGATAATGGGTGATTATGAGACAGCTAAGGCTTGTTTTAGAGACGTCATTGATAGATATGAAAAACAGGCCTTTGCTCATTATTATCTCGCTCAATGTTTAGAAGCTCAAAAGGCTGAAGTTAAAGAAATAAAACAAGCAATGGTTAGAGTTAACGAAATAATACACGAAGACAGTGTGTGGTTGGAATATTTTGAGTATTTTGGTATTGATATCATGGCTAAAATAAATAGTAGTTTAATAACTAAATAAAAAAGGAGGTTCTCGTGAAAATTAAACCGAGAATAGAATTAGATAACAGAACAAAACTAGAGACAGTCATACCGCTCAGTACGCCTTTTGTTATTTACGTTGACCCTTCTGATAAGTGTAATTTTCAGTGTAGTTTCTGTCCGACAGCGGATAGAGAATTAATGAAGAAGACGCCTGGTCGGAATTATGGTTTGATGGATTTTGATTTGTATAAAAAAATTATTGACGATATTTGTCAATTTGAGCACCCGATAAAAGTGCTTAGATTATACAAAGATGGCGAGCCCTTAGCTCATCCCAGATTTGCTGACATGGTAAAATACGCCAAGGATATGGGTTGTGCTGATAAGATTGACACAACTACTAATGGCTCGTTATTATCACCTCAGAAAAATCTGGAAATTATTGAAGCCGGTTTAGACAGAATAAATATTTCTATCTATGGAATCAATAAAGAACAGTATCTTAAGTTTAATAAGTTTAATATTAACTTTGAGAGGTTAGTTGACAATGTTCATCATTTGTATGAACATCGGAAAAATTGCGAGATGATCGTTAAAATTAATGGCGACATTATTTCCCAGGAAGATGAAGCCAAGTTTTATGAGATTTTTGGTGAAATTGCCGATGGAGTCTTTGTTGAACATATTATGTCCTGCTGGTCCGGATTTGATTTTGACTCAAAAGGAGTTGAAATTAATCAAACTTTGGGAATTTACGGGCAAGAATTAAAAGAAGTTGAGGTCTGTCCTTATGTCTTTTATTCTTTTTCCATTAATTCCGATGGTACGGTGAGCACTTGTTTTCTGGATTGGTCAAGAAAATTGGTGGTTGGAAATACTAGAATAGAGAGTGTCAAAGATATCTGGAACGGCGCCGGAATGATGGCTCACAGAAAAATGATGCTTTCTAAGAATAGAAAAGCTCATCCTATTTGTGGAAGTTGTGGTCAAATGTCGCATGGCCTTCCGGATGATATTGATAGTCAAGCAGAAGTATTATTAGAAAAATTTTAATAATAAAAAGCTTATTTAAATGATTTAGTTAAGCGGTTCTACAACTGAACCGCTTTTTTATTATCCGGAAAGTTATTTAATAATAAAAAACCGCAATCTTATTGGATTGCGGTGCGATTTTTAATTTAGTTTGAATAATCATTTTTTAAGGTTGATGAAGCCTATTTCACAACCCCCTTGCTTTAACTTGGTTTCAATCGGGTCACTATGCGCTGTGGCCGTTATTAAAAGTCTGTCGGACTGATGAGTTTGTTTTAGTATTCCCTCGGGCTGAATACTTCGTCCGTCAATTTTTAAGCATCTTTGCTTATAAGGATTTGTATCAATTAGACCCTTAATATTACAATACTTTAAACCAGCCGCTTCATATAGATAAAAAAATTCTCGACTCATACCCCAGACGTAAAGAGGTTGCTGTTTTTTAGCTAAGTGACTAAAAAATTTGCGTCGCCCCTTTAATCTAACTAAGTCATCAGCTAAACATTTTTTTATTTTTTTTACCAACTCAAAATTATTGTTTAGTTTTATTTTTTTGATTGGTTTATTACCCAACTTGAAAATTATATTAAGATTGGGCATAATCATTGTTTCACTCATCATGGCTAAGTCGCTAACCATATTATCAATAAGTTCAAAATTGGTTTTAGCTGCCAATAAATTAACATGTGCCAAGTCAAAATGTTGGAGGTGTTCTCTTAGTAAAAACCAATAAAAATCAAAAAAATGATTTTCATTATAGCGATTAGCATCGGGAACCCCTAAACATAAGATACCGCCGAGCTTTAGTACTCTTCTTGCTTCTTCAAAAGCTTTTACTGGTTCAGTTAAATGTTCCATAACCTGATCCATAACAAGACAATCTAAAGAATTATCGGCTATTGAGTTTAAATCCATGGGTAGAGCTTTGCCAAGACAATTATCAACTACGTCTAAATCAAATAAATTTTTATAATCAAGTTTTCCTAAAAATTTATTAAAGCCACCCTTAGAAAATCCAATATCCAATACTTGAGCCTTTAATGGTAAATATTTTTTGATAAAATCAAAAAGCTTTTGATAGCGTTCAATAGTTCGTGGATTGTTACTGCCTGGCAAATCTCCATTTTTTTCTTGCGAGTTGGCGTTGGTTAGAGATTTTTCCTCAGTATAGTAGTTGGTCAAATTTTTTAATTCGTCGGTAGATAAGTGATTAAAAACATGACCACAATCCAAGCAGGTATAAATTCTGATTTTATCGTAAAGAATTGATTGATCAAAATTACCGGTGGTTAATACCAGTATTTTTTCAGTATTGTTGTGATAGCAAAGGGGACAATTAATCTTGGTATTAATTATCGAATTTGTTGATGGGTTAAATAAGGAATTTTTTTTCATGTTTGCCTCTTATATTGTTTTAATGAACTATTTTTGGAAATTATGTCATGTTTCACCTAATAAGTCAATGGTCAAGCAAGGAGCAGAAAATAGCTGTTTCTATAAAATAGGCTAAAAATAAGGATTTTTATCATCTATTTTCTTTGATAAGTGTTGTGTTTTAATTAAATTATTGTTAGGCTTATAAAGAAAAGTACATGATAATTAGTACTTATAATACTTGAGAATGGAAAAAAAGACAATTTTAATTATTGGCAAAAACGGTCAACTGGCTCAAGCCTTGCTGTCACAAGCGAGTTCTTTTGATTTTAATAAAATTGTCGCTTTTAATAGAGAGGAGCTAAACGTTTTGGACGAAGTTAAGTTAAAAGAGGTTTTGGCTGATATTAAACCGGATATTGTTGTTAACACTTCGACTATGCAGGTAATGTCACAATGCGAAAATGATCCTTATGGTGCTTTTAAGATTAATTTTTTGGCTGTAAAAAACTTAGCCAACCTATGCAAGGAAAACAAAGCTATTTTAGTGACTTTTAGTAGTGATTATGTGTTTTCTGGTCGTCAAGACAGACTTAATGAAGAAATTGATAAAACCGAGCCTTTACAAATGTATGGTTTGTCTAAATTGGCCGGTGAGTATGCTGTACTTACTGTTTATCCTGAGGGAACTTACGTGATTAGAACTTGCGGATTGTATGGTGGTTTATTTGGTAGTCCTGATAAGGGAAATTTTGTTTTAAATATGATTAAGGAGGCTCAAGCTAAAGATTTAATTGAAGTTAGCTCGGATCAAATAGTCAGCCCTACTTTTGCCGATGATTTAAGTAAAGCAGTTTTAAAATTATTAGACCTTAAAGCTGAACCGGGCATTTATCATTTAATTAACGAGGGTAGTTGTAGTTGGTATGAGTTTACTCAAGAAATTTTTAAATTAGCGAATATTAAAAAAGAATTACGCGGTGTGGATAGAGGTGGCTTTAGTGGTAACTCTAATCGTCCAAAATTTTCTGCCTTAAAGAATGTTAAAGCTAAGGCGTTAGGCGTATCTTTGCCCACTTGGCAACAAGGATTAAAAACTTATATTGATTTTTTAAAAGACCATAACCGGTTGAAAAATTAAACATCAAACCAGGAAGTTAAATTATTTATGTCTGACCATGGAACTAAAATTTTACATATCATGCCTCATTTAGGTGGAGGTGCCGGCAGAGTGGTGTTAAATTATCTTTCGGCTGGTCAGAATGACCCCTTGTTTATCCACCAGATAGCGACTCTTGATTTTGCTAATCAAAAAGCTCTTGATATTGCTACGGCTATCGGCGTGACTGTGTCAGATGAAATGTCCCAGCACCCTGAAAGATTATTAGAATTAATAGCTGAAGCGGATATTGTTTTAATGCATTGGTGGAATCATCCTTTGTTATATGATTTTTTAGTCCGTAGTACTTTACCACCCTGTCGTCTAATTATGTGGAGTCACGTGGCCGGTTTTACTCCACCGTATGTTTTTACTAAGAAAATTTTAAATTATTCCGATTGGTTTGTTTTTACCACTCCGTTAAGTTGGCAAGCGAAAGAAGTAAGGGCTTTATCACCCCAGCGACAGCAGAAATTTCGTTCTATTTGGTCAACCGCCGGTATCAATTACGTTGAAAACGTTAAACCAGTGGAACATAAGGGTTTTAATGTTGGTTATATTGGCACAGTTGATTACGCAAAACTACACCCTGATTTTTTGCAAATTTGTGCTAAAATTGATATTCCAGGTGTTAAATTTATTGTTTGTGGCGGATCCAAAGAAGCAATCATAAAACAAGAAGCCGAGGATTTAGGGATTGCTGACAAGTTTAATTTTACAGGAGAAGTGTCGGATATTAAAAAATATTTATCAATTTTTGATGTTTTTGGTTATCCTTTAAGTCCTAATCATTATGGAACCTGTGATCAGGTTTTAGCAGAAAGTATGGCAGCTGGAGTCGTTCCGGTAGTTTTAGATAATCCTATGGAAAAAAACATGATAAAGGATGAAATTACTGGTTTAGTGGCTAAAGATGCAACTGCTTATGTTGAGGCCATTGTTAATCTTTATAAAAACAATGATCTACTTTTGAAGTTATCTAATAATGCCAGAGAATACGCTAAAAAAGTATTTTCCGTAGAAAATATGGCTGAAGATTGGCAAAAATTATTTTTAGAAGTTTTAACTTTGCAAAAAAGTATTAAAAAATGGCCAATCAGTATTACTGGTGAAATTCTTCCTAAAGATATTTTTTTAGAATCTTTGGGTAAATATGGCCTACCGTTTATCAAATATTGTCAGGCTAATAGTGACCAGGAAAAAGAAAAAGCAATTAAAGATATTAAGAGTTTAGGAAAATTGTCAAACTGGCGATCAAGTAGTAAGGGGACTGTTCATCAATATCTTTCTTTCTTTCTTAGTGATAAGTGTTTGGCTGAATGGAGTCTTTTAATGAAGTAATTTTTAATAATATGTTTAGATTTAAAATAAAAGATTTACTTATTGAATTGCATTTATTTTTTTGGAGTATATTTAAGGTAACAAAAAAGTTACCGGAAGGTTGGTTTTATGATTCTGAAATTTTAGAGTATCGTCGTTTACTTAACCAACTACCAGCTGGGGCGACAATTTGTGAATTAGGAGTTTATCGGGGACGTTCAATTTGTTCGGTATCTGATATTATAAAAAGAAAAAAATTAAAGGTTATTTCTGTCGACACTTTTCAGGGGACTGGCAAGGACGATGGTCTTTACGAAGAAACAAAAGAAATAGATTTAAAAAAGGTTTTTGAAGAAAGTCTTGGAAGGTTTAAAATTTCATCAGAGATTTATAAAATGACCTCGCATGAGGCTTCAAGATTAATTGAGGCAGTTGACTTGCTTTTTATTGACGCTGATCACACTTACGAAGCTGTTAAACAAGACATTGATGATTGGTTACCAAAAGTAAAGATGATTATCAGTGGTCATGATTATGGCAATCGAGAGTGTCCGGGTGTGGCCAGCGCCGTTAATGAAAAATTTGGGGAAAATAATGTAATTTTAGCTAAACGTGGTCTAGTCTGGTCTGTTGATTTGAGAAAAACAAATTAATGTAATTTTAATTTAATATGAGTAAAGATGTTTTTGAAATAAAACAAGACAAAAAGAATGAACCATTGGTTAGCGTTGGCATTATGGCCTATAATAGGCCAGAGGGATTACGGCAAACCCTAGAGTGTATTACTAGCCAAACTTATAAAAATTTACAAATTACAGTTTCTAATAATTGTTCTACTGATCCAAGAGTGGAGCAGATTATGTTGGAATATGCCTCTAAAGATAGTCGAATTGTGCCATTCTCTCAGATTAAAAACATGGGTGTTGGATATAATTGGCGTTTTGTTTTAGATAAATCTGTTGGCGAGTATTTTATGTGGGCAGCTGATGACGATTATTGGGAATCAGAATATATTGAAGAAATGTTAAGTCTTTTGCAAAATAATAAACAAGCCGTGGTGGCATTTTGTGCTATTCAAGAGAAAGAGAATTCTTTAGTAACCGATTGTATGGATAAGTGCTTAGGTTTGGTTTCCCCCAATGTCAATAAAAGACTTATATCATATATGTCTTGGCCGGATGGAGCGAATGTTAAGGGTAGCATATTATATGGTTTACACAGAAGAGAATCTATTCGTTTTTGTTTTTATGAAATGTGGCCTCATAATCCAAAATCTTTAGGTACTGATATAATAATACTTTATCTTTTGCTCATTAAGGGCCCAGTGGTTTTTTCTCATAAAGTACTTTATACAGTTACTATGAAAAATGTAAAATATGTTGGTTTTGTTTACAAAAAAGGAGAATTTATTGGTTCATCAATTTTGCTTTTAATTAGAAAAGCTTTTGATACGGTGTTTGAAAGAGAAAAATTTTACTTTTTAGTAAGCAGAACCATGTGGAAAAGTGGAGCGTCAAAAATTTGTTTTTTTTATTCTTTGTATATAATTGTAATTAGACACCTCCATGCTTTATGGGCAATAATTAGATTCCCCTTTAAAAAAATAATGTGCCAAAAATAAAAATAAGTTTTCCATCCAATGATCATCATTTTGAAAAGCAAACTCCAAACTTTTCTGCTTGCTGGGGAGAGTATCAGTTTTTTATTAATCAAGAAGTTGATGATTGCGATGTTTGGGTAGTTTGTGAAAATTTAAGTTTGTCAGAAGAAGCGACTAGTTGTCCTCCTTCTAATACCTTGTTTATTACTGGCGAGCCTTATCCGGTTTGGCATTATGATAAAAAATTTCTTAAACAGTTCTCTCATATTTTAACCTCCCAACGTGAAATAAAGGGTCCGGGTGTTGTTTATTCTATTCAAGGACATGGTTGGCATTTGGGTCAAAGTTATAATTTTTCTAGTCCTGATAATTTTGGTTCTCCGAAAAGTTACGACGAACTAGTTGGCGTGAAAGTCGTTCCTAAAACAAAGTTATTATCAATTATAACTTCGAATAAGCAATATACAGTTGGTCATAGACAACGTTATAAATTTGCTTTAGCCCTAAAGGAAGCTTTGGGCAATCAAGTCGATTTATTTGGGCGTGGTATAAATGATTTTAATGATAAATGGGACGTATTAGCACCATATAAATATTCA
>Ga0172379_10004811_pt1 | contig 19489 bp, 18 predicted proteins | sample GrowelOW334metaG_FD_119756 | JGI IMG/M metagenome (GOLD analysis project Ga0172379, IMG submission 119756) | Groundwater microbial communities from an aquifer near a municipal landfill in Southern Ontario, Canada - Groundwater well OW334 metaG | ecosystem: Environmental > Aquatic > Deep...
CAGAATAGAAGCAAAAACTCCAACGGCTCTCACAAGCAGCGGATACATTACCAATTTCAGCGCCATAAGTGAAGCGCCTGCTCCATAAATGTTCCGGAATCCGCTATCGAGTAAAGTTGCCGCACCGAGAATGATCGCTGCAACCAATGTAACTTCGTAACTTTCGAAAACGTCGGCTGCCATTCCGGCGCAGTCGCCGACATTATCTCCGACGTTATCGGCTATAACAGCGGCATTTCGCGGATCATCTTCTGGGATATTCTGTTCAATTTTACCGACAAGATCAGCACCAACGTCGGCGGCTTTGGTATAAATACCGCCGCCAATACGCATAAAAAGAGCGACCAAACATCCGCCAAAACCAAATCCGACCAGGACCTTCATAGCGTCCTGTTTAAAGACAAGGAAGATAAGGGTTGCGCCGAGGAGTCCGAGTCCAACGGTGAACATACCCGAAACAGTTCCAGCCTGGAAAGCGAGTTCAAGTGCTTTTTTGTAGCTGGTCAAGGCCGCATGTGCAACTCTGACGTTGGCTCTGACGGCTAAACTCATGCCAACATAACCGGCTCCGGCCGAAGCACAAGAGCCGAGGAGGAAAGCGATCGCAATGCCCAACGGAAGGGTGGTGTTACCCGGAAAAAGCGGCAAGTACATGAAATACAAGCCGATTGAAATTCCAATGATGAAAACCGCCATTACTTTGAATTGGCGGGAGAGGTATGCGGCTGCGCCTACCCGGATGGCTACGGAAACCTCTATCATCTCTTTTGATCCTTCAGGGGCAGATAACACCTTCCAGGCCATATAGGCCCCATAAAGTAAGGCAACGATCGCAGACGCCAGAACGAACCAGAGTAAATTCGACTCAATCGAGCGGAGCGCGGGCAGAACTATCGTAGATTCAGACATTGTTTTCTCCTTCCTTTCACCTTTGAATATTTTGTTTTCACATTATAACAAAAATATGCGGCGATTGAAAGTGTTTTAAAATAATGATATAATATTATTCCGTAATGCTCTTATTTTCCCTTACTTTTTTGGTTGCCCTGTTTGTAACCATTTTGCTTACCCCGATGGTTCGAAGTTTTGCCCTCAAACACAATATTGTCGATATCCCGGATAAAAGAAAGATCCACCATGGCGTTGTTGCGCGTGGAGGCGGGGTTGCGATTTTTATTGGTTTCATGCTTGCGATCCTGGTCGGAATATTACTGATCGGCCCATCCTCTAAAGAATTAAATATTAGGGCGATCTTCGGGATCTTGCTTGGCGGAACAATTGTCCACATTGTTGGATTAATAGATGATATGCACAGCCTCCGTTCGGGAATTAAATTGATCTGGCAAATAATTGCAGCCCTGGTCGTGATCTATTTTGGCGTAGAAATAAATTTTATTTCGAATCCTTTAAATGGTTTATATATGCTGGGTTTTATTGGCGTCCCTTTAACGCTTCTTTGGATCGTCGGAATGACAAACGCGATCAATTTGATCGATGGATTGGATGGATTGGCCGCAGGTGTTACCGCAATTGCGGCCGGAACGCTTTTTTTCGTTGCGCTGCGCACGCATCAATATGGGGGAGCGCTTTTAATGCTTGCGTTATCCGGCTCGGCCCTGGGTTTTTTGCGTTATAATTTCTTTCCTGCATCGGTCTTTTTGGGAGATTCAGGGAGTTATTTCCTAGGATTTATTTTGGCGGCCGCCTCAATTGTCGGGGTATTTAAAACAACCTTAGTGGTTGCCTTAATTATTCCGATATTGATCCTCGGTGTCCCGATCTTTGATACGCTCTTTGCGATCTTGAGGCGCTTAAAAGATAAGAAAAACCCATTTTTGCCGGATAATAAGCATATTCATCATCTCCTTCTTCGCGCCGGACTTAACCAAAGGGAAGCGGTTATGTCGATCTATATCGCCTGTTTTCTGCTTAGTATGATCGCGATCGTCATGGCGCTGCAAAAATAAAGATATGAAGAGCAAAAAGAAAATCTTATTTGTATTTGGGACCAGGCCGGAGGGGATAAAAATGGCGCCGGTCGTAAGCGAGATCGATAAATATCCTGATCTATTCGAAAAGAGCATAGTGGTTACCGGCCAACATCGGCAGATGCTGGATCAAGTCATGGAGATCTTTAAGATCAAGGCAGATCATGATTTAAATATAATGGAAAAGAACCAAACATTGACCGGCATTGTCGTGAAATCTCTGCAGGGCCTTGAAAAAATAATCCTGTCTGAAAAACCGGACATTATATTAGTGCAGGGGGATACATCTACGGCGTTTGCAGCCGGCCTGATCGCTTATTATCATAAGATCCCTGTTGGACACGTTGAGGCGGGGCTTCGGACCTTCGATAAATTCAACCCGTTCCCGGAAGAGATCAATCGAAAACTGCTAACATCGATCGCTGAACTTCATTTCGCACCAACATTGTCCTCATTTGAAAATCTGATCGAGGAAAAAGTTCCTCGGGAAAATATATATCTTACCGGTAATACCGTTATCGATGCCTTGCTGGAAGTTGTAAATAAACCGTATGATCTAAAGAAAGCGGGGATCGATCTTCCAGCCGGAAAGAAGCTAATTCTGGTAACAACGCATAGAAGAGAAAATTTCGGTCCTCCGCTTGAAAACATCTGCCGGGCGATCAAACGTCTTGCGGAAAAATATGCAAATGAAGTCCATTTTATTCTGCCGGTGCATAAGAACCCGATCGTTAGCAAGATCGTAAATGAAGTTTTAAGCGATATAAAAAATATAACTTTGCTTGAACCGCTGGACTACGAGACTTTTATTCATATTATGGATGTGTCATATTTGATATTAACGGATTCCGGCGGAGTTCAAGAAGAAGCTCCTTCGCTTGGCAAGCCGGTCTTGGTGATGCGTGAAAAAACGGAGCGGCCGGATGCGGTCGCCGCCGGTACGGTAAAATTAGTAGGGATGGATGAAGAGAAAATATTTAATGAAGCGAGCAAGTTAATTTCCGATCAAAATGAATATAATAAAATGTCCCGGGCCGTAAATCCTTATGGGGACGGCAAAGCCGCAAAAAGAATATTCGGCGGGATAATGCATTATTTTAAACTGCAGTCTATGCGCCCAGAGGAGTTCAATGTTAAAGCTGGCAATTAGAGGTAAAAAGAAGCTGGAAGGGGAGATCTTCGTCTCCGGAGCAAAGAATTCGGCATTGCCGATCCTTGCCGCATCGATCATGGTCCCTGGAAGATCCGTTATTCGCAATATTCCTAACTTGCTGGATGTTACTACAATGATCCGCGTTTTGATCGCCTTGGGGATCCGAGCGGAATATTCCCTATCAAGTCCAAATACGGTTAATATCTGGAATTATCAGGTGCGGCATGTCGCCCCATATGAACTTGTTACAAAAATGCGGGCTTCATTTTTTGTTATCGGACCAATTTTGGCGGTGAATGGTTTGGCTAAAATTCCCCTTCCGGGAGGGTGCGCGATCGGTTCTCGTCCTGTGGATATCCATATCAAAGGGCTGGAGGCGCTGGGCGCAAAAGTTGAATTGGAACATGGTTTTGTGATCGCTAAAGCCCAAAAACTTAAAGGCGCAAAAGTATATTTTAATTTTCCTTCCGTTGGAGCGACTGAAACGGTAATGATGGCGGCTGCCCTCGCTGAAGGCGATTCGATCATTGAAAATTGCGCAAAAGAGCCGGAGATCATTGATCTGGCTAATTTTTTAAATAAAGCGGGTGCGAAAATTGAAGGGGCAGGGACGGATATTATAACGGTACAAGGGGTGAACAGTTTGAAAGCGGTCGATTATTCGGTGATACCGGATCGGATCGAAGCGGGAACCTTGATGGCCGCGGCCGCAATAACGAATGGAAAATTAAAGATAAATGGAATTGTTTTAGATCATGTTGAATCCGCGGTAAGAAAATTGGAAGAGATCGGGGTTAAAATTGAAAACAACGGAAAAAGCATGCTGGTTTCCAGAGAAGGGAAATTGAAGGCGGCGGATATAAAAACGCTTCCTTACCCGGCTTTCCCTACCGATATGCAGCCGCAGTTTTCCGCGCTTCTTTGTCTAGCGGAGGGGACTTCTGTTATAACCGAGACTATTTTTGAAAATCGTTTTATGCATTTAACCGAATTAAAACGAATGGGGGCCGATATTCGGCTGGAGGGCCAAAGCGTCATTATTAATGGAGTAGAGAAGTTGTCCGGTGCTCCGGTAAGGGTTACCGATCTGCGTGCCGGCGCTGCTTTGCTTTTGGCTGGGCTTGCGGCAGAAGGGGAGACCGTCCTTGAAGATCGGGACCATCATATCTATCGCGGGTACGAAAACATTTTGGATAAATTGTCCGCGGTGGGGGCAGATATTAGGCGTGTATAAGAAATTGATCGGATCAATTTTAAAAGGCGAAAAAGTGAAAGGGAAGATCGATCTGAATTTTGTGGATGATGCGCATATCCACAGGCTGAACCTGAAATTCAGAAAAAAAGACAAACCGACCGATGTTCTTTCCTTTTCATATGGCGAAGACGGGGTGATCGGGGATGTAATTATTTCAAAAGAGACGACCTTGAAAAATGCGAAGAAATATGGAGTGACTTACAATCAAGAAGTGAAACGCCTGGTTATCCACGGTGTTTTGCATGTATTAGGATACGATCATGGGAGGAAAATGAGAGATGCCGAAAAAGCTTATTCGAAGCTTTAAACATGCCGGGCTCGGCGCCAGCCATACTTTGCGGACGCAAAGAAACATTTGGATCCATTTCTTTGTTGCGGCGGTGGTCTTCTTTTTTGGTATTGGAATGAAGCTTTCAACGGTTGAAATTTCCATTTTGACTTTAACGGCAGCCTTTGTTATTGTAACCGAAGTAATTAATACGGCGATCGAAGAGATCGTTAATCTGGTAAAACCGGAAGAGCATCCGGCGGCGGCGCTGATAAAAAATGTTGCGGCGGGGGCTGTTCTTGTTTCCGCCATAGGTTCCATAGTAATTGGTTTATTAATATTCATTCCGAGGTTAATATAAGATGCTGGGAATAGTTGCTTTATTTATTTTATTTGGGCTATCGGCTTTCTTTTCGGCGGTAGAAACGGCGATGACTTCTATCAGCAATATCCGCATTGTCCATTTAGTTGAAACCCAAAAACCGGGCGCAAAAACCCTTCGCCGCTTAAGAGAAAATCCGGCAAAACTCCTTTCCAGCATATTGATCGGAAATAATATTGTGAATATCAGCGCCTCGGTATTGGCGACAACGATCGCTACGGATTATTTTACCAAAATAGGCCTTGGTGAAGGTGCGATCATCGGTGTTGTAATCGGGATTATAACTTTATTTACATTGGTTTTTGGTGAGATCACTCCGAAAACTATCGCTTTTCGCAATGCGGAAACTATCTCTCTTTTGTTTGCCCCGCCCATGGTCGTTTTTGAATGGATCATTGGTCCGATCGAGTGGCTGCTTACGATGATCAGCCGGCCTTTTGTTTTTCTTTTTGGCGGAAGAATTCCCGAGCAGGGCCCCTTTATTACGGAAGATGCAATAAAGGCGCTCCTTTACGCCGGAGAAAAAGAAGGGGTCATTGAAAAAGAAGAACGGGAGATGATCAGTTCGGTCTTTAAGTTTGGCGATTTGAAAGCAAATGATGTAATGACCCCTAAGGAAAAAATCAAGAGCATCGATCAAAATGAGACGGTCGCTCAAGCGATAGCAAAGATCAAAGAACACGGAAATTCCCGTATCCCTGTCTATGACAATAATATTAATAATATTGTTGGGATAGTGTATGCGAAAGATCTATTAACAGTGGATCTTAGCCAGCCTGTTTCGGAGTATATGCGGCCGGGATTGTTCATTCCGGGTGATAAGAAAATTGACGATCTGCTGGATCTTATGCGTGCTGAATATAAGCATCTTGCAATTGTTGTGGATGAATTGGGGCAAACAGCGGGATTGGTAACGCTTGAAGATCTGATCGAAGAATTAGTGGGGGAAATTCACGATGAACATGAGAGGCAAAAATGACTAAATATATATTTGTAACCGGTGGGGTGGTAAGTTCTTTAGGAAAGGGGATCGTTGCGGCATCGCTTGGCAGGCTCTTAAAATCCAGGGGGATAACTGTTTCGATCCAGAAGCTGGACCCGTATATCAATGTTGATCCCGGAACGATGAACCCATATCAGCACGGAGAAGTCTTTGTGACGGAAGACGGGGCGGAAACCGACCTTGATCTTGGACACTACGAGCGTTTTATCGATGTAAATCTGGGAAAAGCGAACAATGTTACTACCGGAATGGTTTACTGGAATGTTATTACGCGGGAGAGAAGAGGAGATTATCTTGGGGGGACGGTTCAAGTTGTTCCGCATATAACGAATGAAATAAAAGACCGGATCCGCCAAGTAACCAAAGATGAGAAATTTGATATTGTCATTTGTGAAATTGGGGGAACAGTGGGCGATATTGAAGGGCTCCCGTTCCTTGAAGCGATCCGCCAATTCAGGAATGAAGTCGGGCGCGATAATTGCATAAATATTCATGCAACCTTAATTCCCCACCTGGGAACTACCGGCGAGTTTAAAACAAAACCGACCCAGCATAGCGTTATGAAAATGCGCGAGATCGGGATCCAGCCGGATGTGATCGTCTGCAGATCAGAGAGGCCGGTCTCCAGCGAATTAAAGGAGAAAATTTCTCTTTTTTGCGATGTTGCCAAGGATGCTGTCATTGGTCTGGCAGACCTTGCCTCGATCTATGAAGTTCCGCTGGCGCTGGAAAAAGAAGGATTAGCCGATATTGTAATGCGTTACCTGAATATTCCTCTCCGAAAGATCGATCTTTCAGAATGGGCGCAAATGGTTGATGTATTAAAAGAGCCGGAGAAGAGGGTCAAGATCGCGATCGTTGGTAAATATACCGAGCTTGAAGATTCATATATTAGTATCGTCGAATCATTAAAACACGGTGGAATTGCAAGCAAAGTCGGAATTGACTTTAAATGGGTAAATGCGGAGCGGCTTGAAGAAGAAGAAAATGTTGAGCCGATCTTTCGGGATATTCAGGGGGTCATTATTCCTGGCGGATTTGGCAGCCGCGGGATCGAAGGGAAGATCCGCGCGATCCGTTTTGCCAGGGAAAACAATATACCATTCCTGGGATTATGCCTTGGAATGCAGTGCGCGGTGATCGAATTTGCGCGCAATGTCTGCAAGATGAAAGGTGCAAATTCTTCCGAATTTGATCCGGAATCAAAATTCCCGGTCATCGACCTGATGCTTTCGCAAAAAGATGTGACGGACAAAGGCGGAACCATGCGGCTGGGCGCGTATCCCTGCAAGATCAAGAAAGGGACCCTGCTTAGCAAATGCTATGACAAAGAGGAGATCAAGGAGCGCCATCGCCACCGCTACGAATTTAATAACAATTTTAGGAAAGAGATACAAGAGTGCGGGCTCGTCCTTTCGGGAATATATACAAAAGCCGACCTGGTTGAAGTAATTGAGCTTCCCGAACACCCATGGTTTTTAGGGGTCCAATATCATCCGGAATTTAAATCCCGGCCGAATAGGCCGCATCCGTTATTCAAAGGATTTGTAAAAGCGGCCTCTGATCGCTTGGAAGAACAGATCGCCCTTTTCAAAGAAAAAAAGGGATAATGAAAGAAGCTCTCTTTTACGAGAAGCTTGCCGGCAGCCGTGTTAAGTGCGATCTCTGTCCCCACTACTGCATAATATCCGAAGGGAAAAGAGGGCTCTGTGGCGTAAGAGAGAACCAAAAAGGGATCCTTTATTCGCTGGTTTATGGCAAACTGGCTGCGGCCAATATTGATCCGATCGAGAAAAAACCTCTCTTTCATTTCCTCCACGGGACTCTTTCGTATTCTATTTCTACCGTCGGCTGTAATTTTCACTGCGATTTCTGCCAGAATTATTATATTTCGCAGGCGGCAAGGATGAAAGAGATCTTAGGCGATGAAGTACCGCCCGAAAAGATAGTGGAGGCGGCAATCGATAATAAATGTCCAAGCATTTCATATACATACACCGAGCCGACGGTCTATTTTGAATATGCTTTCGAAACCGCAAAAATAGCCAAGGAAAAAGGGCTAAAGAATATATTTGTGACCAACGGCTATATTAACCGCGAACCGCTCGAGAGGATCGCGCCATTTTTGGATGCGGCCAATGTTGATTTGAAATCATTTTCGGATGAATTTTATCGAAAGATCTGTGGCGGTAAATTAGCGCCCGTACTCGAGACGTTAAAATTGATGAAAACAAAGGGGATATGGATAGAAATAGCAACGCTGATAATCCCCGGACTAAATGATAGTGACGAAGAGCTAAATAAGATCGCGAATTTTATTAAAAATGAGCTGGGGAGTGAAACTCCCTGGCACGTTACCGGTTTTTATCCGACCTATAAGATGCTGGATAGACCGCGGACTTCTGTAGAAACTCTTATTAAAGCCAGGGGGATAGGAATCAAAGCCGGCTTAAAGAATGTTTATATAGGGAATGTAGCGATTTAACGGTTGTTGGCGGGGATAATTATGGCGTCCCCAGTGAAAACTTATAGCCTTGAAGCTTATAAAATCGATAATTGTTCTGAATATAATCCTCGATCAAATATAATTTGGCATTTGTGACCTCGGAGACGTTAAGAAATAATTCTTTTGCTTTTTGGAGCTGACCTGCATTAAATTCTCCGTAATAAATGATCGTTTCGCCCGGGATCAATTCATGGATTTCCCAGATCTCATATTGTTTTTCTCCCCACATCGGGCCGGTTTTAAATAATTTGGTATCCATATAAACAGTCCTGCCGGAATAAAATTCCAGCAAAGAAGAAGAGACGTTGGTTTTGGCAAAGAGTGTAAATTCTTTAGGCAATTTATCCCCGATCTTATAGTTTTGAGCGTAATCATTTTGGCGGAAGAGGATCCCGGGGGTGAGGAATAAAAGGATCGAAAGGGCTAGAAAGGAAAAGAGGGATATCCAGACGATAAAATTACGCAGAGACTTTTTGTTTTCAATTAGAAAGTTAATGGTCAGCGGTAATGCAGCAATATAGCCGATCGCCGGCCAATGCGCCCAGACCTTTAGCTTGAGGGATAAAATAAGGAATAAAAGGATGAGAGGGGATGAGAAAGCAACAAGAATCTTCGACCCTATGACCCCTTGACCCTTGCCCCTTAGTGAATATATCCAAACTGGAAAAAGCGTAAATATCAAAAATGGCGTGAAATGGACTAATTGATCGCCAACAAACGGTAGAAAGTTAATTCCAAAACTATCTGTCGAGGCTTTGGCGCTGTGAAAAGTAAATGAAGCCCAATTATATTGATTATTCCAAAGAAGAACGGGCAGAAAAAATAGGCATGAAATAATGAATGCCAAATAGGGTTCTTTCTTTTTTAACCAGAAACGATCCTCTTTTGATAAAAAGAAATATATAGCCAAACAAGGCCAAAATAGAAACATAGTGTATTTACTTAAGTAACCAAGCCCGACCGTTATCGCCAATAAATACCATAGTCGTTTATCTCTGCTCTTAATTATTTTTATCAATATCCAAATAGAGAGTGCCCAGAAAAGTCCGAGGGGGAGTTCGACAAACATTGTCAGCCAGATAACCAGAAAGTGGGGGAGGATCTGGAATAATATTGCGGACCAAAAGGCTACCTTTTTATTGAAAATCTCTTCTGAAAACTTATAAATAATGATGCTGATCAGGAAGGTGATGATTACCGTTCCAAGTCGAAGTAGAAAAATACTATTCGTCCCCTGGGTCATTAAGTAATTTATGTATGCGACCATTGGCGGATGATCGACATATGAAAGGGCCAAATGTTTAGACCAGAGCCAATAATAGGATTCATCGGCGGTCAAGGGGAAAAGGAGCGCCAAGGCAAACCTGAAAACCGAAAGTCCGATAAGAATAAAATAAATATTCATTCAACCACTCCAAAGGTCAGCACCAAACTCGAATAACTATCCCGCGCGAATGTTTCATATGTGATTCCCAGTTTTTCCAAGCTTTTTGTGTCGCTTAGTATTAATGAAAACCTGTCCTTTACGGCATATTTAAGCGAAGCGCTATCCCAAAAATATCCATCGGCTGGGCCGGCCATGAAATCAACCCAGAAGAGATCGGGACTATAAAAAAGATTTCTATCCTGCGGGCGATATATAAATAATGGCGTTGCTGTTTTTCTGTGTTCCTGAATGATCCCAAGCCATTTGAGATTGGGATTAAATGCCCCCGCAATACGCGGAGTATTATAAAACAAAGTAGCGTATCCCATGACCAGAATAAAAAGAGAGGTGATGAATACTTTTTTGTTTAAACGCAGCAGATAAATAAACAATAAATACAAAAAGGCAACGAACCAGAAAAGAGGCTCAATTACTGCATTTAATTTTATCCCATCTTGATTGACCGGTTTAAGGATCATAGCAATAAAAATAGCAGTAAAAACTATCATATAGAAAAGATTCCATAAAATATCGGCCAACCTTCTTTTCGAATAGTAGTCAAAGGCGGCCAGCCTGATCCCTCCAAGGATCGCCAGGGGAGGGATGAAAACCACAAATGTTCTCAGATCGTTTTGCTTATAGAAGAAAAGAAGGAATAATATCCCGGACCAGAACCAGTAGAGGCAGAATACTCTTATGGAAATCTTGTGTAGGGCAAGGGCTTGCCCTACATTGATCCTTTTGAACAGCATAGGCAGGCAGACAGCTCCCCAAGGAAATATCGCCAAAAGAATATAGCCAATTATTTGATAATAAAACCCGAAGCCTAAATAACTTGTATTGTATTTACTTTGGATGGTTATACTTTTTAGATAAGGGATCCATTGTTCCTGCAAAGATATATATTGCAAGGATATGATGCTGCCGATCAAAGCAGTACAAATAATTATCAGGAAAATAAAATGTTTCGAAAAAACGAACTTATTAAGTTTATTCCGGGCAACGGAAGATAAAAGATAGATCGAAAGGAGTGTCAGCGCCGGGAAGATTATCCCAAAACCGGTTTTAACCAGAAAGCCCAGGGCAGCCATAATACCAAAAAGGTAGAATTGCCATAGCTTCCCCTGTTTTAGATAAGCATAGAGCGAAAGAATCCCGGTCGTAGTAAAAAGGGTGAGCGGAATATCCAGTTTGGGCGTGCGGCTAAAGAGTATGAACCCAAGCGAGGTTGCGGCAATAAGAATTGAGTACAAAGCGACTTTTTTGTTGGAAAATTTCTTAAGAAATAAATACATAATACCCAGAAGAGTAAACAGGTAAAGAATATTCGGAATATGGACCGTTAGTTCGCTTACGCCCAAAATTTTCATCGGCAGGGCGATCATCCAGATCCCTAACGGCGGTTTATCGATAAAAGAGGTTTTATCCCCCGGGGTAATATACTGTGCCAGCCAATCATTGTTAATTATGGTGTTTTTGGCGGTAAGTGCGTAAAGGGCGGCATCGTCGTATATTAATGGGTTTCTCGGCAGGTAGAATAGACTGGCTAGAACAAATAATATGAAAGCAAAGATGATCGCTTTGTTCTTCAAGGAATTATTCCTTTAATATAATTTTTGCAGACAATGACCTGGGTTTTAACAGGGATATCCGCATCCTTTGTGAAAATTCTAACTTCCGGATCGATCATAACCTGTTTGAACATCGGTTTTAACTTGCCCGATATTTCCGTATCGCTTAGCGCAAAATAAACCAGATCGTCTCCGGGTTTTAATTCGGGCTGTCCCCAAAGATCATATTGCAAATGGCGTCCTTTCGGCATGAATGCCGGAACGTTGCCATAAAAAGCGACGAGCCCGGCTACGCCCAAATTATTGGAAAAGAAATATGTTTGATTCTTATTTTGTTTTTCAAAACAATATTCTTTCAGCGCAGCGTTAACGGTATATTCGCGTCCTTGAATGCTTTTCGGGACGGGATATAGGAATAGAAAATAATAGATCGCCAGGCCGTTAATTATGACCGCAAATATTAATGTTGTGAGAAGAAAGGCTTTTTTGTAGCTGCTCTTGAAGAATGAAGGGAGGTAGGCGGTTGCTGTCCAATGCCCGCCGACCGGCATAAAGATCCCTAATATCAAGAAAGGGATAAAGATCACTCCTGAAACAATGGCGGATAATATGTTTTTTCTTAGTTTTACCGCATTGATAATGGTTTTAATTACATCGGTAAAAATAAATGGAGTGTAAAAAATTATCTGCAAGACCGCGAAATAGATCAAATTGTTTATATTGGGAGAATTCGTTCTTTCCTTGTGATAAGAAAAAGATGGGAAGTTGTAAATCTTTTCCCAGTAGAGCATGGGGGTGATGATTAGGATCATCGGTATTAATGCCGCATAGAGATGAGGTGTTCTTAACCAAAACCTCTTTTCCGGCTTCATTATTAGATAGATAATTACCGCTGGAATGAACATTATCATAGCGAAATCACTTAATATCCCTAATCCAATAGAACCGCCCAGGAGATACCAATATTTATGATCATTTGATTTGATCAGCTTAATAAACAAATAGAAGCTAAGCGCCCAGAAAAAGAAGAGGATCGATTGCGGCACCAAAAACATTCCGCCGGCAAAGAAGAGGGGGAGAAGATTAAAAATAATAGCCGCAATTTCTCCGGTCCTTTTGTTATGCAGCTCTTTTCCGGTGAAATAGACAACGATCGAACTAAGAAAAACACTTAAAAATGCGCCAAAACGGATGGCAAATTCCGTATTGCCAAAGATCGATGTTAAAAGCGAATAATAATACGCGATCATCGGCGGATGATCGACATAGTTCAAAGCAAGATGTTTTGACCAGAGAAAGTAATATGCTTCGTCGCCGATAACGGGGAAATACGGAGCAATTAAAAACTTAAATAAATTAATTGCTATTAAAAAAAGAACTAAATACATGATAAAATTATAGCATGGCAAGCGTTCAAAATATTGGCCTGATGATCACCAGGAACGAGGATGATGTCATTGAAGAGGTCATGGAAGCTAATAAAAAATATTTTGATAAGATCCTTGTCATTGATGGTTCCAGCGACCGCACCGAAGAGATCCTCCGCAGTTATGATTGCGTCAAATATATCATAAAAGACCAAGATATCATCGATAAACTCCCGAACCGAAAATTTGAAGATGGCGCTCGCCAGTTTTTGCTTGAAAAAGCACAGGAGATGTATCCGGTGGAAGGGTGGTTCACTTTGCTCCATGGGGATGAGATCTGGCATGACGATCCAAATTGGGTTGCCAGTGAGGCCGAAAAAGCACATGCCGAAAAAGTTAACTGGAATGTCATGAACTTCTTTTTACATACTTCAGATAGGAGCCGGGATTTGGAAGCGATCAAATCGGTCCAGGAAAGGTTGGTTTGGTATTGCCCAGGCTATTTAGAAATTCGTTCATTCAGGAATAAGCGGGGATTGAAATATAATTTAGCACAACGAAATGAGGTCCTGCCCAAAGGGATCGGCTGGCAGATCTATAAGCATTTTCCGGTTTACAAGCATTACCCTTTTCGTTCAGTTGCCCAGATCATGAAAAAGAAAAAGCAGAATGATGAATCTGGCTTTACCGGAACCTATCAAAATCGAAATGAAGAGAACTGTTTTATTGATATCCTGCCGAATTATAAAATAGCGCGTAAATATGATGGCTCTTTTCATGAATTTGAAATTAAGAACCAAGGTTCATTGCTGAGAAGATGGCTGAGAGCACATAGATACATAACATGGTAAATACGAAATCCGAAATACTAAATTCTAAACAATGAATAAAATTCTAATTGTAAAATTGGCTGCTATTGGCGATGTCTTAAGAACCACTTCTCTTCTTCCAGGCTTAGAAAAAAAATACCCTGGAGTTGAGATCGACTGGGTAACTTCAAAACCCGGGAAAGAGATCCTCATAAATAATCCTCTGATAAGAAAGATATTTATATGGGAAGAAAGAGGCGAGGTTGAGAAATACGATCTAGTGATCGGGCTTGAAGACGACCTGGAAGCGGCGGAATTTGTCTCCTCCGTTAAAGCCGAAAATATCATTGGGGCATATTTAAAAAATGGCAAAGTTATTTATACTCCTTCTGCTTGGTTTGATATGTCGCTGATCTCAAAATATGGAAGAGAAGAGGCCAATAAATTAAAAAAATTAAACCGCAAGACCTTTCAGCAGCATATGGCTGATCTTTTGGGGATCGAAGTCGGCGCTTACGTATTTAATTTAACTTCGGATGAGATCGAATATGGGAGGGAAATAGTAAGGGGATTGGGAGTGGGGAGTAGGGAGAGAATCATAGGAATTAATACAGGGGCGGGGAGGCGTTGGCCGCAAAAGAGTTGGGGGAAAACGCAAACCATTGAATTGATAAAGCGGATAAAAAATGAATTGGGCTATGTTTCAATAATTTTAGGGGGAGAAGATGAGAAAGAGAGAAATAAGATAATTGCCAAAGAAACCGGAATGCCCGAAGCCGGCGTTCATTCTTTGCGGCATTTTGCCTCAATAATAAATCAATGTGATTTGATCTTGACCAGCGATAGTTTGGCGATGCATTTTGCGATCGCAGAAAGAAGAAGGATCGTAGCATTCTTTGGCCCTACGTCCGCCGCGGAAATTGAGCTCTACGGTCTTGGCGATAAGATCAGTTCCCCAATGAATTGCTTGGCCTGTTATAAAAAAGAGTGCGATATTATGCCAAGCTGCATGGATAATCTTTCCGTAAATGAAGTTTTCGATGCTTTGGCCAATAATCTGATGAGGAGGAGGAAATGAAAATAAGCGGACTGACAATTCTAAGAAATGCTGTGGATCTAAGCATTCCTTTTGTTGCCTCTATTAATTCAATCTTGCCGATCTGCGATGAATTTGTCGTTGTCTTGGGGGATTCAACCGATGACACGGAAAAACTTCTGTTGTCGATAGGTAGCCCCAAAATTAGAATAATTAAAACTATTTGGGATTTTAAGAAGTATGATCGAGGGGGCGAACTTTTATCGCGGCAAACCAATATTGGAAAACAGGCCTGCAAAGGTGATTGGATCTTTTATTTGCAGGGGGATGAAATAATCCATGAGGATGACTTGGATTGGTTGAAGCATGAGCTTGAGTTCTATCTTAATAAAAAGGAGATAGATGGTTTTAGTTTCAAATATCTTCATTTTTGGGGAGATGCCGATCATTATATTTTTACAGATAGTACAGGCATGGACATGATTCGCATTGTCAGGAACAAGAAGGACATTGTTTCAAGCAGCGATGCCCATTTATTTGTTAGAAAGATGTCGATCTTCTCTCTGCCCACGGGGATCAAGACGGATTTGAGGGTCATTTCCTCGGGATGCAGGATCTATCACTATTCATATGTTAAACCAGAAAAAGCGCAAGAGAACAGGTTTTTGCTGTATTATAAATTATACAAAGGGAATAAGGTTCTTGAAAAAAAAGAAGAGAGTATAAAAAAAGAAGGCTTTACATATGGCGATTTGGGCTCTTTGCCGGTCTTTAAAGGAAAGCATCCAAAAGTAATTGAAACATATTTAAAGGAGTTGTCGGGTAATTAATGGAAAAACTTGAGGCCAATTTAAATAAAGTTGCCGTTATTGTCCTAAACTGGAACGGTTGGCAGGATACGATTGCGTGCCTTGATTCAATTTATAAGATAAATTATCCGAATTACCAGGTTATCGTAGTAGATAATGGATCAACGGACGGCTCCGTTGAAAAAATCAGGAATTGGGCAGAAAAAAATGCTTTGTCCCAATTAAAGATCATAGAATTAAAAAAGAACCTGGGTTATGGCGCGGGAAATAATTTTGGGCTCCGCTATGCCCTAGAAAATGGTTTTGCGTATGCGTGGCTTTTAAATAATGACATTATTGTTGATAGGGAGGCTTTGATCGAGCTGGTCAAGCGGATACAAGAGAAACCGTCTGCCGGGATCTGCGGTTCAACCATACTGCATTATGATCAGCCAAATAAAACCTGTTCGATCGGAGGGACCTATGATAAATGGATAGCGCAGGGGGGCGGAGTTGAACAAGATAAACTTTTTGATATTAAACGCATCGAACGCTACCAAAAAATGGAACGCAAGATCAAATATATCCAAGGGGCCTCGGTCCTTGTATCCAGGAAATTTTTGATGGATGTCGGGTTGATCAGCGAGGAGTATTTTTTATTTTTTGAAGAGATCGATTGGATCACCCGGGCAAAAGGCCGCTACTCTCTTGCCTACGCTCCAAAAAGCATCGTCTATCATAAAGGGAGCGCCAGTATTAAAAGAAAGGAAAAAGATGAAGGCCATAGCGGCCATTATTTTAGCTATTTGGGCGATCTGTATACTACCCGCAACCGTCTACTTTTTACGACCAAATATTATCCTTATGCACTGCCTTTCGTCTATTTGAGTATTTTGGGATATATTTTAGACCGGATCAGGGTAGGCGCTTGGGCAAATGTGGGAATTATGTCGAAAGAGACGAAAGACCATTTCTTTAGCTTGTTTAAGAGACGATAAGTTTTGCGATCCGCTCGCACGCTCCCCAATCTTTTTTGCTCTCTTTCCCAACCTTAACCATTTCTTCCATTTTATTTGGGGAGTGAAGAATGTTGATGATTTGCCCGGCTTTTTCTTCGGCAGAGCCGGAGATTATTTCCATCGACTTACCGGTTATCTTTTGGATCTCCTGCCACCTTCGAAGGGTAGTTTGCGGTCCGCTGCCGACAAAACAAAATACGGGTTTTCCGAAGCCGGCCGCCTGTTCATTGGCGATCCCTGCTAGGCCGATAATGATCTTGGAACGAAGGCAGACATCTCCAAACTTGCCTTCCGCTATTAATATTTTTGTCCCATTTTTAAATAGGATCGTGTTATCTTTTAAATCCCATTTTGTTTTTGTCAGTTTTTCTTCGATCTTTTGGCGGTTAAGCGTGGAGGCGATCAGTCCGACCAAATTCTCTCTGTTCCCCATTTTTTCAATGACTTCTAAGATCAAGATCAAATTATCATATGCTTCATCTCGTGTTCCGGGGAGGATCCCGACTACGGTTTTATCCGGTTCGATGCCAAAGTCATCCCCGTTAACGGGGATATAGTCCATAACCCAGCTTCCAAGGTATTGAGCCGGAAGACCCTGTGAGACCAAGTGATCGGCCGTTTCTTTATCCTGGACAATGATCGTTTTACAGAACTTTTTCATCAGCCAGATCTCGATCGGCCAATAGCCGGCGATCTTAACGGATTTTGGGCCATCGATAAAAATTAGCGGCTTACCGGTAAAAAATCCGCAGAGAGCGACAACAAAAGCATCTCCGACCGCAACGATTAGATCTGCATCTCCGCCAGCTTTGCGTAATATTGATATTTGTCGGAAGAATAAGGAGGGCATTCCGGAAAATAGATCTTTAATAAAGTACCAAAAACCCTCCTTGGCAAATCCGCCGCTGGGAAGGGTTTTCTTTGGCCCGATATCGTTTATATTGGCTTTTTTATATGCATTTCCCAAACCGATCAGGGCCAGCCCGTTTATTTTTATCTCCGGCTTAAGTTTTATGATCCATTTGCCTATTTCAGCGGCTGCCAGATCTTCCGCGTGGCCGTTGCTGACCAGTAAAATGTTTTTAACCGCGCTCATGAGGGGAGATAATTTCTCCTTTTAAACTAAGCATCAATATTTTAAAAAATGCAGGGAGCTTTTCTTTGTTTTTCAGGAAAGGATATAATATTGCAGAAAAAATGGTTGCTACTAGAATAGCAAAGATCAATAAAATTCTATATATTTGATAAGCAATATTGCCATAGTGCTTTTTACAAAAATACAGGCCGCCGCGAAAGCCTTCAATAAACAACATTTGATTGAATTTATTTATGGTATAACCGCCGTGGTGGATAACCTCGGCTTGCGGGATAAAATAGATATCCCAGCCGGCTTTAGTGATCCGTTTGCACCAGTCCAGGTCATCATTGGAAAAAAAGAAATTCTCATCCAGCCCGCCGACCTGGTCGATGACTTCTCTTCTTGCCATGATGCATGCGCCGATCATGTAGCTTATTTTTGTAGGATATTTGTAGAGCCAGAATTTTTTACCAAGCATTCCTCCCTGATGCTGGATCGTCCCATTGGTATTAAGGAGCTTTGGTCCGCATGCTCCGGCTTTAGGATGGGAATCCATGAATTCAACCATGGAGTCGAAGGCCCCTTTCTTGGTGATAGTATCGGTATTGAGGAGCATGGCGTATCTCCCCGCATAAACTTTCAGTCCTTTATTGTTTCCGCCGCAGAAGCCGAGGTTTTTATCGCTGGCTATGATCTTAACATTCGGAAATTTTGTTTTAACGAGCTCAACCGAATTGTCCGTTGATCGGTTGTCTACGAAAATTATCTCAAAGGATATTTTATGCGTCGATCTGTAAATAGAACTTAAGCAGTCTTCGAGATACCTGGCGCCATTGTAATTTACGATAATTATCGAAAGATCGAGCATTTTATCTTGTAAAGGGTGAGGGCGAGGAGATGTTCAATATATTGCTTTGTTTCGCGCCAGCCCATTTTACTCTCTCCGGCGGCGCGTTCAACGAAAACGATAGGAAATTCCATTACTTTTTCGCGATGTTTCCCTTTGACCATTAGTTCAAGGCCGACTTTGCAGCCGATCGGATTGATCTCGGCCCCTTCTAAGATTTTTTTATCAAACATGAAATAGCCGGCGGTGAGGTCATTGACCGGGGTTAAAAACCGACCAAGCATCCTGGCGCCCCAAGAGAATAATTTGCGATACCACATCCATTTTGAAGTTCCGCCGCCTTGAACATGCCGGCTGCCGACAACCAGCAAGGCTTTTCCCTTTTTGATCTGGTCATACATTTCAGGGAGAGCTTCCGGCGGATGGCTCAGGTCAGCGTCCATGACACAGGCGATCGGGGCTTCTGAGAGCCTAATCCCGTCCATAATGGCAGGGCCGGGGCCTTCTCTCTTTTTTCTGATATAGACCCGGATAGGGTAGGCTTTGGCAAGTTGTTTTGCAACCATGGCGGTCCCATCGGGAGAGTCGTCGTCGATCACGACCATTTCTCCGCTGATCTTGAACTTTTTGAGGGAATCAAAGACTCTGACTGCGAGGACTTCAAGGTTTTTACTTTCGTTATAGGTTGGGACGACGACGGACAGGTCTAATTTGCTCATATCAATATTATATCAGTTTTTAGGGGGTTTTTGGCTAATATTTACTATGCTTATGGGCTCCATCGCATAAGAAATATTATGTCTAGCTGAGGATTTAAGATTCTCTTTGGTCTATTAATTGTTTCGTTTCTCTTTTACTTTTTCTGCTTGATCAGAAAAAGTAACAAAAAGAATCAAGTGACTTCATATTTCCTTTCCCCGTTTAAGTTGATACCCGCCCGATGAAGTCACGGTATATGCTTATTTTTGTTTTTTTATAAAAGACAAACCAAAA
>Ga0172379_10004812_pt1 | contig 19486 bp, 16 predicted proteins | sample GrowelOW334metaG_FD_119756 | JGI IMG/M metagenome (GOLD analysis project Ga0172379, IMG submission 119756) | Groundwater microbial communities from an aquifer near a municipal landfill in Southern Ontario, Canada - Groundwater well OW334 metaG | ecosystem: Environmental > Aquatic > Deep...
AACTTTCTTGCCAGCGGGCTCAATATCTACAAAGAAGGACGTGCCACCACCGAATGAATTGAAAATGACGTTTGACGGAGCGCCACTATTACTCATTAGCTCTCTCAAAGAATGGTCTTGAGTTATCTGCGCCAGCGTCTCATTTCGGAAACGATAAAGTCTGCTATCACCAGCATGAATCGTATATAGCTTTCTCTCATAGTACAACAGAGCAATGAGGGTTGAACCCATACCTGCCTTGGTGGAGTCATTATTCCCCTCATGGATGATAGATTTGTGAATTTCTATGCAGATGGAGTTAATAGCAGCTTTAAGATTCTGCTCATCAAGGCCTTCTTCAAGCATATAAAGCCTTTCACAAACCCGCTCAAGAACTATCTGACTGGCGACTTCGCCTGCATTGGCCCCCCCCATTCCATCGGCTACCCCTAACAGAAACACTCGACGTTCGCCGTTCAATTCAATGGAACCCTGTAACCGGTCATCTCGAAAAGCTTTTTTCCCAACAAGAACCATGTCTTCATTATTGTTGCGAACACAGCCTTTATCACAGACAGCTGTTATTCTCAGCTTCATGGCTACTACCTTTGACAGTTATGGAGTCATAATACGAACAAAGAATTCTATATTGGCAATTTTAAGGTACATCTGATCTCTTAATGCCTGTGATATATTGGGGATAAGAGCACTATTGTTCAACTTTGTTCCGTTGGTCGAGCCAAGATCGGTAACGCACCATCCTTTGAGACTATCGTATGAGAAGCGACAGTGTTTACCCGAAACCTGTACGTATGTACCAAATATGGAAGCATAATCACCCGTGGTTCTCCCAATCACGGTATTGTTCTGTATGGCAAGGTCAACGTTGATATTTTTGTTTAGCAGGCGGAGTTCCGGGATTGTTACTGGCGTAGTTACGGTATCTGGGAGGCGGTAAGTTCCAGTTCTCGTTGGTACGGTCGATAGGGGTTCCTGCTCAACATCAGCAACTTGAGAAACAGACTGATGCACTCTTGTAAGTCCTTGATGATTACCCCCTGCTTGAGACTTGGCAACGACAAGTGTCTTGCCGCAAGCTGTGCAGACCTTGCTTTTGCCTGTTTTGTGGCAACTAGGACAAAGCTTGATCTCCTCTCCGCACATGTCACAATAGAAGGAATCATCATCGATGTTCTCTTTGCAGAATGCGCATATCATAAAGACACCTTATGTGGAAATATCCTGACTAGTAATTTTATTAAGTTCCTCAGGAGGTAGGGTACCTGATCTTATGAGGGGGGAGAGTCTTGCCGATTGTTTTTGGAGACTTTTCTCAAATATATTTCGAACCGTTCGACCATTGGCAAAGTTCCGATCACGGTTTGCAAAAATGGCGTTGAAAATGGTATTGACTACCTGGTCAGCTGCTGGATCGAGTGTCATCCCTTTTGTGGTAATCATAGAGTTGAATATCGCTTTCATTTCTGGAGGTGTGTAATCTTCGAAATCAATGAATTTCGTAAAGCGCGAGGTAAGACCGGTGTTCGAATTAAGGAACTCCTCCATCTCGTCAAAATACCCGGCTGCAATTACGATAAATTTTCCTTTATCGTCTTCCATACGCTTTAATAGGGTGTCGATTGCTTCCTTACCAAATGCATCACTTGCGAGGGTGTATGCCTCATCAATAAACAATACACCTCCCATAGCAGAATCGATAACACTATTTGTCTTTGGGGCAGTCTGGCCTAAATACTGTGCCACTATGCCTGATCGGTCAACCTCAATCAGGTGTCCCTTGGACAGAAGTCCCAGCGCCTTAAAAAAATTTGCTAAAATGCGGGCTATGGTTGTCTTACCTGTGCCCGGATTGCCTCTGAATACAAAATGTAGATTGAGCTTTGTTTCTTTCCCCCCATAATCAGCCCGGATTTTTTCTATCTGTAGATAACTGATCAGGTTATGGATCTCATTCTTCACTGCTTCAAGGCCAATAAGATCATCAATTTGCTGAACAACAGTTGAGATGTCTTTGTCTGGTGATTGTGTTGCCGGAATATCCTCCGGGCGAATACAAGCCAGTTCTGATTCATCAAAACCGGCCTGTTTTTGAAGGTTGATCACTCTTTGGGAATGAAGCGATCGGCAGGCTGCAAACATATTCCGTGCCTCTCGCCCATTCCCGAAGTTTTTATCCTTATTCGAACATATTATGGAAAACTTCTTTTTAAGCAGATTTTCGGCTTCAGGAGAAATGCGATATTCTTCGTTTATGGCAATGGATTTGAAGATGTCCAATAGTTCTTGTGCGTTGTAATCTTCGAAATGAAAACGGTAGCGTTTGTCAAAACGTGATTCAAGCCCCGGGTTACTACGGAGGAATTTTGTGATTTCATTTGGGTATCCAGCAATTACTACAATAAATTTACCTCGATCGTCTTCCATCCGTTTTAATAATGTATCGATTGCCTCTTGGCCAAACTTATCATTGTCATCTTGCTTGAGCGTATATGCCTCGTCAATGAAAAGTACCCCTCCCATGGCGTCATCACACAACTTATTAACTTGCGGGGCTGTCTGACCGACAAACTGGGCTACCATCTTATCACGTGCAACTTCAATAACATGACCTAAGTCGAAAAGCCCTATCGCTCGAAATATTTCCCCCAACTTGCGAGCTAAGATTGTTTTTCCGGTTCCCGGGTTCCCAGTAAGAACAATATGGAATCCCATCCCCTTTTCTTTACCTAATCCGGCGGCCGCTCGCTCTTTCTGCACATTTATTTCGTCGATTAGTTCTCGTACGGCTTTCTTGATACCATGCATACCTATTAGGCTATCGATTTCGGTCAGAATCTGATCGAGCGTTTTCTCTTTTTCGAATTCCCCCTTAATGTCTTCCTGTGCAATTGTACGATTGAAAAGGCCCGTTCCTGTGCATCTGAGGTAGTAGTTCATTCTGATATCCTCAGCCATTTTGAGTGCAAGCCATGCGTTTTTTGCTTCGCTTTCATAATTAGGCCTTCTGCTTTGCTTAATCACGTACTGAAATACCTGTTGCAGCCTTTCGCGAGCGTCGTCCGGTAAATTGAAACCGGTTCTTGCCAATTCTTTTTCTGTAAGCATTGTCAATTCGGAAGAGTTAAAGTCAGGAATTGAAAAAATGAAACGGAATTTACTTTTGACACTATCATTGGCATTCAGATATTCACGGAGACCCTGCGGTTGGCCTGAAAGGACTATAATAGGGTCAAGCCTGTTCTCTACTTTGGACAATTCTCTAAAAATCCGATCCAGTTGCTCAACTTTCTGTGAGTACCCAGCAGGAATTAGTTTTTGAACATTTTCAATACAAAGGACGCTTCCTTTGGCCTTCTTGAAATTAGCTTCAAAATTTTTACTGAAATCAGCGTAATCTATTGCATCATAAATAAAGGGGGTTTGTTGCTTTATCACTCCATACTGATGGTAAAGTGATGCAAGGATATTTACAAGCTTTGTTTTCCCTGTGCCGGCATTACCCATCAGAATGGTATGCAATCTGTCGCTGTAAGTCAGCCCATCGCTCCTGATAGCAGACATGGCAGCCGTGATGTCATCGATGACTTTAATAATGTCATCCATGCCGACAAGCTCATGTAAACTATCTGTTTGACTATCTATGAATTTTGTCCCACATTTTTTACAATAATGGGCGTTTTGACGATTACTTGCACTGCACGTTGGACATACTTGGCTCATATTCCTGTCTCATTTAGTCGTGCTGGTATGTTCCAGTTTAACATATTTTGTTTTAATATATCCTTCAATGTTGTTATAATTTGAATGATACCATTCACCTTTTGAGCTAAGAATCGTGATGGATGCTCCCTTTTTTATTTTATAGATCACATTGCCTCTATTTGAAGGAGAAGAACGGATATTGGTATCAGCAATAAGTAACCCTATTTTTTGATTAGAATAATAATTAGATACTCCCGATGACGGCTTGTGAGTTGATAAATAGAAATTGCCTGCTAAAACCGCTATACAGCATAATATTAAAATTACTTTAATAGCAGGTCTATATAGTTTATGGGATTCGCTGATGGCAAAATATGATAGAGAGCCAATAATAATTCCCGATAGTCCCCATGATATCGATGTATTACCGCCTACAGGACCAAGCATTCTATCAAATAAAGCTAACAAATTAATTGAACATAAAACTACCCCCGCTAATGCCCAACTGAATACATAACCCAATGCAGTTATTGCCAAACCGGAAATATAAATCAATGCAACTATGATGATCCCACCAATTATCAATTGTGGCATGTCGATCCTCCATGTTGCCCAATATTTCTTATCTCAGTTACCTTTTACCGATTCCTCGCGAAGATCCTTCGTGCAACACTCGTTTGGTATCCTTTGCATATTCGCACCTCTGTCTTGGTTGTTACCTAAACACTGACATCCATTTTTTCAACACTACTACATGGTATAGTTTTCAAACGTTTTTTTGATATGTTATTGAGATATTTTACATATACAACAATGATTGCGATTAACCCAATTGCAAAAACAACAAAAATGGGCAGATCAGTAGCGTTAGTAATAATTACCCGGTCATATAAGCTTTTTGTAGTCCATGGTACTAAGAAAGGATATTTGCTTGCAAGAATATATCTGTAAAAACCGAGAATTATTCCTAAGATCGTGCCAAAAATTAGACTTTTTGCCGCCATCTTTTTTATGGGAACGTCCACAGTATATGAGACCGGTATTCCAATAGTAACGCCATTCATCTTTGCAGTTATAGTTTCTTTTTGCTTAGACCAAGCGGAGAGTTTGTTAGGTTTGGCAACTACATTAATGGTTGTCTCACCTGCAATAATGATTTCGTTTACATTTGGTACAAAGGTGTTTTGAATTAATTCTATAGAATCGTTTGTATTATTGAGCGAAGCGCTTCCATACAAATAGCCTCTTCCAGAATTTTTTAATATGAGTAAAATGGTGGCTTCACTACCATTAGATATTCTGCCCAGTTCTATATTACTTGGCGTGGCGATTGGCTTTGGCCATGGCAGATCAGGATCAATGATATGAAGAACTGATTCAAGATTATTATGCCAATCAGAGGAACTCATTGCATTGGTAAACGATGAAATGTCCTTCAGGTATCCGATAGCTTCAAGCCACGTTTTTATCCAATCATTCTTCAATAAGCTTATCCCCAATGCCCATGAATTCTGATCCCTATCTATAAGCGCTGCGAGTTCTTTAGGTAAATAAGCAATGTCATCCCCAAATTTAAAACCAATGTCAGCAATGAATTGCCATCGCATAAACCATGTAGAAAGATAATCATTATTGCCGCATTCCTTGAGTTCATCTTCAGAGATAATATTGTTTGTAATGGCATTTTTTATTATTGGGTGCAAATGAACATTATAAAATTGTCTATCGATGTTACAATTGAAATAATCTAATAATAACAGTACTCCCTTTTTAGTGCTTCCTAAAGTATTATTTATGGATTTAACAATAAAGAAATCATTAAAATAGTTATCATGATAGATATTATGGTAATTATCTATCCAATAATTTACATCACGATTGAACTGAGAAGCGTCCCAAACCGATGTCAATTTAAAATTATCTTGCTGTATATACTTACAAAATAGTTTTTCAAACTCACTAATATCGAATGCACAATCGCCATTAGGAAAATGGAAAGGGCTACCTTTTTCAAGGGCATAAGCCAAGGTGGTTTTATCGTGCCTGTCTAGGTTTCTCCATTTATTTACTTGATCCTTGATTACGGCATCACTTAAGCCATCAATCCATAGCGATACTTTTGATTCCAAGTCTTCTAGATTGCTGATAACGGCAACTATTTGGGGACAATGGAGCAGGTCCTCAGGTGAAGTATACCATTCATTATGTAGCTTGAGCGCTTCGCGGCCTTGAAGTTCAAGAATAATCTTATTAATAGCTTTATAAGCAGAAAAAGTGTTGAAGTAGTTTTTAAAAATATCAGACTCCTTTTTAGCCTCATGGGTGTCTAAAAAGAGATAAAATGGATGGGTCGGTTCGGTCAATTCTCTCATATATTGGGTTGAATTCGCCTCCAAAGCATCACCAAGTTCTTCTGAAGTGTGACATGAAGACCCATTGATTGACTCAAACCCTTCATCAGGATTAAGAATATAAATTGCTTTCTGTAGACCTGCATTTTGGTGTTTTGGATAGTCGTCTTCAACGATACTGTCAATATCCGACGACAAGCCTTGGTTAAAAAGATTTATCCATGCAGATATTTTATGGCCGTATAGCTGCTTCTTGCCCCTTTCAGGGTGATTCTTCATAAGGGTGGACAATTCTTCCGGTGTATTGGCCACCTTATTCTGACCATCGAGTTGTCCAAATTGATAAGGAGGATAATTTATTTGGTGAGAATGAAAGTGGATTGGTACATCTTCTCCATTCAGCCATCGCAGCACTTCATCATAACCCCATCGTTTGGTATAATCAAGGGTGATGAGCCCTTTAATCAATTTTTGGACCTCAACAGGCACGTTGTCAGTAGGAATATGTACGGCACTGCTCGTGGTCAGGTTCGAGATAGCGTGAATTCCCAAACCTTCGAAGGGGCTTTTCCCTTCCCAGATGTGAATTAGAGAGATCCCCAAGGCATAATAATCCACTTCTCGACCTACATATACCTTACCACCAATTCCATACATTTCCGGTGCAGCATAGCCAACAGTCAGACTCTGTGAGGTAAGATGGCGGGACACGCCACTGTCCAAGATGGAGGAAATGCCAAAATCGCCGATTACCAAATCGGTACCATCAGAATTTTTGAAGTACATATTCTGTGGCTTGATGTCTTTATGAATAATACCGAGTTGGTGGCAATACAGGAAGGAGTTAACCGTTTCTGACACAATCTGCCTGATGCGTTTTATGTCCTTGATGGGAAGATATTGGTCAAGGGTCCCCCCTTCGGCATAGTCCATGATTTCAAAGAAACGATCACGATAGTAACCATAGTCAAGAACGTTAATAATGTCTTCATGGTTTAGCTGGACCAGATTCTTGAGGATTTCTTCGTTGGGCTTGAAATTTGGATAGTAGAGTTTGAAGACACATTTTTTACCCTCCCGTGAAAGAAGAAATACTTCGGCCTCGCCCGATGATTTTGAGAGAACGCTCAGATACTTGTAGGTTAGGTTGTTGAGAATGAGGGAGTCGCCTGTTTCAGCAGCCTCATTGGATGATATGGCGGCGTGACTATGGCCTGTGCCGGCAGAGATTGCCGGGCCGATCGATTTAATAGTATCTGCCTGCCTGCTGATACCAGATAAGATTTCATTAGCGTTGGTTCGCATTGTACCGGTAAGCGAAGCGCTATACCCCGAACTGATATCAGCACCATCACCTCGTATCGTACCGGCACTATCAGATCCAGAATCGGAATTAATGATGTCGCCATTGCCAATAGTGGTCATAAATTCCTCCCAATTTTCACAGCAATAACCACTCGCCGCCCTGTGAAGGATCCCCACATTCATAGGGACCGTCATGAACGTTATCATATGCATTGCAACGCCAACGTAATCCGGGACTTGGAACTCGGCTTAACAAGTCTTCCGGTAACGATGCCGCAATACTCATGAAATATTTGCGGGCCTCCTGATGCGAGCTAAAGCGCTTACTCTTCATATTTTTCATTAGCTGATCAAACTGTGCTTGCTGTTTTTGCTTCTCGTTACGAAGTTGTTCTTCCAATTTGCGTTTTCTTTCTTCTTCCTCCTGCCTACGACGTTCTTCTTCAACGCGCCTTCTTTCCTTTTCTTTGGCAATTTCAGTACCCAGTAGACTAATCCCTTCTTTCTGGGCGTTTGAGAAAAGAGCTCTCGTGTTCTGTTGCGACGGGAAGATAGTTTGTTTCTGCTTGTTGATTTCACGATATGCTTTTAATTGACTTATTTCATCATGAGAAGAAGCTGTAAATTGTTCAGTCTCTCTCATTTCAGGATGGGTTTCATGGGATGCGTTTCCCTTGGTAACGGAGGACATATTGGTGCATAATCGGGCGAGTTCTTGCATCTCGGGATCATTGGTGCATTCCTGAATCATTTCACGAGCTGATATAGTAAGAGGAAGATTACAGGTCTTACAAAAGTCAAAGCAACTAAGGTTACCACACTGTGGACATGCTATCCCTGCTGTGGGGTTTCCGCAGTTTCCACAGTGCACAGCGTCTTCATCAATCAATGCATAACAAAACATACATTGTCCCTTGAGTAGCCATTCACCGCATACTTCACATATATCAGCATTCGGTCTTGCCGAAGCACCACAGTGTGGACACTTGAGAATGTCTTTTAAAAAAGTCCCGCATTGTTCGCAGAATCGTGCATCAGGTTCATTCAAACAGGAGCATAATGAACATTGTAGGGCCGGATAATGGCTTGCATCTTCAATTTCAGTAGATTGCTGAAGGATAGCTTTTTGTTTGTCAAGATAAATCACGTCAATACCTTAATTGAATAAAGGGCCTTTAATAAACCCTTTTGGAATCGGGCTGACGCCAGCATGCCAAATATGAGTAGATTCAGAAAAAAGATATCAATATGATCGATTTCATGACACATAATATTAGTTAACGCAATAATATTTTCAGATTCTCAGCATTTTTTTCGGGAATGAGCGTCATCCGATCAATGGCCGTCATCAATGCCGTTATCGTGAAAATGAGGTAGGTTGAAATAATGAACATCAATCTTTACGTTTAAATACCGGCATGAAATATTTGATGTCCACGATTGATAGCCAACCCCAATATGTACCCCTATTCAGTTTTCAGCAACATTGATTCTTATCCCTGTATTTCCCCGTGCAAGGATCCCTTCTGTAAGTCTTTGTACCACTGCAACAGCCCTGGTCGACGGTTATCTCGTCCGGTCTTTTGGGGCGACAGCCAAAGCAACTTCTGAAGATCCACTGTAAAATGAAGAGCATAATCAAGATAGATATCATGCTTTCGCAACACCGTCCCCCAACATTCTGAGCGGATGAAGACGCTATTGCCGGCGATGAAGACAGTAAAATGGATAAGGGCGTGTTCAGTTTCAATCGCTCTAACAAGGAGTATGGCAAGGGAGAACTAACGGGCACAGATTCATTAAAAAAGGGAGCCATTTTTTCGGCAAGTCTGCTGATGAGTAAATCAGTGATATAGGGTTGCTCAGGAAGAGATTTTACCGCGCTGACTATTTCCTGATAAGCAAGACGCAGGAGTTTCACTGCTTCTTGAGAAGGCTGTATGTTCTCATATGGCCTTGTTTCAGGATGCCCGCAAGCAGATGACAGGCAGCGGGAGAGGGGATTGAAAGCGCCTTTTGCCCGATCCGCTTCACGGTCGCAAAGACAATCAAGCAGGTAGATGCTTTTTCCCAGAGAACGACCTATTTGTCGGAAGGCCGGCTCTAACGAAGCCTTCCCGATAAGATGGGCGGTATATCCATATATTTCTGCCATCACAGAGGCGGTCGGTTCAGTCAGCTCTTTCAGATAGACCCCGTTGTCCTTCTCCAGCAGCCGATGGCGGTCAAAGGCCGTTGTAATGAAATCAATATCAAATCCTAAAGCTTCGAAAACAACTTCGGCGCGCCCACGCTTCCTGTTTACCCACTTCAAGATAACAGCCGGAAAGAACCGGTCATGGTCATAGAGATCATCTTTGATCTTTTCTGAAATGAGAAAGACGGTAACAGCGGCGCAATAGCGCATGAGCGGATGAACAGGCGATGCGACACGTTCCGTCTTCATTAATGGACAACGGCACTGCTCTGATATGATGGCATTCTCTGCGATAGAAAGGGGCAGGGTTAAAAGCAAAATTGTATCGTAATTAGTGAGGAGACGGGCGAGAGGTCCATACTCCCGGCCCAAGGCGTGGCAAAGACTGCACTGAAAAAAGCGGTCGTCAATGTGCTGTCCGAAAGACAAATTTAAATGTCCAAACATTTTCCCATCCCAAGATATTTAAGAAAACTCAGTTTATCTGCGTCGGTATCTTTCGGTAATCTTCTTCGCCTCTTCGTAGTTGCCCGCTTTCATCGCCTTGTTGATTTCATCGAATGATCCCTTACCGAAAGCGGCATCAACTTCGCCTCTCAACGACTCTGTTTTTCCGTGAAAGTAGGCGTCATTTATAGTTTTTCTGTCAGCAACAGCATCCATACGGCTGGCTATGTCCCTTTCCTTGCCATAGCATTCTGCCCTTTTGATTTCTCTGCCATGCCTGTCATAGTCTCGGACCTGTCCCATTGGTCCAGCGGTCTCTTTGGTGAAATATTCGGTAAACCCCTCTTTCAGGCTTGTGTCCATGTGGCTCTTGCTCTTCTGGTGAATCTTTTCGTGTGTGGCCTTTTCTAAAGTGTTATGGCTATCGCGGACAAACGCCCTGCCGTCACGTGGATCGTGGAAACCTAAAGTATCCTTTATATCTCTTTCATTTGCCTGTGGTTCCCGTCTTTTCATTTCATCATGAAAACTTTTATCATCTCGGAAATGGAGATCTCCTGACTGGTCCCGGCGCTTTTCTGGTGAAATAGGGTATTTTTTTGAAACTAAATCTTCGACGATTTTTGCCCTAGCGTCGCTTTTCCGCCCCAACTCTGCTCGTTCTTGTCGCTGCTCAGGTTTATGTGTCGATGGTTTCCGGTCTGTTTCCTTTATCCGGTCTGAACTCATTTTGACGCCCTACCTCGATTTTTCTCATTCTCCCCAAAAACGAGAGATGTTGTTATGGTAAAGAATGCTTAATCAATCTGTGCATCTCTTAAAGTCATCATCACTGTAAATCCCTGCAAGATGTCCCTCTGGGCAGCAAGAGAGAATCCAAGGCGGTTCAGTTTGTTGATCAGGAGGCAAATGCCAAGGGATGGCCATTGATCTTGCAGGTCGTCAGGCAGATATTCATCCAGATGATAACGAATGACGCGGATCAGCGCCTCAAAGTAAGGACTGCCCCTTTCTTCACTATGCAAGACGTCAAATACTCGATCATGTAGCAGGGGATCCATATCCAAACAGCGGCCTTCGTAGGACAGTAAACACATTCGCCGACAATATGGTTCACAGACAATGAAAGGCGCTTTTAACTGGGTGGATTGATCTTGCAGACTCTTTCCCAGTTGTCTGGCAAATTCTCCAGAAATGATCTTCTCGTGACAGCCCTTCAAGAGCCTTTCAACGCGAGAAAAGGGCCACTGGAGGGCGTTGCCCTTCATCTGCAGATAATGCCAGGACATATGCGCGGCAAAGCAGTAACGCTGATTTTCCCTCACCGGAATGAGTGATTCGAAATGGTTCCATACCTCTCCTCTTTCCGGATTGAAAAGATAAGGAAGAAACAGTTTGACGCCGACCCGCTGAAGATGAATAGCACCGATGATGTCTTCAACCTCTTTTTTTATGAACTCGCAAACGCGCTTGTCGATATTGGGACAAAAAATGCAGGCTGGATATTTCTGCAGAAGGGAAGGGTTATGTTGGTAAAAGCGTTCCCCCATGATGGAAGCAATGATCGAATTAGCGACAGCCTGGGTTTGTTCCTTTTCTCGACTCAGAGGTATCTTTACCAGGAGTGGACGATCAATGCCTTCCCGGAAAAAAACGGCTTCGCCAGGAGAAAGGCTTACCACCTTCCGCTTTTGACCTTCATGAAGATTCATGGCGTCGCCGAGGCAGTCCCGATCATCTTTGGAAACGATGCGGTGCATGAGCTTCAAATTGGTGTTCTTGATGACGTCCGGAGCAAGTTTGACCGGTATCTGCTCAGAAACCAACACCCCCTCCCCATAGGCGCGGATTTCCGCCAAGATATTGCAGAAGGTTTCTACGCCTTTACCCCTGATATTGCTTTGATCTTCCGATGACTTTTCCGTGGGGACGTTTTTTAGGAGGCGGTGAGCTTCCTCGATGACGGTCAGGTGCTGTAAACCAGGATCTGCCTGCTGTGCATTACCGCCTTCGTGCGACATGGATTCATAATATTCATAAAGGCCCATAAGGATGAGTCCCATGAGGAATGTCTTTTCCTCATCGCTGCCCATATATTTAAGTTCCATGACGACGGGTATTTTCATGATATCAGAGAAGCTAATACTTGTCCGGGAGTTGAGCATCAAACCTTTAGCACCCAGACAGAGGTTCTTGATACGAGTTTCCAGGGCTGCCTTGATATCCATCGTTGTCCGATCTTCATAGCCGATGTTCTCCACTACTTCCTCAATCTTTGCGTACAAATCTGAAAGGGTGGGATAGGCGTATGCAGAACGGCCCCGGAAGTTTTCCGACGTTACCAGATTCCATCCCTTGTCTTCGTAAACCCGATGAATACATTCCTCTAAGACATAGGGCATAGGGGCGTACATAACGAAACTGGCATTAAATACAGCCTTCAGATAATCGATGTGCGTCTGAAGGGAGATGCCAGGAGGGAAGGCAAGAGGATTCATGCGGAAAGGGGCTGAAACCTCGGGCCTTTCCTCGCCCAGGGTAAATACTAAAAGGTCGGGAATTTCCGCCAGCAATTGCCGGTATTCCGCTTTGGCGGGTTCAATGACAAGAAATGGTATGCGATGATCTTTGTAAAGTTGCTTCAGGATTTGGAATATGGAATTCGTTTTTCCGCTACCCGTGACACCTGCCGCCAGTCCGTGTTTGGCGAGATCATTGACTGGCACGGCGCAGGTCATGTCCGTCATCTCCTGTTCATCCACGATCTTACCGATAATGATGGACTTTTGTGCTTCCCATGAAAAGTCAACGTCGAAACTGATTTTTTCCCTCAGACGAAAGCCGTGATATTCACGAGTGGGCAGGGAGATGAATGCCTTGAGTTCACGGGAATGGTAGCCGTTGATCAGAGGAGATACGCCGCCTCCAGGCTGGCAAACATGACAGCGGATAGATTCGGGGACAGATCGATCACCGGTGAAGATGGCACACAACAATGCCGTCCCCCGGTTGAGGATTTCCTTGGAGGGTGTAAAGAAATATACTCCCGTCTGCCATAAGCCCTGCTGCTTCGCTTCCTTAAATCTGTTGATTGTTTTTTCAAGAATTTCGATATAATAAGCTGCCATTCGGTTGGTTTTTTGACCATCTCTCAATAGAAAGGTTTCTTTTGTTTCTTTTATTTCCCTGCCACAGGATTCAAACCAGAAGTTTGTTTGCTGCCGTTTCACGGGAAATGCCTGCACAACGTACATCCATTCTTCCTGCCTCAGGGCGGAAATAAGTTGATCTATGGTCGTTTTCTCTGGCGTTGTTTTTCCCTGCGACGCCATTTTTCTTTCTTCAACATGAGGGATTCCTGTCAGGGCAGCACAATTAGAGTATTTTTCTGAAGGAAAAGAAGGGGGCAGCTCCATTGCTTCCAGAAGTGACGGGCCGATGCCAGCCTGAAGGAGAGATACAAGGGAAGGCATGCCGGCCTTGTTGGTACCCATATAAACTTGAATGCCGCCGTTACAACCATTGATAACGTAGATTAGAGGAAAGAATAGATGGTTCATGGCTGCCAGAATATTCAGGGCCATGTCGTCCGCCATGATCTTATGTTGCTGAAAGTCGAATTGGGCGGGCGTCCCGGAAATTTTCAAAAAGACAATATTTTCGAGTAGAGAAGCGACGTGTTCGGGATAAGAAAAGATCGCGTCTTCCAGCGATGCTTTTTCAAGGAGGTTAATCTTATCGAATATTTCGGCTCGGGGTGTCAATTCCGGGAAAATCGGGTAGTTTTTATTACTTACTGCCAATATTGCCTCCCATAAGTCCAGATTGTGATTATCGCGGTGAAGTCGATAATTAGCATCAGAAAGAATATCCACTTCCAATGGTCGATTTGAGTCGAGGTTATGTCTGAATTAGTTGTCTCGTCCTGCCCGTCTTTGATTGTAAACGTTCCCCGATTCCACTTTCCTCGTAGCTGCACCCGGTGTCCCTGAATGAGATTGCCGGTTTTTAGTGGCCCCGTCATCTTGAAAGCGTATGATCGCCCTTGGTAATCCTCGATCATGCCCCGGTAAACAGGTAACTGGTTACTCTGGCCGATGCGGCGCAGGACGAGGACTTCAAGAATCTGAAAAATTGCCGTTGTCCAAGCAACTGGGTTGAGTATTCGTGCCAGAGTAGAAAAACCCACAATTGCGAAGGCGATGCTCATAGCCCCGGTAACAGCAAACGCAGCAATGTAGGGGATGGAAAGGAGCAAAGCAAACAAGACGCCGGAAAGCAACTTGAAAAGATTCGTTGCCCGCTTTTCATCATGCCGTTCGAGGTGAATAATCCGGCCTGTAAGGGATTTCTGGCGGTCATGATTAGGACTTGGTTGCACTGTGGGGCCAGCACCTGTCCAAGGGGTGTGCGCGGGTGGCAGTGTCTGCCCGATCACACTGATGGGAGAATTGGCGCGGGATTGGTTGGATAAGGATCCTGTCGGATTGTGGCTTCGAGTGGTATTGATCACCGGTTGGTTGTGGGAAACGCTCTGATCAGTTCCAGTAGAAATTTGGTAGCTGCTTGACACCGACCCGCTTACCGGTGGCAGTGCTGGCATGGGAACGTCGCACATCCGGCAGCGGCTGCAGGAGTCGTCATTATATTCATACCCACAATAATTGCAGGACCATGCCATGGTATGCTATGGTCTCCTTCCCAAGAATTTTCTAAAGATCATTCCGAGGACAATAAGGACAATAAAGAAGCCGACTACGGAAGAAATTATTCCCATCCCGTAAAGTTGTGCACGAAATATGGACACAAATACAGGCAGAAGTAAGGCCAGAAGCACGATGCCGCCCACAGCCTTCACACTCCTGCCGATGGTAATGACCCCGAGCATGACCAGTAAACTAACTACCATGATCGCTAATATTAATAACGCGCCAAATATTTCCATGTCCGGTAGGCCTATTATGAGTCTATCATTTTCAGTTGAGGCTTACTATTCCATAAATCGTTCTTTACTGTTATCATTGAATATGGTCAATTAATCTCTTTTATCCCCTTGCCTGAGTGCGCCTTGATGATCTCAAGCGCATCTGATAGGGATCTTGCATTTCCAATACTACGATTGGAGTCCGATAAGAATCCAACATCAACTTTATAAGTGTAGAAACACCCGTCGTACTCCGAGATCTTATATAGATTAGCCCCCCCGCCTTCTACCACAACTTTTTTATCCTTGCCCATCAGCATACTCCTTTCACAAGTTCGATAAGCGTCTGATCATCTCTGGAAAGTTCATTACAAGGAGGTCGTCGATGAAGTATAAACATCATAACCACTAAGAAGGCCCCTTCAGATTCTTCATTGAACGGAGAAATATTTATCGGACTTAAGGTGGGGATCTAGAGCTGCTTAGGGCTGTCATATTCCTGCCTCTCGCTGAAGGTCAAATAACGGACCTTTAAAAAGCCTTTTGGAACAGGGCCGACGCCGATTACGTTAAATATGAAAAGGTTAGAAAAAAATGTGAAGATAAAATTTCATAATATAAAATATTTTGAAGCGCAATAAAATATTTGAAGTCACAGTCTTTTTTTAGGAAATGAACGTTATCCTATCAAGGGTGATCATCGATGCCGCAACCGTGAGGAAGCATAGATAAAGAACAACTCTTTCATGCCTAAGCAGGCAAGGAACCACTCTTGAAGGTGATGAGCATTCTCGATCTTATCTTACCTGAATTGTCAGTGCACCACGTTAGTCACCGATATTATTGAAATCCCAAGCAGAGGGACAAATCATTTTGAGGAACAATCGATTGAGCAGATTGCTGATGGGGTGATTTGGATGACTGTCCTCGTAACATCGCCTGCTGGTTATCGTCTGGCTGATGCGTGCCTTAAACTTGTCTCCCCAATTAAATCCTCCTAATTTTACAGGCGAAAGAGAAACAGGGCTGTTAAATATGCGCGATTCGATGCGACGTATATCTATCACCCCGTCCAGGAAATGGACGTTCGTCATTTTAAACGTCAACAAATCGTTTTCCTGCTGCGGTATCGGAACTCTGACGTCTCTCGAAATAACCTCGCCGCAATACTGTAGAGACTCTTTCGTCTTTTTCACAGATTTACTGCATGGTGATACCCAGCGCGGCGTATCCTCGACGGTCATATCCCGGAGAGACGCCCAACCGGCCCAGCGATAGAGATCGAAATAGGAGGGTATGGCATCGAAAACCCATATCCACGTCGGCGTTATACATTTTTTAACCGCTTCCCTGACGAGAAGGTGATAGCAACCGGTGTACAAACCGATTCGGGCTGTGATATCGTTGCCTTGTGTCGCCACGCGGAAGTGTCGATACAGTTCCGCCATCTCCCAGGCAACCAACCCTCGGGGCCTTTGATAATTCAACTGGAGATATTTCTCCCGAAACCGGTCCAGGCTGGCCCCTTCGGGATAGCCGTTGCCTTTCCACCGGTTTTCTAGAGGCAGGCCGATGTATCCGCCGTTGTCGCATTCGCCGGTATCCAAAGCGACGCTCAAAGCGCAAGCGATGTCGCCAGTTTTGTCTAGAGCGACAAAATGTACTGTTCCCGGTCGCTCGTCGTGAGGGTTCATTTCAATTTTCTTCTCCATATCGGGATTGACCGCCGTGCAATAAATTGGCTTGCCGCTCTCCAGAAGTCGGTACCGCTCGGCAATGACCTTTTGGAACAGAACTCCATCGGCGATTGCCGAGACCGGAAACTCCCGAAACGGAAGATCCTTGGTAAGGGCATGAATTTCGTAAATGGCCTTGTTGCCGATTTTTCCTAAATATAATGAGGACATTTGAATACCTCTCAAATCTTGTCAATCTTGAGGAAATAGTTGATCCTTAAGGGTTCTTCGAGGATTGAGACTGTTCCGATCTCCTCCTTTGGGATCGACCGTGTAAAATCAAACAGTTCCTGCTTGTCCCGGTAGATTAGGAACCAGTCATAAACGTATTCCATCATGAATTTGAGATCCTGAGGGTTATTGGGACTAAAATTCCCAATAATCAGGGATCCGCCGGGTTTTACGAAGTTGTAGAGGTTTTTGGTCAATGCGACAGCGCCTTTTAAATCGGTATGGTTATCAGTTCGAATGTAGTCGTACAGGCCAGCCGAATAAACAAGATCGAAGGAGTTTCTCTTTAAATGATCGATTTCGTAAAGCAGAGAACCGAAAAAACGTTTCCAGCCATTCAGGTCTCTCTTGGGATTGCAAATCTGTTGGAAAATACTTCGGGGGCAAGCAATGGTATGATGCCCTTTCATGATGTGAAATACATTTGCCAAGGCATACCGCAAGCGCTTATCCTTGCACATCTGGTTGGTCTTACGAATAGTGTGAATGTCGTGATCGAGGGCCAGAAAAGAAGGCCCGATATCGTCACCTTGTTCACTGAGGACATCCTGAATTTCCTGAGCAGGTCCGGCAGCAACGCTTAAGATCCTCACCTCCTCACCTTGATGCTGCCGGATGGTGTCCATAATCTGGTTGTAAAGAAGTTCCTTCCGGTTCCGAACCGCTTGACATGCCTTCGTATCAACGGCCTGCTGGTGGATCAGTCTGCCAAACGGGGTCTCACCTTCAAACTGATTCCTATATATGAGCCTCATAAGGTCCGCATCACCTGCATAACCGAATGGTTTATTCATGATCTGCCAGTAGAAAGGGGCTTCTTGGACGATTTGATAATACGGGCTGGATTTTATGAACTCCCTGTGGAGATCCTTTTGATCGTCTGTGAAGGTCTTAGAGATCTCGCCGAGTTTGTCCCTATGAATAAATGAGGCAGTGCCCCAATTTGACAACACCTCTTGCAGCCGGCTGTCCAGATCCTCGCCCTGTTCCCTATATGCATTGATTGTTCTGTGGAGTTGAAGATGTTCCTGCTCCATATCCTGAAATGTTTTTCTGAAGATGGGATCTATTAACATCATGGCACCGTTATCTTTCTCCTCCTTCCTTGATTTACCGTTCTTTTTCTCGGATCATATCGATCCTTTAACTTCATTTAACGGTACCCAAAAAAGATTATTAAAAAAATGTGATGGAAAAATATTTTATGAATTGTGTTTCAAGAGTTTTAGAAAATTGAGGAGGACAAGACTGATGAAAGGTTCAATTGAGGTGGCAAACAGGCGCCGCCCTTTCTTCTTCACCATCAATCACAAACAGGATGTGGAATTCGAGGAGTATCACCCGTTTCCATCGGTAATCAATAAAATTTAACAGCACTGATTTCGTTTAGTTGTAGGTGTCATTTCCAGCCAACCATGCTTTTTCCTTGATAAATCTCCGCTGATTACGACTCGAAAGCTGGCATATCGGAGGAGTTATCGTTTTTATTGGCTTCAGGAAGTTACACGTAACATCGCCACCCAAAAAAATCACCCTTCAAAAATTCAATGTTACAAATGGTTATACTCAAAATACATGAAAGTCCAACGAATTTTTTTATCACCAGTTTGCTAATCCGATCGTAGCAGGCCGGCACAAGCCCCAAAGCGCGCACAATACTGGACACTCTGAAGTAATCAACATTTGACATTAAAGAGCTGTCCTTGATATTGAGAACCAAGTAATTTGGTTACCACCCGGGCATTCTATCTTATGTCAATCAATGACTTGTCAATCTAAACGTTACTGGAGAAAGCACTATGAACAAATCAGACCTTATCGCAGCTCTGGCCAATAAAGAAAAGCTGACCGATAAACAAGCAACAGACATCATCAATCAAATCTTCGGAGGATTTAAGGATTCGCTGGTAAAGGGAGACAGAATTGAAATCAGGGGATTCGGAAGTTTTTCTGTGAGGGAATACAAGGCGTATGCGGGAAGAAACCCCATGACCGGTAAAAACATTGGAGTGAAGCCCAAGAAACTGCCTTTTTTCAAGGTAGGGAAAGAGTTGAAGGGAGCGGTGAATAAGTCGAAGGAATAAAGCGTTGACCAGGGAGGACAATGAACATGGATGCAAAAGAAAAGACGGTTTTGGATACAATGAAAAGGAAGTGAAATGTACTCAATAAAAGACCCCTCTTACGAGGGGCCTTTTATTGAGATTTCTTTCATCGTCTGTTAATAATTGGGTCAACACTTGGTCAACACATTGCAGAAAATAACCCTCCGTTTCCCTCTGTCTCCCATGCTTGACTTTTCACGGATATAGTTATATTCACAACCGAAATGATCTATCCCCTTATATCCTTGGAAGTCCCCGTTTTCCCTCATTTTTACATTGAGGGGGTAGTGGGCTATGCTCGTGCCGGTTCAAGTCCGGCCTTCGGCACCATAATAAGCGGGGGGTTAGCTCAGATATGGGTTAACCCCCTTTTCGTTTGCCCTGTTTGGCCATGATTCAGTTATTCGTCATATAATTTGATAACTTGTTCCGAGAGGTTGCAACATGAACAAACTTGAATCCCTGGCTTTCAACCGTATCTGCGCCTG
>Ga0172379_10004813_pt1 | contig 19484 bp, 17 predicted proteins | sample GrowelOW334metaG_FD_119756 | JGI IMG/M metagenome (GOLD analysis project Ga0172379, IMG submission 119756) | Groundwater microbial communities from an aquifer near a municipal landfill in Southern Ontario, Canada - Groundwater well OW334 metaG | ecosystem: Environmental > Aquatic > Deep...
ATAGCACCAGTTAAACCTATAGCACCAGTTAAACCTATAGCACCAGTTAAACCTATAGCACCAGTTAAACCTATAGCACCAGTTAAACCTATAGCACCAGTTAAACCTATAGCACCAGTTAGACCAGAAATTCCCGCATCCTTCGGACACGAGCAGTAGATTAAAGGTGGACAAAGATCGCAAATCTGTCTAACATTTAGGCGATTGATACTATTCATTTGTATAGTAGCATCATCTCTTTTTATACCACACTTATTACCACCTTCAAGGATGTTTTGTATCACAAAATACATCTTATGATACTCTAAACTTATAGAGTAATCCGTCTACTTCTTTCGAGGCAACAACCTCACCAGCTCCAACTCATAGGGCATGTTACAATGATTTAATATCCACTCGGCACTCACCTTATAAAGTTCAAAGGGAATATCTCCCGTAGCCAACCTCAACATATTAATCTTTGTCTCTGTCACGTCGTGTCGATGGACTACTTCAATCCCATACTTAATCTGCCCCATATGTATCACCGCTATATCCAGTATATAGGCTGGTCTCTGATTTCTAGCTATTAACTCTTCATAAGTAGGTATCACTCCTGCCTCCCACGGCGTATGAAGAGTCGTCTGACCATTAGAAGCTAAACAGATAGGATATTCTTCGTACACACCTTGGGATGGATCGGTAGCTGGTACTAAGGCTCTGATGGGGTTTAACGACACTAAACGATAGTCGTTTTCTACTTCCATCTTAACGGGATATGAGTTCTTCCTGAGCCATTCTGCTAATAGTTTCTTAGCAAAGAGATGAGTGAAGGACTCGGGCATACTTATGAACAGTTAAAGACTTACTTAGATTAAGTCAATCTGTGTTAATTACACGACAATTGTCGTGTAAGATTACTGCTTTTGAGGCACCAGCAGTATCAAGAACAACCCCACAATCACCATGATCATCAACTTGAGGTAATGACCAGAGGCTGGTATGTGAGGCTCAACTCCATCATTGAGAATGGTCAGCAGTCTCTTGTATCTGCTGGGATGATCCAATGAGAAGGTGTGGAACTTCTGAGTCGGCACCCATCCATTCTCAGTGTAGACCTCGAGATGGTTTGAGTGGTATCTCAGTGGCCATACTTGATCCAGTGGTAGACAGCGATCGATCCGGTGGCAGGTCAGCATGTATACCATAAGGTCTTCGGTGATTGAAACGGGAGGTGTCTCGTATGGAATCAGAGCCTTGTGTACCAGAGCATAGACCAACCCATATGACTGAGTGTAAGCATAGAGTACTTTGACAGTACAGATACCCACCGCAATGTCATTCTCTTTCAAGATCTTATCCACGGCCGACAACTGGTCATACGTGTCAACGCTGACCTGGATGAAGTGATCCTTGTGGAGGTGGATGGAAGGCATAGTGTTCAGGTACGGACTCGAGTGTTTTGACATTCTTCAAATACATGAAGAAATCAACTCTTTTATCACCCTTAACGACTAGCGTCATATCTCACCAGTCTCTTCTTACTCAAGACCATCTGCCACACATTCAAGTTCCGACTCAAGAACTGTGCCTCACAGCAGTTAAGATAAAACTGCCACATCCGACCATTCTCCACTGACACCTTATCACAGAAACGAGTGTACCTATCATACCAGGCATGAAGTGTCTTGGCATAGTCGGGTCCAATATTCTGGACATCTTCAATCTCTAACTCCACATGACTCAAGGCACTCACCCAGGATGAGTTAGAAGGAATGGCACTGTTGGGAAAGATGTACTTACTAATCCAGGGATCTCGGATGTTGGTACTCTGCTTCTTGGTGATGCTATGAATTACAGCTAGGCCTTCGTCAGTGAGTAAGTAATGTACATGTTGAAAGTAGGTACTCAGCATACTTGAGCTGACGTGTTCCAGCATTCCGACACTCACAATCCTGTCATACTTAAACGTGTGGTCTCGGTAATCCTGTAATAGAAAGACTACCTTATCCTCTACTCCAGCCAATCTAGCTCTCTTTTCAGCAGTCAGTCTCTGGTTCTCTGAGATCGTCAAACCCACAACTGTCACCGCATAGTTTTTGGCCATGTAAATAGCAAAGTCACCCCAGCCACACCCGATCTCAAGGACTGACTGTCCAGGTTTCAGTTGTAGCTTGCGACACAAGAGATCCATCTTTTGGTACTGGGCGTCTTCGAGGGTATCAGCTCCTTTCCAATAACCACAAGAATAGATCATTGGATCACCAAGCATATTCTCGTACATGGCAGTTGAGAGGTCATAGTGCTGGCTCCCGACCTCACGTGCCTCTTCTCGAGACTGACCCAGAACCAGTAGTAATAGACTTTTGAGCCATTGTAGAGGATAAAGCCATCCCATCCAATACTGGACTCTGGTTAGTAAGGGTGAGTCTGACATCTTTCGGATAGTCGAGACTAAATCAGGAGTAGTCCACTTACCTGCGACGAATGCTTCACCTAAACCAAGACTTCCTTTAACTACAACATCGTAGTAGAAGCTATCATCAATAACGATAATATCCTCACCTATCACAAGGCCAGCCTGTTGAAATAAGTGTGAGACACCTGCTTTACACAGAGAGGAAAACATTTAGAGGTTGAAGGCTCATGTGGATAGTTAGAATCAGTTTCTGACCACTATTCCCATGGCAAAGGCTATCAGAGGTGAGAAGGTGTGGTCAAAATCTAAGACATAGTCTTCTACACCTTTACCAAACTGCCACATGAGCTGATTACTTGAACCACGGATAATCAAGTTGTGGTCACCTACCTCGGTGACCCTACCTCCTACAAAGTATCCAATGTACTTATTAGTAGCTGGTAAGTACATTGGATGGCGTGACTCATAAGTTGAACCGTCCAAGGTTACCGTAAGTCTATTTGGACCAGAAGTGGAATGGTTGTACTTAGTACATTGAAGGTCAGCTAAGACAACTCCATTCCGATACAGTGTAAAATGCTTACCTATGAAAGACCCTATCAAGGTAGCCATAATCTCACCTTGAGAGTTATAGATACTAAATCCATTCCACTGCCTGATAGCTTTTAATAGAGGAATACCAGAGATTAATGAAGTAATGTGTTGGTGTCGGTAGCGACCGAGTTCTGATTGGGCTAGCCTCTCACCGGTCTCCATTGGGGTGGATGCGAGACTATGTGAAGTCGAGTAATCATTAGCCATCGGTTCAAGGATTAACAGATACCCACTCTCATGAGATTTGAAGGAGCAGTAGGTGATTGTGTTGGGAGGTACCATAGAAGTGGTGAGAAAAGCCTGAGTGGGATACTCAAAGCCGTAACTACAGATGAGAGAGATTAACTCTCCTGGTACTAGAGGAAGAGATTGTCTGAGAATAGCCTCTGAACAACAGTTGGGTGTAAGGTGGGGACATGAGAAGACACGATGGTAGAGGGTGGTGGTGTTCATGTGGTTGAAGGTTATTTGGAGAGGGATATGAGTTCTATCAGTTGTTTATAGAAATCGCTACACTGAGAAGTAGAGACCATATTTTATAATGTAATCGACCGGTTAGGAGTTTCTACTATAGTTAGTAGAAATGGCAATTAACTTGGCTTGTTTTGGAGGGAAGCGAGTTCTTCTTTTTTTTGGGATATACATCGGCTGAGATATCCAGAACCCGTAATATATCCCTGGAATTGTCCTTCCGTATACATGTATACATCATGTTCAGGACTATTACCATACCGACCGAGTCTACCATACATACTGGTCGCACTTCTCGTCATATGATCTATGAGTTGATATGGGTCATTACCATAGAATGCTAAAAATCCAGGATGCGTAATATAGAGTTGAAATAACTTACTCTCCCTATCCGGATCATATCGTGAACCCGATTCCATCATTCTCTTACCCAAAGCAAGATAATCCTCATCCCTCTTAATCTCAGCTTCCAATACACGGATTCTTTCCAACACAGCAGTTCCTCTACTATCGATAATGGTGGGAAGACAAGACATGGTGGTTAGTTGTTGGTCGGTGACCAGAAGGAGATAATCCTTTTCAAATTACTTATATGATGAATGTAGGTAGTTAGAATATAATATTAAGAGTCACTCACATAAACATAGGATAGGATTTACTAATGAACCTCATTAGTAAAAGTGATAGTAATAAAGCTCTACTCTCACATCATCTTCTATCAATTTTACTCTACATCAAGTAGAGTAACTATCTAATATCTAGTGACACGAGCTGGACTGAGCATATACGTCTTTGAGGGAAGTACTCGATGAGGGCTCCTTCCACCATCCCGGGGGTATGGGCTTGTAGGGCGTCGCTGGGGTAGCACTCCTCGAGGTGGGCTTCTCACAGTCTGATAAGAGCGAGGTGGGCTTCTCACAGTCTGATAAGAGCGAGGCGGGCTTCTCACAGTTGTAGCCTGGGAGCTGGCCGTACTCGGATGTCTTACTGCTGTCAGTTGAGGTGAAAACTGCGGATACTGTGGTGTGCTAATAGCATTATATCTCTGAGCTGGTCTCCGAGTCACCTGTTCCCGTTTAGGGGATTGAGCATTACAACCACAACCCATTCTCTTTAGAGAGCTAAATTAAGTTTTATTATATCGAACTTTCACTGAAGCCAAACCCCTCTCCCAACGTTAACGGGTCAGCCTCCAGTTCATCAGCTAAAGTCCTCAAGCCTGTTCTAATAGCAAAGAGCGATTCCATACCCTCTAATCCAAACGGGTAGAGTAAATCATAGAGTATAGGATCGTCTAACTGAGCTACGCCATACACTGATCCCTCCTGTCTTAATGTTACAAAGCGAATCGCATTCTCTAGTGTAGTAAAGGTGAAAGGTGTAGCGTGATCTCCAAGAGTAATAATGTAAATAGTTGGAAAGGAATTATCCACCTGTGAGTAGATCGAGTCTACTTCATCGGGTGAAAGTAGGTATGTAGTTCCCGGGAGAGATGGATGGGTGTGATTGATCATGTGGGAGTGAAGGTATTGTAGTAAATGATAGACATCATAGGTGATGGGTTCGACACCCTCAAGCTCGATGGTTATTTGCATTTAGTGTAGACGATAATATTACTTCACATTAGTGAAGTAGTTATGAAGGGTCTTGTCCCCTTTACACTCCTAGAATACGACCCATCATGCTCTTGTCAAGGCCTGTTGATTTGGTTCCTGGGACAACGAGACCACCTGGGGCGGATGAGTCGCCCGCTCCTACACCACCACCACCGAAGAACTTGTTCTTGATAGCAGTCTTCTCCTTACAGATGGACATCACCATCATGTCCTCGATAGTGTTGGTAGCATAGAGATTGTAGATGTGACATTCCTTGTTTTGACCATAGCGATGGACACGAGTAGCTGCCTGCTCCGTCACAGCATTAGTCCACCACGGCTCAAGTAGGATCACATGGTTAGCCACTGTCAGCTGGAACCCCTCTCCTCCGACCTTATACGAAGTGAGAAGGATTCTACACTTAGGGTCGGTTTTGAAGATCTCAATGTGGCGATCTCTGTGTGTAGTTTCTCCATCGACCATTGCCGTGGTGAAAGGAGGAGCTTGTCGTTGGGGTGAGCGAGGTGAGCGTGGTGAGCGTGGTGAGCCAGGATGACCTCCACCCACCTCAAGTCCGGCAAAGGCCTCCTCCAACGCTTCCTCTTCACCAGCACCGATACCGAAGTTATCACCTGCCACCGACCCAAACTCATCCTCAATCGCCATCTCCGCAATGTCCAGGGCTGAGGTGAAGGTCGAAAAGATCAAGATCTTCTCATGTGCCGGGATACTCTTGATGATCTTAATCATCTGTTGCATCTTAGCACTTCGAATGCCGGCAGTGCCTTCCAAGTCGTGGATCCAGTCATGAAGCCCATTAGTAGCCTCGTTCAGCTCTTTCTCAGCCACCTCATCCACTGGGCTGGAGGTGTTGTAGTGTCTCTTGGCTTCAGGTGTGATGAGATGAGGAGCGATACACATCTGTCTCAAACGAGTGAAGAGCACCAAGACGTGCATAAAGCCCACTGCCGTATTCCCGAGCATCATACCGTTGTAGGCCTTGATCACCTGAGCCTTGATGAGGTCATAGGATTTCTGCTCGGGTTCACTGAAGGTGTATGGTACATCGTGGTCATGTCGGGTGGGGAGTACGATCTTAGCATCCTGATAATCCATTTTCAAGACCACCTTATCCAGCTTGTGCTGTGTGTAGATTCTGTCATTCCACATCTTGGCGGCAGGACAGCGATCATAGCCAATGAACCGGAGCAACGCCCATAGATCAGTGTCCTTGTTGCGAATGATAGTACCACTCATGACCCAGCGATGGGTGGCTCCCAGAGCCATCACCGCCTTGAAGGTCTTGGTCTTGAAGTTACCGAACTTGTGGCTCTCATCGGTCAGAAGGCGAGTCCAGTTGATCTTGTAGAGGAGAGCGTCACCCTTGGCTTGTTTGTTCTCAATCACCTTCTTACGACAGACCACCTCAATCACCTTACCCTCAAAGAAGCCCTCGCCCTTGAGACAGACGGCCTCACTCTCGTTGTACTTGCGATCAGCCCCAAGCACCACGTCATAGGTGGTCACCACCATGTCAGCCGAGGTCATGTCTTCGTAGGTGGTGTTGTTGAAGCGTCTCTCACCGATGAAGTCCTTGTGGAAGTAGATCACCTTTCTCTCAGGGAACCAATCCTCCAAGTGCGTCTTCCAGACTCCCATCAGAGGCTTGGGTACCACCACGAGGTTGGTACCATCACACGCAATGGTTTGACCGATGACTGTCTTACCCAACCCCATCTCCAGGTAGAGAATACCACCGCTGATACCATAGTGAGGTGTCCTCTCTCTCTGTTTAGCCCAGGCCACTGCCCGCACTTGGTGTTCCAGCAGACTGAGGACAGCTTCTTCACTGGCTTCTTCGGCTTCTTCGAGAGCGGGATCCATTTCAGACGGGATAGAGGAGGATGCTGAGGCACTTGACATGGCGAAGTACTTGTTCTTAAGGTACGGAACTCGAAAAACTATCAAATTCGAGTTTTTGAAGCCCCTCAAGGCATGTTTCGACTGAATCTTCTTCGTGTCAAGTGGGACTCAATAAAGACTTAATAATGGTACTCTCTTGGAGCGTGGTAGCCTACCCGCATCTCTGGCTTATCTTCCCGTGCCAACACTTTGCCATTTACATTCACAAGTACCAAGAACAGACTACTATCCACCCTATCACAGCCATAGACATTAACATGTCTCATCAAGACTTCTTACAGCTAACACCCACCACTATCGCCAGACAATTTGTCATTATCCTACAAGAGTCATGGACTCAAGCTCGATCTACACAAGTCCACGTTATGCATCACTATCGCTTTCTATTAAACCTGGTGGTCAAGTTTAAACTTAATCATGACAAGGTCTTATTAAGAAGAGTGTTGTTGTCATGTCATACCCCCGAACATGAGCTCGTAGAATAGGTAGAGTAATGTATTCTTTTTCATCACATTTGTGATGAAACAGGTTATTCACCTATTTTAATCTACGTGCCACTGGTCCCGTTCTCATGGACAACTTGATGTTCATGGCAGCCTGATATTGTACCAACAGACGGAACGAGGTCGGTGCTGAGATCTCCACGATCTCAGCACTCTCACCACACAAGGCACAATGAGTGTAGGGCTGGCGAGAATTGAAGTCGCCAATGGCCTGTAGCTTACACGTCTCACAGATAGCCATCTTTGCCGGATCACTGGCCTTGAAGTAGCGTTCATTGAGCCAGCCTCTGGCTCCATGAGCGATGAAAGCATCACGCTCCATCTCACCCAGTCTCAGACCACCATTCCTGGATCTTCCTTCAGTAGGCTGGCGATACAAGTGGTTGACATCACCTCTGGCTCGACCATGCTTCTTCTCTTCTACCATGTGTTTCAAGACCTGATAGAACACTGGTCCCTGAAACACCATGGCTTTTAGAGGCATTCCGGTGTGGCCATCATACAACACCTCATCTCCAGTGCCAGAGAAGCCAAAGACGTTCAAGACTCGAGCCAGCGATGCCATATCCACATCTCTGAAGGCCGTACCATTGAGTCTCTCACCCAACAACGCACCAGCCTTACCAGTGATGGACTCCACTAGATGTCCGATGGTCATGCGTGAGGGGAAGGCGTGAGGGTTCATGATGAGATCAGGTGAGATACCCTCTTGAGTCCAGGGCATATCCTCTGGATACAACACCATTCCCACAATACCCTTCTGTGAGAAACGAGAGGCAAACTTATCACCTGGCTGAGGTCTGCGGGTGGTGCGAATCTTCCACTTCACAAAGGTCTTACCTTCTCCATCCTGACCTACAAGAACGTCGTCCATGATGGGTTCGTTGCTGATGCTGGTAGAGAGGACACTCTTCACGTTTCTCTTTTCAGCACCAACTCGCCTCTTGACTCTGGTAGATGAAACCTGCCTAATCTCAGCAGGAGTCAGGCTGTCATGTTCCTTCAGATAGATGCTGGTGTTGCGGATCTTACCACCCTCCTCAGTGTACTTGGCGATGATAGCCATCCCCGCTCTGAGGACGCTACCGATGCGGGCGATACCTGTCTCTGGGTCAATGGCTGAGAAGAGAGGTAGATCCTCCTCTTTGAGGCTGGGAGGAATACCTCTTCTCTCCACGTTGGCATTCTCCACTTCATAGCTGTCAGACTTGTAGGTAGTAGTCATGAAACCACCGTTGTCAATGAACCTCTTGTTCAGCATCATGGCATCCTCCTCGTGCCATGATCCGGGGTTGGCAGAGAGAATGGCCACGATAGCATTCTGACCAGTGGCTCCAAAGAGATCAGTGGAAGTGGCCTCTCTCACTCGTCTCTTGATCTCCTCAATTTCCTCATCCGAGACACTTGAGGGTAGTTTGGCGATGCTCTCCAGTAGTCCTGGTGTCTCAAATGAAACTCCCGAGGAAATCCGATCATAGACATCTGTAGCCACAAGGGGTCTCTGAGGGTATGCCAGTTGCTTGGAGCTCTCGAACCGACCAGGGACGGCAGGCGTCTCCTTGGTGGCTGGAATCTTCTGGTATGCCGAACTGCTGACTCCGGCTGCGTGTTTGGCCATATTGCTCTCATAGGTGATTCTGGTACCAGGGTTCATTTGAGCATAGGGTGCAGCATTAGCCTCATAAGAGTACAGAATGGCTGGGTCAAGCTCCACGTGAGTGTACTGAGGGACGTGGGTGATGTCGGGATTGCGGAGGTCGGCATACGAGCCTGCCTCTGACGGAGGTAGGCCTCGCACTGGCACGCCGAGATCACCGATATCGACAGCGATCAGACAATCCTTCTGTTCAGCTGAGTCAATGAACTCCGCACCTCCCATCTCAACGATGGTAGCCCAGTCCTCATCCCATAAACTCTTCACATCCATCACCAACCTCTGAGACTTCACATCCACCACAAAGACCGGTCGGATGAGACGCCCTTCACCGCTGTGAATCTGCATGATACCATCCAAGTCATAGCTGATGTTGACACCCTGAGGAATGGTACGAGCCTCACCATCGACACCTCTGCGAGCCACAAGGAATGCCTCTCTCAGCTGTTCCTTGTTACACCAGCCTTTGAATCGACCATTGACCATCAGAGCAGTGACTCTCTCTTCTTCCGGAGATAAAGGATTACCAGCCTCGTCCTCCACAAGCCTCCCCTCACTTGTGTAAGCCCCCACAAAGTCATCAATGAGATCGAACTGGGTGCGGACACTGACAGTCGAGGCCTGACTCAATGACTTACCCAACCCACAGTCAGCTCCCTCTTTGGTAGAGGTGGGACAGATGAAGCCATAGTATGTGAGATGGACTGAGCGGGGACGAGGGTCATGTGACTCTCGAGGGATCGGGGCGTTGATACTGCGGACGTCTGCGATAGAGCCAATGATGGAGGCACGTTGGATGGTGCGTGTGATACCGGTGTGTTGCTTCTGATTGGGCATTCCCCAGTTACCTGAGCGGATGGCCTTGGTCAAGACGTCTCTCATCACATAGTGCTTGGGCATTGAGGATTGGAGTTCAGCGAGGAGGTTGGGTTGCTTCAAGAGTTCCAGTAGATCGTTGGTCACATCACTGACCTGCTTTCTCCAAGCCTGAGATGTGAGGAACCCCAGCAATGAGCCTGGAGTATCAATGATCTTGTTAGCATAGTCATCTCGATCATCCAAACCCTTCTGGATGAGAATGGTCAAGTCTCTCACACCATCTGTCTCAATGGGGTTGATACGCTTACCTCTGATACCGAGTGACGTGGAGATGAAGCGTGCCACCAGCAACGACAGCATCTCGGTTCGCTTGCCATAACTGGCGTCAAGCATGTTCACAAATAGTTCCATGTCGATCCTTCGAAGGATGTCAGCCCGGATCTGGTCTGGTTGTAAGCCCTTGACTGACAGCTTCAACTTACTTGCGATGTACCCGATGGCCTTACCACGAATGCCAGCCACATAAGCCTCAAGCGTGTGATTGAGGTAGTCAGACACAGCCCTGCGATCATCTGGCTCAACCCAGTCCAGGATATAGGCTTCGATGTTGGCGGTGTCAATGAACATGTTCTCTGGCTCGAGGTTCTCATCTGACGGCTCTGGCATGTTGAGGATACCCAAAATCTCATAGATGGCACACACGTTGATCTCAGTCTCATCAAAGTAACTACCCACGCTGACCTTGATGATGTGTTTGCTGATCTTGCCTCTCTTGGTCTCAGAGAGATCATCATCCTCTTTCTTCATCAAGCGGACACCCACCTTCACCTTACGACCATCAGGAGCGACGCACCTAATCTCAGTGGTAATCTGGTCATCTTCCTTTGGGATTTGGTAGGTCATGATGTGATTGGGGGCAGCTCTCTCTTGCATAGCGATGATCTTCTCAGCTCCCTTGACGATGAAGTAGCCAAAGGGGTCATTGGGACACTCTCGGGCGGCGGTGAGATACTCATTACTCAGGTGAGCCAGATTACAGTTCTGTGAGCGAAGCATGATAGGGATCGGTCCCAGACTCAACTGGATGGTCTGATCTCCGAGACGAGCGGTAGTCAAGATCTCTCCACCGTACGTGCGATCATAGAGACGACAGAAGTTAGGCATCTTGGGCGTCTGCTCCCGGGTGACATCTGACATGGTGGGATTGAAGACAGCAGTATCTCTGAAGATGATGACACCTCGGTCGCCGAGGTTGATCTCTGTGTTGTTGATCATCTCCTTGAGCATCTCCAGGTACTGGTTGAAGGATGTGACGACGGGACCAGCTATGTCCTCGTACCTGAGGTACTTGGCCGAAATGCGGGATCTGGGATCATACTGGACGATGGGGGTTGACTCGACACCTTTACGCTCTTCTTCTTCGATTGCCATCATCTTGAAGAGTTCCTTATATTTAAGGACTCGATGAAAATCTTTTTCAGTCGGATTTCCCGAATCGAATGCTCCAAGCTTGATACGCCCATATTATCCAAATGTACAGAAAGAGAAGGAAACGTTCATAGTAGGTAGGGGGGATGGGGGTGTCAAAGCCTTGAACCTGGCGACGTTTGCGGGGTTTCAATTGTGTGGGTGTGGGTGATGACATTGTCTGAATAAAGGTGCCTATATAGTTATATAAAGTTCGATCTGAAAAATAAGTCGACTCTCTCATGGAACTTCACCCTCGATTCCATCATGTCAATCACATCACCTCTTCACTACAGCACGGCTCAATGTCGTCGAGAACTCGAGACCCTACTCAAAGGTAAGAGTAAAGACTACATCTGGGGTTTCAAGAGTGGATTTTACACCACTGTTCCCACTTTCCGACCTGAGACAGACCTACACTCGCATGACGCCAGCGGGTTCGTCTCATTGTGTAAGCTGGTCACCTGTACGATGAAACTGTATCAGGACGTGCTGGATGAGCCTACTGTCAGCGTGACATCAACCACTAACATGTATAAAGCAGGGTACAAGGATGGAGAGGCCTCGGCTCATTCCATCTACTCTGGCCTTGTCAAGTACATCAACGACATTCGTATTGCTGGTACACCCACGCCTTGGGTGGCCAATACCGACATGAAAGTGAGAATTGACGCAATGCTGGAGGAACGAACGAAGAAGCTGGAGGAAGCTGAAAAGGCCAAGACCAAGGCTCCAGTGGCAGTCACGCCGGCCAAGGCGTAAATTACATAAACAGTGTTTATGTATATCTAAATGTATCAAGGTGAGGAAGTAGTTATCTACAATTTGTATGGTGAGTTTGAAGAGATTGCCACTCTTACTTCCAACGTACTTGAAGAGAGGGGACATCCCACGTCTCGTACCACTACTCCAGATCCCAATAGTCTCAAGTTATATCTTATCTTTGGGGCTAATGTCTGGGAGGATGCCGTCCTCTTTCCACCTCGTTACATCATCTTTCAACTCGAACAAAGCCCAATCCGTAAGTGGTTCATTCCCTCGTACTTTGCTCGACTTCAAAACGCTTTACAAGTCTGGGACTACAATCTACAAAACATCGATTATCTCCGAGAGAGAGGTATTGACGCCATCCATGTCCCACTAGGCTACTGTCCTCTGTTTGCCAGTCCCATCTACCCACCAGAGACGATAGATATCCTTTTTTTAGGGCAATTACGCAATAACCATCGAGAGGCTACTATCACAGCTCTAAGAGAAGCGGGATTTACTGTGGTAGCCAATAACAAAACTTTCGGAGAACAGAAGAAGCAGGTTGTGGCTCAGGCTAAGATAGTATTAAACCTCCATTATGGACACCAGGCTATCCTCGAGGAGCCTCGCATCATTCCTCTCTTAACAGCTGGAAAAGTCGTGATTAGTGAGACGGTAGATGACCCTCGGTACATCCAACTCTATCAAGACTCAGTGATCTTTGTCCAAGATACCAATGACTTGATAGCTCAGTGTCATAAATGGCTTAATGTCGGTACAATGGCGAGACGTGAGTGGGGTTTGAAGGTTTCGAGGTGGGTGATGACTCAAAGGAAGGCTATCGATCTTTGGCCGTGGCAAGTATTGGAACTGGAACGACCGCCTGAGGTACCTTACTATGATTTTTTAGTCAATGCTCCTGACACATGTGGGATGGCGTTCACACCGAGGACGGCTCATCTTCTTTTTACTGGATGGAAAGCGGTCAAACACTATGGCGAGCGGACATTAATGCAGAGGACTTATTGATCTTATTTTTTTTGTATGAGATTGAAGACATCAAGTTAAGATATGGCGAGCCGTTCAAACACACGAAATGGAGCTGGAGTGGAGGGTCAGGTGAAGAGTGCCGGCAGGTCGGCAAGTCAGCAGGGTGTCAAGCCAGCCAAGGCTCCTCGTTTCTGTAGATTTGAGGATCATCGTCATGACCGAGACACCAAGACCTGGATTCCACTCGAAGGAGAATTGAGAATGTGTCCCAACTTGGATTGTACCTACGCTCATCGTGTAGAACGTCCGGAGGCCTGTGAGCAGGGTCTCAACTGTACGAGCTACAACTGTGGCTTACTACATCCAGTCAAGCGTCAGAAGCCGTGTCGCTTTGGAGGCGACTGTGTCAAGCAGGACTGTAAGTTCGCTCACTCTGAGGCACGACTGGAGCCGTGTCCTTATGGAGGCAACTGCTATGACTACATCCGAGCCAATGCCTACGAGTATCAGGATGAGGCTGGTCAGGGATGCGAGCTGGGGCATCCATACCGCATGAATCGCATTTGCCGTCATGACACGGAGTGCCATCTGTTCGGGTGTAAGTTCCTTCACCATTACACGGCACCTCAAGACTGCCCTGATGGAGGCCAGTGTCAGCGACAGAGAGGCTCGGATACTCCAGCAGAGAGTATCTGCCAGAACAAGCACCCGAAGTTCACCAGAATGACGGTGGATTCGAATGGATCTCAACAGTTTAGCTAATGTGCTAACAAACAAACACCCACACTTCTTCTCATATGAGAAGAAACTTCCCTCCACCATTGAATTCGTTTTCATCTCTTCAGCAGTCAGGTAATGACAATTACTCAGTACTTATCTTTGAGAGACAAGGGTGTCACCAATTACACAGAAGTTAGCCAGACCTGGGAGTGGGAGGACATCTCAGGTCTGGTAGCTTGGTCTACTACTCTGAAACTACCAGAGTTATTAGCATTAGTAGAGCAACGAGTCCATCATCTAGTAAAGATTGAGTTAGAGACCAAGAGGCAACTCACGGCCGGAATGGTAAAGCTGGTACAACCGTTTCTGATGAGACAGTATAGCAATGAGGATAGAGAAGCTGACAGACTGTACAAGGAGAGGAGAAAGAGGTTAGTGTGAGGATTTACTTGTCTTGAGAGACAAGTAATTATATTCTACATGCTAAATGGTAAACCCTGGGTTTCTTATAGCTGGAGGTATCGCATTGGCGGGAGTGATCGGCTACTCCATAATCGCACCTATCCCAACACCAAAGAAACCATCAGAACTACTCAACCCACTCCTGAAGTCTCTTGAAAGAGATTACTACTATCATCTGGGATTAGACTCTGATATGGATTTATCAGGTATATTCGGGGATGTCAGGTGTGTCATCTGCTATGCCTCTACGGTTAAAGCCTTAAGAACTGCTAAGGCTATCCAATCCAGAGCTATCGGTCAACTTATCGGTCCAATCGGAAGCACTGAGAGATTTACACTCTATAAAGTAGGTGCTATCTTAGTGGTGGGACATGGAATGGGTAAACCGACACTAAGCATCTTCTTACATGAGATTACAAAGGTCTTGGCTCGAGCCGGTAGTCTTGACCAAACCACTTATATCAGATGTGGTACGAGTGGAGGAATAGGCGTCGAGAATGGTACTGTTGTTGTAACAACACAAGTCTTGGATGGAGCTCTAAATGACAGATTTCCTATGATAGTTTTAGGCAAGAGAGTATGGAGAGACTGTAGAATCGATCCTATAATAGTGGAAGAGATTATGAGTATCGGAGTTAAGGTCTCCAAGTTTCCCATTGTGAAAGGTAAGACAATCTCAGCGGATGACTTCTATGAAGGAGAGGGAAGAATGGATGGAGCTATCAATGTAATGACTGATAAAAAGAGAGTAAGGTTCTTAAAGAAGGCCTATAGGAAAGGAGTTAGAAACGTAGAGATGGAGGCTAATCAACTGGTGGCGTTCTGTACTAAGTTGAATATACCATGTGCGGTGATTTGCTTTACGATAGATGAGCAGATTGGGGGTGATGGGAGTATCGGTTTTACAGAGGATGAGATTTATGTGTTTGCGGATAATACTACTAATGTGATGCTGAGTTATGTAGAGAAGGAGATACTCGGAGAAAGGAGATGAAATACTCTATATGATAGAGTATTGTATTACTACCAACCGGGTCTTTGGCAAAGACATACCTTCAACCTCTCTACAAACTTGTCTAGTGCCTGAATCCACATCTCGTTGTTGTTAAGAGCCAATCTAACAGCTTCAACCTCGTCATCCCCAATCTCATCCCCAATCTCAACTACAAAATGAGTAGCACAATCCCTCAAGCCGGAGCTGTCAGCTCCACTCTTAACAAACCACTGGAAACATATATACTCTTTACCCATGAGTGTAGTATCGTCCATATACTGGTTGATGACATCCAACTCTGACAGTATGTCATCGACTGAGTCTAATGACTCGTATCCATTAGACTTAAAGTAAGCTGATTTGGCGAACTCCAACATCCCAGGTCTCCACTTAGTATTAGGAAATCCAAGTCGAAACGACCACTTCTGCTCCAACCTACTCAAGTCCTCAAATAAGATTTCTCGAGTGGAGGTAATGGTGCTTATTTGGCGATTGTCAATCCCGATACTAGTAAGAAGTTTAGGTGTTAAGAATTGGAACATTGATGACTGGTGGTCAGAAGTTAGATGATAGTCTTCAATATCGAATTTGGTAGATAGGTTATTACAGTTCAAAGATCTAGTCTGAATGATTACTTAGAGGTGGTGTCATGAGAATAAAGCAGAGAGGTGATTTATTCTCATGACACTTCATCACCTTTCTTATAACTGTTATGAGAAAGAAGAGATATGGTGACAGGTCATTCCTCTTCATGACACTTCATCACCTTTCTTATAACAGTTATAAGAAAGGTGAAACAAATAAGAGATGTGGTACTAGGCCGTTACTACTTGTAAACACCTATCTCTACTCTTTTCACTATTCTACCGATCGGGTAATGAACCCACTTAGATATACTTTGTAAATTACTACCCCATTTACCATACTACTCTCTTAAAATAGTATAGCACATTAAACTCTTCAAAGGGTATAGCACACAAACGTGGAAATCTCGCATTTTTGAAGTAATCATACCCTACAATTGTAGGGTAATGGAGTAAGTGATGACATCGGATTTTGTCCTTTTTCAGGATCGGATTGACCCTGTGACATACTATAATCAGGTTGTTCTGAATAGGTGCTATAAGCTCATACCGAATAATAGAGCTGACTCGGGTATACCTTATTATTTCATATATCTCAATCATACAACGCTTCGATCACCGTCCGTAGGGTCAATCCAGTCCTGAAAAAAGGACAAAATCTGACGTCATCACTTACTCTATTACCCTACAGTTGTAGGGTATGATTACTTCAAAAATGCGAGATTTCCACGTTTGTGTGCTATACCCTTTGAAGAGTTTAATGTGGTTAATACGACATCATTGTCTGGATGGGGTTATAGGGGACGAGATAGCTATTGTTCTTATGACTGCTATAAGAAAAGAGATGAGACGGATGAGACGGATGAGACGGATGAGACGGATGAGACGGATGAGACGGATGATCAGCTGTCGCATCACTTCATTACTTGTATCATAACTGTCATGAGAATAAAGAAGAGTGGTGACAGGTGATTACTCGTTCTGACACTTCATTACCATTCTCATAACTGTCATGAGAATAAAGAAGAGCGGTGACAGCTAATCACCTATCACCACTCTTCATTACCTGTATCATAACTGTCATGAGAATAAAGAAGAGTGGTGACAGGTGATTACTCGTTCTGACACTTCATTACCATTCTCATAACTGTCATGAGAATAAAGAAGAGTGGTAACAGGTGATTAGCTGTCACATCACATCGCTTCATTACCTGTATCATAACTGTCATGAGAATAAAGAAGAGTGGTGACAGGTGATTACTCGTTCTGACATTTCATTACCATTCTCATAACTGTCATACGAAAAGTGGAAGTGTCAAACATCTCAACCGACCTTAACTCTCCTCTCACATCTCAACCGACCTTAACTCGAGTCAAACATAGTTTATCGATATACCTAACAGTCTCATCATCATCATCTTCTCACCTAAACACATCACTTCACCTCTCTAAAATGACTACTCTTTCTCCCACCCACACCAAACTCCTCATCCTCGGCTCTGGCCCAGCCGGTTGTACCTCTGCTATCTACGCCTCTCGAGCCAACCTCCATCCCATCCTCTTATCCGGTAGCCAGCCAGGAGGACAACTAACCATTACTTCTGATGTCGAGAATTATCCTGGCTTTGCCGATCCCATTCAAGGTCAGTGGCTCACTGACCAAATGCTACAACAGGCCAAGAACGTAGGAACCGCCGTTATCGAGGCTACCGTCAAAACTATCGATCTCTCTCAACGACCCTTCACTCTTACTACTTTAAACAATGAAGTCTATACCACTGATAGTCTGATTCTGGCCACTGGAGCCACTGCCAAATGGTTAGGTTTAGAGAGTGAGAAGAAGTATCAAGGTAAAGGGGTCTCGGGGTGTGCCGTCTGTGATGCCTTCTTTTATCGAGACTTGAAAGTGATAGTGGTAGGAGGTGGTGACACGGCAGCCGAAGAAGCTCTCTACTTGACTAAGTTTGCCTCAGAAGTGGTACTAGTCCATCGAAGGGGAGAACTGAGGGCAGGTCAGGTGATGCGGGATCGAGTCTTAAAGAATGAGAAGATTACTACTCTGTGGAATAGCTGTATCTTAGAGGTGTTAGGAGATGGGAAGGTGGTGACAGGAGTCAGGATCGGTAGTACTTTAGACGAGAAGGATGGTGAGTTTGAGATGTTAGTGGATGGGGTGTTTGTAGCCATCGGTCATAGTCCTAACACTGGATTAGTCAAAGGACAAGTGGAACTCGATGAGGATGGCTATGTGAAGGTGGTGAAGGGAAGTACTATCACCTCGGTTGAAGGGGTGTTTGCCTGTGGAGATGTACAAGATCGGGTCTATCGACAGGCGGTGACGGCAGCCGGAAGTGGGTGTATGGGGGCGTTGGATGCGGAGAGGTGGTTGGAAGGAAGAAAGGAGTAGGACGATAATACACTAAAACTTAGTGTAATTTATTAACTAACCCTCTCTAAATGAGTCGACCTGTCAGAAACCCCAGATATAGCTGTTCATTTCGAGGTAAGTGTGAAGTAAATCGTACTGGTGAGTATCAGTCTCTTGAAGAGTGTCAAAGAGAGTGCCAAGGTCGAGACGCCTCTGACCTTAACTATCTCATCTATCAATACTCACCAGATACAGCTGTAGATGATACTCTAGCACCATCAGATCTGAGAGAAGTCTTGAGGAGATTGACTACCCTTGACATCGACGATCAGCTTCTGGTTAAGACCCTCCTCATTGCTTTGGGTGACAATGGCTATGATAAGTATGGGTTTGAAGAGCTTCATCCTTTCTTTGAGAGTCAAGGACTCCTAACCGATGAGAACCTGGCACGCAGTCTCAGTAGTAGTTCGATAGCTAAACTCATGGAAAGGTATCCTAATGGTATACCTGAACGACTGTTGAGATTGATGGGACAGCTACTAATAGAAGAAAAGAATGATGAAGAGTTTGGAGAGTTATACGAACAAGTCTCGGATCTCGACAGAGAAGCTCTGGTTAGTGGTATTCTTACAGATTACGTCTTTGACATGCCTCCCAATGAGACGGTCAATCGCTTCGTGATTACGAGACTTGAGGTGTTTATGGCACTATTACGATTCTATCGGAGAGAGACAGATCTACTTTTCATTCTGGAAGGTTGGACTCGATTTGGGAACAATGGAGACCTTGATGTGTTCTTCGTTGAGAACATGATCGGGGAGTTTGCGACTTATCCTCTCTTTGCCAGATTTATCAGGGAAGCTCACGGATACCCCTTTTTCGGCCTAATAGTAGATAGAAATGATGTTGTGTTCTTGGAGCAGGTGTTACATGATGAGTTATATTCGAATGAGTATATTGAGATGGACTTGATAACCCATATAGAAGAGGGATTTGATATTAATGCGATGATGAGTGGAGTGTTATTGAGATATGGGATTGTGGTACCAGTGGCAGGAGTAGAGTAAGTATTTCATAGTTATTTCATAGTTATTTCATAGTTATTTCATAGTTATTTCATAGTTATTTCATAGTTATTTCATAGTTATTTCATAGTTATTTCATAGTTATTTCATAGTTATTTCATAGTTA
>Ga0172379_10004814_pt1 | contig 19484 bp, 16 predicted proteins | sample GrowelOW334metaG_FD_119756 | JGI IMG/M metagenome (GOLD analysis project Ga0172379, IMG submission 119756) | Groundwater microbial communities from an aquifer near a municipal landfill in Southern Ontario, Canada - Groundwater well OW334 metaG | ecosystem: Environmental > Aquatic > Deep...
TCGGCATGGCCGCCAGCATGGCTGCCGTACTACTCGCCGCCGGCGCCAAAGGCAAACGTCTAATTTTACCAAACGCCGAAGTGATGATTCACCAAGTGATGGGTGGGATGGAAGGCCAAGCCAGCGATATCAAAATCCACGCTGAGCGTATTTTACGAATGAAACAACAATTAAATAAAATACTGGCCGAACATACTGGACAAGATCTTTCCACTATCGAAAAAGATACTGACCGCGACAACTTCATGGTGGCAAAGGATGCGATCGCTTACGGTCTAGTAGATAAAATGGTTGGATAAGCACTATTAAAAAACAAAGCACCCCTGATAGTTACTTTTGAGCGGGTTATGAGGCCGAGGCCTCATCCTTTCGCCCTCGCGGGTGAAAAAAGCGAAAAAGTCACTATCAGGGGTGTTTTGTTTTTGTTCACGAGAAGCTTAAATTAGCCAAAATATCGCCAAACTGTGCGCAAACATCCTATACCCCCCTTGACAAAAACTTCATTATATGGTATCATTAGCAGTTGCTAAAAATGAAAACATCTCGACTAGGTCGAGGCAGGATAAAAATGCATTACCAACCCCTTGTGGGTATTAGGATCCAGGTCAGTGCCAATTATCAGTTCATAATCAAGTTAGATATAATTAGCATCGACCCGTATCCACTACAAGCATGGGGATGTGTTGACGGATAGAACAGGCCTCGGCTCGTCTTCTCCCTTGACACATCTTCTTGGGTGCGGTTTCTAGGGGTATTTATACCCCACACAAAACAAACCCTTCCGTTTTTTAAACGGAAGGGTTTTTATTTTATATAATATTTTTTTATATCAAACTAATTTGGTGTCACCATAACCTCAGATATGGTAGAAGTAACATTCAAACCAGCATCTAAAGTTTTACCTACCAAACAAATTTTTGGTAACGGTCGATAATAACTATCAAAAATTCTGTCAATTTTTTCTCCGGTTGGAGTAATACGCGTATAGGTAAATGTAGCTACAGCTCCTCTATATGGCACCTGACATTTTTCCTCACCCGATTCTAATTTATCACTAATTATTTCTTGTGGTTCTCCATACGGAATCCATTTTTTAACTAGTGGATGGGTATAAAAACCTTGTCGCCCATCCGGTTTACCCCACAAAGTAAAAGTGAGTTGTTGTTTTTTATAATCAATTTCTGTTTGTAATAATAAATAATTACCCGTATCATTTTTAAATTTAAGATCTAACATTGGTTCATAAAGCGCAGCATCAGTACCAGGATTACCATTGACTGGATCAGCATAATAACTTACTACCAAAGAATGATTTTGGCGTTGAGTAATATCCATACCAGAATTCATCGCCATACGAAATAAAGTAGTACCAATCTGACACATACCGCCACCAATTTCATTTTTTATTTCATTACCTTTAATCACTGCCTCAGGTAAATAACCATTCTCCGCTGTAAATGGACCAGCATACTTAAGTGCTGAAAATTCTTCTCCAGGTTTGATCAAAGTACCATTCAATCTATCCACAGCATGAGCAATATTTTTAATACGATTAGTATGGCTATCTTTAAAAGTAGAATAACCAGCTCCAATTATATCTTCTATCCCCAAATCATTCACTGCTGCCATTTTTATCATTGGGTCTACGCTATCCACTGTCAAACCAATAGTTTTAGTAACTTCACTTTGATGATAATTTCTTTCTTTAAAAGCAACATTCAAATCATTAAAAGTTTTTTCAACATTAAGAGTTAAACCCGTTTGACTGGATTGAAATTCTTTTACTTTATTGTTTTCTGCCATTGCAAACTTGGCATCACGAGCCGGTCTATCTACTAAATATCTCAAACTCTCTAAATATGTTTTAGTTAATTCACCATTTAAAACAATTATCGGATGATCTTCTTCATCTTTTTCTACCGCCAACCATTGCGTATATTGAGTAGCTGGGATAGACCAATCACGGCGTAATTTAGTTTGTGAATCTATATAGTTGAGACCTATATCTCCGTAACCAACTATATCAGATAAATTTTCTACTGCTTTTTGCGCCTCAGCTGATAACACGCTAGGGGCAAAAGATTGTGCATAGATTACCAAATCACCAAAATTCAATTGACTTAAATTATCTTGGATTTGTTTAATAACATCTTCATACGAGAAAAGCAAACCAGAACTCTCAGGAATAATTTCGTATGCCAAAGGTGAAAAACTGGTCACTTTAATACCGGCATTTCTAGGAGCGTCTACTAAATCAGACAGATTACCTTTTAATATTTCCAACAAACTCACCCAATCTGTTTTAATTGGTACAGAAAAATGTTGATTATTAAAACGATAAATCAAAGGAGTAAATAATCGCTTGAACCAGCTACCATTCCTACCTATTACATATGCTTGTTGCCATAATGCGTAACTATCTAACTTAATCAATTCCATTGAATTCTCTTCACTCAAGACAGTATTAATCTTAATATCAACAACATTACTATTGGCATTTGCTTTTAAATTAATTCCCTCTTTGGCCAGACGATTATTTAAATTTTCTATAAAATTATTCAAATCATCGCGCGTCATTTCTCCCAAATGATAATGGCCAACATAAATACCCGAATAAATTTTATTTTGATACTGTCTTATATAAATTGCCGCTGACCCAAAACAAATACCAGTTAAAATAAATAAGATTAAAAAAAATACAAAAGAAACCTTCAACCAACGAGGGTAGCCGGGTTTAATTAAATTCTGTAAAGACAAATTTTCCTTGTTTTCAAATTCCATAATTATTCTTCTACAACAATAATGGGAATATTGCCATCATTGTTCGCTTTTGGCAAAACAACTGTTAAAACACCGTTTTTAAATTCAGCCCGAGTCATTTCTTCTTTTACTGCTACTGGCAACACAATCGTACGAGAAAATTTTCCCCAATAACATTCACGAAAAAAATAATTGGCTTCAACTAAAATAGGTGATTTCCTTTGACCTCGAATAGTAAGCACGTCGCTATGCAGGTGCAATTCAACATCTTGCGGACGACATCCAGCCAATAAGGCCACAATAATAATTTCGTCCTTTGTTTGAGCTACATCTACCGAAAGCTGCCCCTCAACTGAAAAATTTTGATCAGATGATTCTCCCGAACCATCATTTTTCATAAAATTTGCCAATATAGAAAAATCATCTTCTTGGTTTTGTAAAGGCAAAGAAAATGGCGAGTTATTATTTGTCATATAAATAATTATAACTTAATTATACAACAAAAATAAGAAAATAAAAATAGCCAACAATCATTGACTAATTTTGAATCTCTTTATTTTATTAATTTCTTTTTCAATAAAGACAATAAAAATATTGTAAACAACACCATTACTACTGTAGCTCCACTTGGCAAATCTAAAAAAAATGAGATGGTAATACCCACAAAAACAGATAATACAGCTACTACCACAGACAAAAACAAACTAAATCTAAAACTTTTACCAAGTTGTAAAGCAGTTACCGAAGGTAAAACCAAAAGGGCAGAAACTAGCATTACACCCACTACTTTCACCGCTAACACTACCGAAATAGCTGTTAATGATAAAAGGATGGCATTGATACGCCCTACTTTTATTCCAGATATTTTGGCAAACTCTTCTTCGTAAGTGGCAGAAAATAAATCATTATAAAAAAGAAAAACTACTGCTAATACTATTACTGATAAAATTACTGCCAAGCCAGCTTCCAAAGTACTAATCGCCAAAATACTACCAAATAAATAACTAAATAAATCTACATTAAAACCATTGGCCAAACTGGCAATAATCACACCACTAGCAATACCCACAGAAGACACAATACCGATAGCCGCATCACCATATAATTTAGTTTTTCCAGCTAAATAATTTATAAAATAAACACCAAGTATTGCTACTGGAATAGCTGCATAAAGAGGATAGATACCAAACAATAATCCTATGGCTACTGCTCCAAACGAAATATGAGATAAACCATCACCGATCAAAGACATTTTACGCAACACCAAAAACATACCTAGTGCCGCACATAGCATAGCTGTAAAAGCACCGGCGATAAATGCCTTTTGGATAAATGTATATTGGAAAATAGATAATAATTCCATATTAATGATGTTGGTGACAAATTATATGCTGGGTATCACCACCGAAAGCTTTACCCATATCTTTTGACTGACAAAATTCAGAAAATTTACCATAATAAATTTCTTTCCTATCTATATATAATAATTTATTGGCATAATGTCCGACATGGACAATATCGTGAGTAATCAAAAGTACAGTGATACCTTGATTTTTATTGAGATCAGCAACAATATCAAAAAAATTTTGTCTCGACATCGGATCAAGTGCAGTTGACGGTTCATCCAAAATTAATATTTTTGGTTCAGATACCAAAGCGCGCGCCAAAAAAACTCTCTGTTGTTGTCCGCCAGACAAACTATTAACCAATCGATTAGATAAATTTTCAATCGTCAATAATTTTAAAATATTTTGTACTTTTAAATAATCTTTTGTCTCAAATCTTTTAGGAAATTTTTTGGTAGAATTCAATCCCGTCAAAACCACTTCTTTTACTGTAGCAGGAAACAAAGGATTGTAGGCCTGAATTTTTTGCGGTAAATAACCTATTTTATTCCAATTTTTAAAATTATTTATTTTTTCATCCAAAATCACCACTTCACCTTTGGTAATAGGCAACAACCCCAAAATAGCTTTAATAAGAGTGGTCTTCCCCGCTCCGTTTGGCCCAGCCAAACCAACATAATCCCCCGCTTCTATATCAAAGGAAATATCAGATAAAACTTCCACTCCGTCTAATTCAACGGCTAAATTTTTTACTTTAATTATTGACATTGTAGTCCAATTTTAAGATTAGTAAGATTATTTTCCATGATTTGTTCATAAGTGATACCATTAGATAACTCTTGTTCAGATAAATTATGAGCACCGTGCAACAAGAGTAATTGTGCACCAGTTTCATCAGCAATGGTCTTGGCTACTTTAGGATCAACCAATTCTTCAAAATATATATAATTTAACCCTAATTTTTTAATTTGTTTAGAAAGAGAAATTAATTGTTGCGGAGTAGGTTCGGAATCAGGAGAAAAACCCTGAGCAGATAAATATTTCAAACCATAACGGTTGGCTAAATAACCAAAAACAAAATGACCGCCGTGTATAAATTCATCTTTAGAACATTTTGATAATTCATTATGATAATGTGAATCTAATATTGACAATTTATTTGTGTAAAATTTAGCATTATTTTGATAAAATATTTTATTGACAGGATCCACTACTACTAGAGCTTTCAAAATATCTTCAACCATAATACTCGCGTTGTTTAAGTCCAGCCAAATATGTGGGTCCAAGCCATCTGAATTTTCATGCCCGTCTGTATCTTTTATCATTTCTACTCCATCACTAGTATTCACTACTTTTAAATTAATATTATTAATTCCACTTAAAATATCCGTTACCCACGGCTCCATAAAATCACCTGTATATACAAAAATATCAGCTTGAGAAATTTTTATAATATCCAAAGGGGTTGGTTCAAAGACGTGTGGCTCCATTCCTGGTGGGAGCAATAATGTTACTTCTATTTTATCACCTCCGATTTGTTTTGCAAAATCATAAGTAGGAAATAAAGTGGTAACCACTTTTATTTTTTTACTAATAGGCAACCCCGTCGATTGTTTTTTCTCAAAAAAATAAACTACCGTCGCTGACCACGCCGCGATGAAAATAATGATAAAAATAAACAATAATTTATTCTTCATACCAATTACTAATCAACACATTTTTTACATAAACCATAGAATTCCAAAGCGTGATCAATTACCTTAAATTTTTCTTTCCGCCAGATGTGTTTTTCTTGTTTTTCCAAATGATCACCTAAGGTTATTTCTTTTATAGTGTGACAATTGGTACACACTAGATGATGGTGGTGATTTTGGGAAATTTCAAAATAACGCAAATTATCTTTAAATTTAATTTCCTTGACAATATCATTTTCCACTAAATATAAAAGTTCGCGATAAACCGTGGTTCGATTGACCAATATCTTTATTTCTTTTAAATTTTGTATAATATCCAAAGCTGATAAGGGCTGAGAGGCGGAAAATAATATCTCAATCACGGCCCTACGCACTTTGGTGAATCGACCGCCATTGGATTTTACCATTTGATAAACTTCTTCCAATTGCATACAGATTGATAAATTACCTATTTAGTATAACGCAACTGTGTTGCATTTGTCAAGCGTGGTAAGAAAAGACATCAATAATAATTACAAAACACAGACCTAATCGGGTCTGTGTTTTTTGGACGGTGTGTGATCGATGTTACTAGAACTACATACAAGAACGCGCGGCAAAAAAATCAACGGCTGATGGTGTTGCACCATTTTTAATTTCATTAGTTCGTTTGTCACCCAATTTATCATAAAAACACGCTTCCATAGCAGGTGTTATTTTGGTAGGAAGAGTCGCAGGGTCAATACCAATTTTTTCAAGCGTCTGTTCTTGGGCGGGAGTTAATAGAGGATTTTTATCAACAGCGCTAGTATCGGATTGTTTAGAAGCTGGAACTGTTTGACTGCTCAAACCTTTAATAAACGGCTTAATTCCAAAAGGATCGACTACATACAAATAGGCCCCAACCAATATTAAAATGAAGAAAATTACCCCTAAAATTATAAAAAATATTTGTAAAAATTTTTTCATAAATGCTATTATGTAATAATATTTATTATACCATCTTTATAATTAAAATAAAACAACCGAATTATTTGGTTGTTTTATTAGAGAAGTTTTTTTGTCCGCTTGGCGAAAGGGGTAGGACGATGTTGGAATATATTTAATTACCATATCCACTCAAATTGCCAATTATTCCAAGAATATTTAAAGCAAAGAAAACTATCCCCCATGGTTTCCACTTTTTTTCTGTCTCAAGAAATTTTTCAACACTTTCCCATTTATCTGCACGCCACGCAAGTTTATTACCTTTAATTCCAAGATAAATTATCATCACAATATTTACTATTGGAATAAAAACCAAAAATGAAATCCAAACACGATGATACACACCCCATATCCATGTTAAACCAGCAGCACCCCAACTCCAATGATTAATTTCTGACGGTATTTCCGAAGTATTATCCTTGCCAGATCTAGGATCAAATTTCATACCAGCAAATTCTTCACGTTTGCTCAGATATATAATACCAACAGGAATTCCTACCATAACACATACTACAGCGACTAAACCAACGAGACCCAATACAACTTTAATAATCTGTCCAACAACTAAATAACTACTACTTGCTGAACCACCACTAGCTCCAAACAATACAAAGTTAAAAATTGAATATAACAATAACACACCAACCAAAGTAACGGCTGGTCCTATCAACCACAAAAGGCCAATTTTTTTATTTCTACTTTTTCTTTTTTCATATTCCTCCTGAGATATTGGAACAAAAGTTTTGATTGTTGTCGATTCTGTATTCAAAGCATTCGCAGATGATTCTTCTTTTTTAGTTGTTTGTTGCCCACAATTATGACAAAAACTTCCACCATTGGCTATTTCCTTACCACAATTAGTACAAAACATATATTAATTAATGTATTTAATTCACTTTAAAAAACGGCGCGGAGAGGGAGGGATTTGAACCCTCGGTACGGTTTTAACGCCGTACAACACATTAGCAGTGTGCCGCTTTAGACCACTCAGCCACCTCTCCAGGATTTTAAAATTGTGCTCTAATTATACCAAAAAAACAAAATTAGTCAATCGTTAGGTCAATCTCGTCCTAAAGCTAATCCAAATACTCCTTTGACATTGGCCAACTTTAATATTCTACCACATTCGTTCATAGTACTACCACTAGTATAGACATCATCCACCAAAATCACCGCCTTGTTATCCAAATTTTTCCCTTTCCATACAAATGCATTTTTTATATTAGCTATTCTTTCCACTCTGTTTAATTTGGCTTGTTGAGACGTGACCCGAGTGCGACGCAAACCATTCACCTCAAAAATTACTTCATTTTTATTAAATTTTTGTAATTGTTCAAAAATTATTCGTCCGATTATCTCTGCTTGATTAAAACCGCGTTCTCGCAAACGCCGTGGATGCAAAGGTACCGGCACGATCACTAACGACTCGCCCTCTATTTCCAACTTCTTAAAAATATTCTCTAAATACCTTTGGATAATTTTTTTCCAAACACTTTCAATGTCATAAGCAAAATCATATTTAAAATGTTTAATCAGCCGACCAAAAATACTTTTTTCTTCATAATCAAAAAAAGCCACGACTCTATTTAAAGAAGTAGTGACTTGGCAATTATTACAAGGTGATCCATCACTATTTTTACTATGACAAACTGGACAATAAAATACTCCAAAATTTTTCAACTCTTTAAAACATTTTTCACAATACCACTCCCCTTCAATGCTACACCCCAAACAAAAAACCGGAAATAAACATTCTCTTAAATTTTTTATTAACCCCCTCCAAACATTCATAATTACTTCTGCCAAACAAAACCATCTACCAACCAATTACCATTTTCCTTTAATAATTTTACCAATGCGGCTTGATTGCGATTACTAATTACGCCATTTTTCTCTTCACTAATTTTTGTTTCTAAGGATATCTCAACACTGTTGGCTTCCCATACCTCCAATTTTGAACCGTAAACCTTTGTTATAATTGAATAAAAAGCATCGTTGTTTTGAGTTTGATTACTAGAAGTAATCGATTTACTTAATTTATTCCAATAATTATTTGTAACCAACTCTTTGACATCACGAACATTTTGATATTTGCTATCAGAAGAAAATGAATTATATCTTTCCAAAAAAGTTCTCGCTATAGCAGTCACACCGTTCTGTTCGGTTTCCAAAACAGAAATAGGTAAAGCTGTAACATTATCTGAGATTGTAGTAACCTCAACTACTGTAGCCGGCACCAAACCTGCTTCTGTAAATGTTGTTCCTTCACCATTAGTGGTAGTGGTGGTTTCTGTATTATTGGATTGACGTGATTTAATCAATAAAAATATACTAACACCTAAAATACATAAAACTACTAAACTAATAATGATAAAAATTCTAGTTCTTAATGGCATCATAAAATATTAAATATTATTTTGTTTGCTTTTCAAATTCTTGTTTGGCTTGTTCAATATCCAATAATTGTTGAGGATTGGTGGTTACTAATTGATCTTCAGTATATGAAGCTACTACTTTTATAGCAGCATGTTTGAGCCCGGCAAAAAAGATCCCCTCACCTTGGCCGCTTTCCAATAATAAATATTTTTCACTATCAGTCAACATAAATACCTTTTGGACATTTTCCACCGCGGCCGACGATTGGCGCAACAATAACTGCAAAGCTGAATTTGTAACTATGGCCTGACCATATTGTGAACGTAAAAAGTCGTTTACATCTTGAGTGATAGTGGTCACTCCCAAGAAATATTTACGACAACGTTTTACCAAAGCAAAAATAAAGCGCGCGGAATCTTCATGTTGCATCAACCACCAGGCCTCATCAATTACCAAAATTCTTTTTTTGCGTTCCGAGCGAACAATATTCCAAATATAATTAATAATTGAATAAATAGCTAAAGGACGTAATTCATCCTCTAAATCACGCACACTATAAATCACCAACTGATTTTTCATTTCAACATTGGTAGGTGAATTGAATAAACCAGAAAAAGTACCTTCGGTATATTTTTGTAATTTTAACACCAATTCTTTTGATCCCTCCATACCTTCCAAGACCTCTTGTAAGTCCTGCATAATGGGAGCTTGCACCGTACTTAAATCAGCATCAGGAGTAATATCTTTTTTGGCATATGTTTCAATCAAGGCACGATCGATAATAGAATCCTCTTCAGTGGTAATTCCACCGAGCATAATACGCAGAAGGCCTTTTACAGTAATAACCGCACTACGAATGATGTCTGCTACTGGTACTTCCTGACCAACAGGACGAGGCAAATCAAATGGATTCACTTTGCTTTCTGAAGATAAAGAAATATTGACATAAGTACCCCCGACGGCGTCAGATAGGTGTTTATATTCCATTTCTGGGTCAATCACGATAATATCTATTCCCATCATCAACGAACGTAAAATTTCTAGTTTAATCGCATAACTTTTACCAGCACCAGAAGTCGCAAATACTACCATATTGGCATTTTGCATGGAAAAACGATCAAACAAAATCAAACTATTGTTATGTCTATTGATGCCGTACAATATACCATTATCCGAAGTAAGCTCGGCAGAAATAAAAGGAAATGAGGCCGCAATCGGCGATGAATTCATATTGTAAGCAATCATCAATTCATCATTACAAAGTGGCAAAGTAGAATTAAAACCCTGTTCAGCTTGATATAAAACTTTACGGCTCATTATTAATTTACTACCAAAAATACTTTCAATATCTTCAGATAATTGATCCAATTTTTCTTTATTTTTTGTATAAATTGTGACATAAAAAGCAAATTGAAAAAAATGTTCTGTACCTTGAGTCAAATTATCGCGCAATTCTTCTACATCACGTAAAGCAGTTTCACGAATTGGATCACGTGGAGCTCCTTTTTCAGCATCAGCATTAATTTGTGCCTCCAAAGCACCTACTTTATTTTTTAATTGTTTCAAAATGATTGCCGCTTTGATTGGATAAAAAAACATCGCGATATCCATGTTGATAGACAAATTGATAACTGGAGAACTCCAACCAATAGAAATATAACGAGGATAACCCATTATAAACATAGTACGACAAAAAGTCGTACCCAATTGAATAAAATTTGGTTCTACATTAAAAGAAGCTGGTGCTATAATATCTCTCAAAGACACCACACCTTCACGATAGATTTTTTCTTCCTCTAATGTAACTAATTCTTGTTCGGTGGTTTTTTCCAGCTGACTTTTTTCTGTACCCAAAATAGAGGGTCGTTTTGTTTTTCCGCCGGGAAATTGTGGTTTAAAAGCCATAATTTAATTATTCAAGTTGCAATTCATTTAATGGTGCCAAACGCTCGGTAAGAGCAATATCAGGATTATAGGTAGCATAAAGTAATTCTACCAAAGATTGCGTGTCCAGACGTACGGTCTCCAAACCAATACTACGTAAACCAGATTCAATTTGGCGTAAACGTTGTTCTAAATCATATTTACGTTTAGTAAATCGTTCACTTTTCATTTTGACCGTTGTAATTGGATTAAATACCTCAGCGGCTCGAGACCAAAAACTTTTTTGTTTATTAGACAAAGGATCATAAGGTACCACTACGTAAAAATTTTTACTCATAATTTCTCCCATCTCTACCAATTCAGTTACAAACGAACGATAGTCGGCAATTTGGGTGCGTAGCAATTCGTTGGATTGTTCACGTTCACGTTTGAGTAAATCATCTAAATATGGACGAATAAATAACTCACGTGATTGGATAACCACTTGTAAAGGATGATCCAAATAATTTAAAAAACCAACGTAAGCCGAAATAATCGCGTTTTGTTCATCTTCATTTTTCAAAGAAAAATTAATACTGGACACCATCAAAATAGCACGCAGAGTACCATCTTTCATAATTAGCGTATCTTGTTTTATTTCCGCTACACTCAAAAATTTTTGGGCTGCAGGAAAACTTGTTTTTTTGGCAGCCACTTTTTTATTCTTCATAATAACCTCTATTATACATTATTTTTTCATTGCGTGAAATACCTTTTTATAATTCTGGTTTATAATAACCCCCAGTATTCACTGCCAAAGACAAATCACGAATACGATTGTATGACAAACGAGGAACCTCAGCAATTTTTTCTGCTACTTCTACTTTTTCTCCTTTACGCAATTCACTTAATTCCGCTTTATCCATCACCTTATACCAGATACGACGACTAGGGCGACGTAGAGTTTGGGTTAGATTTAATAAAAAATAATGAAAGGCCTGACCATTTATTTTTACAAAAGCCAAAATCAAGGCCGAGCCACCGATCAACGCAAGTAAAAAAATAAACAAAGCCGTATCGGCCAATTTATAAGAGATAAACAAAAACAAACCGGCTACCAACAATATTATAAATTGACGAGTGGTTATCGGCCCAAAAATCTTATCTTCCACATCAATAAATTGTGGTACTACGAATTGTTCCATACTATTATATTAAATATCCAATTCCTTCTCCATTTTAATAATTTCTTGAATCTCAGCAAAAGAAATTTTATCTTTTTCACCCAATACTGTTTCCAAACGTCTTTTTTGAACCAACGCTTCATCTACTGCTAAAAAATAATTTTGAAATAAAGGACTATTATGCCAAGCACCAACAGCATCCATAAACAACAAAATAGATTCCTCTTTTAAATTTAAAAATTTTTGTTTCAATCTACTAACAGATTGAGATGGGTTTGCAGAAAGACGTCTAAGATCAACCAAAGAAAAGAACTGAATTTCTTCCAAAGGCCCGATATTCAAAGGTTTGGTTTTAACATCATGCATTATCAGTTTGTTTGATTGAGATATATTTTGACGATTCGGGGTAGAGATTAAATTCGCAATATTTGGCGTTGTAACCGATTGCCCAATTATTTTCTCTACAATCGCCTCTTTGGTCTGAACAGGTTTGGATGATAAAGTTTTTTCCATTATTAACGAAGCCATTGGCTTCGCGTGCTTCAACAACTCTTCGGCTTGAGTTTCTGTCAAACCCAAACCACCATCTTTTATTGACCGAAGACACAACGCGCGTGTATCTGCTTCACTACGAACGTCTTTCAAACGCAACTGAATAGAACTACGCAATCTATTTTGATAAGTTGGTAATATCTTAAATGATAAATTATTAATAATGTTATCTATCTGATCACCACGAGCTGGCGATGTAACGGTCTGAGCGTGTTTACTTTCTGGAACTTCTTCATCCAACAAAGGTTTAACATCTGTTTTTTGTAAAACAGGAAGGGCAACAGGAACAGCAGTTGGTTTTATTTCCAATTTTTTTTCTGTTCTTAATACTGGAGTAATTTTTACTGCTTGAATTATTTCCTTTTTAATTTCTGGCACACTTTTTGCTGCCTGCCGTTTTTTTAACTCATCCAAAGTAATCCGCTCGGTAGTGCCGTCGGCTTTTTTCACTAAAATGGTTGGTTGCAACACTTGATCTGCCATATTATCTTGGTAAATATGCACCACTTCTTAAATTATAATACAATTGCAATAAACTTCTAAACCATCCACTATATTTTTTTTCAGCCAATTGACCCTTATAAAAACTTTCAATAAATTTTTCTTGGGTTAATGTTTTAATTTCTCCGCTATAAATTTTCCCCACATAATCTGGTAATATTTCTATAATTTTTCGCGATTCCCCTGTTACAGTATTAATTGGCAATCTTTCGTTGCTATTTTCAATTGTCTTGAGAAAAAATGTATTAATTTTATTATTATCAAAACCATCTACCTCTGCGGACAATATGGATTTTAACCAATATTCTACCGGCACCCCTGCCACAATTGCAGAAAAAAGATAATTTTTTAAGATAAATTCCTGTTGTTGAGAACCAAACAAAACAAAATTTTTCCAAATTATATGTAATATCAAATTAAACTCCAAAGCTTCTTCCCAAAAATAAAAAGCGGGCTCAACATTATTTATATCAAGTGGTTGCAAACTACTAAAAATCACCGCCGCCCGTTCATCAATTGCTTCCGAATCAAAAACATCTCTCAATGTATATAAAAAAGTTATATTATTATAAATTTTGTCATTTCCCTCAATCATAATCTGCAACATTTCATCCATATTGTATGGTTGAAAATTTGGTTTAAGCATATTCTGAGTAGCCGCTCCCACCAATGACATTTGTACTGCCAAACGATCACGCAAAATTTGATTACTGGGATTTTTGATGAATTCTTTTATAAGTAATGGGGATATAAAACTAGTCGAAGCAATATCAACAGCATCAAAGATATTCTCTTTCTCATAAGATGACCCATTCAAAAACAAAGGACTGGCATAATCAAAAATTTTTTCTACTACCTTGTCGCCACTTTCCAACAATTTATCTTCATTTTCAATCAAAAGATCAATAGCGTTTTTAACATCATCCCAATTATCTAAACAATAAAAATACAAACTATTTTCAACTGGCTCGTCGGACACTGAAGTATTGATTGTGGTTACTTCTTCGGACATATTATTTTAAATAATCTTCGTTCCAATGAAATTGATTATCGGATTCGTGATATTCTATTAATTCATCACTGTCAAATATAATATTATTATCACGTAAAATATTAGTTAATTTTATTAAATCTTCTATCACACCTTCATCTTTTAAACTTACTAATTTTTTTAATTGATTAATAAATCTATTCAAAGGAACATTAATTTTTTCTTGATTTTGGTAATATTTTATAATTTCATCAAATCCTATTGGCCCCAAAGCAAAAAATGTGCAAAGTTTAATTAATTCATTATCAGCTATTTCTTTTTCGTTCAATTCTCCCCCAACATTATTACTAATTAAATTAGCTTGCTCTAGATAAAAATACAAAGAAAAAAATGATTTTAGCCATTTTATGTATAAACTTTTTTCCTTAACATCTACATAAAGATCTTCCAAATATACAGAAATATTCTTTTCGCTATTTAAATCAGGTAATTTTTTATCAATATATTTACCTAATAATTCACCAATACTAATCTCAACCTGTAAATCTTTACCAATTAAAACAATCTCTTCGTTTCTCTTAACAGCATCTAAAAATATTAAATTTTTCTCAATATAAGATTGGATGTTTCTAGTTTCATACAAAGCCCTCTCCATCATTTTATTGATAGGTATTCCAAAAACTTGCGCACAATAAAAATAATTATTTATTATAAAATATTGAACAGATTCAGGAAGAGACGAAAACTCTTTGATAACAAGAGTTAATATTAAAAATAATCTTATCGCTTCTTCCCAGTTATATAATTTTTTATGAACGGCAACTCCTGATGCTAAAATTTTCGGCAGTTCAATACGACCTACCTCTCTGTTTTCATCATCATTCAATAAAAATACCAATGTATTTAATATTCTAAATTTCTCAACTTCATTTATAGTAGTATTATCTAAAATTTTAAATAATTCTACAGAACTATAAACTTCACCTGATTTTTTAATAAGATTAAGAATAATACAAACATATTCAAGCTGCAAACTCAATTGAGGATTTGAAATATTTAACTCATTAAGAGATTGACGGTTAATTTGTGATTCATCACTCAGTCCTTTTAGTTTTTCATGCAAAGTAAACAATAAATTATTATCAATAAAGAGGATGACATTTTCTTGAAACATCTTTTGTTCTTCTGTTGGCTCGTTACCAGAAATAAAATCTAATTGATCGGACAAAATATTTATTCCATCCCAAATAGAAAATTTATCAGTTTCAGTATAATCAAAATTTACGATCAAACTTTTCAATGAAAAAATCGACTGCCTGAGCGACGCTATATCTTGTAGACGGTATTCTGTAATTAATTGTTGTTCTTTAAATGACATAGATACGATTTAAAAATCGATTATCAAACCCCGCCGCCTCCAGGCAAAATAGCTGCATCATCTGTTGATGTGTCACTAACCGATTCAGCATTTCCTTTTGTATTTCTATCGCTAGCCGCTCTATAAACTGAATTCATAATTTGTTTTAATTTTTTTTCAACTCGTACTGTTTGATTGGCGTATTTTGATCCAGCTAAATAATTTTTACCTTGTTGTTTGGCCACCTGAATTCTACTTAACATTACCTCTGCTAATTCTTTTAAAGTACTAACTTGTAAACCTGCAATGTCTTGATTAATAACACCGGCCTGCGCTTCTGCCTCAGTGACATGCTGATAATTCTTACGACCAACCAGGGAATAACCAACTTCACCAGCCATTAATGAAGCCAAAATGCCTCGAGTCAACATATGCTGTTGAATGTCGGACTGAGAAGTATGACCATCTTCTGCAAATTTTTCTAAAGCCGCCGCTCCACCAACTACTGCATATCGCTTACCTCCTTTACCAGTCACCACTTGAGCAGATTCATTTTTATGTATATAATAAGCACCTTTTAAAGAACGCTCTGGTATACTATTTAATTCAATATCTTTGGTAACTCCACCAGTACTCACAGTGATAGCATCCTCATTAAAATCATCAATAATACCCTGTTTTTGAGCTAAAATACCATTACTATGATATTGATCAGTACTAATCAATTGTTGACGTTTTTGTTTTACGCGCTCAGCTCTCATAGATGCTTGACCTTCACTAAAAGTCGTAAAACGATAAACACCTCGGTCAGAATCAAAATCCTGGTTGTAACCAAGTTCTTCGTGACCAGTATTAATCGCGTTTTTCTTGTTTGATTTAACAGCATCTTGCATAAAATCCTCAGATCGCGCATATCTTTCTTCTAAATCTTTGGCATTTTTTAAACCAGCTACTCCTGCAGTGGGTAAAATTTGATCAGCTAATTTCCAATAATCCACGGTAATATTTTTTGTAGCTTTCACAATCCATTTATTTAATTCTTTGGCTACATCTTTTTCAGCCAAAATTGCAGCTTCGGTAGCTGTCTTTACAGCTTCTGTCACATATTTTGCTGCATCATCACCACTCAAATTCATACTAGCAGCTGTTGTTGTAGCACTTTGACGAGCGGTATCTATTTTTGTCTTTACTGAAGCACGATTCAAAAGCGTTTGGTCTTTCATGGCTAATGATAAATAATCATCTGTAGTTTTGGCAACTGCCTCCTCCTGAAGATGCTTATTTTCTTCCTTGACTGCAGCAACCTTTTTATGAGCCACTACCAAATCCACATCCATACCACTAGTGGCTAAATTCTGTAAATCAGCAGCACTTCTACGATCATAATTTCTATCCACTTTAAAATTATATTTACCATTTGCATCCTTTATTTCACCATTCATAGCATTATCGCCCAACCATCCTAACTTACCAAAATTTTTCGCAGCTATTTCCCATTTTGCTTTTTCATCTCCTTCTAATTTTCCAGCTTTCAAATCTTCAAGTTTGGAAGTAACATAATCATGTTGGTCGTCTTTCCACGCTTCTTCCGACAACAAACTACTGGCAGCAAATAATTCTGCTTCTTGATCAATATCCAAATCTTTGGCACCCTCTTCACCATTTTGATATGCATCCTTTTGGGCCATTAATTCTACATAAACTTCTGTGGCTTTCCGCATAGCAGCGGCACGTTCCAATTGTCTGTATTCTTTCATCTTTCCCTCTGAATATTCAGACAAAGCTGTGGATGCTGTAGTAGTACCGTATTTCGGTTTAGAAATTGCTACATTCTTGGCAGCTTGTTCAGCTTGTTTTTTTCTAATACTAGAAGCATCTGTAGACGTCTTTAATCTCTGACCTTCAGTCATGGCACGAATATATGCATCTTCTTTTTCTGCTTTTGCCAATTGTTTCGCCATTTCTTTTTTGTCTTTTATTTTTAAAATTTCTCGCATCCGCTCAGCAGATTTTTCAAAACTTCCTTGCAAATCTTTTTCTTTTAATGTTTTGATAAAATTTTCGGCCGCCAATTTTGCCTGTTCACTTAAATTCAAAGCAGCTACCAATTCAGCACCAGGTTGGGTGGCTTTAAACCGCTTCTCTGCTTCTGCTTCTTCCTGAGCAATTAAACCTTTTCCTACCGCCTCTCCCATTTCAGCAGATTTTTGTTGTTGTAAAAATTCCTTTCCTTCAACACTTTGAGCAAATTCTGCTTGCGCTTTTGTTTCTACCATTTTGGTAATCGCCTCACCGCGTTTTTGTCTGGCATCCCACCTGGATTTTTCTGCTAAAAGTCGTTGCCCTAATATATCTTTACGAATAAAAGTACGTCTTGCTCTTCCTTCAGTCGCCTTCTGATGTGATTCATCGCGAGCAATCTTAACACTAGCTGCCACTTTCGCGGTTAATGTTTGTGCACCAGCACCGCTTTCCATATAATTAGTTTTAGCTTCAGCAAGCAATGCTTTTATACTCTCTTCAGTTGCACCAGCTCGCTCTTTGTGTCTGGCTATTTGTTCTGCGACTGTTGCTTTTTGTTGTATTCCAGCTCGAAAACGTCCCGATGCCAAAATACTCTCTTTGCCCATCGCTTCAAACTCTGCTGTCTTGGCTGCTGATCTTTCTTTTTCTGCTGCCAATTGACCTTGTTCCATTCTTTCTATATCTTTAATTTGGGGACCTTCCAATTTTTGTGCCCAATAATTTGGTATAACACCAGCACGAGCTCTTATTAAATCCTCTCTGGTCTTGGTCATCCCTTTTACTTTTTCTAATTTTTTTTCGCCCTCTAATTTTTTACGATAACCACGACCAATCCAACTAATCGGACCTTTACGTTGTTCCCATTCTGGTTCCATTTCTCCTGTCTTTGCATTTAATTTTTGTTTTTGTTTAAGTACTTTCTTTGCTTTACCTGTATTTGGGTCAATTACTACTTTGCCTTCTTTATCTGTCTCTTCTACTTCTTCCATTATTGGCTTAATAATGCCAGCACGAAAAGCTCTATAACCTTCCACTTGTCTTTGTGCAAACAATTTCAATCTGTCCACCGTATTTTCCAAAGTACCCATATATGCCAATTTGCCAGCTCCTTTGAGTGCCGCCCCGGCACCTTGTTTTAATTTTTTACCCGCCCACATACCAGCTGCCAGACCAGATCCAACCATCGCTACTTTCTTGCCAAAATCTGTCGCTTTACTCATGGCACTACCCCCAACAGTACCAAGTGATTGGGAAACTTTTGCACCAACCAACAAAATCCCAATACCAATAGCAAAAGTTGAAATATTATTAAACTTAAAACTTTCGGTCACAGTAGCGGATTCAGTACTGTTATCTTTTTGAGCTGCAGGAGCCAAACTGGCATCCGAAACTTCTTTGCTAATATTTCCTCCACCGATAACTGCAAACGACAACCAAATAAAAAACACTACTATCGGTCCAACAATTACATGATTACCAAACTCACTCCACCATTGAGAAGCATATTTTTGAGTTTGAGGAACGACACTTAATACAAAAGCAACTGGTGACAAGATGATCAGTACCCATAACACCAACATACGTGCCAACAACATAAACACGAACACTAACATCATTGCAAGCGTAATGGCAGAAAAAATCAAACCACCCAATGCCCCTGTCATAATTTCATACTCATTGTTCATTTCTGAAGGTTTCTGTGCGTTTACAGCCAAAGTATTAATATCTGATAAACCAAACGCCGTAATCAAATTACCACTAGCCGTAGCTGCAATGCCATTGATAAAAGTAATCATGATCACTTGAGCGACATCAATAATCACTCCACAAATCACACGGCTAAAATTCACCAAGACCGCGGCAAAGAAA
>Ga0172379_10004815_pt1 | contig 19481 bp, 19 predicted proteins | sample GrowelOW334metaG_FD_119756 | JGI IMG/M metagenome (GOLD analysis project Ga0172379, IMG submission 119756) | Groundwater microbial communities from an aquifer near a municipal landfill in Southern Ontario, Canada - Groundwater well OW334 metaG | ecosystem: Environmental > Aquatic > Deep...
CAAGATCAAAAGTGTGGGCTAAGGACAAAATAGATGATAGGGTTGATTATCTAAAAGCTTATGCAAAATTATATGAAAGAATATACTCTTGAAACCATAGTTTGTTTAATAAAAAATATTAAAATATAATAGTAGACAGAATATACATTACAGGCAGTATATTTTTTATCTTTATAAATATTTTAGTCTCTTGTTGATAGCTCAATAACACACAGCTTAGTAGCTTTGCTCATAAATGTTTTCAAATTTGAATCCATTCCTATAGCCACAATAATTAATTGAGCGTATGCCCTATCAGGTTCATATAAGGAGTAGTTTGTGATATCTTCCCCATTTATATCTTTATAATATAAAAAATCAGAATCCTCCTCTTTAACTACTGATGTATTTCTAAACAATCTGTATGTTTCAATATTATTACTATCATACATACGAATATATTTTTTTTCATCAGAAACCTTAAAATTAATCTTAAATGTTTTCCCGGACGCGGTTGCTGTTAGTGGATTATTTATCTTACTTATTGAAGTATCATCCTCACCGAATTCAATTTCTCTGTAAAATAGACTATTGAGAACACTTTCTAGTAATGACGGTGTTTCATTTATCTGAATAATTCTGGACAAATCACTTGATATGGCAGGATTATTTGCTGGATATGTAAAATCAAGATATATTCGATAATATAGTTTATAGTTCTTAAAACCCGAGTAGTTTTGTTCTGGTAGAGTAAAATCTACATACTGATCCAGTTCATTACTACTGAAAGACTCAACTTCTTTAAGATAAATATATTCCTCAATGCCACATGTCGAAAAAAATAAAATAAATACAATTATACATATTATGCTTTTGAGAACATTCAAATACCACGTATCTCCAAATATATGGTTTCCAGTAACCACACTATATTTTTTTTGCATGCTTTTCCAAAGGCGGCGGATCAAGAGAACCTATACTGTCAACTAGTTCATATATCAATACAGGCTTGTTCTTGCCCTTTACTCGAATATTATCAAGTTCACGTGCAACAAAATCATCTTTTACCAAGCCGTATGTAAATTCGCTTATTATGATATTAGTACCATATTGCTTGTTGGTGCCTTCGAGACGGGCACCTAGATTTACATTATCACCCATGAGCGTATAATTCATGCGGCCAGGCGATCCCATATTTCCAACCGTCATGATTCCTGAATTTAAACCTATTCCTATGTTAATTCGTTTAGCCTCAGGCCAACCTTCATTCAACTCATGAAGCTTTTGCATCTGTCGAATTGCACATTTACATGCCAATTTGGCATGTTCAGATTGTGGCAAAGGAGCTCCCCAAAAGCACATGATTTCATCACCAACATATTTATCCAACGTTCCACCATACTCGAGTATGAGATCGGTCATGGCTGTAAGATACATATTAAGGTGATTGACGAGTTCTTGTGGTGTCATATTTTCAGACAATGTAGTAAATCCGCGTATATCAGAAAAAAGAACTGTCAATTCCTTATCAACACCACCCAACTCGGGCGGATTTTCTAATATTTGATCAACAACTTTTGGACTTACATATTTTCCAAAAGTGGCACGTATCATTTTCTTATCCCGCTCTTCAGTCATTACACGATAGGAAATAATAGCAATAAAAACAAAAATCATGCCTAATGCAGGTTTCGGATAATCCAAAACGAGCGATGCATATTCAAAAGTAAATGTCATTCCGAGAAAAAGTATTAAGATAACTAAAAAGACCAAAACAAAGGACCATAAGGTAGAGAACCGAGAACATACGAATGAAATACCTAAAACGAATACAAGAAGGATCAAACCATCCAACCAAAATGGAGCAAAATTCAGGAAATTTCCCATCAATATGGTGTTAAGAGCATTCGTATGTATTTCGATGCCATACATAAGTCCAAAAGGTGTAGGTTTTTCGTCTTGCGCTATACCTTTGGCGAAAGGACCTGTCATCAGGATTTTGCCACCGACAGCCTTCGTTCTGGGCCACGTTTCGGGATCAGGCCCTGGTACTCGATCGGCATAACCCGAATATGATCTTAAAGGGTATGTCTGGTAACCGTCGACAGAAGAAGAAGAAGGATAGCCCATGAAATTTATTAGCATCTCTCCGTTTTCATTAATTGGAATACTTATTTCTTCAATTATTTTTCTTGGTGCGGCCTTAACCAAATTACCATCCGCATCGTATTCATCAGCTGAGAGCGGGATAGAATATGCCGTTCTCGTGCCTGTTGTTATATCCAGTTTTGTAGGATTTATTATACGAATACGCTTACCTAACTCTACATCGACAGTTTCTGGTAAAACACCAAAATAATTCAAAGCCAATGAAAGTGTTATTGAAGGTATAAAATAATCCTTATACTTTCGAATTATAAAATAAGATTCTTCAGCAACACCATCCATATCCGCGTCTATCAACACGGGCGGTGCATTTTTTTCCATTTCAGCCTGTAAAGATTCAATTATTAGGTTGGTAAGTGGCGTTTCTACATGGTGAATGCCACCTTTAGTATCTAGCCAAGCTAACCTTTCATAAGACGAAGATTCAACAGTGTATCCATCAATCAAGCGATCAGAACGTATTTGATCAAGTTCTACAGAGAATTTAGCTATCAGTGCTTGCCTACGGTAAATCTCATCATAATCTTGTGAATAATTGGCATGACCATATCCAGCTATCGCTTTTCCGTAAGGTTTCAAAGGAGCTTGAACACCTAGGAACTCAGGAATTTCTTGCCAACGTCCACTAACTCTGGTAAAAGTTCCAAATCGAGAAAATAAGGTATTTTGCCTGTCCTTCATCCTGGGAAATGATTCGTAATCCGAGATACCCACTTCCAGCACTGTTTCCATATAAACGCGTTGGGATTCTTCAATACTACGGACGAATCGGGCATCATCAGATGGTTTGCGATCGGGTTCGATGATAAAGACATCCAGGAACAGTGCACTCTCCCTGTCCATTTGGTCCTGTATCCTAGAAAAAGAATCGATCAAATTCGCATGGGTAGATCGAGGAAAGGGCCACTTGCCAAATTTTGCAAGACTTCGTGAATCAATACCAACTATTACCAAATCATCAGATATTTTTGGATTCTTTGCGGTTACACTAACGCCTTCCTGGATGGATGTTGCTGTCACCATACTTTTTAAAATAAAATGAAAATCAAGTACCTTTGTGTTCAATCTTTCAAATATACTGGTACCAGCATCAATTATAAGGAACAAGGCAACAACGGCTACCCCGATCAAAAGCCCGAAATATTTGGCCTCAAATATTTTAGCACGTTTCTTGGCCATTCAAGTCCCCCTTTGATACGGTTGGGTGTGGCGTGTAGTAACCCCTACCCCACTCTGCCGATCTTTAAGGATTAGAAGCCTGTGAAGCAATAGATAGTATACGGCTATTAGCCAGCTTTGTCCAACCTTCATTCGGCCAGGAATCAACTATCTTCTTATATGCAGCTGAAGCGCCCTGCACATCATTAAGCAACTCGTTTATACGACCGATAGAAAAGTAAACCCGTGCAGTAAGTGGATAATCATTATTGTATTCTTCGACACAACGTGTATATAAAGCCAAAGCACTTGCAGCATCGCCTCTATCTTCGGCAGCTGTTGCAGCATTATACAAGGAAACAGGAGCTAAATAACTTTTAGGTGCGGCTTCGGCAGAAGCCACCCAAGCTCTTTCAGCTTCATTCCACTCTTTTTGATCAGCATGGATACTCGCCGTTATTGATAAAGCCCGTGCAGAAGGCAGATCCTTCTTATTCAATTCCGATTTTAACTCAGCTAATAGAATATCAATGGCTTCTTTCTTTTTGGATTCCTCTGAAATGCTTCTAATTTCGTCATAGCGTTCAGAAAATGACTCCACACGAGCAATAGCCTGAATTTGAGCAGAATCAAGTAAGGTCAATACTAGACCAATACCAGCTAAAATAACAAAAATCGATACGATTAACGTTATGAGAACGATCTTTCTTTTTTGAATAAAATCTACTAGTTTGTCGGAAAAACTAATTCTTTCCTTGTGTGTCGCTGTATTATCCATGTTGTTACTGCTCCTTGGGGTTGATTATTTCCAGTTCTTTCAATAAACGAGAAAGGTACGTTCTTTGTATATCCAGCGCACGAGCTGTTTCGGTTTGGTTCCAACCGTTCTCCTCCAACGCTTTACGTATAAAATGTTTCTTAAATACAGTCACAGACGTTTTTAGGCTTCTTTTTACCAAATTGGTTTCAATAGTACTGGATTTTGATTCAATTAGAAGATCTTGTGAATGTATATAGCGTTCTTTTCCAATTACACAAGCCCGTTCAACGGCATTTTCAAGTTCTCGCACATTTCCAGGCCATGAATATGAAAGAATTGCCTGCATGGCTTCATCAGAGAAACCATCAAAAGATTTTTTAGTTTCACGGCTGAATTTTTTAAGAAAGAATGAGGCTAATTCCGGTAAATCTTCAGGACGCTGTCTTAAAGGTGGAATGTATATTGGCAAAACATTCAAACGATAATATAAATCACTCCTGAATTCACCCGAAGCGACTGATTTTTCAATATCCCTGTTCGTGGCCGCCAAGATACGTACATTAACCGTGATGGATTCGCTTGAGCCGACTTTTTCAAAAGATCTTTGTTGAATAACCCTTAATAATTTAGATTGTAATTTTAAAGGAAGATCACCGATTTCATCCAAAAATATTGTTCCACCGTCAGCGATTTCAAAGCGGCCACGACGGTTTTGTACAGCATCGGTGAATGCACCTTTAACATGACCAAACAGCTCACTTTCCAACAAACCCTCGGGAAGCGCAGCACAATTAACTCGCACGAAAGGACCATTGTAGCGGGGGCTCTTTAAATGGATTTGTTCTGCAAAGAGTTCTTTACCAACACCGCTTTCTCCTAATATCAAAACTGAGGAATCGGTTTTTGCCACTCTTTCAATTATATCCAGCTTTTCCAAAATTAATGGGCTTTTTGCTATGAGTGTATGAAATCCACGGTCAGTTTGAATCTGATCTTGTAAAAAATGAATCTCTTCACGGGCTTTTTCAAAACTACGTGCGTTCTGAACAGCAATGGCAGCCTGGTTTGCAAATATCTCCAGCCATTGCAAATCATCTTGGCTGAAATATTTATCCTCTTTCTTATTTATTATTTCCAGTACACCCACGCATTCATCCTTCATGCGCATTGGCACTGCCAACATTGTTCTTGTTGGAAATCCAATTTGTTTTGATATATCCGAAAAAAAACGATGATCGCTTTCTACATCATTCACTATGAGTGATGTGTTATGCTGTGCTACCCAACCAGCGATTCCTTCCCCAACATTCAATGAAAATTTTTTAACATCCGGAGCTTTGGAACCCAATGCAATTTCAAAATACAATTTTTTCGCAGCAGAATCCAACAGAAGGAGGCTTGACGCCTCCCCACCTGTCAATTTCGTTGCAGATTCCAGAATCTGTGTCAATAAAGATCTAACATCCGTATAGTTCGAGTTTATCAGAGTATTAATCTCTATAAGCGTATTGAACTTACGGACGTCAATCGATGAAAGCATGTAAGCAGGCTCAAGAGCCTATAGAATTGCCCTTCGACTTCAGGAAATCGCCGAGCGTATACGTAGACTCGTCTGTTTCTTCTGCTGCCATGTAACGCGACAATTCTTCCCTTTGCACTTTCTTCTGATAATCCCGTATCGAAAAAGCTATTTTCTGTTTATCAGCTTGCATTTCGATTATGACAGCCTTGATCTTATCACCTACGGTATATTTCTTCATGGCTTCTTCGTAAGAATCATCTCGGTTTTCTACCAAATTTGATTTATGTATCAAACCTTCAATTCCTCCGGGAACCCGAACAAAAATACCAAAATCCGTTATGGAAGAAATCTCGCCTTCAACAGTACTCCCAGGTTTGTAAGCCGTCGCGAATGTCTGCCAAGGGTCGTCCGATAATTGCTTGACGCCTAAGCGTATACTACGATTTTCAGGCTCGCAGCCTATAATCATGACCTCGATTTCCTGATCCACCTGTAATTCGCTGCCAGGATGTTTTATTTTTTTTGTCCACGATAGATCATCGACATGCAGGAAGCCATCGATTCCATCTTCCAACTCGACAAATGCACCAGCATTTGTCAGTTTTACGACTTTTCTCAATAAACGCGTTCCAACCGGATAGCGCTCCGATACATCGTTCCAAGGATTAGCCGTCACTTGTTTTAAACCAAGTGAAACACGACCCGCCTGCAGGTCATAACCAAGGATCATGCATTCGACTTCATCACCAATTTTTAGAACTTCATCCGGCTTGTGAATTTTCTTTATCCAAGAGAATTCGGATATATGGGCCAAACCTTCAATCCCCTCTTCCAATTCAATAAAGGCACCAAAGTCTGTAAGTTTGGTTACATGACCTTTTACAACATCATTGACATGGTATTTTGTTTCAAAATGAATCCAAGGATCGTCAGTAAAATGCTTAAGGGAAAGATTGATACGTTTTTCTACGGGATCTATACGAATAACCTTAAGACGAATCTCCTGTCCTTTCTTTACGAAATCCTTGGGTCGTGTGACGTGTCCCCAACTCATATCATTGATATGCAAGAGACCATCAAATCCACCTAAATCAATAAACGATCCGAAAGACGTAAAGCTTTTAACCGTTCCGACAACTTCATCACCAATTTGGGTATTCGAATAAAATGTTTCACGATTTTTTTCAATCTCTTCTTCCAGCCATTTCCGTCGATTGACGACAATATTAACTTTACCGTCAGAATAAAGCCGTTCAACGTAGAATTTGCTTTTAAGTTCGAGTAATTTTTCTGGTTTATCCACTTTTTGGGCGTCTGATTGACTTATAGGCAAAAACGCACGAACACCGGAACCTAGATTGACCTCGTATCCACCACGTACTACTTTGTCAATTGTCCCTTCAATGATGGCGTGATCCTGGAAGGCTTGTCTGAGATTTTTCCAGAATACTTTTACGTCCGCTTTTTGTTTTGAAACAATTACTTCACCATGCTTGTTTTCTTTGGCAATAAGCACGACAGAGACCACATCGCCTATCTTCGGTATTTCGGTAAACTCCGCAATAGGAATCTTACCTTCTGATTTATACCCTACATCTATAAAAACCTGTTCGGGCGTAACCTGAATGACGATGCCGTCTACGAGTTGGCCCTCTTCGAGCTGTTCGAGCGACTTGAGGTACTCTTCCTGCAATTGTGTCTGGATGCTGTCCACAGCGCGTTTCGACCCATCCATTTCCACTTCCATCTGACCCATGATTGATCCTTGTAGCTGAATTTTCCTTATCAATTTGTCATAAACTTGATCGATGGTCAAGTCCGAGCTGTCTAAATAGACTGCATCCGGCGCTACTTTAAGGCTTCCTTCTTCTTTGTTCCTATCAATTTGGTCTCTAGCTTCGATTCCAGCCTTGATTTCTTCCAGGCCAAGTTCTGAAACTCCTTGGTGGTAACGGCGTTTTGCGCGGGATTCAACTGATGCATCAAGATAAAATTTATAGTCTGCATTAGGAAATACAACGGTTGTCATGTCCCGGCCCTCAACGATTACGTTCATACCCTCAGCTATGTTTCTTATAATATCATTCACCACATGACGAATCGGCACAAAAGCTGAAAGTTGTGCTACATACCTATCTACTTTATCTGAATGCAGATAATTTTCTACACTCGCACCGTTCAAGAACAAAATCGAACCCGAATAATCTATTTTCGCCCTTTTCGCATAGTCCAATGACAGCGTTGCATCAAGAGGGTTGATGCCTTCTCTCAGACAGCCAAGTGTAATTGCTCGGTACAAATTCCCAGAATTTATATATACAAATTTTAATTTTTCGGCAATTTTTTTGGCGATACTACTCTTACCCGAACCAGCGGGACCATCAATCGCGACAATCATGTGATACGCCTCCAGAAGGAACATTGAGGAGTGCATCGATTTCTGCTTGTGTTAACGTGCGGCTGACGCCTTCAGGCAAGGATCCCAACCAGACGGGTCCTATACGAACGCGAATCAATCGTTCGGGATGCAAGTGGAAAGCTGAAAAAACCTTCCGGATTTCCCTGTTTTTCCCCTCTATAAGGATTACACGTACGGATTTCCTTGATAGTCTTTCTATCTCCATACATCGATAGACTTCACCATCCAATTCTATTCCTGACATAAAATCATTCAAGAGAGAATCAGGTATCGGTACGGTCGAATCAACTATATACTCTTTTTCGATTTCGGCGGAAGGATGTCCTATACGTGCTGCAAATGTGCCATTATTGGTAAACAGGATAAGCCCTGACGATCGAAGGTCCAAGCGACCAACATTGTAAACCCGCTCGGTTATGGATTTATCCAACAATTCACGGGCTAGGGGGCGTCCCTGCGGATCAGAAGCGGAACAGATGTAACCGGCAGGTTTGTTTAAAGCAAGATGGATAGTACGGATTTCAGGCATGACTGGTTTGCCGTCTACCTCAACCCGATCGTTTACTGCCACTTTGGTTCCCATTCGGGTCACACATATGCCGTTGACAAATACCCTACCAGCCCGAATTAAATCCTCACTGGCCCGCCTGGACGCTACTCCACACCGGGCTAAAAACGCTTGGAGCCTAGGAGCTTCATCCATTGAGTTCAAATCGTTCATTTTCTATCTCATCCAATTTAGGAAGATCTGCGATACTATCCAAACGAAAAAATTTTAGGAAATTTTTTGTTGTTCCAAATTGGACTGGTTTGCCTGGGGTGTCTTTCTTCCCTGTCTCATGTATAAGTTCCCGTTCAAGTAGCAATCGGATCATGTTATCCGCAGAAACTCCACGAATCGCTTCAATTTCTCCACGGGTGATCGGTTGAGAATAGGCTATGATTGAAAGGGTCTCCATGGCAGCGCGCGACAATTTCGAGTCATTTTTCTTACCATATCTTTCTTTGAGTTGATCCCAAAATATTTTTTTAGGAGCGATGACTACTCCGCCACCGATCCTGGAGAGCTCAACTCCGGAATCTTCCTGAGAAAATCGTTCCTTTAAAGATTCCAAGCACTTTGCTACTACTTCTTTTGCCAAGCCCGAAATACGGGATAATGCAACCTCATCGATAGGATCGCTCTCCAAGTATAGGATAGCCTCAATCAGTGCTGTTTCCTTCTCCAATCGCAACTCCATCGTTATATGCCTTTTCGTAGGGTCGGATTAAAATATCGCCAAACATCCGATTCTGAAAAATGGAAATCATACGAATTTTCACGGCCTCAAGTACCGCGAGGAACGCGCAAACGATATCCATCACAGAGCCATTCCGGATTACCAAATCCGAGAAAGTACATTCACCTTTAGTATCCATTAATTCGGATAGTAAGGTAATTTTTTCGTTGATGGAAACTTCTTCATAAAGATCAATAATTCGCTCGCTTGTCAAGGAACTCATTAGACTTGAGAAGGATTTAAGCAAATCCCATACATCAACCCGTTCCCAAAGGCCTTCGTCCACAAAGGGTAATGCTCGTTGTATGCGCTTTCTTTCAATTATCCACTCAGAATCACGTTCTTTTTCTTCCATGAGAGTTGAGAGTTTTTTATACTTTTGGTATTCAATGAGTTTGTCGACCAATTCCTTGCGGGGATCGTCCATCTCATCATCCAGATCCAGCTCGACAGGAAGTAACAAGCGGGATTTAATGTATAGAAGCGTGGCAGCAAGCGCATGGAACTCAGTCAAGTCATCCAAGTCAATCTCGGTCGAGTAAGCTAAATATTGCATATATTGTTCAGTTATTTGGGCGATAGGTATATCATAGATGTTAATTTCATTTTTTTTAATAAGAAATAAAAGCAAATCCAGCGGTCCTTCAAATTCCTTTAGTCTAAAATTATGTGTACTTTCACCCTCAGGCGAAACCTCCGCATTATCTTCCGTAGGCACAACCCTTACAACCTCCACTTTATGCCCCCCTTCCAAGTCGGAAGAAGGGAAAAGGTGGGGGCTTATCATTTTGGCATCCATAAAAAGTAATTATAAGGAGCGCAGGCATCGTAGTAAATACCCCCACAACACCTATGGAAATATTAAAATTCCAGACATTATTTGATTCGAATATAGGCGCCCACTAGAAAAGTCCATCTCCTTCATCATCAATTGCATGCCTGATTGGTTTCCCAAGCACTTCTCCATCAACCTCGGCAGCCAATGCTGCTACACTCGTGGAACGGGCCATATTGGCCCCCCCGCTGGATACCACCCCGTTGGGTAATTTCGGAATATTCATTGCAGGTGCAATGGTTTTTTCAGCTAAAGATTCGATGTTCTTCCCATTACTTTTGCCCTTCGTGAGAGGTACATCAACATGCGCCCCACCACCAGCTTCGCTACGTCCCGGAAACATCAGCCCCCGTAATTGATTTTCAATTTTGATTGCCAATTCAGGATTGGCTTCCAAGTATGCCTTGGCATTATCACGACCCTGTCCAATCTTATCTTCACCATACGCATACCATGCGCCTTTTTTATCAATAATATCGTATTTGACAGCAGCATCAACCAGACTCCCCGATGCGGATATACCTTTTCCAAACATTATTTCGAGCTCAGCCTTTCGGAAAGGCGGCGCAACCTTGTTTTTAACAACCTTTACACGTACCCGGTTACCGATAGCGTCTGCATCACCTTTTTCAATTGTTTCCATCTTGCGCACTTCAATACGCACGGATGCATAGAATTTCAGTGCATTTCCGCCTGTTGTCGTTTCAGGATTTCCGAACATAACACCTATCTTCATCCTGATCTGATTGATGAAGATGAGAATAGTTTTGGATTTTCCGATAGTCCCGGTGAGTTTTCGTAAGGCCTGGCTCATCAGACGAGCTTGCAATCCGACATGGGCATCTCCCATATCCCCCTCGATTTCGGCTTGGGGTGTGAGGGCGGCAACAGAGTCGACTACAATCACATCAACCGCACCCGAACGAACAAGGCTCTCGGTTATTTCCAGCCCCTGCTCTCCTGTATCTGGTTGGGATACCCATAATTCATCGATGTTAACGCCTAAATTCTTTGCATACAAAGGATCAAGTGCATGCTCTGCGTCTACAAATGCAGCGATACCGCCTCTTTTCTGAGCTTCTGCGATCACATGCAAGGCCAATGTTGTTTTACCAGAAGACTCTGGTCCATAAATTTCGATTATACGGCCACGAGGAAAGCCACCGATGCCAAGAGCCTCATCAAGAAGAATTGATCCCGAAGGAATTGTTTCAATCCCTGAAGAAATTACATGAGTTCCCAGCTTCATCAAGGAACCAACACCGAATTGCTTTTCGATCTGAAGTCTCGCAACTTCGAGGGCCTTGGACTTTTCATCAGCATTCGTCATCACATTGGTCGTTTTAGTACGCTCTGTATCATTCATTTTCGCCACTTGTGCCTCCTTGGAGAGTACCGGCGAAATCAACCCGGTGATTGCGATTATAGACATAAATCATTAAAAAAAAAAGACTCGACTCATCTATCATAAAGAGGGTAAAGTAAATTTATGCAAAACGATTTTGTCGTCATGGCGACACGTTCCATGATTTCGTATGCCCAGCATGTAGGTGAAGTGCTACTACGCTTTCCCAGTTATTCTGATAGAGGGTGTGATTTAAATCTTTGCCAAGCACTCACAGTTGACCGTTTTGCCGATGGAGAACTTGAAGTATCTGTCAATGCTTCTTTACGAGGCAAAACCGTATTCCTTTTTGCAAGCGCGACTAGAAATGATGCCGGAATCGGCGTAGAAGAATCAAAAATTGAACTGTATCATTCTGTAGATGCCTTAAAGCGATCCCAAGCACATAGGGTAATTGTTTTCGAACCTTTTGTGTCCAGTTCCCGCTCTGATCGAACAACCAGACGCAATTCAGTTGGATTATGGGTACATTTTAAGACCCTAGTTGCCCTAGGTGTAGATCACATAATAACTTATCAGTTGCATTCCGACAAATCAAAAACCATGCTTGACCCTGTTTCCTGTGCCATAGATGATATTCCAGGCTTGCACCTTCTAAAAAAACGACTATGCGATGTGTACATCAAGGATATTGATACCTTAGAAAACATCGTTCGGCCGAACTGGGCTTTCTGTTCGGTCGATGCAGGAGGCGAGAAACTGGCCAGACGTTTTGCGAATGCCTTCGGGTCAGGTCTGGTCATTGCTCATAAGCAACGCGATTATTCCCGTACCAATACGATTGAATCAATCAACATTCTATCTGCGGCACCATTGGAAGGCAAAATTCTCTGGGTTGTTGATGATATGATCGATACGGGAGGATCTGTAGAAAGCCTTATACGAGCTTTAGGAACTCATAAACCTGCTGAAATAAACGTAGCAGCAGTACATGCCCTTTTTTCCGAACCAGCCCGAGATCGATTGGGAACTCTTATCAAAGAAGGATTATTAAAAAGAATATTGGTAACAGATACCGTCTTTTGTGGGGAGTGCGATGCAAAACCTCTTCCTGGATTGGAAGTCGTACCTTCATCAGAACTTTCAGCGGCTATCATTTCGACAATAGTTTCAGAAGGCTCTCTTTCAGGAATGTTCGCCCCCTTCGACGCTGAGCGATATTTGAAAAATCCCAGACTTTTTTAATCAGATATCTAAAATGTTTTTTTGGAATCCAATAAAATTGTGATAGGTCCATCATTAATATATTCGACCTGCATTGATGCCTGAAAGGTGCCCGAACTAACTGGTACTCCCTGGTCCCTGAGTGCAGAAATAAAATCAAAATAGAATACCCGTGCGTATTCAGGATGTGCCGCGTCGGAATACGATGGCCTCCGCCCTTTACGCGCATCGGCAAAAAGTGTGAATTGTGAAACAATTAACACGCTTCCACCTACATCCTTGACTGAAAGATTCATCTTCTCGTCTGAATCAGGGAAAATGCGTAAATTACATATTTTTTCTGATAGATATGCGACATCTTCCTGTCCATCAGCGCGAGAGACGCCTAGATAAATTAAAATCCCATGATCGATCGAGGCAATTTCTTTATCTGACACTCGAACTGTGGCTTTGCTAACTCGCTGGAGAACAGCCCTCATTTTTTCCCCAAAGAGGATGCTTGATGGACTGCAACTCCGACTAATGATATTTTGTCATCGACAACCATAATCCTTGCCAAAATTTCCAGCGGCTTCTCTGGATCGATATGCAGTGCCGAATCAAAATGAACAGGTACGATACCTTCCAGCGCTACCTTCGTATCGTAGCCGACAAGAAGATCAAAACTAGTAGATTGTTCCAAATCCTTCAGATTCGCAGCCATACCTTTCCATACTATATGGCAATTTTGATACAACTTGGGATCCTCCAGTATTTCGGAATAAGAAAAATAATCTTTCAATGTATCAAAGCCGGGTACAATTGCATATTCCGCCAAAGCCGATGCTTTTCCTTTGATCGATGGCGATGCATTGGATGCTAAAATGCGATTGATATGGACTCTTGCAGAATCGTCCCTAAAATCCCTGAATAAACGTTGAGCTTCATTGAATTCAGAGATAACTTGGTCTTGTGTAAGTATGTAACGATAAGAGCCTCCACTTTCAACAAGATTTGAACGATCTGACGTATCAAGGAAAATAGTCTCTGTTCCAGCACGTGTTGGTCGTTTCTTAATTGGTGAGGGAGCTAAAGAATTGAAGGCCAAAATTGCATAGACTCCTAAAATAACAAAAACAAGCATTATTACCATAGTAATCTTTGTTAAAAAAGGCAGTGGTATCTTCGGCAAGACTGGCAGAATTAGTTTTATACGACCATTTTCAAACCAAGTTGCCAGATTTTCGGGATCACCTTTTTTCCTAATTATTTCCAGAGCATTTTTAGCTTGTTTATTCTTCTTATCAAGTTCCAATATCTCCAGATACAATTCTACAGCCTTATCTGTCTCATTTTTTCTGAGGTGAAGAAAAGCCAGGCCCAGCAACGTTCCAGTATCCCTGATTTTCAATTCACGGGAGCGTCTAAAATACGTTTGGGCTCCTCCCAAGTCGCCGGCGTAGAGGCAAGCAATAGCTAGTATGTAATAATACTTGAAACTGTCCCTATAGCGGATTGCTTCAGATTCCAATATAGCTATAGCTTCACCATAATTTCTATGGTGGATCATTCGGATTCCGCGAATAAGGATGGTATCGTCTTTCATCGCCACAAGGTCACCGGCCTGGATTGCGTTCCCTTAATCTTGCTGTAATCGTCTCTAGGGTTGCCAGTTCCTCATCAGAAATTACTCCAGAGTCCTTCAAGGCAATTTCTACACGCGATAGAAGATCACGAACGCTGATAAGGTCAGTCCTCAAAACCAGCTCAGGTGAATCCGCCGTTGTCACACTGGTTTGCAACAGCCTGGACAAACCTTCATTATTTTCCGTTTTTGCGATTCCAAATCCAGATGAATTTGAAACACCCAATAGAATAGACACCGTTCGATCCGCACCACGCGGGATGTAAAGCGGATCAAAATAATAGCTAAGAGCAGAATCGCCTATAGAATATGGTAGTAGATTGAAGTTTCGCCCGACGCTAACATTGGCTTTCCATGGCGCGTCATTAAGGCGTTTCCAATTAGCGAAATGGATTAGATCCGGAGATGTGAGCCCTTCTTCATGGATGCTACCCATTAATCCGAATTTATCGTTTTCGGTAATCCAGCGTACATCAGAATCTTTGCTGGGTGTCAATATTGTTTCAGCCTGTATAACACGGGAATCTGTCTTAAAATGATCAGCAGTTTTTTCGCCGAGATTGGTATCAAGTGTTATTCGTGCCCCGACTGAAACTTCCCTATCACTTTTATTGGTCATAACGAGATCTATCCTGACAGCATCAACCAACGCAGCCCCACCTGTCCTTAGGAATACAAAATTCTGAACTACATTTAAAGAAATAGATTCAAAACTGATTTTTACGCCCTTATCTGTCCTTTCCACACGAGAACGAAATGCTGTCGACTCGCCTAAACGATGTGTCCTATCGTCCATAAGCAATGCCACGAACGAAGTCCGTGGATCCTGATCGACAAACAAGCTCTCATATCGATCTTTTTGGATATCCGATAAATAATATAGTGAGAAACGTCCGGTATTCTCATGTACAATCAACTTGAGGCGGCCTTCCCGAATTTCAAGCGCATGTATCGCGATGGAGACTGAAAAACAAAGCACTATCGCTGCGAGGCGTTTCATCTAGTAATCTCCCGCGCATCAGCCTGTGCGGCGATCCGCTCGATTATTATTTCCTTGATGCTAAGCGCTTCCGCCTTGATGGCAAGCAAGCGGGCTATGCGATCCGTGTTGGAGACCGGCGCAATAGAAGCAGACGCTGCAGTTTTTTCAGTCTTTGCAGTAGCCAACTCTGAATTCAATCGCTCAATAATTTGTCGAGACTCTTCTACTAATTGAATCTGGGCTTCAAGCGAAGCTTGTTTTTCTTTCAAGGCAGATTCGAGGGATATGTTTTTCTCTGTCAATGATTTAGTATCTTTTTCCAGATCGGCGAGCCGAGTATCCTTAAGCATTTCTGCAATACGTTTTTGATAGGCAACTATGGCTTGTTCGTAAGATCTTTCCCTTCTTTGGTATTCTTCTACGGTTTTTAATGATTCTTCATGACTCCATTTTAACAATTTTAGTAATTCGGATTCCCTTGCTTTCTGATCGATAAGCGCAATTCGATACGTAGATGATTCAAATTTGGGACTACCGGGATATTTTTCGATAATCAATGAAAAAATGGATCTCGCATCGTCAAAGCGACCAAGCGAGTATAAACTTTCACCAATCCAATATGTCGCGGCGGAGCGACGTGAATCGTCAGTTACCGTATCGGTATATGTCTTTAAAACGACGATCGCATCGTCAAAACGGCCTAAATGGTAAAGTACCCTTCCTTTCTGATAAGGTGCTTCAAGGGCGCGCGGATGGGCAGGTGAGGTTTTTAATAACTCGTCGAGGTCCTTCAAAGAAGATTCGTATTCACCGGAACCGAGTTCGGCAAGAGCAATCCAATATAGAGCTTCAGCAGCCTCATCACGGTTAGCTTCTGCTGAGGCTTGTCGCAAAGTTATGATGGCGTCCCGCCATTTGCCTTCTCCGTATAAATCTATACCACGGCGAAGTGAAGTTGATTCTTCTGCCATCACTCGGAAAGCGAGCAAAAAAACAGCGACAAGCATCATGGTGACTCGTCTGGTCATTACTGCATCCTCTCGAAAATCATGTTTTATTATCGACCAAACAGTTAAGGAACTCAAGGCACGAGCGAGCTTTGTGGGCTCCAATCCATCCAGATTAACTAAGGCCTTTCATTTCCCTGATAAAAAGTTGGCTGTCCTTGGCTGCAAAAAAAGCAGAACCGGTGACCAGGACATCCGGATGCTCCTTTCTGACGAGCGCCACTGTCGCGGTATTTATACCACCATCGACAGAGACTAAAAATTTCAGCCCCAGTTCTTCGCGTAGTCGTACCAAACGACCAGCCTTTGCCAGGCATTCGGGCAACAGAGCTTGGCCTCCAAAGCCGGGATTCACGGTCATGATAAGAATAAGATCGACCAAGGGTAGAAGTTCTTCGACCAAATTGAGGGGTGTTGAAGGAACCAGACTTATTCCCGCTTTCTTTCCTAAGGTTTTGATGGATTGTATTACTCGATGGGCATGCACACAGGCTTCCACATGAAATGTAATATAATCAGCTCCGGCATCGGCGAATTGGGCTACAAGCTGTTCCGGATGCTCAGTCATAAGGTGCACATCAAAAATGGATTGAGAATGCGAACGCAAATCTGCGACAGTTTTGGGACCAAAACTCAGATTTGGGACAAAAACTCCATCCATTATATCAAGATGTATCCATTCCGCACCGGATTTGTCAATATTGTTGACAGCGAGACCCAAAGCCGAGAAGTCTGCGGAAAGAACTGAAGGAGCAATTATCGGAAACTGCATGGTCGGATCATAGCGCCAGAAAACACCTTTGTAAAGGATAGCGGCCAGCGATTTGATGTTAGGACAGCGGGGTTGCCGGAATCATGCGTGGCGGGCAGACCAATCCGGACGCAAAATTTCTGCACCGTTAAGGTAGGCATGCATGGGTTCCGAACCGTATGCTCCGTAATAATGGATTAAAATACGTATAACTCGTGGCAGACTGTTCTCCACGTGGGGTTCAGTACAACAAAACAGCGCAAGATCAGCGCCGCGGCCGCTTTTTCTGAGCGCAGCCGCAGGATTCATAGCTGTCAGATCGTCTGTGACGGAGAAAATAAGGGATACGACATTACTTGCGTCCAGACCATTATTCGATACCAAAGCATCAAAAAGTTGTGCGACCCGAAGTTCTATGTCCTCCGTATCATTTTTACAGCACACAGCACCGCGCAAGCCTAATAAACGTTTGTCTTCCATCTAAGGAATGATATCCTTCAGTGGTTCAAGGGTCAATCCACGCCAGTATCACTCCTGAATCAGGGTGATCGGCCCGAGACAAGAACCAAAATTGCTGTAGTACTTGTTGCCAGGATCGCGCCTAATACAGACAAGGAAAGGTATGCAAGACAACCCCAGAGAAAACGGACAGACTTTAGGCGTATTGCTCCATAGATATCAAGTACAAAGCCGTAGAGGGCACCGATAAATAGCAGGACACCCATAGTCGAAGCCCAACGCAGAATAATATTCTGAGTGGAATCAAGAAAAACCTGATCGTTGCCGATAGCATACAGAAAAACAAGGAGCAGATTGATGAACGTAAGGAATAGGACGACTCGTTTTACGAGCAGAATTATAAGAGGCTTTTGGCTTGGTTTCAATTCAGAAAACACTCCTTTTAAAGTCTATTCTAAACTATAATTTGTATGATGGACTATTTTTTTAACTTCGAAAAGCTTGCGTACCTCAAGGGCGAGCGTCCTGAAGGCTGCATACTTTGCCTGGTTTCAGCAGGAGACAAGAATGTTGTCGATCTGACGATTTATAATACCAGAAAATTTATTGTCAGCCTCAATCTGTATCCTTACAATCCTGGCCATATCCTGATTTTTCCCAGACGCCACATTACGGACCTGCGCGCCTTAATGCATGGGGAGAGGGAAGAATTTGATGACATTCTACGCTTGACACTGGATGTTATGGATAAGGAATTGCTGCCTGGGGGTTACAATATCGGGTGTAATATGGGAACCGTCGCAGGTGCGTCGATTGATCATCTCCATTGGCATATCATCCCCCGTTATCCTAGGGAAATCGGCATAGCCGAGTTACTGGCTGGGAGGCGGGTTCTCGTAGACAATCCACTGGAAACACAAAAACGTTTGGTGAAAGCTTTCATTCGGGTCGCCCAGAATTGCAACCACGCAGGTGGTTCAGCGCCTATAGCGGAAGGATAACCAGAAACCTGCCCATATGTGCATTAATAGATACACAATCCATCTCTGTAGTATTGCTAATTCCAAACAAACCACGATCCCAGTGCGCTTTCTGAAGTGGCCATTTCAAACCAAAACTTGAAATTTTCCAAGGTCCTGTCCCGATCGGGAAAATGGATACCAGGGTAGCTGGTTCGATAGCTAACTCCAAACGGCCTGTACCACACTCCACATCCATCATCCGTATTTCCTCAGCGGCTGTAATCCAACGCTTGGGGGGTACAACTCTTTCAAATAAGGCCGCCAATGCAAGGATGTGGTCGAGTCGGCCACCACCCCCACCAACCAGGATGGCATGGTCATAATTGAGTTCATCAAGCAGGCGCAGTGCAAGTTCGGTATCGGTAAAGTCCTTATCCCGTGGGAATCTACGAATCCTATTGGGATGATATGCGTTCAATCGTGCTTCATCCTTTAAGGAATCCATATCGCCAACAATCCAGTCGGGTGTAATGCCCCAGGATTCGGCTGCATCGAGACCTGAATCGGCAGCGACTATCAAGTCTACTTTCCCCAGAGCGGACAACCCCCGAACTGCAGACGGTCCCTCGCCTCCAATGAAAACGGCAGCAGTCATACAGGTCCTCCCTTCACCGGAACGGGGTGAGTGTACTATAGTGAATTGCTATGGGCAATGTTCGTATTCATCCAATACTTAAAGAAATCGCAGAACTTTTTTCCGCAGCAGGAAGAAAAGTATATCTGGTTGGAGTGGCAGTTCGTGACATACTACGTTCCTGTGAACCTGAAGATTGGGATTTGGCTACCGATGCAACCCCGGAAATGGTATCAAAGTTGTTCCGCCACGTGGTGCCAACGGGAATAAGGCATGGGACTGTCACAGTTTTTTATAAGGGTCACACGCTTGAAACCACAACATTCCGAACCGAAACGGGCTACAGCGACGGGAGACGTCCGGACCAAATAAGG
>Ga0172379_10004816_pt1 | contig 19474 bp, 21 predicted proteins | sample GrowelOW334metaG_FD_119756 | JGI IMG/M metagenome (GOLD analysis project Ga0172379, IMG submission 119756) | Groundwater microbial communities from an aquifer near a municipal landfill in Southern Ontario, Canada - Groundwater well OW334 metaG | ecosystem: Environmental > Aquatic > Deep...
CAGCTTCCTATTAATTTCAACTTTAGTGGTCGTTGCTATAAGAAAACGCACGCCATAGAGTGTGTACGCTCCATCTAATCACATCTATGGTCGAAGCCTAGTGCTACTGATCTTCATAGGGATAGTTTTGTCTGTAGTAGTATTGTACTATTGTCTTCAACTACGCTTACGTCACAACGACACTGCGCCATCAGTTATTGTTGAGCATAGTACAAATGTTGAGCCTGTTCCAGATCGTCCAGGCCAGCCGGTACGTCTTATTATTCCAGCGATTACAGTGGACGCGGCTATAAAAAATGTTGGCCTCACCGCTACTGGAGCCATGGATGTACCAAAAAATCAAGACGATGTGGTCTGGTATCAGTTAGGGCAGCGCCCAGGGGAAACTGGTAGCGCGGTGATTGCCGGACATTACGGGGTATGGAAAAAAAATGGACGAGGATCAGTATTTGATGATTTACACACTTTAAAACCTGGTGATGTAATTTATGTTGAAGATGACGCCGGAGTCCGCATCGCCTTCGTGGTGCGCTCCAGTCGGAGTTATGATCCACAGGCCGACGCTCCAGAGGTGTTTACCTCAGACGACGGCAAATCACACCTTAACCTAATTACCTGTGAAGGTGACTGGAATGCGATTGCCAAAAGTTATTCCAAACGGCTAGTGATATTTGCGGATAAACAATAACCTGCCGAGCCACCTTAATCACTAACTGTTCTTTTGCAGTAGCCAAACCACTATTTTTGTAGTAAAATAAGTAACATGAAGCCAAAGAAACTACCGAACAATAACGTAGTAATTTATCAAACCAAAACGGGTGCTATTCAGTTGCGAGGGGATGTTGATAAAGATACCGTTTGGGCAAATCAGGCACAAATTGCTGATATATTTAATGTTGAGCGTTCGGTGGTTACTAAACATGTTAGAAATATCTTGAAAGATAAAGAACTAGACAAGCGTTCAGTATGTGCAAATTTTGCACATACTGGAAATGATGGAAAAACTTATCAAGTGCAATTTTATAATTTGGATATTATTTTTGTAATATTATTAATTATTTATTTAAAACAGATTCATCTAAAGGCGTAGAATTAACTATTTTATTTAAAATAGGCACATCTTGCACTGAATGAATTGTCCAACTTAAAACGGCAATAACAATACTAGCAACAATACCGGCACCTATGGCATAGCCTAAGCCATTAATAATGGCCATTAAAAAACTGCGTTTAAACGAAAGCTTTTTATCTAGTTGCTGGGTTAATTTTTTAAGTTGTTTTTCTAATTGTTCAGAATGTTTCATATTTTACAGGTAATTTTATATGTATAAAGTAACAATAAAATATAGCAAAATTATTTTATTATGTAAATAAGCTAAGTAAGCTTGTAAGACGCATTTGCCAACTAACCTTGGAAGAAATTAATCTTATTTTAGATTATGCCAAATGGGCAGAGCAAGAATTAAATCAGTCTAAAACAAAATAATTTATTGAAGCCGAACACTGATTCGCTACAATAGTGTGTTGCGTCTAGCCAAACCACTATTTTTGGAGTAAAATAAACAAGTATGAAGCAAAAAAAGTTGTTAAACAATAACGTGGTTATTTATCAAACCAAAACCGGGGCTATTCAGTTACGGGGCGATGTTGATAAAGATACCATTTGGGCAAATCAGGCACAAATTGCTGATATTTTTAATGTTGAGCGCTCGGTGGTTACTAAACATATTAAAAATATCTTCAAAAATCGTGAAGTTAATGAAAAAAGCAATGTGCAAAAATTGCACATTGCAAATTCGGATAAACCAATAAAATTTTACTCGTTAGATATTATTTTGGCCGTTGGTTATAGAGCAAACTCAGCTAAAGCTATTATTTTTCGCCAATGGGCCAGTACAGTATTGCGCCAATATATTACTCAAGGTTATGTGATCAACAAACATCGTATAGCTAATAATTATAAACAATTTCTTGAAGCATTGGATAATATAAAACAGTTATTACCAGCCGAAACAAGCATTCAGCATAGTGATGTTTTAAACTTAATTTCAACCTTTGCAGATACCTGGCTTTCATTAGATGCTTATGATCGGGATGCACTGGCTGATATTGGTGCCAACAAAAAATCTATGAAACTTAACGGCAGTGAACTTATTATTGCTTTAGCTATATTAAAACAAGAACTTATTCGCAAAGGTGAAGCTACGGATATTTTTGCCTTAGAAAAAGGCACTGGAAATGTTGAGGGTATTATTGGTAATGTGATGCAATCGTTTGGCGGCAAAGCCATTTATCCAACCGTGGAAGAAAAAGCGGCGCATTTGTTATATTTTATGATAAAAAATCATCCATTTGTGGATGGTAACAAACGTAGTGGAGCCTATGCGTTTATTTGGTTTTTAAAAAAGGCACGTTTACTCGATACTTCCAAAATCACTCCGGCAACGCTAACAGTTTTAACATTACTAATTGCCGAAAGTAATCCGAAAAATAAACAAAAAATGGTGCGGTTGGTGTTGCAGTTATTGAAGAAATAAAAAATTGCTATACTATAATCATAAAGAGAGTAGTTACTTGACGTTTTGATTTGAATCCTCTAATTTGGGTTATCTTTATTGTTAAGGAGGATTTTTGCTCTTTTACAAACGTGTGTGCGCTCAATGAATAATTCGTAAAGGAATTAAGGGTGGTAAGGGTTATTCACTGAGCGCATACGGAAGGGTGCGCAAATACAAACTGCCTAGCGCCTGGGTTTACAGGTGAGGTAGAGGTTCGATGATTTTAGCCTTCCATTTTTTGAAAGGGGTGCTGTCATGGCACGACGCGTTGTTTTTTTTCTTATGTTTGTTTTGGTTGCGCTTAGGCAAGAGCCATGTCCGTCAACCGTCGACGACGACGGTGACGGAGTCACTGAACAGAGCGGCGATTGCAACGACGCCAGTGCCGCGGTTTATCCCGGTGCTACGGAGACCTGCGATGGCATGGACAACAACTGTGATAGCCAGGTAGATGAAGGGGTTCAAACCACCTACTATCTGGATTATGATGGAGATGGTTATGGCAACCACAACGCCAGCCAGGTTGCCTGTGCACAGCCAACCGGTTACGTGACCGACAACACCGATTGTCAGGATCACTCCTCGTGGGTGTATCCCGGTGCCCAGGAAATCTGCGATGGCTTGGATGGCGATTGCGACGGCATCGTGGACGATCTTCCAGACGCTGATGGTGACGGCTACGGTTCCTGTGACGGGGACTGCGACGACGCAAATCCGGACATTGTTCCGGAACCGACTATTTATGTTGATGACACCAACACCGTGCAGTTGAACGTTCGCTGGTGTCAAAATCAGCGGACATATATGAAAGCTGTTTTTTTGTCATCAATGAACGAAAATGTATTTTGGACACGGTATGAGGGAGAGGTTATTCAGGAAGTATTGTTCAAGATATGGGAGTACTCAACAGCATATACGCTTTATGATATTTATGTCGAAACTGACGCAGACGAGACTCGCATAACTGAGTGCTCAGACAATCCAGAGTATGACCTCACGTATGAGGTTTTTTCAGACGGTGACGCAACTTCGTGGTACAACGACGGCTGTTTGTAGCCGTCGCCCCCTTCCGATTCGGCACAGCATACGCTGTGCTCCCGCCTGTAGTTCTGCTTATTCCAATGTAACGTTGGACTCTCCTACAGGCCCAACGTTTAGTATTCATCTCATAACAGGTGGGTAGCAAACATTGCTTTATAGCTTATTAGTCAAACAGTAAACTAATTTGATATAATTAATAACATGAAAAAAATATTTTTTTTAGGTTTAGCTTTTAGTGGTATATTTTTTTGTTTATCGGTTCAGGCTACGGATAATAATTTGCCAAGCGCAGATTCTTGGGTTTATCAGCTACAAGACGCGGATATTAATGCTTTATCACAAACAGCCTATGATATAGTGGTAATTGATTATGCACAAGACGGCACAGACGACGAAGCGTATACTAATGAGCAAATAAAAAGCTTGCAGGCTAGCGGAAAAATTGTGCTGGCTTATCTTTCCATTGGCGAAGCCGAGGATTACCGGTTTTATTGGCAGACCACCTGGAATGATGCGGCGCCAGACTGGCTAGGACCAGAGAATGAAAATTGGGCAGGCAACTACAAGGTGAGGTATTGGCACGATGGCTGGTGGAACGATGCGTTGCTTCCATATCTCAACCGCATCGAAGCCGCTGGTTTTGACGGAGTTTATTTAGATATTATCGACGGCTATTATTACTGGGGCAAGCATGGCTATGGAGTGCAAAAATCAGCCAACCGCATGGTTAAATTGATAAAAAAAATTCGGGAAAATTTTAATACCAACAATAACGAAGTTATTATTTGTCCGCAAAACGGTGAAACTATCATAGACGATGCCAGTAAAAAATATCGCAATATATATTGGGCTAATATCGACTGTATTGGTATTGAAGATTTATTTTATAATTCTACAAAATCAGATAAGCTATATCGTAAAAAAATATTAAACCGTTTTGCCGAGCACGATAAAACTATATTGAATGTGGAATATATAAAAGAAGAAAAAGAAGCCGACTATTTAAATAAATCTAAAAATCAGCTTTTCTCGATAATTCCATACCGAGCCGATTCGGATAGAGAGTTAAATTTTATTCCAGTGCAGAGCTCTGCACTGGTTCAGTAAGCCTGGCTAATTAGTAAATATCTGTGGGTAGATGATGACTAATTTAAAATAATATATTTACTGATAGTGGTCGATGGTTTGACCAAGCGTGAAAAATTTGCTATGTTATTGAACAATAACAGCAAGCTATGCAAATTATAGATATCTTAAAAAACCGCACTAAAACCTTAATTTCTTTAGAAATTACACCACCAGAAAAAGGGCGCAGTGTGGAAGAAATTTTTACCACGGTTAACAAATTATTACCGTATCAGCCGGCTTTTATTAATATTACTTACCATCAACAGCAAATTGTCTACGAAGAACAAGGTGATAAAATTGTTAAAATACCGCGCCGGAAAAAACCCGGTACCATTGGCATTTGCGCGGCGTTATATAACAAGTTTAAAATTGAAACCGTTCCACATTTAATTTGTGGTGGATTTTCTAAATACGAAACGGAAGACGCGTTAATTGACCTGAATTATTTAGGATTTAAAAATTTATTTGCTTTGCGTGGTGATCCGTTAACGGGGATGAAGAAATTTATACCGGAATCGGCTGGCCATAGTTACGCGGCGGAATTAGTGGAACAAATTAGCCACTTAAATAAAGGCAAATATTTAGAAGAGATAGACAATGCCATTGCTACTAATTTTTGTGTTGGCGTAGCCGGCTATCCAGAGAAGCACTATGAAGCGCCTAATATTGATGCTGATATTAAACACTTAAAAACCAAAATAGATAACGGCGCTAGTTATATTATTACCCAAATGGTATTTTCTCTAGAGGCTTTTAAAGCTTATGTGAAAAAAGTAAGGCTAGCGGGCATTACGGTGCCGATTATTCCCGGTATTAAAATATTAACCAATAAAAAACAATTGGATTTAATTCCTAGTTTGTTTCATATAGATTTACCGCAAGTTTTGGTGCAAGCCATTAAGCAAGCTAAAGATAATAAAGCGGCACAGGAAGTTGGTATACAATTTACCATTAATTTTTGTCAGGAATTAATCAAACTAAATGTACCTTGTTTGCATTTTTATACCATGGGCAAAGGTGATGTAGTGGCAGAAACATTAAAACGATTACAACAACAAGCTCTCATCTAATGAAAAGTTTACGTAGTCAGCGCATATTAATATTTGATGGGGCCATGGGCAGCGAAATTATTAAAGCTGGCTTTACTGCAGCGTGTAATGAATATTTAAATATTAGTCAACCGCGCGCTATTAGTAATATCCATCAGCAGTATTTACAGGCCGGAGCCGATGTAATTGAAACTAACACTTTTGGAGCCGCTCGGCATGTGTTAGCTGAATATCAATTAGATAAAAAAACCAAACAAATTAATAAAGCGGCGGCGAGCATTGCCAAACAAGCTACGAAAAAATATCACCACTGTTATGTGGCCGGTTCAATTGGGCCGGGCTCAAAATTGCCCAGTTTAGGGCAAATTAGTTTTACTGATTTAGTTGATAGTTACACACCACAAGTACTTGGTTTGTTAGACGGGGGCGTGGATTGTTTTATTATCGAAACGGCCCAGGATTTATTGCAAATAAAAGCAGCGTTAACGGCGATTGGCAAAACCAATGCTAAATTACCTATTATTGTGCAAGTTACTTTAGATGAAAACGGCCGCACATTAACTGGTAGCGATATTACCGCTGTGTTGGCTACGTTAGCTTATTGGCCGGTAGAAGCTATTGGGCTGAATTGTGGTTTGGGGCCAAACCATATGTACGAAGCGGTAAAATATTTGAATAAATATAGCCCTAAATTAGTTTCTGTTCTGCCCAATGCCGGGCTGCCATTTTTAGAAAATGGCCAGACCAGCTATAAATTATCTGCGCCAGACTTTGCTGCCCAAATGAAAATGCTAGCTAAAAAATGCGGGGTAAATATTGTTGGTGGTTGTTGTGGTACTACGCCAGAGCATATTAAATTATTAGCCCAGGCTTGTAAAAGTGTTCCGGCTAGAAAACCAGTTCAGAATTTTTCGGCTACTACCGCTTCATTATTTCAAGCCCAAGCTATAGATATTACACCGAAACCATTAATTATTGGGGAACGTGCTAATACCAACGGCAGTAATAAATTTAGAAATATTTTGTTGGATAATAATTATCAAGCCGCGGCCGATTTGGCTGTAACGCAAGAAGCCGAAGGAGCACATTTAATAGATGTATCAGTAGCCACAGTTGAGCGTGATGAAAAGCAGGACATGTGTAAAGTAATTAGTATTTTAAATACGCAAACAAAGTTACCATTAATGATTGATAGTACCGACGCGGCTGTTGTGGAAGCGGCTTTGCAAAATATTTCCGGCCGCGCCGTGGTTAATTCTATTAATTTGGAAGATGGTGGCATTAAAGCTAAAAAAATCATTGCCTTGTGTAAACGTTATCAAGCTGCCGTAGTGGCTTTAGCCATTGATGAACAAGGCATGGCTATTACCAAAACCAAAAAGTTAGCAGTAATAAAAAGATTAATTAGTTTAATAAAAAAAGGCGGCTTAAGCGAAGCAGATATTTTTATCGATGCTTTAACGTTTACATTAGGTAGCGGAGAAGAAAAAACCAGAAATGCCGGCCAAGAAACGTTAGCCACCATTAAGGCCATAAAAAAATTGTGGCCAAAGGTTAATACTATTTTAGGGGTGAGCAATATTTCTTATGGCTTGCTTTTAGCTACGCGTAAATTCTTGAATTCAGTTTTTTTGCAATGTGCTATTAAAAACGGTTTAGACGCGGCCATATTGCATTCTGGAAAAATAGTGTCTTTACATTCCATTCCAAAAACCATTCAGAAATTATGCAGCGCTTTAATATTTAATAAAAACCAGTCAGCTTTAGAAAATTATATTGCCTATTTTTCCAAACATCAAATAAAATCTTTTAAAATTAAAAATAATATTTCTGATCCAGAAAAATTAAGGTTATGTATTATTGAAGGCATAGCGGAATCTTTAGAACAAACCTTAACCCGGCTACTAAAAAAACATAAACCGATAGATATAATAAATAATATCTTATTACCGGCCATGGACAAAGTAGGGGAACTGTTTCATAACGGCCAAAAACAATTGCCTTTTGTGTTACGTTCCGCGGAGGTAATGCGTTCAGCTATGAATTATTTACAGCCATTATTAAGTAAACAAGCGGCTAACAAGGGGGTAATAGTATTAGCTACCGTGCGCGGTGATATTCATGATATTGGTAAAAATTTAGTGGATATTATTTTTTCAGCCAATGGTTACAAAATCATTAATTTAGGTGTTAAGCAATCAGCCGCTAATATCGCTCAAGCAGTCAAGCAGTATCAACCCATGGCCATTGGTTTATCTGGTTTGCTGGTGGAATCGGTTAAGGCCATGAAAGAGTATCTGGAATATTTTAATGATGTGGGAATTCACACGCCGGTCATTTGCGGTGGGGCGGCTTTACGCGCTGGTTTTGTGGAAAAAGACATGAAACCGATTTACAATAATAATGTGTATTATGCTAAAGACGCGTTGGACGGACTAAAAAAATTATATGCTATTAAAAAACATTCCAATTGAGCAAATTTATAAGCTGATTGATCGGCCGGTTTTGTTTAAAACTCGTTGGCAAATGAAAGATCAGCAGCTGGCTGAATATACATTTAGTCAGGTTTGGGCTATGAGCCTAAAACAAGATTTATGGCATCCGCAAGCCGTGTATAAAATTATGCCAGCTAACAGTATTAAGCAATTTAATTTTGCTCTTAAAATAAATGTGGCAAGTAAATTTGCTTTACAATTAGTAACTGCCGGTAGCGTGGTGAAAGACAAAACCACCAAATTAGGTCAGGCCGGGCAAGTGGAGCAGCAATTTTTATTACATGGTTTAGCGGCAGAATTTACGGAAGCATTAGCGGTGTGGTGCAATAATAAAATCGCTCAAATAATTCAGGCTAAAAAAACCCGCCGTTTAAGTCCAGGTTATCCAATTTGGCCAAGTTTAACCGAGCAAACTAAAATTTTTGCGTTATTGAAACCGGAAAAAATCGGCGTAACATTATCAGATACTCTACAAATGATTCCCGAGTTCAGTACCAGTGCCATTGTTTTGCCAATTTAATTATGGTCTAGCCAACTTGTTTATGATAGCTCTAGCAAAAGCTGTTGCTGCCGCTGGGCCGTTGGCGGTAATAATTAAACCATCGTGGACTACGGGCTGATCAATAAATATTGCGCCGGCTTGCTGTAATATAACAGCTGGTTTTTTATCTCCGTTCCAAACGGTGGATTGTTTATTTTTTAATACACCAGCCAGCGCCAAAATAGTGGGGGCGATACAAATGGCGGCTAATAATTTGTGCTGTTGCACGGCGGCTTGAGCAACGCGCCAGGCGTTTTTATCTGTCTGATAAATTGTCGCGCCTGGTCCGCCAACGAATATAATACCAGCATAATTTTCTACTTTCACCGCGCTTAAGGTTATTGTCGCTTGAGCGCTGCCTCCTAAGCTGCCCAGGCATTCGCCCAACTCACTGCTAGCGGTAACAACAGCAATATTAGCCTATAGCAGTAATTTTTTAGGGGTGTCATATTCAATATCCTGATACCCCTGTTGAGCGATGATACAAAGAATAGTTGTCATATGGTTATATATAAAACACAGTTATTATACAATAGTTATTGTTTCTTTGCACGGTATTCCAGTTGCTGTGGATTTTTGCTATAGTACAATTTATGGGTGTAGAATATAAAATAATATCTAAAAAACCATGGTCTGAAATAAAAAAAGATATTATTATTGAATTGAAAAAGAACCAAAATTCTTTAAAAGAAAGCGATCCACAATCAATAAAAGAGCTTAATCTAAAACCAGCCTATGAACTTAATACAGATAATCAAACAGGCTGGCCTGAGGCCAGTATTTACATTGAAGAAAATGGTTTATTTATTACACGACATGATTGTAGTAAAAATGCCTTCTTGCACTTAGATAACATTAAAGAAAAATTGGAAGCACTTGGTGGATATACTATCAAAATAGAAAATGAGCAATTTTATAATTGTGGTGGTAAGAGCGATGAAATTGGTATTATTACTGTTCCGCCGCTAACAGGCTACACTGTACATAAGTGTGATTTTTTTTCTTCTTATATTGATAAGACAGTAGAAGATATTATAATTAGTGATTGTTCATTTGATAACTGTTCAATAGTTGGAAAAGAATTGTCTGTGCTAGTACGTAATGTTTCTGTTTCCAATTTAGTTTATTCTTCCTGTGGTTTTCATAAGGTCATTTTTGATCATGTAATATTTAATAATATTCGTACAAAATATAATCGAGGAAAACGAGACTTGCTATTTTTCTGGGGCTGTTTATTTAACCAAGTTCGTTTGTCAGGAAGAATAACGACACTGAAAATTAATTCCCGACCAGACGATTGTTATGGAAAGGACAATATCAAACAAGCAAACGCATGGGATAATTTTATTCGCAAGTTTTATGCTGATATAGAATTTGCGTTGGATATTCGCCAAGCAAATTTTACTAGTGCTATAGAATTTGATGGAATTCCTGGTAGTAAGATATTATTTTCAAATGACACCGCAGCATTAATTAGTCGCAAAACATGGAATAATGTTGATTTAAAAAATATTAATGATTTTGATACAGTTTTTAAAGATATTATCCAAGATTTTTTAAAAGAATCGATATTTGATGAAACAGTATTAGCCGTTGCAGGTACTGGCAAAGATCAAAAAAACGATTTACGTTTTATTCAACAATTATATGATTTAGGTTTAGCAGAAAAATGTAAAATAGATCATTAATTAATATGAACCATAAAATTATGTGGACAACTTATATATCAAACCCACAATCGATCAAATCAATCTTTGGATCAATTCCAGACTTATCAAGCATTGAACTAATGGAAATTATTCTTCGTCAGGGAGAGCAAGTAGATTTAAGATTTAATGTTATACCGTACCCAGATAAGCCGCCCACTAAATGGAAAGAGTATAATACAGTGCAGGTTATTTTATCTCTATTTTTAGTAGAAAATTTTCAATTACATAATTGGCAAGATCCAATTAAAGGGATATGCACTGTTACAAAAAATTCAGATGCAAAGATTGATTTTAAATTTCAGTCAAAAGGTTGTACTTTTATTTGTCAAACGGCTGCCATGCTTGTTCAGAAGATAAGCGCTTATCACGATACCCGCAGAAAATAAAAATTTCTTTTCTATTTTATGATTACAGAAAAAACAATGTTCACGGTAAAAAAACAAATTACACTATTGGTTCATAACTTAACGCAAATGGGCTATGTTTTTGCTGATCCGCAAAAAATTATTACCCCGCCTCATCCGGAAACCAAATTAATGATAGCGGCCATTGAACAAGTTTGCGGCACGTTACCGGAGGCGTTGAAATCATTTTATGAAATTGTTGGAGGAGTGAATTTGATTGGTTCGCATTCCCAATGGAAAGGTTGTGAATATCCTGATCCGTTGTTTATTTACCCGATTGCTGACGTGATGAGTGAGTTTCAACAATGGCAAGCAGGTTACGCAGCTAATATGGCTGATAATATTGAGGAACCATTTCGTATTCCAATTGCGCCGGATTTTTATCATAAAGCCAACGTTAGTGGCGGCATGTGGTATAACGTGCCATTGCCAAATAAAGCCAGTGATCCTATTATTCACGATGAGCCGCATCAGCTTAGTTTTATTCAATATCTCCAGCTGTGTTTTAAGTGGGGCGGATTTCCAGGCCTAGCAAACACGCCACAACACAATTGGTCAATTGCACAATTAATAAAAAATTTGCAAATATTCTAAACTAACATAATATGAAATTTTATTCTAATTTACTGCAATATACACTTTTTACAGGATTTGGTTTTGTTGCGTTACTGTTCTTTTTTACATCGAGCACAACTAATATAGACTCCCTTGTACTAACGATGATAGGAGTTTTTTGTGGGCTCATGATTGTTGGCAACGGGGTTTTCTTAGTACGAGAATTATGGTATCGCCCGCAACAGAAAAGATTAACTAAAGAATTACCAGAGGTATACGCGCAACAATTTGGTGAAGCGTTGATACAAAAAAATGATATTGAATTGTTTTGTTCTGCCTATACTTTACAATGTAATCAAGTTGGCTTTAAAAAACAGGCGCAAAATACCATCAAGCAGTTACGTTATGCTGATATTGTGTCTATATCTTATCAACAAAAACCAGTACGATCCCGACTAAATAGTTTGTTCATAGCGGCTGTAAAGCATACATTATTCATTACCGGCAAAGATGAACAACATCTAGAAATAGCTGCTGAAATTCCACGATTATTAAAACCATCTCATTTACAGCGCGATGTAACCGTTAGCCATTTTATTTTTTGGTTACTTAAACAGCACCAACAATTGGTAAAGTCTGATCAAAAATAAGCATCTTTTTATGGATAATTATCTTAAAATGTTATATCTTGCAGCGCAGCCTCTGCGCACAACGCCGTTTATGCGGTTTGGTCTGCCATTATTAAGTGTGTTAGTAATATTGGCCTTAGGTTATTTTGGTCTTAAGGGCATGATAAAACGTAAAACTATTTGGCTGTTGCGACCTACTGGACAAATGAGAACGGTGATGAGTGCACAGCAAATAACCGGCGGCATGGGCGAGGTAAACGGCATAGAAGCGGTAATCATTGGAATTATTTATATTATCATGACCATCTTTTTATTCTGTATTTTAGTTCCGTTGTCTTATTATCTTTTAGTAGGATAATTAAGCTATATTCAAAAAAACAAATATCCTGTACTATATACAGCATAAGTAACTAATTTATCATATTTTTTATGGCCAAACGACGTCGCTCACTTAGTGCTCTTAAAACTAGAAATAAAAAACATCCGCGCAAAACCAAGAAACGTTTAGCCGTTAAAGCGGTTATGTTAGCCAAGAAAGCGGCTAAATTTCCAATGCAGAAAAAACGGAAATAAAACGAGTAGCAAGCTATGGTAACTACTATAGAAAATAATACAAGCAATACAAATTGGTCACAAAACCAAAAAAAACAAACTGGTTTAATAATTGGCTGTATCGGTTGTTTTGGCTTGATAATTATAGGTATAATAATAGCAGTAATAGCACTGTATTATTATTACGGAGCTGATTATTGGAATAATTTAGTTAACACTAATAATAATAATCAGCCAGTAGTGTTAGAAGAAGTAAAAAACAACAACGTAACGGTAACTAATCAACCAATTGAGACAGAAGCTAAACCGCCGGCAGATAAAAATTTTGCGGTTGATGAAATTAAACAAAGCTTGAACCAATCCGGCTACCACTATAATTTAAAAGCTCTTTCCAGCAATGATGATACTACTCAATACGAAGATTCTAAAACGTACTCGCCATATTATTTAAGTATTATTGTTGATAATGATACGCAGGAGATAAATTCAATATCGTTGGTATATTTTGATATGTTCAGTAACACGGTGCCAAGTTTTGAGCAATGGCAAGCGCTAGTTAAAGCACTTGGCGACGATTTTGACATAACCAGCTGGTTGCAAGAATATGCAGATAAAGCCGCAAAATCTGTAGCGGAAGAGTACAGTGAGCTAGACAACAAAACTTATAACAACCATCGTTATTCGGTGCTTTATTCAGCAGACGATAGTTCTTTAATGATCTCGTTTAACGTAGCGTTGTAAAAACAGCATGCAACATTATATATTTGTGGTATGGAGCTCTGTTCAATTATTACGTTTTTTTGTATACTTAATCTAGCTTATTAAATAACGAATATATTTTATGATTACAAGGAGGCGTTGGCTAATGGATTTAGTGCTTTTTGGCTTAGGTATGGCAATATTTTTGCCACAATCAGCCGGGGCTGTAAATACCACTAAGTGGTTAGGGCGCTATGAGGGAACGTGGGATGATACTTACGATGAGTGCAGCGGCGATACAGGACAAGATGGTACAATTATTATTCGTTTGAAAAAAATTAAAAAAGATGGCACAGTAAAAAGTGCGGCGGTATTTTTCTCTGATGATACAACCGATCGTTTAGATGCTAAAGGTAATATTTATTATACAGCTAATGGTAAGCGACGTTTACGACTACAATATTTATTGGATTATGGGGTTTATGTTATAGATGCTAAGTTAACCAAAAAAGGTAGAATTGTTGGTGTTTATGAGCATAATGATAATTCCTGCACCTGGGGCGGAACCCTTGATTCTCGTATTGTAAAATAATCACCAAAAAAAAGATCGGGCAGCATTGATCGCCCGGTCTTTTTTGTTTGTTTATTTTGTGCTATTCTGGATCGACATGAAAACTTTAAGTAAATATTTATATCCTTATCGTTGGTTAATATTATTGTTGTTTGGTGTGGTGTACTGGCAAGTGGCGGTTAACTTAGCATTGCCAGATTATATGGCCAGGATTGTGAATGATGGGATTGTGGCTAAAAACAGTGCTTTAATTTGGAGTACCGGCGCTTGGATGTTGTTAATTTCACTAGGCGGCGCGGTAGCTACAGTAATTATCAGTTTTTTAGCAGCGCGTATTGCGGCTGGTTTTGCTAAGAATATACGAGAACAATTATTTACCCGGGTAGAGCAATTTTCTTTAGCTGAATTTAATAAATTTTCTACGGCCTCGTTAATTACTCGATCTACGAACGATATTCAACAAATCCAAATGGTATTGGTAATGAGTTTGCGGCTAGTGTTAATGGCGCCGTTAACCGGTGTTTGGGCCATTATTAAAGCGTATCACACGGCACCGTCGATGACCTGGATTATGGCGTTAGCCGTTGGCGTATTATTAACCATTATTATCTCGCTATTTTCAGTGGCCATACCGCGTTTTAAATTATTACAAAAAATGGTAGACAAATTAAATTTGGTTACGCGCGAAATGCTTACTGGCTTACGGGTTATTCGAGCGTTTAATACGGGAGCGGCTGAAGAACAAAAATTTGCCGGCGTGAATACCGATTTAACCAAGCTGAATTTGTTTTTGAATCGATTGATGGTGATTATGCAGCCAATCATGATGTTAATCATGAATTTTACTACCCTGGCTATTTTGTGGGTAGGAGCCGATTTGATTGATTCTGGTAGTTTGCAAATTGGGCAAATGCTAGCCTTTATGCAGTATGCTATTCAGGTGATTTTTTCTTTTTTAATGATTTCTTTCTTGTTTATTATGGTGCCACGGGCTTCCGTATCCGCCCAACGAGTAGCGGAAATATTAACTACTGAAGCTACTATTAAAAATCCAAATCAACCGGTAACACCTAAAACAAAACCAGGCAATATAGAGTTTAATCAAGTGACATTTTATTATCCAGGCGCTAGCACGCCAACCTTAAATAATATTTTTTTTGTAGCCAAACCAGGTACTACCACGGCCATTATTGGTAGCACAGGTAGTGGCAAATCCACTTTAGTTAATTTAATTCCGCGCTTATATGATGTTACCAGTGGCAGTATTAAAATTGATGGAGTGGATGTACGTGATATGTTATTGAAAGATTTGTATGATTATTTAGGCTATGTTTCGCAACAAGCGGTGTTATTTTCTGGTACGGTAGAGAGTAATATTAAATACGGCGCGCCACAGGCTACCCCAGAAGTAGTACAACAGGCCGCTACTATTACGCAGGCCAGTGAATTTATTAAAACGTTAACTGGCGGTTATGAAGCGGCTATTACCCAAGGCGGTACGAATGTTTCAGGCGGCCAAAAACAACGGTTAGCTATGGCGCGTGCCTTGGTTCGACAACCGCGTATTTACATTTTTGATGATAGTTTTTCGGCGCTCGATTTTAAAACTGATGCCTTAATTCGCCAGGCCTTACGCGCTGAAATTAACCAAAAAACGGTATTAATTGTAGCCCAGCGTATTAGCACTATAAAACAGGCCGATAATATTATTGTGTTAGATGAGGGGGTAATTGTAGGCGAGGGTACACACAGCTCATTAATGAAATCGTGTGCCGTGTATCGTGAAATTGCTGAATCGCAATTATCGGAACAAGAATTAAAACAAAACCAATAATTACATGACCACTCCTAAAATAAAAAAAACTGAATCTGCTCAACCTATCATGGGGCGTGGTTTTGGCATGCTACAAGGTGGCAAGCCAGCCAAAAATTTTCGCGGCACTATGCGGCAACTTATTAAATATTTAAAGCCGTTTTGGATATCGATTATCATGGTGTTTGTATTTGCTATTGCTAGCACGGTATTTGCTATTATTAGCCCAAAAATATTAGGTAAAATGACCAATCAGATTATCATGGATTTAATGCAGCGTACGGCGGTGCATTATGATAAATTGTGGGAATATGCCTCTATGTTGATTGGTTTATATTTGTTAAGTGCTGGGTTTAGCTATGTGCAAGGCTGGATTATGACACGGGTAGCACAAGATATTAGTTTTCGGTTTCGTAAAGATTTAGCCGCTAAAATAAATAAATTACCAATCAAATATTTCGATCAACAAACCCACGGGGAAACCATTAGTTTGGTAACCAATGATATTGATACCGTTAGTCAAACGCTTAATCAAAGCTTAACGCAAATTATCACGTCTATTACTCTTATTATTGGTATTTTGGCCATGATGTTATCGATTAGTTGGCACATGACGCTGGTAACCTTAATTTTGTTACCGTTAAGTTTTACCATGATTGGCTTAATTGCTAAATTTTCGCAAAAATATTTTAAACAACAGCAAGCCACGTTAGGCCATATTAATGGGCACATTGAAGAAATGTATTCTGGGCATGTAATAATGCGCTTGTTTAATGGTGAACAACGCTCGATTCAAAAATTTAATACCATTAATAAAGAATTATATATTAGTGGGTGGAAATCACAGTTTTTTGCTGGGCTGCTCATGCCGTTAATGGGATTTTTTGGTAATCTAGGTTATGTAGGCGTGGCGGTAGTGGGAGGCTGGCTGGCAGTAAACGGCCGAATTAACATTGGAGATATTCAAGCGTTCATTCAATATGTGCAACAGTTTAATCAGCCGATTATTCAAACGGCCAATATGGCCAGTGTTATGCAATCAACGGCGGCGGCGGCTGAACGAGTGTTTGAGTTCTTGGCGATTAGTGAAGAAAATAATATTAACACAGTGCCTGTTACATTAAACACTGTAAAAGGTAATGTAGAATTTAAAAACGTAATGTTTGGCTATCAACCAGATAAAACAATTATTCACAATTTTTCAGCTAGGGTTAAAGCTGGCCAGCGCGTGGCGATTGTAGGGCCTACCGGAGCGGGTAAAACTACCATGGTTAATTTGCTGATGCGGTTTTATGATGTTACTAGTGGCACTATTACAATCGACGGTGTAAATATTCAGGAATTAGATAGAGCCAAAGTGCGCACGATGTTTGGCATGGTATTGCAAGACACTTGGTTATTTAACGGCACGATTCGGGATAATATTCGCTATGGTAAACCAGAGGCGAGCGCTGCGGAAATATTAGCCGTAGCCAAATCGGCTCATGTGGATCATTTTGTAAGTACGTTGCCCCAAGGTTACGATACCATAATCGACGAAGAAGCAAATAACATTTCTCAAGGCGAAAAACAATTACTTACCATTGCCCGAGCCATGTTAATTAATCCGCCCATGTTAATTTTAGATGAAGCTACCAGCGCGGTGGATACCAGAACCGAGCGCTTAATTCAACAGGCCATGGAGCGCTTAATGCTAAATCGTACCAGCTTTGTAATTGCTCATCGCTTATCCACTATCAAGCATGCCGATTTAATATTAGTGATGCGCGCTGGTAATATTATTGAACAAGGCACGCACACTAATTTGTTAGCGCAAAACGGCTTTTACGCGGAATTATATAACAGCCAGTTTTCTATTTCAGCAGCGTGATTTTATTGTGCCTATTTATTTTTTAATTCACGCGCTAATTTTAAGAGTTGTTTTTTATCGTTGTAGTAACTAACAGCTAGTTTATTTTGTTTATCGTATTGTAAGCTGCAATAAGAGCCAACACTGGCTTGAGTATCAATAGTTGATTCAGTATTTTTACTGCAAGTTAAATTAGTGCATTGAATTAAATGCAGGTTGTTTTTATTATTATGGCGCACGGCATAACTGACCATGGGCTTATTGTTTTTGAGCGCTACGCTTAACCCCTGTATCTGCTTTACTATTTTAATTGGTTTATTAGTATCGTTTGCACACGCATCATCTGCACAGCGAACCAAATTAATTTTGCCTTTTTTGGTAGTGGTATTATAAGAGTTATATGCAATAATTGGATTAGAGGTTCGATCTAGAATGATGTCATAATCAAATGATGGATTTTCTCTTAGATTCTCTTCACTTTTGGAAATTCGTGTCGCATTACCACTAGAACACGTTGCATCTGTGCAGTTGTACAACCATAATTGCAAGCTATCAGTACCTGTAATAGCACTCGTTGTAAGTAAAGCCAATAAGATATGGGGAATATTATTTTTGTCCACCACTAGGCGCGCACTTTCAATATTACCTTGAGAACTCAAATCAACATCGGTTGTTGTCTCATAGTCATCGCATTGCATATCACCGCATAAAATAAGATGTAACACACTGCTATCACTGTAACTGATAACCGGCTTTCCGCCATCCGGTGTCAAGGCCATGGTTGGATAAGCGCTCTCCACTTGATCATAATTAGCCAATGTTTTGGTAGTGAAAGTTGTACAAGACAAATCATCACAACCGGCTAATTTAATTTCTTGTGTCGATAAATTTTCATATACCACGCTCAATGGCTCAAAAGCAGCGCTATCGTCGAGGTTAATAACCATGGACGGATTTTGCGCATTTTCAGCTAAAGTGACAATAGTAGGGTTTTTACATTGGTTATTATTACAGGTTGCCAATTTTAGTTCATATTCGCTGCTGATATAAGCAATATGTACGATGTTGTCGTTATCAATACCGATTACGGATTTTTTGCCGCCGTCTTTATCAACTACTACTTTGCTATAATTAGCAGTAGTAGCTTGTGCCGCATTAACAACGAAGCAAGATATAATCATTACTACAGTGGTAGTAGCAACGAAGGTAAGTTTTTTTCTCATAAAATAAATATTTTTAACAAACTTAGCTAATAAATTAATACGCTTTAATCATAACAATAATATCATTTTTTCAATCAAGCTTAATAGTAACTGTTTTTGATGTGGCTCTATTGTATTCAGCTTGATTTTTTTGGTTAGGTTTCCATTTGGCGCGTAATTTGGTTTGGCTGGCAATAGTGCATGGTAATTTAGCTTGGCCGTGTTTATTGGTTTTTAAGGTGGCTAGTAATTGCCAAGTTTGAGTAGTGGTATTTTTTTTATATAATTTTACGCGTTTATTTTTTAAAGCTTTTTTAGTGGCCGCATCTTTTAATTTTAATGTTACTAATACGGTTTGGCCGGTTGATACATTTTTAGAGTTAGTAAGCACTTTTAATTTAGCGCGCGATTTTAAATCATAAATACCGCGGGTATTACCAGCTACCAAACCATCAAATAGCAAGGTTTTAAATGTTTCGCCGCTTTTACCGGTGTAATATACGCTCCAATTTTCTCCGGCGTCACTAGATTTATAGATAATGCCTTTTAGCGTAGAATTTTGTACAGCCGATAAATACAAGGTATTTGGTGAAGTAGAGGTTTGTAGGGTTAAAGTATTAAATTCATATAAACTAGTATCATCATTACCTAAATTTAAGCCATTATTAAATTTTGTCCA
>Ga0172379_10004817_pt1 | contig 19474 bp, 12 predicted proteins | sample GrowelOW334metaG_FD_119756 | JGI IMG/M metagenome (GOLD analysis project Ga0172379, IMG submission 119756) | Groundwater microbial communities from an aquifer near a municipal landfill in Southern Ontario, Canada - Groundwater well OW334 metaG | ecosystem: Environmental > Aquatic > Deep...
CCCCCATCGACTGATAATAAACTGACGAAAGCACCTCCTCAAAAATCATCCGATAAAAAAACCAAACGTGGTGGACAAAAAGGGCATAAAGGGTCAAACCTACGCCTCTCTCCCACTCCCGATTCTACTGAAACGATCAAACCAACCTCTTGCGAAAAATGCCAAACCTCTTTCCTAGAGTCGTCCCATGGTAAAATTATAAAACGACAAGTATTCGATATCCCAAAAGCATCCATCACCATTAAAGAGTACCAAGGGCATAGCCTCGTTTGTCCCTGCTGTCACCATAAGAATCATCCAATATTCCCTCAAGGGGTCAACGCACCAACACAATACGGCAAAAACCTGTCAGCCTTTATTGCGTATCTACACAGTTACCAAATGATTCCCTACGAACGTATCACCCAATTAATCAATGATCTTTATGCGCATAAGCTTTCAACAGGCACCATCATTACGATGTTGCAAAAAATATACGATGCCACGCACGAAAGTGAAGCAAATACCAAAGTACTACTTGAATGCTCCCCCCTTTTACATTGCGATGAAACAGGAGTAAGCGTTGAGGGGAGACTTCATTGGATACATGTAGCTTCCACAGCACACCTAACTCTCTTTCACCTACACAAAAGACGCGGTAAAGAGGCTATGAATGCCATGGGCATCCTCCCAACCTATACTGGTATCGTAATGAGTGATCATTGGAGTGCATATAAACACTATACCAATAGCCAACACAGCTTCTGTAATGCTCACCACCTTAGAGAGCTCCAAGGCATCAGTGATAACGAGAAGGTTCAATGGTCAAAAGGTACGCATTGCTGATTAGAGCCAATAATGCCGTTATTAAAGCTAAAGCACACGCTCAAACAGCCCTTTCGTCCATTACAATAACACTATTGACTCATCAATATGACAAAATCACCAATGCTGCATTGGGTTATTATCCAAATCCCCCTCTAGCACCCATAAAACAACGGGGACGAATTAAACAATCCAAAGGGAAAAATCTGCTGGATCGATTCAAACAGCATAAGAGAGAAACGCTCCGATTCCTAAACGACTTCACTGTCCCCTTTACCAATAATCAAGCCGAACGTGATCTGAGAATGATTAAAGTCAAAGAGAAAATATCAGGAACTATTGCTTCAAAACGAGGAGGAGAATACTTCGCCCGCATACGTGGATATATCTCAACGGTTAAAAAACAAGGTAAAAATATCCTTGAAGAACTTTTCAATGCGTTAGACGGAAAACCCTTTTTGCCCCAATTGGCAGGGGGGTGCTGAATGGTTACAAAAAATCTTTGATATAATTTTTCCATATTCCAATAAACATGTTGTACTACAAATAAAGAAGGGGGCGCTGCCATTAAGGATAACCTACTAAGAAAAGGTATATAGTTTTCACCACAGTGAAGACATACCCCTCTTTCGTGCGTCGAAGTGACATAGACGTAGTGCGGAAGTGGCAAAAAATCAGTCAAAGGGACTGAGGGTCAGAGTTTAGTTTTGGCTACTTCTATAGTCAGGGGTTTATATGGAAGCTTTTCAGGCAATTGTAAGTTTCATAGCGTTAATCGTTGCGGTTTTAACTTATCTGAAATAATGAAAGTTTTAATTTCGCTTATGTGTCCCCTTGCTAAAAACGGCAAGGGTTTTAAATACCACTCCACAACCATCCGCATTTTTTCTCTTTCAATAAAAATTAACTTCAAGAAATCTAGAAAGACGTTAAGAACTACTTATTGCAATAGGATTGATTTAAAATCAATTTTCATCCTATTTCATCCTGTTGTAGTTATAATTACGGGACAAAAACCTCATCTCTTGCCGACCAATGCTGTGAAGTTTACGGAATGTCTCTCTGAGAATTCGCAGGCCACTATAATCTATCCGAGCCAACTTTAAAGCGTTGGGGAGGTTCGGATAAACTCCCAACCTATGGGAAACTCCTATTTGAATCGATGATCCGGATTAAAGAGAGCTGGAGAAGAAAACGAAGTTGCTGCCCGTAAAGCCCCCTTCTTTAGCTGTGGGGAGGATGTAAATCTCATTTCCGTTCATCTTCCCCGATTTAAAAAATCATGAGATAATAAATTTCTTTTCATGCACCGTAATCTCTCGCACCATCACCGAGGAGTGTGTGCCATCCACATCTAAGGCCTCCCTGCTTCCAAAACAAACAAAAATCTCTTTTGCTCTCGTGACGGCAACATTGATCATATCTGTGTCTCTCCTGTTGAAAAAGAAATTTTTTGATCTTGGCGCATCAGCTTTTCCATACACGGTAGAGAATATTATTATTTCGCGCTCAGAACCTTGGTACTTGTGCACTGTGCCAACAGTCACATGTGTAAGTGCAGCATCCTTAGCCTCTGCAAAGGAAGTGATAGCTTTTTCAAACAAGCGGTGTTGATTTGCAAAGGGGGTAATTATGCCCACGGCGCGATAATAATCTTCATCACTAATTGCCTGATCGGTATCTTTTGATTTTGCAAGTATGCTCTTAAAATAATCCTTTTGATTAATCAAGTAGTTGATAACCGCCCTGACCTCATCACGATTCGTATTATCCTTGCCCTTTTCTCCGGCCACCTCAACAAAATACAAATGCTGCCATTCTTTATTTTTTTTCTGAGGAAGAACCTCTCCGAAATAGGTCAACGTATTTGAAATTTCAACAATTGACTTACGACAGCGGAAATGTTCTTTCAGCCAAATATCCCCCTCAAGCTTGCTATTGTTATAAGGCATGAAAAATAAAGCCGATTGGTTGGCGATATCCATAGCATTCGATGAGCGCTCAGGCGTGTCGTCTTCACCTTGATTAGAACTCACATCATCTGCGCAGCTAAAATAATCGACAACTGCATTTCTCTCTTTTTGATCATCAAAAAAACGCTCAAGAACCCTATGCTCAAAATCGACAGTGTACGCGAATACGGGCTTAAGCTGTTTAACATCCCCAAAAAGCATTACCCGCTTTGCCGCAGACAAAATGATCATCTTAGATGCTGTAATAGTCCCCGCCTCATCAATCAACATGAAGTCAAAGAGATCTGCCGGCGGTACAGTCTCGCCCGATGCCTTTTTCTCGCTGATTATATTGCCCATGCCGTTACATGTCATGCTGATAATCGGAAAGATCGGCAAGATTGAATGCCACAATTCAGAAGTACCTCTTTCTTTCTTTTCTATATTGACGTATGACATATTCTTTTGCTTATTAATCTTAACGACATACATTGCCCCGCTTGATTGAATAAGTGCTTTTTTCTTCCTAAATATATGTGAAAACCATTTTGCAGTTTGTTCTGACACCTCACCTGTAAGAGTGTTTGCAAAATATGCCCCACAGTTTGTGCATTTATATTTCCCATTGTCTTCATCTCTAACGAATGAATCTATTTCACATGCGGGGCACATATCACGCTCTGACTTCTCTTCGTCAATGAACTGACAATTTTCCAAAAAGAAGAGTGACTCAAGAAGATGAAGCGCCAGATAGAAGTTTTCGGACCGCTCTTTAGTATCAAGACCTTTCTTTTCATCTTTTAGCCGTTCATACTCCTGCATGATAAACAGATTGTCAAACATACTATCTGCTTCTTTCTTGAGCGGTGCGCCTGTTATCCCATTTCGTGCCATAAAGCTATCGTGTGCCGACACATAAGCGTCTCTGTTTTTTTCGATTATTCTAATCTCTTCAAGTCGCAGATCTATGTTTGAAGCAATCTTTTGTTTATTGGCCCGCAACTCCTCTAGCGCATTCTCAATGTCAAAATATTTAGACGTGCTCAATTCAAGATCGGTTTCAATTTGCTCTTCTATCTGCGTGATAACCACTTTTCGAATGTCGTCTCTTTTAGCGTCTAAGCGCTTTTCGACCGTCGGGTGAAGATTTGATTGTAAAAGAGAGATCGCCTCATGCATGCTGCCAAAACCGACGATATACTTTGCCTTCTCAATCAACCCGCCCTCTCGAATGATTTTTTCCTTTTGCTCAATTACAAAGGTTGATTCCTCTTTATATATGGCCTCTTTTGCTGCATGAAGCACAGACGCCAAAAGACTCTCAAAGTTGTTACTGTCTTGAGGTTGGTTTTTTAATTTTAGGAGATCATCTATGGATTGCTTTAGTCTAGTAGATTCTTTTACTGATTGCATTATTATCAGCTCATGATTGGACTCCTGTTCACGCAACACGTCCACTTCCGAGCTTTTCTGTCCCACTTGTTTTTGAGAATCTTTTTTTGTACTCTCTATAGTTTTAAATACTTCTATTGTTTTTGTGTCTGTATTTTTTAGAGAGGAGAAAAATCCTTTTATTTTATCCATTGACCGATCTGGCATTAATTTGGTGACAGCTTTTTCTGAGTTGCTAAGGTTGTCAAAAAACTTTTCACTTAGAAGAGAAGATGAAATATGTTTTACGTTTAAAGATATTTTGTCAAATAAAAAGTCCGCACAAAAATTGATCTTCCCTTTTTGGCTTTTTCCTTGGGGTTCAACACCAAAGTGGTCTTGAAATTGTTGCAGATAGTATTCAGCGGATTCTATTGATGCCGTCTTATTTACCACCTCATTAATTTTTTGTTTTGTGATCACAAAATAGTTTTCTTGCCTTGTTTTCAAGACCGGTGCATAAATTGTTTTAGACAGATCGATAACGTCGCATTCCGGTTCATTTTCAGGAACCACGTTGCCCTCTGTGGATTGTTTAAGAACGGGCCTATATTCACCAATGATCCAGCGTCGGTACATCACGCCATTCCCTGCGGCATCTTTAAACCCGGACTCAATTCCTTCAGTAATATTGTAAAGAGCTTGATTATTTGTTGATGAGCAGACAATGGGTGTCGCAAATGATATCTCGCCTGTCTTTTTGAAATTAGCATATGAAGACATCGCCTGCTTCACAATATAGTCACCCGATATGGCACGCAACAGCGCGGTTTTACCCGTTCCGGGAGCACCGTTAACCGGAACAACCCTTTTGTCATCTTGTAAATAGCACGCCATTGCTTGGCGCTGAGATTCCATCATTGAGTTCTTTGTATCAAAACTGCCATAGTGCTTAAAAAAGGATTTAGCCATCTTCCCCGTGGTCATTATGTCATCTTCGCCAATAGTGCCACCCTTAACACCCCCTTCTTTCGATGGGTGAATGCTGAAAAATTCTTTTAAAGTGTCATTGAGCCCTTGCTTCAAGACGGTATCATAGAATCGGTTTAGTCCCATATTGAAATTTTGGGATATTGCTCCATAGTATGCGCCCGTCAATATGAGCTTATCATCCAATAAGCCCTGAATCAATTCTTCTGCGAACGCTTCGGTAACAATTAGATCGGGGCTTTGCACGGAGAGCGTCTCGCGGCTATATATCTCCTTGTTAACGTCGGCAATTGTCTCTATTGCAGGATTTATGATAAATTTATTGGGCCAGAATTCAAGATCATCGTCGAAGGTTGGCACATAGTCTGGTTCCATTATGCTTCTGAGGCGTTCGAAGCGTTCATCACCAACAAGTGACTTCTCGCACTTAGAAGTAAACTCAGGCATGATGGCAGCAAGAGGAAAATACATTATTTCATTTTGATTCTTTTTACCGAAATTTAAAATTAGGCAATATTGATACGGGGATTCATCGGGGGAGACAAAATCATTACAGTTTTCTATATTGCTGGCGTCTTTGTCAGGCTTGACATACGGTCTTCGGTTGTAGTTTTTCTGTTTTAAATTTGTAATCTTTTCCATAAATGACACTTCGGCCATGAATTGATCAAAATCGCTTCGAATAATTACCGGAGGAATGTCATCGATGGTGAAGTTTTTGGCATTTGATGCTGAAAAGATACTCCATGCTGTTTTGTATTTGTTAATCCTGCTTTTAGTGCTGTTTGGATCTACGACTTTGGAATTCATCACATTTTCTACAGAAAGGGCGTATCTATAGTATTTAAAAAGCTTGTTTTTATCAATGTTATTGATCACAGTATATTTCTCCAAGAAGGGTTGTTATGATGGGGTTGGATTATAACTGAGAAAGGCTCAAGAGATAATATTTCCTTCAACGCTTCTTCTTCTAAACCAAATATTTTTAAAAATTTACCATCTTTTGCCGGCTCACTTTCGATAAGAGTTTCCCCCGTTAAAAAAAAGAATTCGCTCGAAAATAGAGAACGAAATAAGTGTCGTCAATATGAAAGCACTCAAAAACAATAGGTGTATTTTTTTTGTAATCCAATGTGATTCTCTAATTTTAGATGATCTTCTTGATAATACCAGTACAACTCCTACCTCACTTGCTTCTCAACAGCACACCGAATAATATCCACCCCATACTTATCTCTTAGTTTTGTAATGTGTTCCCCTAGCTTACGTGATTTTTCATCATCGTCTCTATCAAACAGGGAAAACGTTTTTGGCTTTGCTGCAGAGGTAAAATTACTTGCAGAGATGGAGATACTGTGAATCCCGTAGTGGGGAAGGTTATCGATTTGGGTAATGGTCTCTATAGCAATGAATCGCATCAGTGTTTCGCTGAATACTCTATCGATGGTGGTAGCAATACTTGAGTTGGCACCCCCATTATATTTGAGTTTAAAACTGTAAGTGGTTGGATTGACGTTTAGCTTGAGTATCGTGTGGGAGAGATGACGGGAAAGTATGATGACTCGTCGTTTTATCTCCTCTCTATCCATTGTTGCCGTAAAGTTACGTGAAATACCGATTGACTTACGATCATAGTGAGAGTTCACCTGCTCACGGTCAATCCCCTTTATCCTTCGAATCAAGTCTTGTCCCACCCTCCCCCATGATTGCACCATATCAGCTGAGTCAAGTACCTCTCCTAACGTTTTTATCCTATAGCTTCCTAGACGTTTAGAAAGAACTCTACCGATACCTGGGAAAGTATCGATACTCATAGGGGAGACAAAGGGTAGTATCTCCTCTTGGGGGACAATGGTAATTCCGTAGGGTTTACGAAAGTCGGTGGCAAGTTTTGCGATCCATTTGGCACTGGAAGCTCCTATGGAGATGGGGAGATCAAATTTCTCCAGTATCTCTCGTTGTAACCGTGCCACAAACGGAAGTATCTCGTCATCCTCTACCCAACCGTTCAAATCTCCCCAAAACTCATCAATCGAATACTGCTCCAATATGGGAATCTTGGTTTGAAGAAAATCGTGCAATTTTCCTGAGAGAAGCTGATAGAATAAATGATCTCCCTGTACGACTAACAAATTAGGACACAGTAAGAGAGCATCACTAAGAGTTGTCCCTGTTTTTATACCGTATGGTTTACACTCATAGCTTTTGGCAATAACAATACCATGCACCCTCCCCTGCTCATCGACAAACTCTTTTCTCCAGCCATTGGGGTCATAGTTACTCCATTGGTGTTCATGTTGAAAAAGGGAATTAAATGCCCCTACTCTTTGGGTCATGACACTTTTGGTATCTTTGGGGGAGAAGATAGTGCGATCACTGCTTTTTACAACAACAACCGGTTTGCCTTTTAAATAAGGGGAGCGGGTACGTTCAGCGGAGCAAAAATAACAATCGAGGTCTAGGTGAATGATCATACTTACCCCCCTCCCCTTTTATTTTTAAGAGAGTGTAGTGAGTTTCACAAAGGGACTCTTATTATATGTCAATATGCAATACAAATTTCACAGGTGAATGGAGTACTACAACGTCTTTCACAATCCTGAAATCGGCAAGATTGTTACGCTTTAACCATTTTTGCAGGGAAAACATCAATTGACTCTAGTGCTGCAATTACAAGAGTAACATCGACCTTCTCGAAATTTTGAAATAAAAGATGCTTTAAATGCTCATTCTCAGAGTGAACAATTTTTGAAAAACTAGGAAAAAATTTACCTTTTTTATCAACAACTAGATCCATTATGTCCTTATCAACTTTAACTCCTTTCATTATTTGTTTAATGTCGGTGTCAAACAAAGTTCCTAGCATGGAGAACATCCCTGCAATATATGCTTTATCTTTATCTTCCTTTCTAGCATCTTCTTCCATCTTTTCAGCTCTTTGTATTGCAAAGGCCATAAGATTTTTGGTAGTAAGGTTATTGGACGGCTCTGAGTACAAATATATCAGAAGCCATCTGAGGAGTTTATCTCTTCCAAGTAGGGTGATAACGTGAGCAATGGACTCGATTCTAGTTTCGACCTTTAATTCATTGTTGATAAATTTAATAAGTTTGTATGATAGTGCTACTCTTTGTTTGATGAAAGACTCAATTTCTGCTGTGTGACCATCATCTCTAATAAGCTTAATTACACTGAGAATAGTTGCTTTTGTGGCATCTTTGTGTCTATCAATTTCAATTATTTCGGGTTTATGTAGATGATATCCTTGAAATAAATCAAATCCCATATTTCTATAAAACTTATATTCTTCATCATTTTCAATCTTTTCTGCAAGGATTTGAATATTTAATTGCTTTATTTTTGTTACTACTTTTTTTAAGTTTTCTTCATCGGCAGCAATAATATCTACCTTTATAATATTAATGTACTTGAATATAGGTGCAAATTTTCTAAGCATTTCCGAACTACAATCAAAATCATCAATTGCGATTTGGAATCCCCGTGTATGATATTGCTTGATTCTTGCTATAACTTTTTCAGTCAAATTCGTAGTTTCTAGGATTTCTAAGACGAACCGTTTTTTATCCAAAGAATCAACAATTCCAGACGTAATAGCATGTTCATCAAGGTTGATAAACGCAATGCCATTCTCCCCTCCAAGCAATTCATTGGTGCATACATTTGTTATTGTATTTAAAAGCACATGCGCTGTAGCTTGCAAATTTGTTGGAAATTCTTTGATTCCAGACTTGTTATCTCGAAATAATAGTTCATGAGCATATACTTGCCCTGTTCTATTAAAGATCTTTTGTTTTGCTAAATAAACTATATTCATCCCTCATCCCCCATTATTTGTAGTGCTTTTAATTTTTGGAGATTTAATGTCGAATGTTTTAGTTGCTTTCTCTTAAATTAGCCGGATTAGCTTCAATAACCATGGAGTCAAGTAACGTAAACATTTTTGTACTGCTTTTTTCCATTTCTGCAATATGATTAACTGCGTGTTCTTTGCCCTTAAGTGTTAAACATTCTTTTCTAAGTGCACAATCTGAAGCGGATATAGCAGACGTATGAACCATTTTATGAACTTCTTCTATTGCTTTAAAAGATGCGGTCGCTCCAAACGATGCAACCCCTTCGCCTGCGTAGTACCATTTACCAAAACGACACCCTTGATGACCAACTGTTTTTTCTGCTTTTTCTGCATCGTCATTTACAATAGCCGAATAGACACGATGTTTGTAAACGATATGATCAATTTTTGCGAGTGTTGCCAAAAGTGAATCGCTGATAAGCTTTGCCCATGCTGCCGCTTTCTTGGATGTTTTAGCGGATTCACTTAAAACTGTTTCAAAATCACTTATTCCTAGTTGAGCGGCATGAGCAATTTGTTGGATTGATTCGGCATCATCTTGTACCGTTCCTGATTCTTGTTGAAGCGTTTGAATTGTAATTGAAATCTCTTGTGTTGCTTTTTGAGTACGTTCGGCAAGTTTACGTACTTCATCGGCGACGACCGCGAACCCACGCCCGTGTTCACCTGCACGTGCTGCTTCGATAGCCGCGTTAAGCGCAAGGAGGTTGGTTTGATCGGCAATGTCTTTAATAAGCCCTGCAACAGACCCAATTTCTACCATTTGACCGTTTAAAGCGGTAATCGTTTCTTGAGAGTGTGATATAAGAGCAATCAATTGGTTTAAACTCTCTACTATTGACCGAACCTCTTTGAGACTTAATGAAGCGGATTCTGAGGCTTTAGACGCTATTTCGTTAATAACAACAGCATGTGAAGTATTGAGCGTAATGTCTTTTTGTATTGCTTCGAGTCCCTTAGATATTCCTCCAGAGGCTATTTCAAATTCAGCTGAAATTTCGGATCTCATCTTTCCTTTAAAGGAACTAGCAATTGCTGCCGAAGCACGACTAAGTGTTGTTCCAACCGTTTTAATATCACCTCTATATCCAGATGGGAAGATAATACGGAGTGCATTTCCCTGATCGGCTGAGGCAATCGATGCTTCTGTATCGCGAATAAATTGTTCCATCTGATCGAGCAGATCGTTCAATCCCCATGCAACAGCTGATAAAACATGTTTATCGGATATGTTGGTAACCCGACTGGACAAGTCACCCTTCCCGCTTTTTAACAGTACATCGCGAATTTGGCTTACTAAATCATCCGTAAATATTTTTGAGCATGCTGCTCTTTTACCATCAGGAATAAATAGACCTACAAGCAAAGTCGTTCCAAAGATAGTAGCGGGTATAAATTCCCCACTATACGCAAACCATGATGAGGATGCAAGCGTTGCACCGGCGAATAGAATCTTTTGATTACTGCTGAAGAGTGAGGATAAAATCATTGTAGCTCATTCCTTGTTCGGTTAATTTATTTTTGAGAAGTTTTTCGGATGCACCAATACCACCAATCGTTTCTTCATCTAATAATTCACGATATAGGGTTGGAATAACTTTCATTGCAGTAGGGCTTGGTTTTCTGCGGACAGAATGATAATCCCTAACAAATCCACCCTCACCCAATGTACACGTCACATTAGCAAAAACCCAATAGAAAGAGCCATCCTTTGCAAGGTTCTTGACGTAGGCAAAAATTTCCTTCTTCTTTCTGAGCGTTTCCCATAAAAGTTTAAATACCACCTTTGGCATATCAGGATGACGCAATATTGAGTGGGGTGCACCTAATAACTCGGCCTCACTGTATCCTGACATTTGGATAAATGTTTTATTCCCATAAATAATTTTCCCACTTTGATCGGTTTTTGAGACAATAAAATCATCATCTCTCATTTGCACCTCTCTCATGTTGGCCTGTGGTCTTGTCATCAATCTTTTCCTTTAATTCACCATTTTTCGAAGAACTCTACATAAGGTATAGCCGGTTAAGCGAAGTTTTTTAAAAGAATTTCAAAAAACTTCTCATTATTTGACAAGTTGCACAAAAAGAATCGAAATTTAGGCTGAGCCGGCTATACCTTATAAGAGAACTTGACTAACTTGTAAATTTATCAAGAATTATATTATGGGAAGAAACTATGCGACTTATCACTATTTCATTAATAACAGCATCACTACTCTTTGGTGCAAGCCCTACCGCTTCATCCCAAGGGACAACCATTGGCAATAGCGCCATGGCAATATTTGGATCAAAAGACGGCGTTAATAACCGCCTTAGTCAACCACTTATGAGTAATACACAAATGACTACAGTAAGTGGAACTAAATCGTTTGACACTCAAATTCAATGCCCTGCTAGTTCTAAAAGCGTTGGCATAACTTTTCTCCCTTCCACTGGAAACGATTACCGGTTGATGATCAAGCAAGACACCGATCTAAATGGAGCATTTGACTATACCTACGATACAAGTATACTTGGGCGAACGGTTTCAGGTGTATGCACCAATGGCGTTTTAATGTGTAATCCTTCTGGCAGTTGGACGGACTGTAAACCTTATGTTTGGGATGCAGTTAGTAATAAAATATCTTTGAGGGCAGTGGCGACAAACTCCTCTGAATTGGGGGCGTGTTATTGCTCAAATTCATCGTGTAATGTTACAACTCTTGCGCCTCAAATTTATGAGAACATAGGTGGCGGTATTTCAGCAGCTATCATGCACAGTAATCCACTTTTTTTGCTTTCTAAAAGTAGTTGGAGTTTCGAGGAAATGACCTATTATTTATTTGGTCAAAATAAAACAAACTGTTCAGGTCTTGGGGCTTCAAATTGGGATCAGTATGGAGAAAAAAATCCTACTCAATATTTCAATAATCAGACTCCTCCGAATACATCAATTGCGGAAGTTGCTATAAATCAAGGAAATGACCCAAATAGTTATTATTCAATGTTGAGTCACCAAAATGAGGTTTCGTATGATACCGCCGGACATACGATTGGAATGCCATCAAAAACATCTTGTATGCTTACAAAATCAATTCACTCAACAGTTTCAACAGAATATGACTGTACAGCAACGGTGTCTTGGAATGGGCAACAATGGTGTGAACTTGCTCATGCTGGTGGAGCTACTATTCAACACTCTGGAACAATGGCAGCTTCAATTACTAATCTTTCAATTGTCTTAAAAAAAGGACAATCTGCGTATGCTGTAGCCGACTATAGCTATGCTTCATGTGATAATGACGGAGATACCATTACTCTCAAGTATTCTGGCGATGCGTCTGGACAATATTCATCCACCTGTCCAGATTCAAAAAATGGGATTGCGTTAGAGTTGGCAAATAATACTTCAACTGGAAATAAGAATGTATTTATCGAGTATTTTAATCAACAACACAGCGGAGATGGATGGGACAACTATAATACTCATGTCTATAAAACCCCCACACATGAAAAAGAGTCTTTTTCTATAATCGAATCAAACAATTGTCCTTCAGATTGTAAATTAATTGAAGAACAAACGTGCGATGCGAGTGGATTAAATTGTGTTTACACCGTTAAAAATGGTGTAAATCAAAACATAACCCCTCAAAGAAGCTGTCAAGCATACAGTTCGAGCATTACGGGTGGCTCATTGTGTGCCGATGGGAATTCCATCACTATGCAAACTAATGATGGTACGAGCATACTTTACTCTAGCTCAAATGCTTGGTTTAACATCAAACGAACTTACGATTGTGGCAGTAGTGAAATTAATATAAATTCCTCAAAAATGACGCAAGCGGCAGGGACAGCAACCAAAACCGATTCAGCTGCAACATCCATGACCTATACGGATCAAAACGGATCAACAAAAACTATCGACAGCCTTCCAACCGGTGATGACTGCCCTACTCCAGCGTGTACAGTCAAGCGTCCAAAAATAGATACCACAAGCTTTTCCGATGGAAGTAATCGCTCTCAAACAGCTGTTGGAACTACTGTCTATGAAACAGCAATAAAAACGTGTACTAAATCGGGTACAACTGCCACATGCCAACTTGAATCAGGAGAAACAATGATTGAAGATTGTTCTTGCACAGGAAGCATGCAAGGATTTCAAAAAGCAATTACAACACTTGGAACTGTTAGTGCATCTTCAAAGGATATGATATGTTCTCAACAATAAAACTCTTATTTTTAGTTAATCTAACCCCCATCATTTTAATGGCAAACCCTTTTGTGGACGCAGGTGAGCGTTATGGTATTGATCCTTGGCTTCTTTATTCGATTGCAAAGGTCGAAAGCGGTCTAAACCCCCTTGCTCTCGGTAAAAATACTAATGGCACTTATGATATGGGGATTATGCAAATCAATACTTGTCACCATAAAACCCTCGCAAAATTTGGAATATCAAAAGAGGATTTGTGGAATCCTGAGACAAATATCAATGTTGGAGCTTGGGTTCTTGCAGGATGTGTTAAAAGAAACGGCTACACCACCAAGGCAATTGATTGCTACAACGGCGATAAGACGGGCAGATACTCGCGAAAAGTACTTTTAGCATTCAATAAGGAGGTAGTAAAATGGCAATCAAAATAATTATAGGCTTTTTTATTTTTTTATTCCCATTAATTCTTGAAGCAGCTCCTTATTATTGCGGATCTAATGGTGCAACTTATTCAGTACAAGCAATGTGCGATACAGTATGTGGCGCGACTTGCGAAGATATGGTTCCGAATGCAAACAATGCCGGAGCGTGTGATACAACGAATTATGATGCTTTTGCGACGAACGGTACTAAGACGTATGGAATTAGTAAATCAGAAAATTTTTGGACTGATTTTAGTTCTCTTGCAGTCCCTAAGAATTCAGATGAGAATACCCTTATTAGTGGTTTTGTAAGTTATTTCAATACTACTGCATGGCTTGGTATATATGACCCGTTAAAATCATCAAACTACAATAGCGTTGACCCATCACGTTTTAAAGACAAAAAGGGGATAAAGCCAACTTATACCAATTGGGGGTTAGGTGAGCCAAATAATGCTGTAGTTAATGATGATATTGGTACAGTCGCTATTAATGGTGAACATTGGGTTCAGATGTATTCAAATGCTACATGGAACGATGCAGGGTATCATAAATTTTTTGGCGGAGATTATAAACCAAAATTTAAAGCTATTGCAGAATGGAATGGTATTCTTGAGTGTGTTTCTGGACACGTTGTTGATGCAACTGGAACAGAGACGATTGATCAAATAGTTGCACAATACTGTAATGGAACAAGCCCTTGTTATGTTTGCGGAGATGGTACGAATATTTTTGGGTGTGAAAATAATCCGAGCGGGAAGCTTTGCCCTGCTCAAAAGACAAGATGCGACGCAACAAATGAGCAACCAAGTTGCCCAGGAGGTACGTTAGACACTACTCGCGACATGTGCCAAGCAACACCGACTTTTTCATGTGGAATTGGATACACCTTTGATGCGTCGATAGATAAATGTATCAAAGATGTCACTTGCCCCGATGGAGGAGCCCTTAACGCCGTCACAGATCGATGCGAAAAAGTTTATACCCAATCGTGCCCAATAGGCTACACTAGTGATGTTCCAAATCATCTGTGTTGGAAAACTGTTACGTGTGATGTAGGTTCAGTTTATAACGTAAGTAAAGACAGATGCGAAAAGCCAATAATTTATGACTGCCCTACGGGATACGCTTACAATGGAACCACCTGTGAAGCAACTCCTTCGTGCGCCTTTGGAACAGCTTATAATACGACGAGAGACCGATGTGAGGTTTCTATAATCCACAATTGTCCTGATGGATATTCTTATAACAACGGGACAGATACTTGTATTTCCACTGCTGGATGTACAGCTCCATCGACGCTAAATCCAACAACTGATCGATGTGAGATTGTGGCGACCAATGTCTGTCCTAATGATTCTACCTACAATTCAGCCACAAACAAATGTGAAGCAACCCCCTCGTGCGCAATACCAGGGATATACAACACAACACAAGATTTATGTTTAGCTCCATCAACGGGAACTACTTGCCCTGATGGGTACACATTTAGTGCAACCTATTCCACTTGTATCGCTTCTCCTGTTTGTATTGGTGGAACATATAATGCCACTTCTAACCAATGTGAAACCACCCCTAATTACTCCTGTACAGACTCATCATACACCTATAACTCAGCAACAGCACGATGTGAGAAAGCACCTGTATGCGCCAACGGGACATACAATGCAACATACGATAAATGTCTTCTTGCCTTTACCCCTGCGTGTGACAGTGCGAATGGGTATTCTTATAATTCAACAACAGCTCGTTGCGAGAAAGCACCACCCGTTTGTCCTGCTAATTCCAATTATAATTCATTGACTAATCGTTGCGAGGGGGCGAGTGCTTGTGTGAATCCGGCTGTTTGGAATGGGACTCAGTGTCAGAGTGGGGGGTCTAGTACGATTGCAGCAACCATCACAGCAATATTAACTTATGATAATTGTGAAAGCCCGATGACGAGCTATGCTGGCGCATTAGGATACTGTTCAAGCAAAGGAATGCGACTTCCAACTGAAGCTGAAACTGTTGCGGGGGGAGGAACTGTCCCATCGTGTTATACAGCAAACACATGGAACTCTCAATTCTATATGTTTTATGCCGGTAAAGAATACTACAAAATATGGGGTGGCATTACTCTTAGTTTTGACGGGGAATATCAAAATCATTTTGTTCGCTGTGTCGAAGACGCGTCCACCTACACCTGTTCCAACGGAGCCACCCCAGACGCCAGCCATAATTGTACAGTCAGCACTCTAGTATATGCAGCCGGCACTTGTGTCACCGGTCTTACCCCAGACCCAACAACAGGCGCATGCGTCGCCAATCCAACCTGCCCCGTATCATCAGGATGGTCAGCATCCTTTGATGGCACGAATGATGTCTGTTACACATCCTATCAAGCCTCATGTCCAACAATACCAACCCTAATGACATACGATAGTGCTTCGAATATGTGTACTGTTTCAGCGACGTGCTCCAACGGTGCACTTGATACTACGGCGGATAAATGTTATCAAGCTAACGCTTCTACATGCCCCACCGGATATAATCCAAATGGTTCAATATGCCAAATGACCCCAACGTGTAATTCATTAGGAATTTTTGACGCTCCAAAAGATTCATGTACCTATGCGGTTACTTACAACTGCGATTATGGATATGTTTATTCTTCGGCATTGTCTCAATGTACTGCATCAGCTTTATGTGTAGCAAATACAGGATTAAATACCTCTACGGATAAATGTGAAGCTCTTGTAAATTATACCTGTCCCACAGATTTTTCCATTACAGGCACAACGTGTTACCAATCACCATCGTGTACAAGTCCTGGGGGATATTCTCCTTCTCTTAATTTGTGTGATGGAGGAGTAAACAAAGCATGTGGAGTTGCTGGTTTCTCGGTAGATGCACCCAATAACGTCTGCCAATCTTCAGCCGATTGCGGAGTTGGTATATTAGACGGCACTGTTGATAAATGCAAACGCAATCCATCTTTAAATTGTGGAACATATTCTCTTGATTTGACTAATAATATTTGTTATACCACTTCCATGTGCGGTGGCAACACTTATAACCCATTACAATCTCGATGTGAAGTCACGGTTAGCCCCGATTGTGGAACGTATACCTACGACACACCTGCTTCAAAATGTGCTCAAGCAATAAATTGTCCCGTGGATGTCTCTTTCTCAGAAAATAGCTCTGTTGCCTATTCAGGGTCGCTTGATAAGTGTATGTCTAATGTTCGCCATGACTGTGCCACTCAATACACATACAACGGCTTACCGATTATGCAATGTGAAGCGATTCCAATCTGTATTAGCGGAGTATATAACCCTGTCAATGATCAATGCTATCTCGGGGATCTTTCGTGTCCTTTGGGGGATTTCCAATGTATTACTTCATCAGACAATAAAAATTATTGCTCCCCGTTTGCGTGTTCTGATGCCGCTAGTGCTCTGCAAATTGAAGACCCTAATACAGTGGGAGCCAATGACAAACAAGCAGGTGGAGCAACTGATTCTAGTGGAAATTGTCTCGGTAACCTCTATATTTTTAATGGTAATGACAAACGCTGTAGACCGGCTGGATTGCAAACTGGCGGTAGTAATTGCTGTCAAAAAACTTCCACATGGCTTGGTCTTGGTAATTGCTCACAAGATGAGAAACATCTCTCAACGCTGAGACAATTTGGGGATTTGGATGGACAATGTACGGCTGTAGGTGAGTATTGTTCTTCCAAAGTTTTAGGGCAATGCGTACAAAAGAAAAAAACATATTGCTGTTTTGGAAGTCCTCTCGCTCGTGTTATTCAAGAAGGTGGAAGACCTCAACTCGGACTCAGTTGGGGAACGCCTGAGTCACCTGATTGCAGAGGTTTTACCCCTGCTGAATTTCAAAAAATCGATTTCTCAAAAGTTGATTTTAGTGATTGGATAAAAAATGATGTAGTTCCAAACGTGCAGAACAATGCCGTTGGGAATATTCAAAACGTAATTAGTAATATTAATACAAATCTTACACCTTAATTTTAAAGCCATCCTTGTGATGGTTTCATATATTTCATAAACAAAGGACCAAAAATGAAAACACACTATAAAATCGTCTTACTTGGCACATTATTGATAGCTCTATCGGGGTGTAATACAGAATCTCTCAATCTTCCTACAGGCTACATACTCCCACCAATGCCGGATGCAACAGAGAACAGTAAAACAATCGCAGGTATTGACTCTAACACCAACGGTGTCCGTGATGATGTAGAAATCTATATCTACAGCAACTACTCAAAACCCGAAGAACAGAAGGCGTTGATGCAGTATGCAAAGATGGAGCAAAACGCCCTTCTAGCGGTTAAAACGAAGGAGGATGTATCTAATATTTATTATCCAGAGATGTCGAAGGCAATTGAGTGTGGGTTTAATGTTTTCAAAACGGCCACACTTGTGCGAGACAACACAATGCAAATTAACGCCCAGGCTTTAAATACACTAGAAAGAGTAAAGCAAGATCTCGAAATCCGTAGGTTGATGGCTGGTGGAGTCTATGAGAACATCCAAAAAGGCGACCCATGCGAATAATTACACTATCACTTTTGCTTGCAGGATTGTTGTTCTCCCAAGAGACAAAAGTGTTTCATATTAATGGGATCAAAACTTCACAGGCGGAAGGAGAAATAAATAAAGTACAAATTGCCAAAACCCTCGGCACCACCTAGCGTGACCAAAACTTAACATACCTTCTCGCCTACAATGAGACACAAGGAGCCATATCGGACATTATTGATTTCTACAATCAAAAAATAGCAGAACAAAAAGCACTTCATCCAGACATGAACAAAAGCACCGAGACTACCTTAATTTCTCAGATCACCGCCGGTATTACCGGTCTCCCCTCAACCGCTGTCACGAAGGAAGAGGTTGAACAGCGTCAGGCGCAGACTATTATCAACAGCATGGGAATTACCACTTATGAGGACAACGACTCAATAAATATACGCAACACTATTGAAAGTGGGATTGCTAGAGGAGAGAATGTTCTTATTGTATCCCATTCCCAAGGCACACTATACGCCAATATCGTCTATGACAAACTAATGAAAGACAATAAGATCACTACTGACAAAATCAAACTCCTTTCCGTTGCCGATGTGGCAAGTGCAATGCCCAACGGTGATTGGCTATCTTCTGTGGTTGACCCCATTATTGCCCTTGTTAAAGCAAGTCTATCTGCAATGCCTTACAATGCATACGAATGCACAAATGTTGGGCATTCTCTTATTGATACATACCTCAATTATGGGAGTGATTTACTTGCACTTTTCACGCAAAAAGCTCATGATCTCTTGGACTCTTTCACCTCTACTCTGTTTGATGGAGAAATAAAAGTCACATTCTACGGGATGGCAAATGACCCACTCTTTACAATGTTAAATCTTCCATGGATTGTGGGAGCGGATAAAATGCCAATATGGGTAAAATACTATTATAGTTCTGAAACATTAGGCAATGATGTTATCTACACTCAACCGTTACCAATCACCAACGAAATCAACGGAACTTATATAGCCGATTGGACGTTTAACGATGTCAATGTCACAGTAGCCAAGATTGAATGTGGAAACAGTACGAAGACGGTTCCTCTCACAAAGTCGTCGATTAATCATTTTGGGATAATTAACATTATTAAAATCGATGGTGGTTATACATGCCAGATACAATAAGCTCATAAAAGGAAAAAAAGAAATGAGAGTTATCACATTATTCGCTACATCAATCGTTGTCGCCTTATCGCTTTATGCAGCCCCTACCCAATGCGGTAACAGTATTTATTTCACAAACGAAGCTCCCGACATTCTAAATACAAATCTCACTGCAAAAACCAA
>Ga0172379_10004818_pt1 | contig 19472 bp, 16 predicted proteins | sample GrowelOW334metaG_FD_119756 | JGI IMG/M metagenome (GOLD analysis project Ga0172379, IMG submission 119756) | Groundwater microbial communities from an aquifer near a municipal landfill in Southern Ontario, Canada - Groundwater well OW334 metaG | ecosystem: Environmental > Aquatic > Deep...
ACTTTGCTCAATCTCATTGCCGGTCTAGATACTGCCAGTAGTGGCCGTATAATTTTTGATGGAGCTGACGTTACTAGGCTTACTGATGAAGCCGTGACTGCACTGCGCGCTAAAAAGATTGGCTTCGTCTTTCAATTTTTCAATTTGCTATCGACCCTCACCGTGGCTGAGAATGTCGCCCTCCCCCTTGAGTTGGGAGGGACAACCAGCGCTGCTGATAGACAGAAAAGAGTGCTAGAGATGCTTGCTGAAGTGGGTATGGAGAATCGTCTAAATTTCTATCCAGCCCAACTCTCTGGAGGCGAAATGCAAAGAGTCGCTATCGCCAGGGCTCTGGTGCACAAGCCTGAATTAATTGTGGCTGACGAACCCACCGGCAATCTTGATTCTGAAAATGGCCTTAAGGTATTGGAGCTGCTCAAGCATTTGAATAAAAGTTTAAATCAAACCATTGTTATGGCGACTCACAGCGAAGAAGCTGGTGCTGTAGGTGATCGCATTATTCGTATGAAAGACGGCTTGGTTGTTAGTGATTCGCAAGTGCAACACTAAAGTGAAAGAGAATACTTAATGCCTTTTGCTTTTACTCTTTTTCTTCGCTTTGTTGCTAGAGATGTTCGCCGCAACTGGATACGAACGCTCTTAACTGTATTTGGTATTGCTCTTGGTGTCAGCGTCTACTTGGCAATAAGCATTGCTAACAACACTGCTATCTCGCAGTTTAAGCAGACAGTCTCGCAAGTTTCTGGTAAGGCCAATATCGAACTGATGCCACTTTCAGGACCTGCTTTGCCTGAAGCAGTATTAGACGCGTTAGCCGACTATCGAATGTTGGGCGTTAAGTACACACCCATGATCGATGAACATTTGGTTTTGGCCGCCCAATCGCCTGAGCAAAATAGTGAGATTATCCAGCTGATCGGCATCGACATGCTAGCCGACCCTGACTTTAAATCTTATCAATCAGACGCCAACGATTCTGAGACTGAAGATTCGGGCAAGATTCGTTCAGAAGACACTGATAGCGATCAAGATAGTCTGAAAAAACTCAGCGTTTTTAGTCCTCGGGCTGTGCTAGTGGGAGGAAAGTTGGCGCAACGCCATGGCTTCAAGAAAGGCGATCAGCTAACAATTGTCGTAAACGATCAAAAAGAGAAATTACTAGTCGCTGGTGTGCTGGGAACAAGTGGCATCGGTGGTGCTTACAGCGGCAATGTTGTGGTGGCCGACATTGGTTTGGCTCAAGATATTTTGAAGTGGCCTGGTAAAGTGACCCGCGTCGACCTTATTGCCCCTGAATCTATGGTGCCACTTCTGCAAGCGAAATTACAAGAGATCGTGCCCAGCGATGTACTTGTGGCTACACCAGATACCCGCTCTGAGCAAGCTGAAAAAATGGTGCGCTCTTTTGAGTATAATTTGCTGGCTCTGACTTTCATAGCTTTGATGGTCGGCATGTTTTTGATTTACAACACCATGACTATTACTATTTTGAGGCGTCGCCCCGAGATTGGCATATTGCGTGCGATTGGTGTCAGTCGCAGAACGGTGCAGAATATCTTTTTATGGGAGGCTATTTGCCTCGGTTTGATGGGCACCACCTTGGGTGTGATCATGGGTGCATTCATGGCCGATGGTGCACTTAAAGCCGTAGCACAGACCTTTCAGTATTTCTATTTCAAGGTGCCCCTTGAGAAAATCACGGTTGATCCGCTGCAGTATGCGGCAGCTTTTGCTATTGGCATGGGCTTGACTCTGATAGCTGCTCTGCCACCACTGCTTGAATCAACTACTGTTAGTCCGGCTGAGGCCACTCGGCGAGCATCGCAAGAAAGCAGTGTGCGCCGCAGTACAACACCGCTCTTTGTCGTCGGTTTGGCCTGCTTAGCCCTCTGTTACTTCTCTGCTCTCCAGCCGCCTGTCAATAATTTTCCTCTCTTCGGTTATCTAGCAGCATTGCTGGCCATCATGGGATGCTCTTTTCTTGTTCCTCTGATACTGGCTAAAACATTACCTGTGTTGGCTACAATCTTTGCCCGCATTTTTGGTGTCGAAGGGCGCATCGCTGCTGTCTCTTTGCAGGGAACTCTGGGGCGTACTGCTGTTGCTTGTGCCTCGCTTATGATTGGTATAGCTATGATGATTAGCCTAGCGATCATGATTAGCAGCTTTAGAAAAACGGTGACACACTGGATTGACCAAAGTTTTGAAGCTGACCTTTGGTTGCAATCACAGGCTAGGGCCTCAGGTAATAAGTTTGGTAGATTGCAAGAGAATGCCATCAAAGCTGCCGCTAGTGTAGAGGGCGTGGCTGCTGCCGAGGGTTTTGTCGATCGCAGTATCAATTATCAAGGCATGAGCGCCTTTTTGGCGGCGGCAGATTTCGACGTTTTGACAAAATACGGCAATCAGCTTTTCCTGTCTGGTGAATCAAGCAAGACTGTCTGTGCTCGGGTTGTTGGTATGCACGCCATAATTTCTGAACCCTTTGCTGTGCGCAAGAATTTGAAAAAAGGTGACTCTGTTGAAATTGATACACCGTTAGGTAAGAGAAAATTTTTCATAGAAGATGTTTTCTATGATTATGCCAGTGACTTGGGCTACATAATCATTCCGCGCGATATCTACAAACAACTCTACAATGACAGTAGCATCTCAAATGTCGCCATCTATTTAAAAGAAGGGGCAAATATAGAGAAGGCAAGACAAGGAATTTTAAAGAATCTTGGAAGTAGCTCGCTTGTTTCTTTATCTAGTACCAGTGAGCTGCGCCAAGAAGCAATCAGAATTTTTGACCGCACTTTTGCTATCACTTATGCTCTGCACACCATAGCCGTTACTGTGGCCATGCTATCAATTATGAATGCTCTCTTTGCTCTGACAATTGAGTCGCGCCGAGAGTTTGCTATATTGCGCTACATTGGGGCTAAGAAAACTCAGCTAGCTAAAATCGTGTATTTGCAAGCGGCAATTTTAGGTGCTTGTGGCAACCTTGGTGGAATAGGCCTTGGTTACATTCTTTCTCTCTTACTCATTCATGTAATCAACAAGCAGTCATTTGGCTGGAGTGTTCAGTATTTTGTGCCATATGACTTTATCTTGCAATCAAGTACATTAGTTATTCTTACCTCGCTTCTTTCAGGTATCTATCCAGCACGTATGGCCGCTCGAACCTTGGCCCCATCGGTGGTGCGCGATGAGTAAGGGCTATTTTAATACTTTCACTTTAGGTAGCAAACAATGTTCAGACTGAAGTCGCTAGCCTTTATATTGAGCTTACTAATAAGTATCTCTCTACCAGCCTCTGCCGCTCAGAAAGTCTATAAACAGGCCTTGCCTGGCTATCAATATAAATTTCCGCAGGACCATTTTAGTCACGATCAATTTCGCACTGAATGGTGGTACTACACCGGACATCTAATTACAGAAGATAAGCGTCGCTTTGGTTATGAGCTGACCTTTTTTAGAACAGGCGCAGATAACGAACCTACTAATAAGCAATCGCCTTGGAAGCTCGATAATTTTTACTTGGCCCATTTTGCTATTACTGATGAAAATGGTAAAAAGTTCCGCTACACCGAAAAACTAAACAGAAGTGGCCTCAAACTGGCTGGCGCTCGGCAAGATGCTTACTATGTCTTCAATGAGGGTTGGTCAGTGGAGAAGCTGGGAGATCATTACATGCTCCGAGCTGACTCGCCCGAATATTCGATTCACTTATTACTCGATTCTTTGAAGAAACCAATAATTCATGGCCGCGACGGTGTCAGCCAGAAAGCTTCATGTGTCGGTTGTGCTTCTCATTATTATTCGATGACTCGCCTCAAGACTGAAGGTACGCTCTTTATTGCTGACAAACCATATGCGGTGACTGGCACTAGCTGGATGGACCATGAGTTTGGCTCTAATCAGCTCACTTCAGACCAAGCTGGTTGGGATTGGTATTCGATTCAGTTAGATGATAATCGAGAACTGATGTTCTATTTAATGCGGCGAGGCGATGGATCTTTTGAAAAAGAGTCAAGTGGCACAATAATTAATGCAGATGGCTCTTCACGTCATCTAACACTCAATGATTTTAGCGCCAAGCCTACTGGCTCATGGTTGTCACCTAAAACCAAGGGCAAATATCCCATGGGCTGGAAGCTGTCTGTGCCCAGTGCTCAAATTGAAATTGAGTTGACACCTAGCATGTTGGAGCAAGAGCTTGTCACAGGACGTTCTACCGCTGTTACGTATTGGGAAGGTTCGACATCGGTTAAAGGCACATCAAACGGCAAACCCGTCACAGGGCAAGGTTACGTAGAAATGACTGGTTATGCTGAGAAGTTTAAGCAAAAACTTTAGTAGATAAGAAAGATAAACTAATCTAATCAAATCAAATTAAGTCAAACGGGAACTTAAGGCCATTGACCCGGTCTTGCCCATTGAAGTCTTGTTCGGTTAAGTCTTCTTGGAATTCATCTTGGCAGGAAGGACTTATGACTGTTACTAATTCACATCCATCTTTTCCTTTGTATGAAGCTATAGCGCTCGAACGACTAGCTAATTTCGCAGTTGATAAGCAAGACTGGAACGAGGCCTCTCGGCTATATACAGAGTCGCTTTGTATTCGGCGAGCTGCTGATGGTAGTTCGGATGCTACCTATGCTCTTATTTTAGACAAATTGGCAGCCGTGCTCATTGAGCAGGGTAAGCTCAAAGAGGCAATGGAGTATCTCAATCAGGCATTGCCCATTTTAGAGGCTGCATTTTATCCCTCGCATGGTTCTATAGCTGCCATTTTGGAACATCAGGGCGACTGCTTTGTGGGCGAAAGTAAGTTTGAAGAAGCTGAGCCTCTATACAAGAGAGCTGCTGACATATTTATTAGTAGCGTGACTATGGAAAATCGCATGGCCTTGCGCGCGCTTTATAAACTGGGCAAAGTCTATATTTCTTTATCTCGCGCAGCCGAGGCCAAGATTGCTCTACAGAAAGCACTTAAGTATGTTGATACACCGTTAGGTCCGCTGGCCGAGTTTCGCTATCAGCTTGCTTTGGCTGCCATTCAACTTAACGAGATGAGTGAAGCAAGAGAGTTTTTGCATAAAGCCGCAGCTGACTTCAAGCAACGGAGTAATTACGCCCGTGTGGCTGATTGCTCAAAATCGTTGGCTAATGTTTGTAGCCAAGCAAATGAAACTTCTGAAGCAGAGGAGTGGCTGCGCCAATCTGTGCTCTATGAGCAGATGGCTGTCAATGCTCCTTATCCTCATGATATTTTTCTCGCTACTCTACTGCGAGCCTAATGTTCAATAGGATACGTTGTACTCAAAGCTAAATGCAAAAGCAAAGCTAATGCCAGAGGCAGATTAGCTTTGCTTTTGCTTGTGAGCAATATTATTTAGCTTCTTTGATTGCTTTTTTGTCAGCTTTTGTTTGTAGATCAGCTGCTTTATCAGCTACTTTAGCGGCTCTCTTCGACTCTTTAGCGGCACGAGCGGCATGCTTGGCGGCACGGCCAGCTTCACCGTCGATTTGAGCTGCAGCTGAACTTGCTGATTCGCTGGCAGCTACGTCTTGGGTAGCGGCAGCTTGAGCGGCTTTGGTGTCGGCTTCAGCCTGGATTTCAGCGGAGTCTTTAGCGAAAGCAGGTAGGGTAGCCAATCCTACAATCAAAGTGAGCGCTAAGCTCGATGTTAATGACTTGAACATACAATTGGTCCTCTTTTGTGTTGTTGTCGCCCCTGACGGATGACACGCCGACAAGTGCCCAAAAGTTTTTTAATGATGGCGTAGCTTCACCTGAGGCCATTTCAATATTTGTATGTCGGTCATCGAACTAATTTATTGTTCAAACGAATTCGCTGATATTTTGAGCAGATGCTCTTTAAGATCAATTGGCCAGTTTGAAATATTTTCTTGAAAGCGCATTAGATCAGCTGCAAAAAGTGCTCTGGTAGCCTCTTCAAAGTTTGGCAAGTTGCCGGCCATGGCCGACATAAAGCGGTATGTGGCTTCGTGGCTCTGACGTTGGGTATCTTTTTTTGAATTACTTTTGCGCGCTTCTTCTACCAGTTTGCGCAGGGCCACTGACGCTCCTCCCGCTTGCGAGTTGAGCCATTCCCAGTGGCGAGGCAAGAGTGTCACTTCCCGCGATACCACTCCAAGCTTTGGGCGACCTGGCCCTTTCTCTTTTACCGACGGTTGGTTCGCGGCCCGAACGCGCTTCTCAACATCGGCGACAGTGCCACGCCAGTCAATTTCAATTGGCATACTTGTGAGGTCATCAAATATCAGTATGTTCAAACTGTTGTCTGATTCGATTGCTTCTTTGGCTTTTATTGCCACATCAATAATGTCGCCGCCTGCAATTTTTAGAGAGCCGGCAAAGGCGGTGCATAACGGTGTGCTTGATTCATTCATGGTGATTGCTCTGAGTACTAACTTTGCGTAACTTCTTGGGATAACCGCTCTATTCTACCCGGGTAAAATTTAAAGTCAATATTATCCGGGTAAAATTACGCGTGTGCCAACAGGTAGGCTGGCCGGCACGTCGCTTGTTGGTTGGCCGGCGGTTAGGTTGGTTGGAAAATAAGCACGTAGGTAATTAATTCAGTAGCCGCGAAATTGTTTGCTGCGCGCTTCCATTTCGCCTGCCTGTGAACTACGACCTGTCCTCTTCAACAAGATTGCATAGCTGTGCAGGCAACTCGCTATTGAAAAATTGTTCTCAGCGACGATACTGAACACACCTGGCTTAGGCGCGACAAATGTTTGACTGGCTGCCAGTTTGCACAGCGTTTCTGCTTCAGACATTTTGTTGTCTTTCATATACACTTCAATTAGATAGCTTATTCTTTGCGCGACAAAGCGCTTGTTGAAGTCATAGCCGGTTATTGTCAATGAACGCTTGAGCAAGTCTTCAGCTTCTTTGTATTCATGCTGCTGCCCTTTGGCATGCGCTGTATATTCTAGATTGGCGGCCACTACGTCATTATTTTTAACAGGGTTAGGGTTTTGAGTTTGGCTCTGGTTTTGAGTTTGATTTTTACTCTGTAATTCGGCGACCCGATTCAGTAAAACCTCAGACTCGTTGAATTTTTTTTCCATTTGATATGTCATGGCTAAATTGGTCAGGGCTTTGGTCAGATTTGCTGAATTAGATCCTGGCTTATTTTGAACCAGGTACTCTTCAATTTTGACTGCTTCGCTAAAGTGTTTATCGGCCTCGGCAAGCTTATTTCGGGTCATCAAAAATGTAGCCATAATTGTGTGCGTAAAGGCAACCAGCTTATGGTTCTTGCCAAGTAAGCGCTCACGTGTCGACAGTGCTTCATTGAACAGCCTGTCTGATGCCTCGTAGTGCTGCTGCTGGAAAGCAGTTTCAGCTTGAATGAATTTTCTATCTGCCGATTCGAGGTTGCCGGCAGGAGAACAAGCGCTGAGGAAAATTAGGATTGCGGCTGTGAAACTGAAGAGGGCTGAGGGTTTAATGGCTATACCAGCCGTTCTTGGTGACAACCACATAACAGGGAATGACTTGGCGAGCCATTTTGTAAGTCTTGAATCCAGAAGCGGATCGCGCGCAATAGAACCTGAGCCAAACTTAGGAAGGTCCTTCGGGCCTAAGACCAGCAAAGCTACTCCGAATGTTATGCCAAGCTCCAGTGGGGTCAAAATATCTTTCTCGCCTGCAGTTAGAGTTTCGATGACTGAAGTGATCATAGTACATGGTGCTACATATCTGACGGCGAATCTAGCAGTTAATGGCGTTGCAAAATCTTTCGGCCATGGCAGCGTTGGACACTAACAACTCAAAGAAGGGCCCTTGTGGAGAAATAAAAGTTATTAGGGCCGGATTGTCGGCCGCAGGTATCGCTATATGTGATTGAAGGGTTACTCTAAGAGCATTGTAGGGAAGAAGTGCATGGTTGGTGACTTGCCGTATAACAATATGGTTCGGGAAAAAGTAGAGCATACTTTTGTCATCGCCGATGCACCACGGTTTGGAATTTAAGTTGTTGATCTGAATTTCTACCGCCCGACGAATGCTTGCTTTGGCTAAGGGCTGGCGAAGGAAAAAAACATCAGATCGCGCCAGGTTTTGGCATGCCTCAGACATTTGTTCAAGCCTAATAGCGACATTGTCGGAGGCAGACTGTGAAGTCTCCAGCGAATAGGAAATCTTCACTGCTTCGGTGTTTTCTGGAACTGTATCTCGTAAAATCTTGGGCAACACAAATGCTAGTAACAGTAGGCCGGTAATGGCGCTGAGGGGTGTGCCGAGGAACGCAGATAATGATAAAAGGACATAGAGAACAATAAAGATTTTCCTGCTTAAGCGCCGATTCTCAATATCTTTTGCGACCTTTCCTAATTGATAGAGCAGTTTTTGATCCTGAATATGCCCTTCCTGCAACTGCGGAAGCGAAATCAACTTTGATTCATTTTCAGGGTGTAGTAAATCATCAGTCATAGTTCTCCTAACTCTACAACAAGCGGTGTCAGTAGCTCACTAATAGAAACTAAGAAGATGCCTAGACTCGCAGAATTTATAAGTGCGAAATCTATAGTTTTTAACTCCCTCCGTCGCGATCGAAGTTGATAGCGTCAAAATAATCCAAACCAAGCACCGCTTGCGCACAAGGCAGGTGTTTCACGGTTCATCGTGTGAATCAGACGAAATAATGCGTCGTGTAGCTTTACGAGTCGCTTTAAATCCATTGAGGCCCAGCCCACTCCGAGTTTCTCGCCGACGGTACGCTACAATTGCGATGGATCAGAGAATTGAAATTCACTTATTGGGTTACAGAACTAAGAAAATTGATAGTGACGAAAATTCTTGGATGCTTGAAGTACAGCAGGAATCTAAGGTAGAAGCTAAGATTCAGCCCCAAGAATATAGTTGTTGTGGTAACCATGATGAAGAGCTTGCGGTTTTTTGGGAGTAGATGACACTAGTTTCTTTATGTATTCGACCGTGAAGGCTTAAGCTTGAAGCGTTTTGTGTCAAAGTATTTTCCAATCTTCCTTACGGCTGAGTTGCGATTTCGTTTGAGGTAACAGTGATATGAGCAATTGGAGCATAGGTCTTCATTCTTGGATTTTGGAAGACGGCAATTATGCCGACTTTTACACCGACCAAAAGCGTCAATTTGCACTGGAGTTTTACTCCGATAATTTTGAATGCTCTGACTCCACGGTTAAGTGTGCTGAATTTATCGACCGTGCTACTTATCTTGTAAACGCCGAGGTTTTGTACATTGATTCAGAGATATGGGTGCTTGATTTTGGAGTAAAGGCATATAGAGAGAGAGCAATCCACTGCGTTCCCGGTTCTGGGTTTCCGGAGACGGGCATAAGGCAGGAGACGTTTGTTTCCGAGCTTCAGTTAGGACAATTTATTCGGGCGACTATCCACTTATCAGTCGACCATTTCAGTTACATGGAGTCTCTTTGTCAGAGCGTAGGTGTGCCGGCGCTGATTTATACTTGGAAGATTGTTGCCGTTAACAAGCAATGTGGTCCGCTCATTAAAGTAACCGGAGATGCAAACGATCCACAAGGATATTTTACGATAGATGAAAGCAAGGCTAAATGGCTTCAGGTCGAGAACACATTGACGCGGCTTGAAGACTTTCAAGGCTTTAACGAACTTCAATGCTTACTATTACCGGTAGCTCCGACTGCTGAAGGAGAACCCCTTGCAAATTGGCATATGCATCAGTAGGACACGCATCCTAATGCGGAGCACGAAGAAGATTAGCTATGTCAATGCTTCATCGCTTTGTCTAGAAACATTTGGCCCATTGTCAGGCTGGACGAGAAATTGCGAGAACAACTGAAAAGACAAGTCTGGAAAGCTTCTCTAGGAGAGGAGTTTGGGCGACGACTTGTTGGTATGCAACAGAAGGAGCATTATCGGACTTGAACAATTTCACTCTGCATGGTGTTGCATCTGGTGCACAGCCTTAAAAGCTTGCTAAGGCTTTAGTTTCTAGCTTTTAATATAGTTGCTCTTATAGATCTCCATTAAAACAGCTGGCCCATCCGGAGTGACGATGGCGCCAGCGCGCTGAAACCTGGCTTTCTCCAGACAACGTATCGAGCGCGGATTTTGCGGCGACGGATCTGAAATAATTTTCTTCAATCTATCCTCTTCGAATAGCATTTGAACTAACCTAATTATCATGGCTGAACCTACACCTTGATTTAACAGGGTCGACTCGCCAATGAAGAAGTCAATTCCGCACGTGCCGCTATCACGCTGATCGTCCCACCAGCCTGTTTCAGCATTTTCAGTCCAATAGCGTTGAATGTAAGCGATAGGTCTGCTATCCAGTGAAACAATCCAGCGATCCTCACTATCGGCGCTTGGGAAATATTCTTCAAATACGTTGTCTAACGTCATGGTGCCATCCCATCGTTCCGCCACATGTGGCTGATTAAGCCAATTGTGGAGTAGAGCAAGATGGGAGATATTCAACTTGGCAAAAGTAAATTTCATAGCTACTTAAATTTTGTATTCTTAGTTTAACGTTGTGACTTTTCAAGCAGTGTTGCAGACCTTATTAAATACGATGCTTAAGCCTTTCTCTCTTTCCGGAAACATCCTGACAGTATATTGGTTTCGTTCCCGTTGAGGGCGGCAACGATTCACGCGAAATCCACCCATTTTTTTCTTGGAAATGGCTTTGAACACCCTCCACTTGAGCATATCCGGCATTTGCACCAAAGTAAAGTTATTGACCAGAGCCGATCGATATTAGGCGAAGCTAAAAACCGAGCCTGGTAGCGCGATTCACCGAGTTAATAGGACCGCACAGTCATCCTGTCAGCCTATTTTACTTCACTCGAGCCTAAGCCAGAGATTGTTTTTCGAGTGCTAGTCTTTGAGGTTGACGTTATCGTATTCTCTTTGAAAGAATGCTAGGCCCTCATGGAAATCGCCGACGGTTCTGTATTTTGGAGCAACGATTTCCTTTCCAGTCAAGTCCATGAAACCCCACTTTCCTTCTTTTGAAAAAGCTATCAGGCCTTCGCTGGGTGCTCGCAGTTCAATTGCTTGTGGCTTGATTAGTAGCTGACCTTTTTCGTCTAATAAGCCCTGCCGATTATCGTCATCAAGAATTTGAAAAATCCAGGTGCAATTGCACTAAGCGAACGATAATCGTCAGACACTTTTTTGCCCCTTCTGTCGATTAGATAGCTTTTGCCATCTTTAGAAACGACAGCCACTGGCCCGGCGAAATCTTGGGCTGAATCGAACATTTCACCAAAAGCATTGCTGCCATCTTCTTTTATGAACAATTCTTTGCCAGTAATGTCACGCACTGAAGCTAGGCCATCTATGAATACAGAGGCCGTGAGAAAACGAGGTGATATAACCGTTTCGCCAGCCACGTTTTTGTAACCGACCAAGTTCTGTTCACTGATCTTTTCTTCGAAAGTGTGCAAACCAACTGGTTCTACTTCCACTACTTTGCCGGAATCGTCTTTGGTATATTGATATTTCTGAATGTGGCCTTTAGCTAGAGAGCCACAGCCTCCCTGTTCTCGACCTGCAGTGACAAATTGGTAGCCCCCAGATGGATTGCTCTCTGTAAGAGCCGGATAACTAAATCTGTCTTTATTTAAGACTTTGCCGTCTTCGTTAACAAGTAAGGACATTTCTAGAATTTTATCAACGTTATCGGCTGATGCAATACTAATATCATCGCGCCCAAATAATATGGCATCGAATGTGGTGACTCCTATAACTTTTCCCGTTGCGTCTATCACTGACATCTTTGTCTGCGCGCTAGCTGAAGCTAGCAAGAAAAGCTCCGACGCTGGTTTCGCAAACGCCTTGCCGTTTTTAAACGGAGAAGCTTGGTAGAATTTAGGCGCAATTATCCAGCTGCCAGCTTTGTCGACGTAACCACAATTTCCAGAAAATGGTTCTATGGCTACAGCAAGTCCCTCAGAAAAATTTAGAGGATTGTCAGAAAGGGCTTGTAATTGTGAATTGCAAATTTCAGTGCCATCAGGTTTTAAGAGACCTTTTTTTAATTCTGGACTGATGATCCGCTTTTTTCGCATTTCATTGAAGTGTTCAAAGATCTTGGGATCTTTCTCTTTTACTATGGCTAGATAAGCTTCTCTGCTGGAGTCTGTATAGTTGTTCGTCATAAGATAAAAAGCGTTGCCAGGCTTTGTATACTGATATATTTGCTCCATAATTTGAGCCGATTTTTCTAGCCGGTCTGTTGAGGCTAAAAAACAAGCGTAAAAATATAGCGCTGAATAAGGAATGGTGCGTATTTCTTGCTTCACTGGACCAGTTTCTAGTACCGGTTTTGTATCGATTAAATTGATCGCTTTCTGGAAAGTTGAATCTACCAAGCCTGGCTTGTCCAGAAGATAGTACGTTATTGCTAATTCCAGTAAATAGTTATAAGCGCTGTTCTTATCCCCGTTATTGATTGCTTGGCTGCTTTGTTTCTTTAAGGCACTAGCTAACTCGGGCCACATCGATGCCCCTCTAAAAACTTCGATCTCCATAGATTCGGCTCGAGATTTATCTAAAACTCTAAGTCTTTCTACTTGAGCGAGTGCTTCTTTTACTCTCCCTGCTTTTATGTAAAATCGAATTAGGCACTGGCATCCTGAATCATATGACGGTGACTGTATTCCAATTGCGAATTCCAGCTCAGCGCGCTGTTTTAGATATTTTTCAAGTTCTGTTGCTGTGTTAATGCAATATATGTAATTGAAGTCTTTATTTAGTTCTTCTAGCCTCTGGCGCTTGATCCTGTACGGATCTAATTTGTCTCCTGCAGCGACAACAGAGTTTGTCAGCACCACGTATTCAAAAGAAAATCCTCTACCCTTCAGGGCCTTGGGCCGAGGTAACAATTTTATTTGCGACAGTTTTTGCGAGATTGTTTTTTCAAGATTTGGATCTTCTGGCCCTAATAGCAATTTTAGACTTGCTTTACCGTCAACTTCTATCGTGACCAAAATTCTCAGTGGCCGGTTTAGCTTCAGCCCCTTTACGGCTTCGCTGATCTTAAGTCTACTGGCCGTGTCTAGTGTTTTTAGCTCTGCTACTGTAACTCCTTTTTCTGTTTCAAATTGCGGTTCTACTTTTTGCTTTGTAAATGAGGCGCGACCGTTTTTAAATTCACTAGCCCATGTGTAAACAAATGGAATTTTCGTTATTCCGTGTTGATCTATGAAGCCATATCTAACTTCTTTAGTACCCGAAATTTCTTTGACAGCTAAGAATAGGCCGTTCTCATCGCCGGTGTTCATTAGATAGGTATATTCAGGCTTGATGCAGATCTTGCCGTTTGTATCTAAAGCACCATATTTTTCAGTGGCAAATAGTTTCAGCTGAGGATGAAGGTTTGCTGCCTCAGGGATGACTTTAAAAATGGAGATGCCGCCTCCAAGGTTGGCATAGCCTGGTCGATGTGCCAGAGAAATTTCATTGAGTTTCTTGCCGTTTTTGTCTATGAAGAATATTTCTTTGCCTTGCTCAGCTAGGGCTCTGCCATTGTGGAACTGCGAAATCCGATTAAATTGTGGTTCAACAATTACTTCAGCTTTGCGATCGATAAAGCCATGTAGATTGGTTATCGAGTCTTGGAATGTATACAACTGCTCGCCCTTGGGAAACCAGCCCACAGCATACGTTCCCGAATTCTTGGTCGTTTGAGTAACTAGTAATTGTTTGCCAATCGGAACAACATTAATGCCATATTTATTTGTTGCTAGGTTCTCATGTTCTTTGCTTTTCCAAACATAATCGCCCTTGCGATTTATGACAGCTAGACCGTCTTTGCCATAGGTAAAGGCGTAGTCTTTATAAAATGGATGAGCTGAAGAGAATTTGTAAGGAATGACGAGTTTGCCTCTATTATCTAAATAGCCCCATAGTTCTCCGTTCTGTATGGCTACGAGGCCATTGCTAAAAATATCAATCATCCCTAAGGGCTTTGGGTTTAGCCTTTTACCGTTTAGATCAAACAGATAACGCGGCACTGTTTCACGAAACTTATGAGCCCAAGAGAAAGGAGAAGCAATAATTGCATTTTCAACCGAAAGGATGCTGTCTTCAAATTGTTCTGGCAATACCACCTTGCCGATTGTGTCCATGACACCATACGAGGCTCTCTTGGGGTTTAGCGGTGTAAGCATAGGGTCTTGAGCTAAGGCTACACCGGAGAAATAACTCAATGAGATCAGTAGCGAAATAGCCATCTGCGGTACAAAGCTAATCTTCATTATTGGCTGCCTCTGATTTTTCTCATTTCACTCTATCTTTGAACCCGTCACCACAAAAATGCAAACCAAGCAAACTTGGTTTAAGTGGGGAGTTCACGCTAAATAGGCAAGAATATGCACATCCATTTCTACAATAGCAAAACGCCTGGGTTGACGAGCTCATTCCATTTCACCCTGCAGCTAACGTAATACTCCCATGACGCGTTTATTTCTTGTTTACATTCATGGTAGTAATCTCACTTCAAGACAAAGCGGGCCACCCTTACTGAGGTAATTAATATGCCAGGTTTCGATGCAAACAAGGAAGCTAAATGACCTCCAAACTCCACCACGTAGAACTAATGACGTATGCTGGGGCTAGAGTATGATTTGATCAACTTCAGAAACGGCCAAGGTTATGTCGAGATTCTCATTACAATTTATCATCGCGGCGGCACTGGTGTTCACTGGTGCTTCTTGTTTTGCCAAGGGGCACACTTCGCGAATCGACGATGATCCCAGTCATGAATCTAACTGGATGATGAACCTAGAGCAACATAAAATTCTTGACCGGGAGACTTATAGAAGCAATTTGCAAAAAATGCGATTGCGTCTAGAAGCAGATTTGGCGAGAAATCCTGAGCCTGATGCCAATTCATACTCAGGAAGGCGATTTCAGTTGTTGCAAGTCTATTATGGTCTTGGTCTCGCTGCGGAGGCTGATGCTTTGGTCAAACCGACTGATGTATCAGGCGTTGATCAGAGTAGTTTCATTTTGCAAAATTTACATCAGCGCCGCAACAGAGTGAAATTGCTAGGAATCTACAAGCGCTATTACGAGGATCATAAAGACAAGATTGACCCTTCGCTTCAATGCGCTGAATTGGTTCAGATTGCTGATCTAAATTATAAATTGGGTCAAATGGATGAGGCAGAGAAGCTTTACCAAGAGGCTTATCAGATCGCGCTGAAGACTGCTACTCCGCCTGGAAGAACAAGAGAAGCGCCGGGTTCAATCACTATTTCTCCTTTTAATTCTTACGCCTGCTTTCTTGCTGATAAGGGTCGTGTAGACGAATCACGTGTGCCAATTGAACAAGCCTTTAAATACTGGGAGGCTGGCGATCTTTACAGCGTTTCGAGTGGTTACGGTGGTTTCGATGATTTTGGGGCTTACCTAACTATAGTCAAAAAGAAAAGTCCGGCCTTGTACGACAAATTGAGCAAACGTTGGCAAAAGCAGATGGCGAAAGAATCAGCTGTCGGTCTTATTGCAAAAGATGGCCACGAGATCACAGGGCCACGCTTTTTTACTATTGGTTCTTTCTCTAACAATCTGGCAGTAGCTCAAGATAGACTGACGCGCCGATTTGGTTATATCGATAAAACGGGTGCCTGGAAATTACAACCAACATTCGTTGAAGCAAATCCATTTAGTCGAGGCATTGCCACTGCAAAGCTTGCTGATGGTTTGCTACCTATAGATACTGCAGGGACGCTCAAAAGCTTTTCGCTTATAGATGGCAAAGGGCACGAGCTGAAAAATTTAAACGCTACTTATGCTACAGATTTCGTTGGAGATCTATGTGTTACTTCAAGGACCATGCACGGTCATAGCGAAAATACAGTTTTTAATTTAGTTGATAGGTCTGGAGAAGTGCTTTATTCCGGTAAATTCCTACTTTTGAAAAACGAGAAGGACCAGCTTTACTCTATTTTTATTCCTACTTATTGGATCTCTGGTGGCTGCGTTGTTAGTTGTGGTGGTTATAAGATTACTTTTTCAGTCGAGCCAGACCCTTTACGCAAAGGTCATCTTAAGCTTGTACAAAAAACTAATGATTTAAGTGGTTCAAAGCTCTCTCAAGAGCAACCTTTCTATGTCTTCGAGCAAAAGAGTAAGACGCTAGAAACAAATAATGATACGTGCACAATAGGCTACGACAGCAGTGTTGCTTATTTGCTGAATCATGCTGGCAAAAAGATTTCAAAGAATTATGCAAATTTAGAGCGGCTGAATGCCAATTGTTTTCGGGTCTGTAACGGACCTCATGGTTGGGGCTTGCTCGATGCCACTGGTGCCGAGATTGTGCCACCCAAATATGACGAAGTACGAGCTATGAGCGATGGAATGGCTGCAGTTCGAAAGAACGACAAATGGGGCTTTGTCAATGACAAAGGCCAGGAAGTGGTGGCAGCAAAATACGATGAAGTTGGTGATTTTCGTGATGGCTTGTCGGTTTATCGAAGAAAGTAAAAGTTGTAAAGTAAAGCTTGGCGATCTTACTAGTGCATAAATAATGCCATGGGTTCACTTTGTTTGCATCCATGGCATTCGCTATTGAATATCTGCAAGTATCAAAATAATTGTTTGTGAGTGCCGGTGATATTGCTTATCTGCTTCAGCAAATTGGTTTTATGGGTGAGCTTAATATCAGTTCTGGTTTAGCGCCAGGTATTAATGAACCGATTGTACTTGGGGTACTCTGTCTTGCACGAAGCTGGATTGTTTCATTTCGGTGCGTCGCGAGTACGGTTCGTAAAACGATATGCACATGTTGATCGCTCCAATTTGCATTTCAATGTTTTGTAGGTTTCAGCATATTTGAAAAATACGGTTTCCTCCTTCAGCGGTATGAATATTTTTGCTAGTTTGGGCGTTACTCATTTTGTGTCTTCGAGACTTTTCTGCAGCTTGTTTTTTAGCTCAGCTTTTCGAGCGGGCTCTGTATATATGGACCGCACCAAATACAAGAATAGGTTCTGAATGATTTGAATCGATTCCTTGCTAGTTTCCGGGATTGCTTCCAGCTCACCACCATGCATTTCCGAGTCAGCCAACTTTTTTATATGCCTTAGTGTATCTATTTTTGGTTTGCGGGACCAATTCGGAGCCACGTTTGTTTGAAGTGCTTCTTCAAAAGCTGCGAATTTTGCAAATAGGGAATCTCCTGTGAAACCTACATTTTCAAGCAATTGATCAAGAGCCGCTCTATACATTCCGATAGCAGCACTATAGGCGTTGGACAGCGGGTATAGACGAACTACATCCGATAGGATACTATGGGCGCAGCCTAAGCTTGGCGAAACATATTTTTCAGCTGCCCTCGAAACGAGGCGGCAACTTCACTTGAGGATCAGCGTATGAAAGGACTTGAATCGATTTTCGCAAAAGCGTTTGAAGCGGAGGCAGAGAGGAGAGGATTTGTGCTGCTAGACCGCAACCCAGCTCCTTTCGCGTTCCCGTTATACAAGACGGAAGAGTGGGTCATTGGCGCAATGATGAAAACCATGTTTCCCGAGACGACGGTCACAATAACTTTTTCCCCTCAAAATCCCCCTGCTGATTCGAGCAGACAGCATATGATAAAGTGTGAAGCCGAGTGGATTCCAGATAGTAAGAAATGGTTGCTGCCCGGTGGCGAATGTACAACTGAAGAGTTGATTTCAAAGGCGTTCGATCAGATGGCAGTTGCTGCTATCTAACAACTCTGCTGGTTTATCAACCGATCAGCTTAAACTAATTAGAGGCGCTGCATGGCGTCTCTTTTTCATCGACGGGTGATTCGCCTTGCGCTTGCAAAACCCAGCTCAAACAGCTCAGAAACGACTTGCGAATCGATTTCACCCCCTTTGGGCACATCCAGGGATATTGGCGACGTATCGAAACATGCAACAATCAACTAGATGATTTCAAGATTACAAGACGATAGAAACATAACTACAGCCTTCGCAAACAGTCTCCTTATGTGCTAAAGCGAGCCACAGATAAGCGAAACCAATGATAAACGGCAAGTATTGCTCTAGCTTAGTGAGCCCAAGATAGCCATTCGCGTTCACAAATTTATATTGTGCCGAAAGAGGTCGAACAGTACGGTTTAACTCAAGCGCCTTAAAAAGTTCGATTTTAGAAGTACTTGCAATTTGATAATCTCGCAATTGTAGCCACCAAATAATGCACGTCACAATGCCCACCCAGCAAAGAGTTGCGTTGAAATTTTGGTTATTAAAAATGGCATAGACACCTACGTTTAAGGCGATGAAAAACTGATTTACTTGCTGGCGACGATTTATCATTTGTTCTGAGACTGCCGCAAGCATGACTAAAGCTTCTGATACCTCTTGGTCAAATTGCCACTGCAGAGTGGAGCCGGAACCGCTACATGGAAAGAGATGGTCAACTAAGTGAACCATTCTTTTGTCCGTCTCTTCGGAATAAAGATTCATGCCATTCAAAGTGCGGGTTTCGCGATTGCCAATTATAGCCTTTGCCTTGTGACTTTTAAAATCTTGCATTACCGAAACCCAAACCCTTCAGCGAGGACAAACTATTAGCGCAATGACACAATCGCACGAAAAGGCTCAACGCCCATACATCTTCTTATGCAGGTCCTTATGCTGTTCTTCAGTAACGCCACCTATTACCATGATAAAGAATACCTGCAAGGTCTTAGTCGACTCTCGCTGAACTTGTGCTAGTGAATCACCTTTTAAAAGCTCCTCAAGCTCCTCAAGCTCCGACTCACAATTTACTATTGGCTCCATCCAATTAACTTCATCGCAAGGCTCGCTCCGCGGATGATCAAGATACAAATCGAATAGACGAGTGGCGACGCAACCGCGTAAGAGTGCAAGCTTCTTCGTCGATTCTAGGTTGAATAGCAAATGAGGGTTGGTAACAGCGGGAAGCAAAACATCTATGTCGCGAGTAATCCCAGCGTTAAGCCCGGTTCCATCGTAAAAAGCTCTATCAAACTCAACAGCACCGCACCGACTTCCAGCGAACTCCAAATCCGGGTCGAAAGACCTGTGAATACCGACTAGCGAATTACTTCGAACACGCACACCAAATGTCATCAAACCTACCTAAAAAAGTCACAAGATCGAAGGTACCACAATAAATTTCTAAGACAAGAAAATATTGAATAGCTCATGCCGGAAAGAATATGCAAATGGAGGCCTAAGTGCGCGTGCTAGATATGCATCACGTTCGATGTAGAAGTTAATTTAAACGACCACTACCACCAGTCTCAACATGGCGCAAAGCGGTCGATGCGCTCCGTAAAAGCTAGTGCTCCCAAGCACCATGTTCTTTCGCATGCCCTTTAAGCCGTTGGAGGTAATTTTCTACGCGCGGAATTAACTTCGGCAATATACATTTGTACTAGTGGTCGGGAGAACTGTAACTAAATTCGGCGAGCACTTCCTCGTCCTTGAGGGCATCGCGGTCTATTCAG
>Ga0172379_10004819_pt1 | contig 19471 bp, 11 predicted proteins | sample GrowelOW334metaG_FD_119756 | JGI IMG/M metagenome (GOLD analysis project Ga0172379, IMG submission 119756) | Groundwater microbial communities from an aquifer near a municipal landfill in Southern Ontario, Canada - Groundwater well OW334 metaG | ecosystem: Environmental > Aquatic > Deep...
ATTAAGACAAGCCGGGAATCAACAGGTAAAATTTGATGCAAGTTCACTCGCAAGCGGTACATATATTTATCGGTTGAAAGCAGAAAATCAAATTGTTACTAAAAAAATGATTCTTATGAAATAATTCATCCTTAAGAGGCTGCTTGCAAAAGCAGCCTCATTTTTTTCGGAAACCTTATTCTAAATGACCCATGATTTAATACCCAATGAAAAATCAAGACGATACTTTTGGGAGATTTTCAATATCGAATTGAATGGGAAAAAAGTTTTTCCGGTATCATGCATTACGCATAATAAATTTATGCTTAGCCACGACTTTTAAGTCGTGGAATAATAGAAACGCCAAACTTTGGGCTTTAGCCCAAAAACGGTCTGTTTTTTGTGGCTAAAGCCAATATTTATTTTGTTTATTAATCCACGAGCTAAAGCTCGTGGCTATTCAATTATAAATTTCGCATAAAGCCGCTAATTAAATAACGAACTCAATATTCGAAAGATTACAATTATTATATCTTCTCATCGGAGCTGCTCATGAAGAAAGTTTTTTTACTTTTTATTTTTTTGATGATTTTATTTTCTCCCGTACAACAAAACTTATTTGCACAGGCTTCGGGCAAAATATCGGGGCGGGTTCTCGATAAGGAGAACAAGGAACCGATTCCCTTTGCTTCTGTTTTTGTTGAAGGGACTTCAATTGGCAGTTTAGCGGACGCTAACGGAGGTTTCGTCATTTTAAATGTTCCTCCGGGAGTTTATGTGGTTACCGCTTCTTTGATCGGATATCAAAAAACATCTGTAAATAATGTTCGGGTAAATGTGGACTTCACGTCTAAATTAACAATTGAATTGTCCTCCGGCGCAATTGATATGCCGGCAGTGATTGTTCAAGGTGAACGCAATCCGCTTATCAGAAAAGATTTAACAAATCCCACTATAGCCATCAATGCAGAAAATATTGCGGAACTTCCGGTAGATCAAATATCGGATGTTATCCGTTTGCAGGCGGGCGTAGTAACTGCTAATGACGGAACTATCCACGTGCGCGGTGGACGCTCGAATGAAATTGCTTATTCGTTAAACGGTATTTCTTTAAATGATCCTTATGGGCAATCGCGCGCAATAGGCATTGCTACAAACGCTGTGCAGGAAGTTTCGGTTTCAACCGGTACTTTCAGCGCTCAATATGGTAATGCTTTGAGCGGTGTTGTTAATTATGTAACCAAAGAAGGAACTGATAAATATTCTTTAAGTTTACGCAGTTATATGGGGGATTATGTCTCCTCCAGAAAAGAACTTTTTTCCAATATCGACAAAATCGATCCGTTAAACAGAGGTAGAATTGAAGCCACTTTTGGTGGTGCAGTTCCACTAATTCCGGATGCAAAATTTTATTTATCATCAGTCTTTGAAAATTTTAAAGGAAGTCTTTACGGACAAAAACTCTACGTTCCAACAGATTCATATTTAACACCTGACAATTTCAGAACAGGCGATCCAAGAAAAGGAACTTCAACCGGCGCTTATTTTTTTAACCCGTACTGTGATACAAGTATAGGTGTTCCATCACGGTATTGGTTTTCCGATTATGGTAAATATGTACCAATGAATCCTTCTTTAAATTTTAATATGCAGGGAAACCTCAGCTTTAAATTAACGCCGGTCATTAAAATAAAGTATGAAGGATTGATTGATATCGGAAAATCAAAAAGTTATGGTACAGATGTAGCGAGAAGTTTATATTATAAATATAACCCGGACGGCTTTGGAACTTCGTACAGCAACGCGTTTATGAATGCGATTGATCTTACCCATACCGTTAGTGATAATGTTTTTTATACTTTGAAATTTTCCTATGGAAAAAACCAGGTTAAATATTATTTATATGAAAATTATAACGATCCTCGTTACTTACCATCACTCTATCTTCAATCTATCGGGAACACTACATTTTATGCCGGTGGAACGGACAATAGCCGTACTTTCCGCACGACAGAAACTTTTGGAGTTAAAGGAGATGTTGTTGCACAATTATTTAAGATTCATGAAATAAAAGCAGGATTTGAAAGCCGCTTTCACGGAATAAGTTATGAAAATTATTCGGTGGAGATCGGAAAAGAAATGCCTGATGGTTCTTTTGGTAACTTGAACAATGACGATCTTCTTTATGATTCTACATTAACACTTATAAGAAGAAAACCACTCACTCCATCGCAGTTTACAAATTACTCAAAACATCCGGCAAACATATCTGCCTATATCCAAGATAAAATTGAATTTGAATCCTCATTTATTGTTAATGCAGGTTTGCGATATGAGTATTTTGATCCGGCGGCGTCTTACAATCCTGAAGTTTCAAAGAATTTAAGAGATTCATCTTTTGGATATATAAATACTTATGACACACCGGCAAAAATTAAACATGCACTATCTCCCAGAATAAGTATGTCGTATCCGATAACCGATAAAGCAATAATCCGGTTATCGTACGGGCATTTTTATCAAGTTGCATCACTCTCAAGTCTTTACTCAAACAATCTCTATTATGTAGCAAATGCAGGCAGTACGCCTACTTTTGGCAATCCAAATGTTGAACCGCAAAAATCAGTGCAATACGAAATTGGATTGCAGCAGCAATTAACAGAAGATTTAAAATTTGATCTGACCGGATTTTATAAGGATGTCAGCAATTATATTTATACTCAATCGGTTTATACTGCTTCAGGAAGAGCATACAACGTACTTACAAATCTTGCATATGCAAATTCAAGAGGCATAACACTTTCGTTGTTAAAACGAAGATCAGCCGGAAGCATGTTTGCGTATTCGCTCGATTATACTTTTTCAATTGCCGAGGGAAACAGAACTGAACCGGCAGAGGAATTATTCTTTAGTGAACAATCAGGCAAGCAAAGTGAAACATATTTAGTACCATTAAGCTTTGACCGTTCACATGTGATTAACGGTTCTCTTTCATTTTCTCAGCCGGAAGACTGGAATCTTGGAATTATTTTCAGCCTTGAAACAGGCACGCCGTACTCACCGGTTTTACCACCAAACTTAGTCAATGTTTTATATGAACAAAATTCAGATCATCAGCCGCTTAACTTTAATGTTAATTTGAAATTTGAAAAATATTTTACGATTGGCGATATCCATTATACACTCTTTTTGCAAGTGGAAAATTTATTTGATACACAAAACGAACTTTCAGTTTATTCAAGCTCGGGACGCGCATTATCAAATATTGAACAAGTGCAAAATCCTTATACCTTTAGTGATATCAGGAATAGGATAAGCCGTGGAGATCGCGGACTGTTTGGTGTAGATCAAATTGACGGATATTATTCTAAACGACCGGAGAGAGTTAATCGTCCGCGAGAAGTACGGTTAGGTTTTTCTCTCTTAATCAATTAAACGCAGGAAATTAAAATTTATGAAAAAAGGTATTTATCTTTTCGTTCTCTTACTTTTCATTTCTTCCTCGCTTTCTTTGTCTCAAGAGAAAGATGAATATGGAAATTATAATATAAAAAAATTAAGCCAGCAGGATATGGAGCGGATCTTCGGCGATATTTATAAACCGGGAAAGATATTTAAAACTGCCGGCGACCCAAGAGCAATTAAGGAAGTAATTATCAGCGGCAACAAAATTACTACCGTTGTTTTTAATTACGGCTCCATTTGCAAAGGGAATTATTTAGGGAATGTAGCCGATCTTGTCTGGAAAGGATTAGGAAACGGGTTTGAATTCGGTCCGCTGGTTGCCGCCGCGGTTCCTATTCCAAATGCCAATGGCGGTTATGATACTACGATCATTGTGGATGATTCGTTTATTTTGCCAGGGCAGGGCTCTTATTCACCTGACGGAACTTTAAAATGGGGATGGCTGCCTAAATCAGACTATGCCGATCCTAATCAAACTGAAATAGCCCGATTAAATGCCCCGGATAAAAACTTTGACGGGAAACCTGACTCCTGGCCGGAACGATGGTACTCTCCCGGAGCCGGTAAATATGTATGGCCCGCTTTTTTAGGTGACCAAGCCACTGCGCCGGATGAAGAAGTCTATTATGTTGATGATGATTTTACCAATCAAGCATATATCAAAGGACCTGCTTATTATCCATTTATTAATGATTCAACTAAAAGGGGATTAGGGTTGGATATGGAGGTTCGTATCCTTCAGTTCAATAATCCTTTAGCCGAAAATATTATCTTTTTAGTTTTCCAAATAACGAACGTTAGCGATAAAGACCTTCCCAAGGTTTATTTTGGAATGCATGGAGATCCACACGTTGGAGGACCCGCAGATTATGGTGATGATCGCGCTGCTTTTATTCCTCCTTCCGGTCCTTTGGCGGAAGGATTTGCGCAAAGAGCTCGTAGCATGGTCTATGCTTTTGATGAAGATATGACTGGCTCAGGCGGAAGAACTGCCGGCTTTTTTGGCTGGAAATTTCTCGAATCTCCTACGAATTCAACGGATGGGAAAGATAATGATGACGATGGGATAACAGATGAAAGCCCTTTCAATTCAGCCGGGAATTATATTGATGGAGTAAGCATTCCTTTAAGTTATGGGATTTCGGATGTAGCAAAATATACAGCCATTTTTGGAGCGCCCAAACCAAGATTTCAAGGTGATGAAGACGGCGATTGGGATGCTGCTGCGCATGATATCGGTATCGATGGAATTGGACCTGATTCACCAAATTATCCCGGACCAGATTATGGGGAAGGAGATGGCATTCCCTCTCAAGCATGGTATTTTGATACAGACGGAAATAATAAATACGATGTAGGCGAACCAATTTCAGATGAAAGATTGCCCGGTTATCGTTGGGCTGGCTCCGAACCAAATTTTGGGATGCGCGATATTTCAGAATCCGACCAGATCGGTTTAACAAGTTTTCATGCCGCAACTTACACGAATTCTTTACCGAACGTTCCCAAAAATGCAAGTTTAATGTGGGAATGGCTCTCCTCGGATTCGATTGATGCGAACCAGGAATTATTAAGCATAGCCGGGGATAATGTTTTCAATTTTGGTTCAGGTCCTCTTTCCCTTAAACGTGGTGAATCACAACGTTTTTCTATGGCAATTCTTTTCGGAAATGATTTAAATGATCTTGTTTTAAATGCAGAGACTTCAACCCGGGTACTCGAAGCCGATTACCGTTTTGCGCAGCCTCCTATTAAGCCGATCGTAAAAGTTGTACCGGGGGATAAACGCGTTACTCTTTACTGGGATACAAGAGCTGAAGCATCGGTTGATCCTTTAACCGTTAAAAAAGATTTCCAGGGTTATAAAATTTATAGAAGCACCGACCCAACCTTTGCGGATGTATATAAAATTACAGACGGAAACGGGAATCCATTTTTAGGTGTTCCTCTGTTTGATTCTTACGCAAGAAAAAAAGCTCAATTTGATCTTGTTGACTCACTTTCCGGCTTTTTCCCGGTTGAATATCAAGGAAGAGCTGTTAAGTATTATGTTGGAGACAATACCGGTTTAGTTCACGAATATGTTGATTCTACAGTTCAGAATGGAATTACATATTATTATGCCGTGGTTTCTTATGACGGCGGTAGCCTTGAAGTTGGCAAAGAACTTCCTCCTTCCGAATGCCAAGCGGTAATTCAAAAAGATGCTATAACCGGCAAACTGAGTTTTGATGTAAATACCGGGGAAGCAACTCCTAATCCTATTTCTACAGGAATAAAAATGCCTGAAGCAGGATTAGCGGGAGTTCCGACTGCGGTTGCTGGAAATTCAACGGGAAAACTTTATGTGAAAATTTTAGATCCGTTAGCAGTTGATGAAAGATTGTATAAAATATCTTTTCGCAACAACACTACGTATTCATTATTAGACTCAACCGGAATTACGGAAACTTTCTCTTCAAAAGATACAGTATTTGTTTCTTTAAGTCAGCAAAACATTGATGAAAATAGTTTTGAATTACTTGATGCAAATAATAATGTCGTCGCAAAAAGTAATTATTTCATTAATATTTCAAGCGGAAAAGTTAGAGGAAGTTCACCGGGCAGTTTACCGGCAAATCAGACTTTTACCGTTAAGTACCGTTATTACCCGATTGTTTCAAGTACGAATATAAATTATGAAGATAACAATCCGAGTTTTAATGGACTGAAACTCTATATTCAGACCGATTCACTTGATCTAAACAGGGCTGAATCAAAGTTTACTAATTCTCAAATTCAAGCAGTGGTTACGTTACATTCGCCTCCATTGGTTGGTAATCCGAAAATTAAGTATCGTGCCGATTGGGAAATTCGTTGGAACAATCTTGATACTACTGCTACTGGGACTTATGTTAATCCCGGTGATACTGTTAAATCTGATGCAGGCAAAACGGTTGTTTGCCCCTTTACCGTTTGGAATTTAAGTGAAAATAGAAAAGGAACCTTTTTAATAAAAGAAGGAAATCCAAAAACCAGAAACAATTTACGCTGGGATTGGGGAGAGTCGGTTGTGGTTCGTCCTACTAATGCAACAGGTTCAACAACTTCATATGAAGTAGTGTTTGCTTTACCTGACAGCAGTGTTACAACCACGCCAATATTACCAAAAGCCGGAGATGTTTTTACGATCAAGACCACAAAGCCGTTCCAAGCAAACGATACATATCTTTTCCAGACCAAACCGACGGTATTTTCTCAAGCTTCAGCTAAAGAAAGAATTGATGATATCTATGTTGTCCCGAATCCATACGTTGGATACAGCATGTTGGAATCTCCCGGCAGGCTGCCCGATCTACGAAGCGAAAAACAAGTTCAGTTTAGAAATCTTCCTCCTAAATGTACGATCCGAATTTACACGATGGTAGGTGAATTAGTTCAGACTATTGAGAAAGACGACTACACAAGTTACGCAAGCTGGGATTTGTTAAGTTATGAAGGACAAAGAATAGCTTACGGTGTTTACATCTTCCATGTTGATATTCCCGGAGTTGGAGAAAAAATCGGAAGATTGGCTGTAATCAAATAAAAATGATGTTGAATAAATTTCAAATATAAAGTTTTGGAGATACCCGAATGAAAAAAATAAATCTCTCACTTGTGCTCTTCTTGTTGATTGCTTTTTCTGTCTCAGATTTTGCACAATTTGATAGAAGTACCGTAAAAGTTGGAACAACAGTCGCCCAATTCCTAAAGATCGGCGCAGGCGCGCGTGCAATTGGAATGGGAGGCGCATACACTGCGGTTGCTAACGATATTTATGGCGTCTATTGGAACCCTGCCGGAGTTGCCAATACACCGGCTAACGGACAAGTAGCATTCAATCATGTTAATTGGCTTGCCGATATTTCTTATGACTTTGCTGCAGCTTCTTTAAATGTGGAAGAAGTCGGAACATTTTTTCTCACCATGATTTCGCTTGGCGTTCCGGAAGATAAAGTCAGAACCGTTGATTATCCAGAAGGTGATGGAAGAATGTGGGACGCAAAATCTCTTGCTATCGGCGTTGGCTTTGCAAGAAAATTAACCGATAAATTTTCGGTTGGAATTCATTTAAAATATATTCGCGAAGGTATCTGGAATAACAGCGCTTCGGGTATGGCAGTAGATATCGGAACATATTATGTTACACCGTTTAACGATTTGATTATCGGTGCAAGCATTTCTAACTTCGGAACTAAAATGCAATTGGACGGAAGAGATATTCTGTTTAATTATGATCCGGGCAACGATCCAAATTCTGGTCCCAACAACGTCCTTTCAAAATACGAAATGGGAAAATATGATCTTCCTTTAACTTTCCGTTTGGGGTTGGCGATGGATGTTTATAAAGACCGTTATTTTAGAACAACTGCAGCGCTTGATGCAACGCATCCAAACGATAACACCGAATATCTAAATACCGGTATTGAGTTTGCTTATGATGAGATGTTCATGTTCCGACTGGGGTATAAATCTTTACTCTTACGGGATAGCGAACAAGGCTTAACAATAGGCGGTGGTTTGAAATATCAGATCACAGACCAATTTGGGCTTATGTTGAATTATGGCTGGGCGGATTACGGAAGATTGAAGAATGTGCAATTTTTTGATTTAGGGCTTACATTCTAATTTATTTACTGTAGAGACTTGCCATGGCAAGTCTCTACAATTTAAGATTCTGCGGGAAGAACATCTTGAGTATTAATTTTGAAGAGTGAATAAGGAGTAATGAAGGGAAAATTTTTACACTACTTACTACCTAATTTGGACTATTGGGTTCAGTCCGTTCAAGTTACAGGAATCCTTTTCTTTTCCCTATTTTTCCATTGAGCCGTCAATCATTTTATCTTACCGTTTATAAACATTGCTCAAAAACCGTTTATATTTTTTCTAATTTTGAATCAGTAAAAAAAAATCAGTTCATTGTGAATTATTTCGAGTTCATTTAAGTGAAATTCTAATGGAGAATCTATGCGAAAAGGAATCATTTTGGGTCTAATTATTTTTTGTGTGGTTAACGTTTTCCCACAAAAAACCCTTTCTCTTTCTGAAGTTGTAAAGATCGCTTTACAAAAAAATACAAACATCCAGAAGACAGAGCAGGGAATTAAAGTTTATGAATCGGGAGTAAAATCCGCTTATGGAAGTTTTCTTCCTTCAATTTCTGCAAACGGTGGCTGGGGATGGTCGCGCTCTATCCAAAATGAAGGTGGCGATTATTTTGTTAACGGGGTTAACTATACTGTTCCGAAAAAAATATCGCAAAACAGAAGTTACTCCGCCGGAGCATCTGCAAATATAACGCTATTTGATGGGCTTGCTAATTTTGCGAATGTTTCAAGAAGCGAGAACAGCCTTGAAGCCGCTAAATATAGTCTGGATAGAGCCAAACAAAATTTAACGTACCAGGCGATCAGCGGGTTTTATGATGTGATCAATGCAAAAAAATTAATGGATGTGAAAGAGCAAGACCTTAAATGGAATCAGAAAAATTATGAGATTATTCTTGAGCGCAACAAACTCGGCAATGTTACTTTAGCCGATGTTTACTCTCAGCAGGTTAAAGTTGGTAATGCGGAATTAGAATTGATCCGTGCAAAAAATAATTATGAAACCGGTAAGTCGGAATTTCTTTATTATCTCGGGTTGGATATGATTGAAGATTTCACTTTTGAAGACCCAACGGTTAATGGCAAAGACCTTACTATTGAGATGATTGTTCTTGACCCGAATTTAAAGTCGTTAGTTGAAAAAGCTCTGACCAACCGCTCAGATTTCAAAAGCGCGAAATTGGATTATCAAGGAGCGATTGATGGAATCACTATTGCGAAAGCAGGTCATTTACCTTCGCTTTCAAATTACTACAGCTACGATTCAAAGGTCAACTCCCTTAATCAGATTTTTAAGAGCTACAGTACTTCGGTTGGGCTAAGTCTAAACATTCCTATCTTTTCCGGATTCAGCGTAGAGAACCGCGTTCAGCAAGCACAAGTTGAAGCGAAGAATAAAGAATTAGATGTGAATGATTTAGAACGCTTGATTAAAAAAGAAATGCAGAAAACCTACCTTGATTTACAGGCAAGCGAAAAAAGATTGGACGTTAGCAAAAACAACGTAACTGCAGCAGAAGAAAATAGAAAAATTGAACAAGAAAAATATGCGCTCGGCGCTACAATGCTCTTAAATGTGCTTATTGCAAATTCCGATTACACCAACGCGCTTACTAATTACGTAAACGCACAATTTGAATATGTAAAACTAAAAGAACAGCTTGAGTATTCACTCGGCATTCTTGATTACAAAAAATTTGAATAATATTTATTTCAGGAGAAATACTCATGGCAAATGGTAAACAAAAAAAATCAAAAAAGAAATTATACATCTTCGGCGGATTAGGAGTACTACTTTTAGCCCTCGTTGCAATTGTGATCTTTCAAGGAAATAAGGAAGAAATCATAAACGTACAAACCGAAAAAATTACCAAGCGGACTATTACGCAAACGGTTTCTGCTACCGGGAAAATTAATCCGGAGTTTAAGGTTGTAATCACACCTGAAGTAACAGGAGAAATTGTTCAGCTTCCGGTAAAAGAAGGACAAGTTGTAAAAAAAGGTGAATTGTTAATCAAAATAAAAGCCGATGCATACGTGGCGCAGAAACAAAGATCGGAAGCAAGTTTATTATCGGCAAAATCTTCACTCGCACAACGTAAAGCCGAACTTGATAAAATTACTTCAGATTATAATCGGATGAAAGAACTTCATGCAAAAAAACTTTCAAGCGATGCTGATTTAGAAACGGCTAAAAGCAATTACCTTTCTACAGCTGCCGGATACGAAGCTTTAAAAGCTAACGTACTGCAAAGTGAAGCTTCATTAAAAGAAACGATTGAATCGTTAAACAAAACAACTATTTATTCTCCTATGGCTGGTGTAATTACTCAGCTAAATGTGGAATTAGGCGAAAGAGTTTTGGGGAGCGGGTTTAGTCAAGGTACGGATATTATGACGGTCTCCGACTTAACCAGTATGGAAGCAAGAGTTGATGTTGACGAAAATGATGTGGTACTTATTTCTGTTGGAGATACCGCTTATATTAAAGTTGACGCGTTTGGCGACAAAGATATTAAAGGTGTTGTTACACAAATCGGAAACAGCGCTAAAACATCAGGACTCGGTTCACAGGAACAAGTCGTAAATTTTGAAGTTAGAATTAGAGTAACCAATCTGGAAAATAATTTGCGCCCGGGAATGTCTTGTAACGCTGATATCCGCACTGAGACGGTTGAGAACGTACTTTCTGTTCCTCTGCAAAGCGTTACTGCACGCGGAGATTTTAATATGCCGAAGGAAGATGGCGCAGAAGAAAGTATGGCGAAAGTAGTTGAAAAGAAATCAAACGGGAACAAGCCGGAAGAAATAGTTTTTATTGTTGAAAACGGAAAAGCCAAATCTAAAAAAGTTAAAACCGGTTTAAGCGATGATAATTATATCGAAGTTAAGGAAGGCTTAAAAGGCGGAGAAGAAGTGGTGAACGGAAGTTACCGCGCTATTTCAAGAGATTTGAAGGATGGTTCACTAGTAAAGGTAGAAGGCAAGAAAAAATCTTTTACTGAAAAGAAAAATTAAATTATTCCGGAAGTAAAATGAACATTATAAATATTGAGAATGTCGCTAAAGTTTACAAGGTCGGATCGGAAGAAGTACATGCGTTACGCGATATTTCTTTGAGGATAGATAAGAACGAATACGTCGCAATTATGGGACCTTCCGGTTCAGGCAAATCCACATTGATGAATATGCTGGGATGTTTGGATACTCCTTCTTCAGGGAAATATGAATTCACCGGTAGTAATGTAAGCCAAATGACGGATAATGAACTTGCGAAAATTAGAAATAAAGAAATTGGATTCGTCTTTCAAACATTCAATCTTCTTCCTCGCTCGAATGCGCTGCATAACGTGGAATTACCATTGATTTATGCGGGCATGCATTCAACTGAGAGAAAAGAGAGAGCACAAGAAGCGCTTGAAAGTGTCGGTTTGGGAGATAGAATTCACCATAAACCGAATGAGCTATCAGGTGGTCAACGGCAGCGAGTTGCAGTTGCACGCGCCCTGGTAACCAGGCCGTCAATTATTTTAGCTGATGAACCAACCGGAAATCTTGATTCAAAAACCGGCGAAGAAATTATGCTTCTCTTTAACCAGATTTACGAAGCAGGTAACACGATTATTCTTGTTACACACGAGGAATATATTGCAGAACATGCCGCGCGAATTATCAGAATTAAAGACGGACTTGTGGAATCTGATGAGATTGTTGCAAAACGGTATATCCCTAAAGTTAAAGTTGCGAATTAGATAGTTAATAAAAATCCGCCGCCGCGGCGGACAATGCTTGATGGTAAAAATATTTGTATGAATTTGAATGTCGAACATCGAACAAGGAACAACGAGTGATGAAGTTTTTACCCTTCGATATTCTGTATTCCTTGTTCGATATTCATTATTTCATTTTTGGTTCTGGTTTGCCAGGTTATGAATTACGAATGAATTCTAATCCCGTTAGGGATGATATAAGAATGACTACCATTTTACAAATTATGAATTTTTAGAAAACGGATTACTTATGGAAACTATTTTCTTAGAAATAAAAGAAGCGATGTTCATAGCTCTTAGAGCTATACAGGCGAACAAAGTTCGCTCGATTTTAACGATGCTCGGTATCGTTATCGGTGTTGCCTCCGTAGTGTTGATGACTACTGCAATTAAAGGAATAGATAACTCCTTTCAGAAAGGAATGAGCGCGCTTGGTTCCGATATTTTATATGTTGATAAATGGGCTTGGTTCACGAACACCGATTGGTGGAAGATGCGTAACCGCCGGAATATGACAATGGATGAGTATAATCGTTTTAAAGATTTAGTAAAACTTCCCTCGGCAACAGCGCCTACTACAACAACGCGTCAAGTAGTAAAATATCAAAATAAAAAAGTTGACGGTGTTTTTATTAATGGCTCTACAGCCGATTATTTGAAAACTACTAATTTTACTTTTGCTCAAGGAAGATTCTATTCTGACATTGAAGGTAAAGGCTCACGGTACGTTGCTGTGCTTGGTAGTGAAATCGCAAAGGGTCTTTTTCCGACTGAAAATGCGATTGATAAAATAATTAAATTGGGTGGACAAAACTTTAGGGTCGTCGGCGTATTAGATGAACAGGGAAGTTTTATTCTTGGTAGTTTTAATCCGGATAGGCAAGTATTTATACCTATAGGGACAATATTTAAAAGTTTTACGTCACAGTCTTTTGGTACAATTACTTTTAATGTTAAAGCGCCAAGTCCCACTTTAGTTGAAGAAACAAAAGACGAAGTTGAAAGCGCTATGAGAAAAGTCCGCGGTTTAAAGTTTGATGAGCCAAACGATTTTTCGATCAATCAACAAGAAAGTTTGAAAGCAAATATTGATAAAATTGTTGGTGTTATTCAAATTGCCGGACTTTTTATTACCGGACTTTCGCTCTTTGTCGGCGCAATCGGTATCATGAATATTATGTTCGTTTCCGTAAAAGAACGGACAAAAGAAATTGGCGTTCGGAAAGCTATCGGCGCTAAAAGAAGAACTATTCTCGGGCAGTTTATTCTTGAGTCTTCGTTTATTTGTTTATTCGGAGGTCTAATCGGATTGCTGATAGCGGTATTATTAAGTATGGCGGTAAATCAAGTGCTTCCAACTTCCATTCAATATGATTCTGTAATCTTGGCAATTTCAATTTCGTTAATAACCGGTGTTGTGGCGGGATTTGCTCCAGCTTATACGGCTGCAAAAATGGATCCGGTTGATGCATTGAGGTATGAGTAATGAAAACATCAGAAATATTTAAAATGTCGTTTCAATCGTTACGCACAAATAAACTGCGTACATTTTTAACGGTGCTTGGTGTGGTTGTAGGCATCTTTTCAATTATTGTTATTATGACGATAATAACCATGCTGCAAAATAGTATTGAAAGCGGATTAGCTTCGCTTGCAAAAAATACTTTTCAGATTCAAAAATATCCCATTATAATGACGGGCGGTCCCGGCGCTCGCGATAAATATAGAAATAGAAAAGACCTTACGCTTGAAGAGTTTGATAAATTTAAAGAAAAGATGACAGAAGCTAAATTTGTTGGCGCAGAACAATGGCAGTTCGGTATTGTTGTTAAATATGGAAATAAAGAAACTAATCCAAACATTCAATTAGCCGGAATGACAGATGGTGCGCTTGAAACGAATGAAATGATTGTTCAAGAAGGAAGACCATTTAACAAAGCGGATGTTCAGTACACGAATAATGTTTGTTTACTCGGGAAAGATATTGTAGATAAATTATTCCTTAATATTGATCCCGTTGGGCAAATCGTACGTGTTGCAGGCAGACCATTAACCGTTATCGGCACACTTGAACCGAAACAAGCTTTGTTTGGACAGAGCCAGGACAGCTATGTAATAATGCCGATTACTACCTTCCAAACGATGTACGGAAAAAGAAGCCGAAGCATCAATATAACTGTTATGGCACACAGTCAGGCAGATTATAACAAAATTATTGAAGCATCAATAGGTTATATGCGTACTATTAGAAATGTAAAACCTGGGGAAGATAATAATTTTGATATTTTTAGTAATGAATCGTTAATGGGGCAAATCAACAATATTAACGAACCCATTAAGATAGGTGCGCTTGTAGTTTCTTTAATTGCATTGCTTGCAGCCGGTGTTGGTATTATGAATATTATGCTTGTCTCCGTTACGGAAAGAACGCGGGAAATCGGAATTAGAAAAGCTATTGGCGCAAGAAAAAGTTATATCCTTATTCAATTTCTATCCGAAGCGGTAATCCTTTCCATCTTCGGCGGAATAGTAGGGATTATCATCGGTGTCGGTTTAGGAAATTTTGCCGGAAGTTTTCTCAATGCACAAATGGCTATTCCTGTTGATTGGGTAATGATCGGAATCGCATTATGTATTTTCGTCGGTGTAGTTTTTGGAACCTATCCGGCATACAAAGCCGCCAACCTCGACCCGATTGAAGCGCTAAGACATGAGTAGTCAATAGTCATTAGACAATTGTCATTGGTTATTAAACCTCCAAAGTTTTCAAAACTTTGGAGGTTTTTTAGTTTATAATTTACGTTACGCAAAAATTATAATTGAATAGCCACGTCCCGAAAGCTTTCGGGACGTGGACTAATCAACATCATCAAGATTGGCTTTAGCCATTACAAACGGTCCCTTTTGTGGCTAAAGCCAAGAGTTTGGAGTTCTATCTTTTCCACGAGCTAAAGAGGCTGTGTGAATATTCAAATAAAACCGTTGAAACGGTTGAGATACCTATCATTTTTTCATTAACACCTCGATTAATCGAGGTGTTAATGAAAAATAAATCAAGATTGAACCGTTTTAACGGTTTCTAGATGGCGATTTTTATTTCATTTCATCTTGGTAAATCTCGGATAATTAAAAACCATAATTTTCACACAGCCTCTAAAGCTCGTGGCTATTCAAATGAATATTATGCATAACGTGAGTTTATAATGTGGCTTTGCCACTTGATGCAACACTTATAATAGAAGTCTGTATTATGGCACTGCAACACGATGCAGTGTTATAAGAACTTTAACATGGAATATTATCGGGTAACTTTTTGTACCATTGATATCCGTTTCCGAATTTTTTGTGTCAAGCTTGTCCGCTGTGGAGGAATATTTGTGATGCTTTAGCGCCATCACATCACCCATCTTCCTTCAAACATCATCCATCAAACATCTTGCATTTCCATCATTTTGCTATAGGTGAGTTACCTCCATCTTAGACAGTTATTAAGAAAAAGATTAAGAAATCAATTTTATCTTTTGCAAAACGTGAATTATTAATAATTACCGTTAGTTTACCAATACCTACCGTTGGCTTGTTAGCTATTGACGTTTCAGAGCATTTTAGTTAGGTTGTACAAAAATTGAATACATCAAAGTGAATTCTATTAAAAGCTGATGAGTTTATTTACAAAAAAGAAGCCTGTTGCCACTCCTCTTTTAATTATAAAAAAGGATGCTAATGATGCTAACGTAAAAGAATATAAATCAATTGAAGAAGCAATCGTTGATCTGGAAAATGATCCGAACGTCTCCGCTTATAAAATAGAAAAGTTAATAACTCACCTTACGCAGAAGTCTGAAATTGTACTGTAAATCGATTCCGAAAGCTTTCGGAATCGATAAAATGTTTGTTTTTTACGAAGCTACCGCTTCGTACTACAATTTTTGCGTATGGTGAGTTAATAACATCTTTGAAAAAGCTAAAGAACAAAACTTCAATTTAAGATAATGGATGGAGAGATAATATAATGTGGAGTAGAATGTCGCGAATCCCTATTCTATCGGAGAAGCCCTACTGTGAGGGGGAACTAATTATCAATAATTGATGTTTACTAAATAAACGACGTTAATGTAAAGGAATTCAAATCATTTGAAAAAGCAATCGCCGATCTGGAAAATGAACTGAATGTTTCTAAGGATAAAATAGAAAAGTTAAGGGCATCTTTGAAAAAGCTAAAGAACAAAACTTCAATTAAGATTTGAAACGGTGAGATTATAAATGTTTAGATTGGTTTTAATAACGAACAAAGGAATAGTAAAATGAAAAACTCTTTTTATATTTATCTGTTGGCGATACTCTTGATATCGACGCATATCAGTGTTGCTAACAATGTAGGAGTATCGAGTGTAACTCTGACGGGACAGAACACGATCGCCGGCACGAACAATGTTGCAAATTTCACTTTAGTGCAGTTTGGTATCTCCTGGGATAACTCCTGGCGAACTTCCTCTGCGCCAAACAACTGGGATGCCGCCTGGGTATTTGTGAAATACAAGGTAAGTGGAAATTATGTTTCGGCTTCGGGCGCAACTTCTTTGGGCACTACAATTACAGTTGGCAGTACCACTGGGGTTAGAGTAGGAATGCCCGTAAGCAAAGCGGGAGGTAGCGGCACGATTGCTGCTGGTACAGTTGTTACGGCAATTACAGATGCAACTCATTTTACAGTGTCTGCCGCACCGAGTCCTGTCTTATCCGGCTCAGTAGTTGTTACCGGAACTGCAATCTGGGAACACGCCACACTCAACTCAACGGGTCACACTGCACCGGGAGGCAGCACCATTACACCGGCATCTGACGGTACAGGCGCTTTTATTTACCTTAGTGCCGATGGCACAGGCACAAACACATGGACAAATGCACAACTCCGCTGGAACTATGGAGTCAACGGAGTAGCCGACGGAGCTTCTGTGGATATAAAGGTTTTTGCGATAGAAATGGTGTATGTGCCAACGGGAAGCTTTTATGCTGGCGATGGTACTAAGGCGTCTACAAATGCTGCCTTTAAAGACGGTCAATTTACTAACAACGGTTCAACAGCTGCTTATCAAATTACGAGTGAATCTATACCGGCTACCTTAGGTGGCGCATCAGGTGATATGATGAATAATAATGCAACTAATATGGCTACTGCTGATGATTTCAACAATACAACCCAACAGTCACTCCCAACAGCTTTTCCCAAAGGATACAATGCCTTTTACTGTATGAAATACGAAATAAGCCAGCAAGGATATGTGGATTTCTTAAATAGTCTGACACAAACGCAGGCGACCACTCGTAAAGAGACTTTCAGTTCAAATCGCTATGCCATTACAGGCGCAGCTATAGGTAGTTATGCTACCACTAATCCTTATGTAGCCTGCAACGAATTAACTTGGGCAGATGTGGCGGCGTATCTCGATTGGAGTGGTTTACGTCCGATGACGGAGTTGGAATTTGAAAAAGCATGCCGGGGAACCATAGCGGCAGTAGCCAACGAATGTGCATGGGGCGCTGTTGGTTTTGCAGGCAGCGCATATACATTAAGCAATAGCGGAGCAAACAATGAAGTCATAGCTACAAATTATTACCCTAGTGGTGGTACAGATTATGTTTCGGCCGCCGGTGCAACTGGTTCGGGTACTTTAATTACTGTTGGCAGTACCGTTGGACTCGTATATGGAATGCCAGTAAGCGTAACTGCAGGAACCGGCGCTTTTGCTGCGGGTACATTTGTTACAAACATTGCAAGTGCTACAACTTTTTACGTGCAAGTTCCGCCATCACCTGCCCTATCAGGCGGGGCTGTTGTTACCGGCTCAGCAATCTGTGGTAATGTTGCATTTACCGGAACTATTCCCTCAGCAGGTGCTATTAAGGGACCTATACGCGCAGGAATATTCGCGGGTACAACCGGTAATACAGGTAGAATAACTGCAGGCGCCACATATTATGGTATAATGGAAATGAGCGGCAATGTGTTTGAGCGCCCTGTAACCGTGGGTAATGCCACTGGAAGGCTTTTTACAGGCATACATGGCAATGGGGCAATAAATGCTATTGGAGATGCTGATGCTACCACATGGCCGGGAACGGATGCCATTGGTGTCGGCTTCCGGGGTGGCGTATGGAACTTCGGTTACTCTAGATTGCATGTGTCCGACCGCTACGACGCGGTGACTATCCAAGCTACTAATGGCGTCGGTTCTGGCGGCCGTGGGGTTCGGTTGGAACCAGTAGCTTTTTAATAAAACTAAAATAATTTTAAAAGGATAAACCATGAAAAAAATAACATTCTATTTACTACTGCTATTGGCACTGCCAATAGCTTTGCAAGCACAGTACACCGGTGGTGATGGAAGGGGGGACGTATCGGCGGCAATGCCTTCTACTTCGCCGCTTCCTGTTGAATTAACCTCATTTACTTCTTTTGTTGATAAAAGTAAGGTAATCTTACATTGGCAAACAGCAACCGAAGTAAAGAATTATGGATTTGAAATTGAAAGAACCTCACCCCGTCCCTCTCCTTCCCAAGGAGAGCGTGGTGAAGTCCGGAGAGGTTGGCAAAAAATTGGTTTTGTAAAAGGAAATGGTAATAGCAACTCACCCAAAGAGTATAGCTATACGGATAATTCCGCAACTTCAGGTAAATATGTTTACCGCCTAAAGCAACTTGACAACGACGGCAAAAATGAATACAGCAAAGAAGTAGAAGTAGATTTGGGAATGCCTGCGGAGTTTTTTTTAAAGCAGAATTATCCAAATCCTTTTAATCCGGAGACAGTAATAAATTACCAAATGCCGGTAAGCGGAAAAGCTTCTCTTAAAATATTTGATATGCTTGGAAGAGAAGTTGCAACATTGGTGGATGAAGTAAAAGAAGCCGGTACGTACAATGTTTCTTTCAATGGAAGAGCCTTTACAAGCGGCGCATATTTTTACAGATTTCAATCAGGTGATTACGTTAAAATTAAGAAGATGATTTTGATGAAGTAACAACAAATATGCCGTGAATCTATTAGAACAAATTAAAGACTATAAAAAAGCTGGGTTGAAGAACAAAACTTCAATTAAAATTAGGAACGGTAAAATAATAGATAGATAGGTTGAATTCATTAACAAATAAAGGAACAGTAACATGAAAAACTTTTTTTATTATATCCCCCCATAACAGTAAATGCTATAGGGTACAATTATTACGGGGGATTGCCGGGAATATTTATGGTTTATCAATCTCTTATTGTCTTAGCTCAATTTTATTTATTTAACAATTTTCGAGGTGTTATTATGAAAAAATTATTCTTTGTTTTAGTTGTTCTTACCTTCTCATTTTCCTTAACCAAGGCTCAAATTTCAAAAGATGGATGGGCAGTAGGTTTTGGTGCAGTTTCACCAAGACTTTTCAGTGACATTTCCGCAGATAATTTGAACTTTGGTGGACGTTTGTTTCTTCAAAAAAATCTAAACGAAATGACGGCGATGAGGTTTAGTGTTGATTATCTACAATTTACTGGAGTTAATTTCCCAGTAGCTACTAAGTTTACAAACAACACATTTAAATTTGGATTAAGCGGGGTCTATACTATGGCTCCGTGTATG
>Ga0172379_10004820_pt1 | contig 19469 bp, 25 predicted proteins | sample GrowelOW334metaG_FD_119756 | JGI IMG/M metagenome (GOLD analysis project Ga0172379, IMG submission 119756) | Groundwater microbial communities from an aquifer near a municipal landfill in Southern Ontario, Canada - Groundwater well OW334 metaG | ecosystem: Environmental > Aquatic > Deep...
CGGTCGTGCCCTGGTAGCCAGTAGCGGTCTTGAGCGCCACGACGACGTAATAAAACGTGCCAGTCCCACCAGGATCTTGAGAGACGATGAAGGCAACATCGGCTATACCGTCGCCATTTAGGTCGCCCGTGGCCTCGTTACCGAAGTAGTCCGTGATTACCATTTCGGCTGAGCCCGGCGCGGCAGGAGTCTCCGCACGACCATCTACCAGTGTTACCGACTGCCCTTCTATGGTGAAAGGAGCGTTTTGATAATCCACTGTGGTTTGTACAGGTGTGACGCTCGTACTGCCGAGCCAATACCACGCCCCACCTGCGACAACGAGCGCTGCGGCGACACCGACGATGGTAGATGTTTTCATAGAAACAGCATACCACTGTGTTGAATAAAGAGGGTGTTTGACGTATTGTCTCTCTATTGCCAGGTTGCCCGTATCGGCGATTGGTGATATTGCCAGATCGTCTAATGGTAGGACAACGGACTCTGAATCCGTTTATCTTGGTTCGAATCCAAGTCTGGCAGCAAATGAATTTGATATAATCAAGCCATGAAGGATTGTGTGTTTTGTAAAATAATTAATAAAGAACTTTCAGCAAATATTCTCTTCGAAAATGAGGAGTTTTTGGCATTCTCGCCTATTGATCAGATATCAAAAGGACACACCCTTTTAATACCTAAGGAACACCAGGAAAATGTATTTGATATAGATACTCATTCCCTTGAAAGACTTGCAGGGATTGCTCAAAGACTCTCTAAAGAACTGGTAGAGACCCATGGAGCGACCGGTATCAATCTTCTTCATGCAAGCGGTAAGGATGCGCAACAATCAGTCCTTCATTTTCATATGCACATAGTTCCTAGGTATAAAGATGACGGGTTAGATCTATGGTTGAGGAATAAACTCTAATTCCGTTCTGATATCGTCCAACACGGCCAGCTCGTTAAATTGCTATACTTTCACTCATGAAAGCTTTTGTCGCATTCAAATTTAAAGAGGACTACAGCGACCGAAAATTAGTCGAAACTATTTCTGATGTTCTCGAACAATCTGGATTAGAAACTGTGATCATGGTTCGTGATTATGAAAAATGGGGAGAAGTTAGATTTACTCCCGATGAGCTTATGCGCCTCACGTTCAAAGCAATAGATGAGTGCAACATCCACGTGATTGAGTTTTCAGAGAAAGGAACAGGGCTCGGCATTGAAGCCGGATATGCCTTTGCAAAAGGGAAACCGATAGTGGTCGTCGCTCGGGAAGGATCAGAAATATCCGATACGCTCAAAGGTATAGCTAAGGAGATTATTTTTTATAAAACCCCAGAAGAATTACAGATTCCTCCCAGATTACTTAGCTAAAAGGTTCACCACAAGAGTACACCACAGAGAGTGCTTCAAATCTCTAATCGCTTCACTCAAGAGATTTTGGTCGCTTCTATTTTTAGAGTCGTTATCACTCCTTAAAAATAAGTCGCCCACGTCATACCACGCGGCCAGCTAATAATTGACGATGCGGTATACTTCACGTATATGAAAAATTTCACCGTTATATACATGGCGCCAGTATCAGCCATAGAAGAATGGATGAAGAGGCCGGAAGCAGAGCGTAAAGATGAGGACACAAAAATGAAAACAGAATGGGACGCATGGATGACCGCGCACTCAGATACCGTGCTGAATACCATCGCTCTCGGAAAGACAAAACGAGTGAGCGCGTCAGGCGTTGCAGATGTGAAAAACGACATGATGCTCTCTTCATATGTACAAGGTGAATCTGCTGAAGTAGTTGCAGAACTCTTTAAAGACCATCCGCACCTTGGTATTCCTGGTGCCACCATTGAAATAATGGAGGCACGTCAGATGTAGAGATTGTAAGCCCGTAAGGTGTCACCTTACGGGCTTAAATCTTTATCGCTTAAAATATTAAAAATAGTTTTAGATTTTGATCTATTGAGAACTACAACTGGTTTTACGAATTTCACTCGAAATGGAATTAACCGTTCTTTTGTGTGAGCGATGCTACTGCCAGTAGTAAATACATCATCAATAATACAAACAAAATCTTTTTTCGTTGGAACATAACCATCTATAACCTTCTTCGTGCCGTGATCTTTAATTTTGTCTCGAACTAATATTAAAGGTAATTTCATTTTATAGGAGACTAATGATGCGAGCGTAATGCCTCCATATCCAGAGCCAGCAACGCAAGTCGTTTTCGAGGGGAGAAGTTTTATTAGTTCTTTTACCATTTCTGAAAGCAATTCAGGGTAGCCCAATGCTTGTTTAATGTCGCAATAATATGAAGAGATAATACCGCTCTTGAGAGTAAACGTCCCGTACTTAACAATCCCCTTTTTCCTCAAAGCCCCAATCAAACTCTTTTTCATAGTCGCAGTGTATCAGAATTGTTCTAACAACGTCCCAGACGGCCAGCAAACGAGCGAAGGCGGGTGTGCACAGATAAAAAAGAAGTCCGGGGGTGAGCCGGACTCCAAGAAACGCGATAATTAATCACAGTGTAAACCACACTCTCTCTTCGGGCCTAACTCGCGCCTGCCAGAGCGACGGTCAGAGGAATCCGCTTCGGTGGCCTTTGTGCAGGTCCAGCAGCCGACCGATAAGTACCCTTTCTCTTCGAGTGGGTGACGTGGCAAATTGTACGTGGTGAATTCAGCCTGAACCTCCTCTGCGGTCATGGTCGCCAAAGGGTTCACCCCAACGAGCCCGTCACCTTCCCTTGTACCAATAGTGGTGAGTGCAAGCCGTGAACCACCTTGGTATTGCTTACGCCCGGTTATAAGAGCGGCGTAAATCCCCACATCGAGCACCATTCGCAAGGGATCAACCTTGCGCAACTTACAACAAGGCCGCGAACTATCTGCTTGCAATAACGGTCCCTTTTGCCACAACGTGCCGTTCGGATCGCTCTCTTGCAAACTCTCGACGGTAGGGGTGATACGCTTCACGTTCAGTAGTCCAAGACGCTCCACCAGTTCATCCCTATACTGCAAGGTTTCCTTGAAGATCTTGCCGGAATCGATGAACAGAATCGGCGTCTTCACAGACACTGCGGCTACCATACGTAGCAGGACCGCAGACTCGGTACCGAAAGACGAAAGGACGGCGATCCGTCCGGGGAATTCTCGGGTAATGAGCGGACGTAGCAAATCTTCCCCATCCAACCCTCGATACTTTCCAGACAAATAATGTACATCTTTCATACACACCTCGAAACAGACGGAACAATGTTTCCTCTGGACACAGAGTACCGCACTATCTACCAAGCAACAAATACGCGCCTAGCCCGCAGGGAAACGTCTATGCAGTCGCTTGGGTTATAGACGATATGAGCAATAACCCTTTTCTGAACGCAGGTGCGGCGACCACGTATATCATTCTGCTGGTCTCGGCCGGGTACTTCGGCTCGATGCTCGTTACGCACGAGGACAGCATCATCGCCCCCATGATTTTTCTTTCAGTATTCGTACTCTCGGCGGCGATGATGGCGTATTTCTTTTTCTTCCACCCATTCCGACTTCTTATAGAGGGGAGATCGAAAGAATCTGGCGCCTTCTTCCTGAAAACCGTTGTTGTATTCGCCTGCTTCACCGGCATACTGCTCTCTGCCCTGCTTTTCCTGAGCGCATAGTGCGGTACTCTTACCTGGTGTATTTCGTCTACTTGATTAAGTGCAAAGACGGTTCGCTCTACACCGGCATCACGACCGATGTGCAACGGCGTTTTAGAGAACATAAGAAAGGTACCGGTGGCCACTACACCAAAGCGAAGGGGGTGGTGCGTGTCGTGTACACCGAGAAGCACCCGGACCGCTCCTCCGCTTCAAAACGAGAGGCGGAGATAAAACGGTGGCCGCGGAAAAAGAAAATGGATTTGATAAAAAGCTTCCCCGCGTAAACACCTGACGAGCTCCCGTGTTTTCCATTTTAATGAAAAGTACTGTAGGGTGCTCTCATGGCTCGCGAAGAAAGCGTCCTACGCTTTGAGAATGTTTCGTTTGAATATGGGCACAACAAACCGATCCTTGAGGAGGTATCTTTCGCCGTGCGACGCGGGATGAAGACAGCAGTGATGGGCCAGAACGGCTCCGGGAAGTCTACCCTCTTCGCTCTCATGACCGGGAAAATGGAGCCGACCGACGGCCTGATACACGTGTCACGCGGCGTCACGATTGCGACGGCACCACAAGTGATCCCGCGCGACCAGCTCGCGCTCACGGTTCGCGAGTTCTTCCTGAAGTGTTTCTCCACGCCGATATACGATATTGACCCTCGGATTGATGACGTCCTTGAGGTGGTGAACCTAAAACACCACGAGAAACTGCATGATCGCGTTATGCGCAGTTTCTCGGGTGGCCAGCAAGCGCGCCTTCTACTCGCCTCGGCACTTATCCAGAAGCCCGACCTCCTCCTCTTAGATGAACCAACCAACAATCTGGATGCGGCAGGTATTGAGCACCTCACGAAATTCCTTGTTGAGTACGCCTCCACCTGCATCGTCATCTCGCACGACGCCGCCTTTCTCAACGCATTTACCACCGGCGTGCTCTATCTTGATGTCTTCACGCGCAAGGTGGAGCAGTATCCCGGGAATTATAACGATGTGCAACGCGACATCCTCATACGTATTGACCGCGAGAACAAGAAGAACGCACAACTTGAGAAAAAGATCCAGGAGAACAAGGACAAGGCGAACTTCTTCGCACAAAAAGGCGGAAAGATGCGTCTCGTGGCGAAGAAGATGCGCACCGAAGTGGAGGAGATGGAGGAGTCCAAGGTGGATGTGCGAAAGGAGGATAAGGTGATACGTCCCTTCACCATTCCCGCACAAGCGGAACTCGGCGGAGTCGTACTGTCCCTCACCGCGTATTCAGTGCTCAAAGGGAAAAAACCGGTGAAGAAAAAAACGAATCTCTCGCTACGAAAGAATCAGCATCTCCTCTTGCGAGGACCAAACGGTATCGGCAAGAGCACACTACTTGAGGCGATTGCCGGCGGCTCCGCCGCCGGCGCAGTCATAACCCCAGGAGTGAAGGTCGGCTATTACCGCCAAGATTTCTCCACGCTTGATTTTGAGCAAACGGTATTTGCCGCGCTCATGAAGGCGATGGGCCAGCCGGACGAACAGCGACTGCGCGCGACCGCCGCAGGGTTCCTGCTCACGGCGGACGTGATGTCCACCAAGATAGGAAGTCTTTCTGAAGGACAGAAAGGGCTCGTCGCCTTCGCCTCACTCGTGCTCGAGCGACCAGGGCTCTTGATTCTTGACGAGCCGACGAACCATATCAACTTCCGCCACTTGCCGGCTATCGCGAAGGCGCTTGACGCATACGCCGGCACGATGATTCTCGTCTCACACGTACCAGAGTTCGTCGCACAGATCCGCATTGACGATATTTTGGATTTAGACAAATAAATAGCGTAGTATTACCCGCATGCTTCGTTTCTTCTTGATTCCAGCTACAGTTTCTGTGGCACTGCTCGCGGGCGTTGGGATATTTCTCGGGCCGGTTGCGCTCTTTACCGCAGGACTGCTGGTCATACTTGAAATAACGCTTTCTTTTGACAATGCGGTAGTGAATGCGCATGTACTCCAGAAGATGAGCCCGGTGTGGCAACAACGCTTTCTCACCTGGGGCATTTTCATCGCGGTGTTCCTCACGCGCGCCGTGCTCCCAATCCTTATCGTCTCCGCGTCAGTCGCCATCTCCCCTCTCGCGATCGCCTCTATCGCCTTCTTTGACCCGCTTCAATATGCGCAATTGCTCCACGGCGCCGAACACATCATCGCTTCTTTCGGCGGAATGTTCCTCACGATGGTCGGACTGAAATATTTCTTTGACGACGAGAAGGAGGTGCATTGGATGCAGTATATTGAACAGAAATTTTCCCGTTGGGGAAACATAGAGGCACTTGAGATCGCCGTCGCACTGATCATCCTCACTGTTATCGCATTCTTTTCTCCGGCTGAAAGTGTCGGCATCCTCTTCGCCGGTATTATCGCGATTGTCCTCTTTATCCTCGTGCAAGGAATTGCAAACTCTTTTGACGTTTCAACGAAGAGTGTGGCGGGGGGCGGCCTCGCACTCTTTGTCTACCTCAACGTACTAGATGCGGCATTCTCACTTGATAGCGTGGTTGGTGCCTTCGCCCTTTCTACGAGCATTCCGATTATTATCGTCGGTCTCGGTATCGGCGCATATTTTGTACGTGCACTTACTCTCTACATGGTGCATCACGGTACGCTCTCCCGGATTATCTACATAGAGCACGGTGCACACTGGGCGATTCTCGGTCTCGCCGGCGCGATGTTTGCAAGTATTTTTGTAGATGTCCCCGAGCCGATTACGGGCCTTGTCGGACTCCTCTTCGTCGGTGGCGCCTACCTCTCCTCTCTACGCTCCGCACCCGCCTCCGGCATCTAACCTACGGCCCCACCTTGCCAGATGAAACAAACGGTGGCCTGCGTGGTAGCATTAGTGTATGAACAATGAACAATTTGCTGCAAAAAATGTCCTGCCATGGCATATTTCATGGCTTACGGTCGTGTTCGCGATACTCACCATAGGTACCTTTATCGCCATTTCCGGTCCCGACGTGCGATACGCAAATCCGATGGGAACTGTCCTGCCAACTTCCGTCGGCGGGCCAATGATGGATGTAAGTGTGTCAAACGCCGGAACAGTGTCGGGGGGGCCCTCGCGAGGCATGATGGACACAAAGACGTATTATCCCTACCCGTATCAGAACCCAGACGTTCCGGTGACTGATACACGAGAGTTTCTGAAAATCTATTACAACGCGTCTCTGTACACCCGAGACGTGCCGAGTCTCACGCGCCGCGTGGAGACGACCGTGCGCGGCTACAGCGGCCGTATAGATCAGGAGTCGGTCTCTCCGAAGTACGGCTCCGTCAGCTTCTCGGTCCCCCAGAGCCGATACGATGCGTTTCGCACCGAGCTTGAGGGGCTTGTAGGCAGCCGCTTCCTCTCCGTCAACATTTCTTCCCAAAATCTCTTGGCGCAGAAAGTGAGTATTGAGGAACAACAGAAGCAGGCCGACACGACTCTCGCCGATTACAAAACAACGCGACAGAAAATCGTCAGCGCCCACACCAGCGCCGTACAGTCGCTCCAAGCAAAGATAGACGCTGATGCGCGACAGCTCACCGCACTACGCGCAGAACCTTCAACACCCCAGCTACTCATCCAGATACAGACACTATCCGATGAATGGACCTCACTGAAGCAACAGCTCGTGAGAGAGAACGCGTCGTACGCAACACAACTGACTAATGCGGATGCGAATATCAAGTATGCGCAGGATTGGCAGAAGGCCGTACAGACACAGGACAAAACACTGCTTGATAACGTCGCGACGGTGACGGGCACGGTCTCTGTAGAGTGGATTAGCCTCTGGGATACTGTTCTCCTCTACTTGCCGGACTACTGGATACCGACAATCTTCGCTCTCCTCACGGCCCTCTCGTATCTCCGCGACCGGCGTCGCACAACAGTGCGGCTAGTCTAAGAAACTCCGTAACGCATAAGAAAAACCCTCGCACTACGCGCGAGGGCTTTTCTTAATACAGGCGTCTTTTAACGCACGACCGCCTAATTAAAATGCTTGCACGGCTGCGGCAGCTGCGACTGCGGCTTGATCCAATGCAGCGGTGTCGTCAGGAATTTGATTGAGATCCGACGAGATGGCTGCTGTAGTGGTGTCAGGCGAAGTCTGTGTTTGCTCAACGGCCGTCGGTCCGGTATTGGCAGACGGTGATACTCCTGAGGAGGAGAAATACCAGAGTGCGAGAGCAACAACAACGACGACACCGATGATATACCACGTTTTATTCGATGAGTTTTGAGAGTCCATAATAGGTTCGATTAGAGATTACTAGTTTGATTGTGTTGAGGTCGCACGCCCGTCATGATCATCATCAACACCACGGACCTTGCCGAGTGTCTGAAGCGCATTCTGCACCGCCTTGCGTACCGTCTTCATCGGACCATTACTGAGTGCGTTGAGGTCCTTAAAGAGTGTGGTGTGGAGGCTTTGGAATGACTTACGAAGGCCCTGCATAAACTTCTCTTGGCCACTTGACGTACTTGTTGCCGTCGTAGGAAGAGTTGAGGAGGCGATGGTGTAGGTCTTCGCCGCTTGTGCGGCGACTGCGGCTCGTGCGTTCGTGATAGCTACCTGGGCTGTTTGAATAGCCGCGGTGGTGGAGCTTATGTCCTTCCCCGCTCCCTTCGCGATATCAGCTCTGCTCTGAATCTTCGCCAGAACAGCACTGTACTGATCAAGTTGTTTGGTGAAGTGGTCTGTCCAGGTCTGATTGAGATTGTCGAATTGACCGGCAATCTGTTCTGCCGTTTTTTGCTTTTGTTTGTCCTGAATGTTGGAGAGATGCTCTGTCACTTTCTCACGTTCTTTCTCACGCTCCTTCTCCATACGATTTTTTATCGCCCCGCCAACTGTTGTAGACGCAACACCAATCATACGAGGAGTGCCACGCTCGTTCTCTCCGGATGTGCCCGGCGCCTTACTTTCGGCAAACACGACGCTGGCTGAAAGAAGTAGTGCTGCCATCGTGCCGACAGTGCCTATAGTTTTAAGTGTACGCATATGTAAGATTATATTGATTGGTAAATACCTCCATCGATCGGGGTAATTATAACTAATACGCGCTCAGGTACAACTCTGTTTCAATAGGTACATTAGACAAATGTTCATAGAGTAGCAATAAGGCCGCGGAAACGCGCTAGACTGTACCTATGATACGAAGCGTCGCGCACACGCAAACGGGTGCCTGGCACCGTTCCCACCTCCAGCGCCACCGTCGAGCGTGGCTGATTATGGCCATTGTGGTCGGTTGTGCACTTCTGCTCGTCGCTTCTGGGTACTTCGACGGTGTCACCTGGCCAGTTCTCGTCGACGCCGTACTTCGCACCACCTATCGCCTCGCCATCGCTTACGGCATCGCGCTCTTTCTCGGCGTCAGTATCGCACTCTTAGTCGGGTGGAGCCCGCTTACCGACTTCTTTTTTCCTATATTTGATATTCTGCAAAATCTGCCGTCGTTTGCGCTTTTCCCTCTCTTCATCTACTTCCTCGGCTTCACCGACTTGATGATTGTCCTCTTCGCCGTGAGCTCTATTGTCTGGCCGATTCTCTTCGCTGTCCTGACTGCGATCCGTGGTGCGCACAAAGACCTCAACGACGCGGCAACTATCTTCGGCGCGACCGGCAGGAAACGCATGTGGTCGTATCTCGCCCCACTCTCCTTCCCCGCGATACTCACCGGCTCTATCGTCGGCATCGCTATCGGCTGGGAAGCGGTTATCGGCGCCGAGATTATTTCAAATATTTCCGGCTTCGGCGCTTTCATCAAGGGCACCGATGTGTCGGGAGTGAATGCAACCGCGGTCGCCGGTGCGCTCGGCATTCTCGTTATTGTCTTCGTGATAAACCGCCTCGTGTGGGCACCACTTCTCACCGAGAGCGCCAAAAGGTATGCGGAATAACGTATGACGAACAAACCCAAGATTGCTCTGGTCCTCTCGCGCGTCCACGCACGCTTTTCTGATGAGCTGAAGAAAAATGTCTCCGTGCTTCAGGATATTTCATTCTCGATCCCAACTGGCGCGTTTGTCTCTATTATCGGGCCCTCCGGTGCCGGCAAGTCAACACTCATGCGCGTGATACTCGGCCTGATGCAGCCATCAAGTGGCACGGTGGTACGGAACTTCTCTCGGCCCGCAATGGTGTTTCAAAATTATGCACTCTTCCCCTGGCTCTCCGCGCTCGACAACGTCGCTTTCGGTCTGCGTATGCAGGGTATGGAGAAGGCGGAACGCGAACAGATCGCACGTGAAAAATTAAAAGAAGTCGGTCTCTTACACTTGGAGAAACACTATCCGAGCGCACTCTCGGGCGGCCAGCGCCAGAGAGTCGGCCTCGCACGCGCACTCGCCATCTCTCCCGACCTACTTATCATGGACGAACCGTTCTCTAACCTGGACAGCATTACTGTGGAGGCGCTCAAGATCGACCTTTTGAAAATATGGCGCGCCTACGGCATGACGATTCTGATGGTGAACCATCTCATTCCCGATGCAATAGAGCTCTCCGACCAGATTATCGTCATGGGTGCGCACCCAGGGCACGTGGAGAAGGTGTTCGCAGTTGACCTGCCGCGCCCGCGCGAAGTGCGTAGCCCGCAATTCTTTAAAGAGGTTGATTTCCTAACTGAAAATATCCGAAACGTTTCCTGAGATTTCTACTTTTTCTTTTTACGTGAGATAGCCGCACGGAGGAACTCGGTAAACAGGGGATGCGGAGCGAGCGGGCGGGCCTGAAGCTCGGGGTGAAACTGGGTACCAAGCATAAAGGGATGCACGGTGCGCGGGAGCTCGGCAATCTCCATCAAAACCCCGTCGGGGCTCGTACCGGAGAAGATGAGTCCGGCGGCCTCAAGCGGCTTCACGTAGGCGGGATTGATTTCATAGCGATGACGGTGGCGCTCCTCCACCAGCTCTTTCTTGTAGGCGGCACGCGCCATAGTCCCCTTCTTGAGGTAGGCCGGGTAGGAGCCGAGACGCATGGTGCCACCATATTTGTTGTCGGCAAGATGTTTCTTCTGTTCCAGCATCACGTCAACGACCGGATCGGCCGTGGACTTCTTGATCTCTGTAGTGTTCGCGTCCTTTAAGCCAAGCACGTTGCGTGCGTACTCCACCACCATGAGCTGCATACCGTAGCAGAGACCGAAATACGGAATCTTGTGTTCACGCGCGAAGCGTATGGCTTTAATCTTCCCCTCGATGCCGGTCTCGCCGAAACCGCCCGGGACGATGATGCCGTGATAGTTCTTAAGTATGGTGGAAATCTTCGCATCGTTCTTCTCAAGTTCTTTGGAATTTATCCAGGTAATCTTCGCGCGTCGACCAAGCTTCGCCGCAGAGAATTTGATTGCTTCAATCACAGAAAGATAGGCGTCAGAGAGTACGAAGTCGCCCGTATCAAAATATTTTCCGACGATGGCGATAGAAACCTCGGGCGCTTTCGTACTCGCGACCGCCGTCGCAAACTTCTTCCACGTGGCAAGCGAAGCGCGACGCTTCTCAGGCAAACGAAGGGTGTCGAGAAGTGCGTCGCCGAGCTTGTCCTTTTCAAAATTGAGCGGCGCTTCGTAAATACTACTGATGTCGGGCGCGGAAATGATATGGTCCTTGCGCACACTACAAGAGATTGCGAGCTTCTCCTTACGCTTCTCGTCCACAGGCTCTTTAGAGCGTGCGACGATGAAGTCCGGTTGTACCCCATAGGAGTTGAGCTCACGTACTGCTGTTTGGGTCGGCTTCGTCTTCATCTCGCCGAGAGTACCGGGCGTCGGTAGATACGACACCATGACAAAGAGAACATCGTCAGGATGCGTCATCTTGAGCACCCGCGCTGCGTCAATGAAAAGCGCGTTCTGGAAGTCGCCGATGGTTCCCCCGATCTCTATAACGGAGATGCGGCTTCCGTTGTAGGAAGCCGCCGATTCGATGCGTCGAAGAATCTCATCTCGCACATGCGGAATGGCCTCGACACACTTACCGCCGTACTCAAGTGCACGTTCACGTGCAATAACCGACTGGTAGACCATTCCGCTCGTCATGTAGTCCTCGTTCGTAAGATCGCGATTCAGAAATCGCTCATAGTTGCCCATATCCTGGTCGGTTTCAAGGCCGCTTTTCAATACGAAGACTTCTCCGTGTTCGGTTGGATTCATCGTACCCGCATCCACATTTAGATACGGGTCAACCTTCACCAGATTTACCGGATACCCCTTCTGTTGAAGTAGAAGCCCGACCGAGCTCGTGACCACCCCCTTCCCGACGCCACTCATCACGCCCCCGAGGACGAATATGTATTTGTGACCGTCTTTTGCCATACCCCTTTATATCTTTAAATACCGTCTGATTGCAAACACCGATGCGATGGCTCCGAGCACAATGCCCGAACACACCAGTATTGCGCAAATGAGCATAAAGTGGCTGCTGTAGTAGGTTGCGATATTAAAACCGCCAAACCATTCTGCCGTCCTCCCTCCCGTATACCAAGTCGCCGGCCATAATAATAAGAGGACTAGTGCAGCCGCACTAACACCGGTGATGATGCCCGTAATGATGAAGGGCCCCTGGATGTACGCATTGCTTGCACCCACCAACCGCATGACGGCAATCTCGTCCTTGGCGGTGTAGATGGCGAGCCGGATAGTCGCAAAGGCGATAAGAATTGACGCGAGGGCGAAGATGATGACAACGGCGAACCCGATCTGTCGTGTCGCTTGTATCGCGAGAGCAAGCCGATCAATAACCTCTTTGTTCTGGGCATAATTAATACGATCAACGATGGAGGCTCCACCGACCGAGAGTGCCGGTGATGCTTCAAGAAAACTTACGATACTTTCATATTCGGACGGATCGTTCGCACTGACCGAGAGCGAGGCGTCAAGCGGGTTCACACCGAGATTATCAAGTGCCTGGAGCGTCAACTGATCGTTCGCGTGTCGCGCAAGAAATGCGGTCAATGCTTCAGCGGCGGATGTGTAGGTGACGCTCGCGACCTGTGGGAGTTTCTCAAGTCGATCCTTCACCGCGAGAATCTCGCTCTCGCTCGCCGTGGTAACGAAGTAGACCGACACATCAACCTTGTTCTTAATCGTGGTGAGAGTGAAGGAGAGGAGCGCAGAGAGGAAGATGAGTGAGCCGATGATGGAAAGTGTGACCGTCATGATAAGCACGGTCGCGGCGGAGACCGCTCCGCCGCGGGCGAAATTCTTCCATCCGCTCACCAACATCCGTTTTATCAGCATCCATTCCATACAACTTATAGTATATCAGTCGCCGCAATTTCTTGGCGTGAAAATGCCCAAGAAATTGCGGCATCTAACGAAAACGTAGTCGCTAAGCTCGTTGTTTTCATAAGACGTATTTGCCATCAGCGTCGTCACGCACCATGCGCCCACGGTCAATGGTAATAACACGCTTGCCGATAGCGTCTACCACGCCCTTGTTGTGGGTCGTGATAACGACTGTCGTCCCAAGCTGGTTTATTTTCTTCAAAATCTCCACCACTTCGTAGGCGTTAATCGGGTCAAGATTCCCGGTCGGCTCGTCAGCAACGATGATATCGGGCTGGTTGATAATCGCGCGGCCGATTGCGATGCGCTGTTTCTCTCCGCCTGAGAGCTGGCTCGGGAAATGGAGCGCTTTGTCCGAGAGATTTACGAGCTCAAGGATATAGGGCACGTCGCTTTTTATCTCGTCGTCGGTACGACCGACGGCTTCCATGGCAAAGGCGATATTCTCGTAGGCAGTCTTGTTCGGTATCAGACGGAAATCCTGAAAGACCATACCGATACGACGACGATAGTGGTGAAGCGCCGAACTTGGCAGATTATTAATATCTACCGATTCAAAAAAAACAACCCCGTCGGTGGGGCGCTCCTCGGCCAAGAGGAGCTTGAGAAGTGTTGTCTTCCCTGCCCCTGAGTGACCGACAATAGAGATGAACTCTTTGGGGGCGACGGAGAGGGTCACGTCCTCGAGTGCCGCCGTGTCCCCATACTTCTTCGTCACCTTGTCGAAATAAATCATGAGTCCCTACTATTGTACCGCACTCGCCTCGGCGGCGTCTATGAAGCCGTCTAGGTCACCCTCCAGCACCTTCTCTGGGTTGCTTGATTCGTACTCGGTACGGTGATCCTTAACCATTTTGTACGGATGGAGCACATAGGAGCGGATCTGGCTCCCCCACTCGTTTGCTGTCGTTGCGGCGATCGAGCGGCCCTTCGCCTCTGCCTCACGTTCGGCCTCCTCCTTTGCAAAAATCTTGGCCTTAAGGAGCTCGAGGCCCTTCTCCCGATTCGCAAGCTGGCTTCGCTCGCTTGAGACGTGCACCGAGAGGTTGGTCGGCTTGTGGAGAATACGTACCGCCGTCTCGCGCTTGTTCACGTTCTGCCCCCCCGCCCCTCCCGAGCGTGCGAACTGCAATTCCAAATCGTCGGGATTGAGCACGACCTTGTCCGTAGCGACCAGGGTCGGAAGTACCTCCACCAGCGCAAAAGAAGTCTGACGCTTCGCGTTCGCATTAAAGGGCGACTGGCGCACCAGTCGGTGCACACCCGCCTCGTGCTTGAGACGGCCGTAGGCACCGGAACCGAGTATTTCAAGCATGAGATTGCGATATCCGCCGTGATCATTCTCATTTGCATGGAGTTCGCGCACACGCCAACTCTTTTTACCGGCATACCCTTCATACATCCGGCGAAGCATACGCGCGAAGTCCTCGGCGTCGTCACCGCCGGCGCCAGCAAGAATGGCGAGTGTCGCATTGCCCGCATCATGCGGATCACCGCTCCCGCCTTCCTTAAGTGCCTGATACTCCTTCACCAAGGCCTGCGCCGCATCCTTGTCCAGCCAGAAATCAGGCGATGCCATCATCGCCTCTAATTCTGCGAGTCGTTTTTCAGTGTCGTCAACCATTGTATGTATCGCTCACTCCATGGAGGCACTTTTCGATTTCCGTGCTTTTTCTATTAGAAATTTTTTCTCTATGAGAGACTCTAGTTCTTCAGTAATCATCTGGCCCGCCCCAATCAGACGCCGATGTTCTGCTTCGTTTTTGTTGACATGTGCCACGGTAGCCTCGTCCATTAGAGTATTGAGTCTCTCTTTCAAGCGAGCGATATCTTCTACAATCTTATCGTACTCGTCGACTCGCACAGACACAGTTTCATTGCGCCATCGTTGTGCTACCGCTTCCCCCTTTGGTTTATTTAGTTCTTCCCCAGAGCTGAACATATTTGAATATTGTAGACGCCCGATGCACATGACGCAACGTGGAGCCGGAGGTCGGATTTGGACCGACGACCTACCCCTTACGAAGGGGTTGCTCTACCAACTGAGCTACTCCGGCAGGTGAGCACTTAAGAAAATTACCATAATTTGTTTTTACGAGCGAGCACACGACCATCAACAGCTCTTTTGCTTACGGCCCTGTTCTTTCGCCCATTCCCCTTATTGAGACCCGCAAAGGTCGGGCTCAGCGCATCACAGTTTGGGCAAATCAAACGAAGATTTTCTTCTGTATTATTTCTCCAATTACCGTCTATATGGTCAGCAACCAGCGGGACTATCCCCGTCTTCGGGTTAACTTGTGACCATCCGCACAGACAGCACTTGTCATCGTATTTTATGCGCAAATACTTCTTTATTGGCCTTGAGACAATACCTATCGTTCTCAAACCGCTCTTTTCCCCGGCTTTCCAAGCATGTATATACTTTACATACTGGTATTCCATCTGACAGGCATTAGTGCAGTATGTGTAAAATGCTCGAGCGGGTTCTTTACCGCATACGGGACATTTCGGTCTTGGTTTTTTAGGATTCGGCATATAAATAGTATATAAAATGTAGACCATTGCTTTAACAAAACAGTGGTCGTATGTTGATAATGAAATAGTGACCCGCCCCCTATGCGGCGCTCCGCGTCGCGAAAATTTCTGACAGCAAAATTGACCTTGTTTTGATTCTGGAGCCGAGAGTCGGGATTGAACCGACGACCTGCGCCTTACCATGGCGCTGCTCTACCAACTGAGCTATCTCGGCATCGCGCACCTGCGCAGTGTAGCGGATAAGTCCCCTATTTTCAATAAAATTTGTATACTGGCCATATGGAAGAACTCGCACACTATAAGAAAGAAGACCGCCCGTGGGGAGACTTTGAGCGCTTCACGCTAAACGAAAAGACCACAGTGAAGATAATCACGGTCAATGCCGGCCAATCTATCAGCTTGCAGACTCACGAACATCGGGATGAGTTCTGGCGCGTGATCAAGGGCTTGGGCATCATCCATATCAACGGCAAGGATAATCACGCGCACGAAGGCAGTTCATTTTTCTCTCCGCGCCACTCTGAACACCGTGTGACCGGCGGCCCTGAGGGGACGATCTTCCTTGAAATCGCCTTTGGCGACTTCGACGAGCAGGACATCAAACGACTTGAAGATAACTACGGCCGCGCGTAATTAAGCACTCGCTTTTGTTGGCGCTATTGGAACCCTTTTAAGAATTAAAGTACTTTTCCAAAACACCAAAATAATCACTACCGTTATCAACTTCCTTGTAATCGTCTTTGTCCACCCATCTATAATTAATGTGCTCATCGCTTAGTATGAGTTCGCCAGAGACATACTTCGCTCTGAATGCCACGAGATAAACCACCTTTGGATAGTTTCTACTCCCTTCAGGGAATTCGTGATACCAAACCGCAAATGGATTCAGGACTTCTATCTCAAGTCCTGTTTCTTCTCTCACTTCTCTTTGTAGCGGAGGAATCAGACTTGAGGCATCATCGCTTATTGCCTCCCCTTCTTGTATTTTGCCGCCGGGAAAATCGGGGCCTTCCTTCGGAAATAACACTAGGACTTTCCCGTCTTTCTCGATGAGAGCTTTTTGACCCACACAAAATAATGCATCTTCTTTCATTCCCCAATTGTAACAAAATAGCACCCGAGGGCGCTATCTTGAACCGAGTTACAGTTATTTGCGCATCCCTAGACACTGTTATATCCCCGACTTGTGCCCTCCTTGCCCTCGTAACGCAAGCGCCATGATGATGGCAGAGCCAATGACGGTGTAGACAGGGAAAAGAAGGTTGTAGATGGTGTATTGCTGAGTTGCGATAAGTTCTAATGTGACACAGACCACATACAAGACCCAAAGTGTAGACGGTTCGGATGTCGGGTCTTGATACGTTTTGACAATCGTCGGTACGGTCACAAAGAAATCAGCAATCATACTCAAGACAATTGCAGTCAGAGGTTCTTTGGTGATGACCCATAAAATAACTGCTAGAGCACCGAGCACGATGCATATCCCATCAGCACGTGTCCATACAGCACGTCCCATAAACAGTGCGGTGAAGGCGATGATAGTTGTGCTAATTGTTGATATGAGTGGCACAGAGAGCGACCAATCAATACCTTTTGATGCTTGTGCAATGGTAGCAATAGCGAAGAGTGCCGCCCACCCGAACCACGAAACTGCACTCGGGCGCGTCGTGCTTCTCGTGATGCTTCTGATATAAGGCACAATAAGTGCGAGCATCAATAAACCCGCACCGGTCCCGAGCCATATATGCCAATCGAAGTACATAGATAGCATTCTATCATTCCTGAATTAGCACCCGAAGATGCCACCTTAAACCGAGTTACGGTTATTTGCGCAACGTACTGGACGCTGTTGGAACTAAGATACGAGGAAATAGTGAACTCTACATACCCGACTTGAGTGATAGTGCTTGTTCCATAAGATGATCTCCTATTTCTCCCCATTTAATATATTCTCTGTAATCTTTTGGATCAATGAGTTTTATTTCTAAAATATCTCCGTCTGGGTCTGAAACAAAATCTCCGTATGGTTCAACAATGCAAAACATTCGAAATTGTCTCACTACTCTATTCTCTCCTGGTATTTCAACGTCTTGATACCCAATACACTCTTGATGGAGAACTTTCATATTCGACTCTTCTTTAATCTCCCGTACAGAAGCTTCTTCATAAGTTTCTCCTTTTTCAATTGCTCCGCCTGGAGGAGTCCAGTTATTATCCTTTCCGTGACCAACAATCACCAACTTATTATTGTAAAAACAGAATGAATGTACCCCGTCCAGAATTTTTGGGTCAGTTTCGATCACTGGGACACCATCTGTGTATGTAACTTTGTATGTTTTTCCTCTATGGTCGAATTGAGATTTTATTTCCATATTCATAAGTGTAGCAAAATTGCACCCGAAGATGCCATCTTGAACCGAGTTACGGTTATTTGCGCGAGAGACGGGCTTGGCCAGGAATAATCTTCTCGCCGTCGCTCGTTTGAAACTTCGTTTCAAACCCTCGTTGCAAATTGGAAAAGCCCCTTGCGGGGCTTCCAATTTGCGCGAGAGACGGGACTTGAACCCGCAACCTCCGCCGTGCACGTTTCCCACTACTTTCGCAGTGGCATGGACTATATCTTCACCATAGGTTTTCACCCTTAGGGTTCCGGTATCTAGTCTCTACGGCGCCCCCACGAAAATCGTGGGGTTCCCTCGGTATTCGCATATTCGCTGCGCGCGAACTTAGCCTCCACCGATATCCCAGAAAGTTTCAATCTCAATTTCTCGAGAAAGCTGCACATCTACAGGGCGGCGCTCTAACCAGTTGAGCTACTCCCGCATTTTCAATTCCCGGATCGCATTCTCGAGCTTGTTTCGCTTACGAGGCAGCCACAACTCCGGGGTCTTGCCAGTATGATACATAATATGATGGAGCGCAACGCTATCGCGATGACTGAGAACAAGTTCAAAACCGCGCGTTTTGTTCTTCAGCGAACCGCCATGAACCCCTTGTGTTTTTAATGCGCCCCAAAGCGTGTCCAAAAATGAATAGCTCCCGCTCGTGAATAGCGTTAATAATATCAAACGATGCTTTTTGCGATCCGCAAACTTAAGGCGATTAAAATACACACAGCCGTCACCATCAAAATACCCCCGTACAAAATCTCCGAAATATTTCTGAGGTATTTTTGGCAGTGGCAGTCTCTTGCTTTTGTTCTGCATAAAGCCGAGTCCGGACAAATCTTCAAACCATTCACGGCTGCCAATCTGCAAACGGTATGCGGTTTTATGGTTGGCTCTTTGTTTGCGTTTTGCAATGCGATGCGTCGAATTTGTCGCTTGCTGTATCTGTTCAAGAACGATGCGATCTGTAATTGTGAATTCGATAAAGTGAGCGCCGCGCTTGTTGCGAATCATAGAGCCGTCCGCGGCGAAGAAACCGAGCACATAGGCCATCTCGGGCGACCACTTCTTGAAGAAGTCGTGATTCAGTTCTCTGTGCATTGGCATACTATAAGTGTATGACAGGACATTACTACAACCGTACTTATCCACAGAACCTGGGCACAAAAACTTCGCTTATGTGGTGCTGGCGGAAGGACTTGCACCTTCGACCTTGGGTTTATGAATCCCATGCTCTAACTACCTGAGCTACGCCAGCGAAGTGAGGAAACATGACTATGCGTCCTCGTATAGGCATATTCCCCGAACGAGCTGGCGTATGCCTACATACCGCCAGCGGTATATGAACACTAGCAAACGCGCTCCATAGAGACAATGCGCTAGGCAAGACCTGGGAAGAAGTCAGTCTTAATATTGAGGCGCGAAACGCCGATACCCAGAAGCATCTTTTTCATTGCGGTGACCATGCCGGGTGGGCCGGAAATGTAGAAGAGTCGTTCGGAATAATCGGGTACCTCGCGCTTCACGAGCTCTGCATCTATGAATCCGTGATATGCGCCAGATATAAACGACTCTTCGTTAGAGAGCGCATACACCGTGCGCCAGCCGACGCGCGCGGCA
>Ga0172379_10004821_pt1 | contig 19467 bp, 21 predicted proteins | sample GrowelOW334metaG_FD_119756 | JGI IMG/M metagenome (GOLD analysis project Ga0172379, IMG submission 119756) | Groundwater microbial communities from an aquifer near a municipal landfill in Southern Ontario, Canada - Groundwater well OW334 metaG | ecosystem: Environmental > Aquatic > Deep...
AAATGACGTAGGATATCGCCACGGCCAATGAAGAGACAGCGCGGAAACGCCGAATTTTCCGATCAGGGAAACGGCGCCCGCGCGCTCATTTGAAGGAGACGTGGCAGCGAGATGAATAAACCCGAGCGCATCGAGATCATCATGCGGACACTCAAGTCCAGCAAGGCTTCCACCGTCCAGGAGCTCGCCCAGCTTCTGCAGGTCTCCCACATGACAATCAGGCGCGATATAGCCGCTTTGGTGAAAGAGGAGAGGATACGGATGCTCTACGGGGGCATTATCCTCAATCCGGACGGCGGGGATGGAGGCGGCAACGAGAGCTATTACTCTCTCATTTCGGCCGGATCGAAATTCCCTGACAGGAAGAGGAGAATAGGGCAGCTCGCTGCCACCCTCATCGAGCCGGAAGACACTCTCATCATCGATGCCGGTTCCACGGCCGAATATTTCGCCAAATGCCTTCCCGAGGACAGGAATTACACGGTGCTCTGCTATGCCCTGAACATCGTTTCCGAAACGGTGCGCAGGAAGAACATACGCACCATGTTCTCAGGCGGGATCTTCCACGAGAATACCTTGATGTTCGAGAGTTCCGAGGGCCTTTCGATGATAAGCCGATACAGGGCGACGAAGGCCTTCATAACCGCGTCGGGCGTCAACCACCAGTTCGGCGTGACCTGCATGAACCACTATGAGCGAGAGACAAAAAAGGCGGCCATACTGTCTTCGATGAAGAAAATTCTCCTCGTCGATTCGTCGAAATTCGGGACGGTGCGCTCCGACTATTTCGCCGAACTCGCCGATTTCGACGAGATCATCACCGACGAGGGCATCCCCGAAGAATATGCCGAGATCATCAAGAAGCTCGGCGTCAAACTCAGAATCGCCTGAAGGCAAGAAAGAGAGGACGAAATGAGCAAACCCAGGATCACCGTTGTTGGAAGCAATATGGTGGATCTCATCACCTATGTCGACAGGATGCCGAGGGAAGGCGAGACTATTGAAGCACCTCGCTTCGAAATGGGTTTCGGGGGGAAGGGGGCCAATCAGGCGGTTGCCGCCGCCCTGCTCGGCGCCGAAGTTTCCATGGTCACCAAGGTCGGCGATGATCTTTTCGGGCCAAATACGAAGAAGAATTTCGAGCGCTATGGCATCGACACAAGCCATGTTGAAATCGTGCCCGGCGTCTCCAGCGGCGTGGCGCCCATCTTCGTCGATCCCAAATCGCACAATAGCATCCTCATCATAAAGGGAGCGAACGCGAAACTCGCTCCCGCCGATATCGACAAGGCCATGGACAAGATCCGCGCGAGCGATATCGTCATCATGCAGCTTGAGGTGGAACTGGAAACCGTGTATTACACAATAGAGCAGTGCCGAAAGGCGAATGTGCCAGTTATCCTCAACCCCGCCCCCGCCAACCCCGCTTTGGATATCGCCAAAATAGCGTCCGTTTTTCTCTTCGCGCCCAACGAAACCGAGCTCCAAACACTCACTGGTCTGCCTGCCGGAAACCTGGATGAAGTGAAAGCCGCGGCCCGATTCCTCCTCGCGAAAGGGCTTCCCCGCATCATCGTCACCCTGGGCGAAAAGGGCTCGCTGTATATTTCGCGCGAGGAGGAGCGTCTGGTTCCGGCATTCCGCGTGGCGAGCGTGGATACCACGGGAGCCGGAGACGCCTTTATCGGCTGCTTCGCCTCAAAATATATCGAGACGCGCGATGTCCAGAAAGCTTTGGAGAGCGCCAACAAGTATGCCGCGCTTTCGACGATGAAGAACGGAACGCAAAAATCCTTCCCCGACAAGGCAACCTTCGAATCGGCTTCCTTCTAGTCGCGTCAGGCGCTTCCGGGTTTTCCGTTTTGCTTGCGCCCGGAAGCGCGATGGAAGCTATTTGTTAAAGCTAGTACAAAGCTGCGTATTATTGATCCTATTTTGCACAAATATTGCTTGACATTTAACATACCGCTGCCTATGATTCAGGTTAAGGATGGAATAGTCGTATTCTGGTTCGCCGGGAGAAGGCTGGAATGCTAAAATTCCAGCGCGCTTCTTGCGAGCGCCCTTCCACGGATTTATACTTGTTTTTTCGGCTTCGTGTTTTTTCGGACCAAGATTGGCACGGTGAGTGTTTGGACGAAAAATTTGGATATAGGCAGTTTCTAGGAGGAGATATGGCGGAACGATCGAATGACGCGCTCGGGATGATCGAAACCCGGGGATTCGCGGCGATGGTGGAAGCGGCTGACGCTATGGTAAAGGCGGCGAACGTGGAGCTCGTCGGCTTCGAAAAGATAGGCGGTGGCTACGTGACGGCGATCGTGCGCGGCGATGTCGCCGCATGCAGGGCGGCTGTCGACGCGGGCGTACGCTCCGCCGAGAAGGTCGGGGAAGTGGTTTCGACCCATGTGATCCCGAGACCGCACGCATCGGTGGACGCGGCTTTGCCCCTTGGCAGGCCCGGGACGGAGGCATAAACCATGGCAGTAGACCTTAGAACCTATGTATTCCTCGATTCCCTCCAGCTCCAGAACGCTTCGTTCATAGCGACGATCAGCAAGGGCTACTACCCGATCGGCGGGCAGGCTTGCTGCGTGATCGAAATCTCGCCCGGCATCGAGATCAACAGACTCACCGACATCGCCCTCAAGGCCACTAATGTGACTCCTGGGCTGCAGATCGTCGAACGCGCCTATGGTCTCCTCGAGGTGCATTCCGATAGCCAGGGCGACGCCCGCATGGCCGGTGAAGCCGTGCTGCACGAACTCGGCATGACCGAGGAAAGCAGGCTGAAGCCCCGCGTCATGACTAGCCAGCTGATAAAAAACATTTCGGACCACCACGCCCAGCTCATCAACAAGGTAAGGCATGGGAACATGGTCCTGAAAGGCGATACGCTTTATGTGCTCGAGGTGGAGCCGGCGGGCTACGCCTATTTCGCCGCCAATGAGGCGGAGAAGACTTCCGATGTCAACATCATCGAAGTCGTGGGCTTCGGAGCCTTTGGCAGAGTCTACATCGCCGGAGCGGAAGCCGAAGTCATCGAGGCGAGGAAGGTGGTCGAAGCCAGGCTCGCTGGAATTGGCGGCAGAGTGCTCGCGGCCAACGCTTCGAGGATTTGAGCGATTCACGGATCCGCGATGGGATGCCCGATGGAGGCAGACGCGGAACAGGCGACCGATAAGGAGAAAACGAAATGGCAGATACGAACGACGCGCTCGGCATGATTGAAACCCGCGGTTTCGCGGCGATGGTGGAAGCGGCCGACGCTATGGTGAAGGCGGCGAAAGTCAATCTCATCGGTTTCGAGAAAATTGGCGGCGGTTATGTGACGGCGATCGTTCGCGGCGACGTGGCTGCTTGCAGGGCAGCCGTTGACGCGGGCGTGAGATCGGCCGAAAAGGTCGGCGAGGTTGTTTCAACGCACGTGATCCCGAGACCGCACGAATCGGTGGACGCCGCACTGCCTCTCGGCAGGAAGCCCGCCGCTTCTAAAAGCAAGAAATAAAAAGGGAGAATCCCGATGGTACTCGCGCGGGTGAAGGGGACGGTTGTCTCCACGCATAAACCTTCCAGCATGGAAGGACTCAAACTCCTCCTCCTCGAAAAGATCGACCCCGTCAGCATGAAGGGGAAGGGCGATTTCGTGGTGGGGATCGACAGCGTGGGGGCCAACGCGGGCGAGATCGTATTCTACGTGACAGGATCGAGCGCGCGCATGACGGAAACCACGAAGGGAAAGCCTTCGGACGCCACGATCATCGCGATCGTGGATGTCATCGAAAAGGACGGCGCCTTCACCTACCAGAAGGCGGCGGTGCAGGAATGACCCTGGCACGAGTGCGCGGCACTGTCGTCGCGGACCAAAGGTCGGATGGCGTCGAACATCCGCGGTTCCTCCTGGTCGAGGAATGCGACCAGTCCGGAAAGGGCAAGGGCGATTTCCTGGTCGCTCTGGACATGGTGGGCGCCGATAGGGGGCATCTCGTCCTCCTTGCGCAGGGCAGTTCCTGCCGCTGGACCTACCTCACGGAGAACAAGCCGATGGATGTCCTCGTCATCGCGATCGTCGATGCGATCGATCAGGGCGGCCTCGATGTCTGGAAACAGGAGTGAGGGAAACGAGCATGGCTAATCTGGCTGATGACATACGTTTGGTCGTGGAACAGGTGCTGAAAAGCCCCGACATTTCGGCCTTGCTCAACGGGGTGAATCCCAGTCCGGTGATCGCGCCTGAAAGCGCCGCGTCGGCCTCTGCCGCCGCCTCTGGCGCGGGCATATTCCCCGACCTGGATTCCGCGGTCGCCGCGGCCGCGACAGCCCAGCGCGAGCTTGTGGCCTTGCCCTTAGAGACGCGGAAGGCGATGATCGCGGCCATGCGCCGAGTGATCGTGTGGAACAACGCCGATCTTTCCGCCCAGGCGGTTACCGAAACAGGATTGGGCAACGTCGCCGACAAGCAGATCAAGAACGCCCTCGCGGCGAACAAGACGCCGGGCGTCGAGGATATCGAACCCTCAGCCAGCACGGATGAGCATGGGCTTACCCTCACCGAACACGCGCCATATGGCGTGATCGGGGCGATAACGCCGGTGACGAATCCGATAGCGACGATAACGAGCAACGCGATAGGCATGATAGCGGCGGGAAACAGCGTGGTCTTCAATGTCCATCCCAACGCCAAGGCCATATCGTGTCGTCTCGTCAGGATGTTCAACGAAGCGATCGTTTCAGAAGGCGGCCCTAACAACCTCCTCTGTGCCATGGGCAATCCCACGATAGAGTCGGCCAGCGCCCTCATGAAACACAAAGGCATCGCCCTTCTCGTCGTAACAGGTGGGCCAGGCGTCGTGGCCGCGGCCATGGGAAGCGGTAAAAAAGCGATCTGCGCGGGGCCGGGAAATCCCCCCTGCGTGGTCGACAGCACCGCCGATATCGTCAAGGCGGGCAGGGACATCGTGGCTGGCGCGAGTTTCGACCACAACATTGTCTGCATCTGCGAGAAGGAAGTTCTCGTCGTCGAGGCGATCGCCGATCGGCTTAAGGAAGAGATGAGGAAAAGTGGTGCCTTCGAACTCACCGGGCCGCAGATCGACGCCGTCACCAAACTGGTGATCGCGGAAGCCGGCGGGCCGGGGAAAGAAGGCAGCCCCAACAAAGCATACGTGGGGAAGAGCCCTCACTACATCGCGAAAGCGGCCGGCATAGAAGTGCCCGCCACGACAAAGCTGCTGCTCATGGAAGTGGGGCGAGAACACCCCCTCGTTTGGACCGAGCAGCTCATGCCCGTCCTCCCCTTGGTGAGGATGAAGGATGTGGACGAAGCCATCGATTTCGCCGTCCTCGTCGAAAGAGACTGCAGGCACTCGGCCATGATCCACTCGCACGACATCGACAAACTGTCGCGCATGGCGAAAGCCATGAACTGCTCTCTTTTCATTAAGAATGGTCCCTGCTACGCGGGACTCGGGCAGGGCGGGGCGGGCTACACCTCCTTCACGATCGCGAGCCCAACGGGCGAGGGCATCACGCGCGCTCGAACCTTCACGAGGGAAAGGCGCTGCACGCTCGTCGACGCCTTCAGGATCATATGAGGAAAACGCCATGAGACTTGGGAAAGTTGTCGGCAGAGTGGTGAGCACTAAAAAGCTGCCCTGCCTCGATGGTTTGACGCTGCTCCTCGTGCAGCCGCTCGACCAGCATAAGCGGGAAGAAGGCCCCGTGATTGTCGCCTTCGATACGGTGAAAGCCGGCGAAGGAGACCTCGTCTTTTTCGAGGGCGGGAAGGAAGCCGCCCAAGCCAACCCCAACGGCTGGTTCAATCCCGCCGATGCAGCCATTCTCGGAATCGTCGACGCGGTGAACGCGGAAGAGGCGGTATGATAATCGGCAAAGTTGTGGCCAGCGTGGTTTCCACCGAAAAGCACCCGGATTATGTGGGGCACAAGCTTCTCATGGTTCAGCCGCTGGACGCGTATGGAAAGGCTAAGGGCAAGACGGTTCTCGCCGTCGACGGCGTCCAGGCGGGCATCGGCGATCGAGTGCTCCTCGTGGACGAGGGCGGCTCCGCCAGGAGCGTCATCGGCGACGAAGGCGCGCTCAGGATACGGACGGCAGTTTGCGGAATCATCGATAGAATCGACATCGAGGAACATACATGAGCGAGGAAAACGAAGGCGCGGCGACCGATCTCGTCCGAAGCGTCGCCATCGGGGCCGACCACGGCGCCGTTGCCCAGAAGGAAATGCTGGCGAACTATCTCGAAATTCTCGGCTACAGGGTCGTGAATGTCGGATGTTTCGGAACCGATAAGGTCGACTATCCGGATATCGCCGCGGCGGTATGCCGCAAAGTAATTTCAGGCGATTGCGAGCGCGGCATCGTCCTCGATGGTGCCGGCATCGGTTCGTGCATGGCGGCGAACAAGATCAAGGGAATCAGGGCCGCTATGTGCTACGACCTCAGGACCATCGTCAACAGCAGGGAACACAACAACGCCAACGTCTTGAGCCTGGGCGGGCCCCTTCACACGCCGGACCAGCTCGCTGAAATGGCGAAAGTCTGGCTGGAAACGCGTTTCGCGGGCGGCCGCCACATAGTGCGCGTAAACAAGATCATGGCGCTTGAGCGAGGAGGCTCAATACACTGATGGACCAGAACCAAATCATACAGAAGATCGTCGAGGAAGTCCTCGCCAGGATGGGACCCGCGGCCGCTCAGGCTCAAGCCACGGCCAAAGCCGAGACTTCGGTCGGCAAAGCGACGGGATCATCGGTCCCAGGAGCGACTGTCTCTGGCGGTGACGCCATCCTGCCCTCCGATCTGGCGAAATATATCGACCATACCCTGCTCAAGCCCGACGCCTCGGTGGAACAGGTGGACGCGCTCTGCGACGAGGCCGCCAAATACCACTTCTATTCGGTTTGCGTGAATTCGTCCTGGGTGGAGCACTGCGTAAGACGGCTGGGCGGCACGGGCGTGAAAACCTGCGCCGTCGTGGGTTTTCCTCTCGGGGCCATGGATAAGCGCGTGAAAAGTTTCGAAGCGCGGACCGCCGTGGCGAACGGCGCGGCCGAAATCGACATGGTGATGAATGTGGGCGCGATGAAGGCCAAGGACCTGAAGACCGTGCGAGAAGACATGCTCGCCGTGCGCAGGGCCTGCCGCTCCGGCATCGTCCTCAAGGTCATCCTCGAAACCTGCCTCCTGAACGACGAGGAAAAAGTCCTTGGCTGCCAGATGGCTAAGGATATTGGCGCCGATTTCGTGAAAACATCCACGGGCTTCAGCAAGAGCGGAGCCACGGTGGCCGACATAATTCTCATGCGCAGGACGGTGGGCCCGAAGATGGGCGTGAAGGCGGCAGGCGGCGTGCGGACATTCGAAGACGCGGTCGCGATGATCAGAGCAGGCGCCACGAGGCTGGGAGCGAGTTCGGGCATCGCCATAGTCAGCGGACAGAAAAGCGGCGCCGATTACTGAGTCGGCCTCGCGCTTCCCGGCGAGGGGCGGCTTCGGCTCGCCCGCGCGTTTCAGCGCAACAACTTCAATAAATTGCTGATCCTGCGCCCCGGGGCGATGCCCTGGGGACAGGCCCGGCTGCACCCGAAAAATCGTTCGCATTTCCGCGCCCCATCGGGCTTCCCCGCGAAGGCCAGCATCTCGGCGGTCCTCGAAGGGTCCTTGCCGAGCTCAATCTCGGCGGCCGCCAAAGCCGCGGGGCCTGCGAAGTCCCTTTCCACCGGACAGGCGGCCACGCAGAGACCGCACTCGATGCAATCCTCGAGGCGCCGCGGCAGTTTCTCGATATCGGGAATTTCCAGGAAAGCGGAAACGGAAGCCTGAAGCGATCCGGCGGCCTGAAGCGAGCCAGGGGCACTTTCGTCGTCGACTTCGCGCAGATACCCCGTATCCGGCAGATTTTCGAAAAGGGCTCCCGGCCAGACGGCGATTCCTTCAAGCGACATCGCCTGCCTCAATGGCTCGATGATTATTTCCTCTCCCTCGAAGTCCCCCACCTTTGTGAGACACATAAGCCTCGGCTTGTCGTTTATCATCGCCCCGCAGGTGCCGCAGGAACCGTGGTGGCAGGAATGGCGGTAGATGAGATCAGGTTTTTCGCCGCCGCGGATTTTCTCCAGCCCGTCCAGGACTGTCCTGAAGGGTTCTAAATTCAAGGAGAACCTAGATTCTGAATGGTCGTTTTTCAGGACTATCACGATGTCCATCAGCGGGCCTCCCGGAAATATTCCCGCCAGGAGGGCAGGGCATAGAGGGAGGTTCTGCATTCAGTTTGTATGCCCAATTTCGCGCATGCTTGATCGGCCGCCTTCTCGGCCATGGCTCGCAGTACGGTAGCCTTGCCTCCGATGACGCTCGCGAAGCCCGCGATGCCATGCTCCGACTCATGGTCGATGACGCTGAAGTCCCGGCTGAGCGAGCGTCCCTCGACATCGCCGGCAGCCAGCGAATCCTTCCCCGCCAGAGGCCTCGCGGCGGCCCATGCGGCGTAGGTGGGCATCGACGCGAAATCGGGCAGCATCTCGGCGCCTGCGCCGCGCAGGAACTCGATATCGGATGCGGAAGGAATGATCCCTTCGGGGTTTCCGGCCAAGGCCAGGGACTGGGTCGAGCCGATTATGGAGAGACCGCGCTGCGGCACAAGGATGTCCCCGTCGCCGGGAGGGCGCAGTCGGCTTATGACATGATTCACGACGCGGCCTTTCACCGCGAGCATCGTTCCCGGGGCGAGGGTGATGGATATCGAGATTCCCGCAAGCCGGGCGATCTGGCCTGCCCAGGCTCCTGCCGCGCTCACAACATAATCGACCTCGATTCTTTCCTCGCGACGATCGGGCCGCGCAAGATTCCTGGCGATCACCGCCTTCATTCGGCCCGCGGAAATTTCCAAGCCTACCACCTCCCGCCAGGGGAGTATGCGGGCGCCCAACTCCACCGCGGCCGCGAAGAACATCATAGGCAGTCGGAATGCGTCGAAACTGCCATCGGGCACTAGAACCGCCGCTTTTACCGCGCCGGAAACGGCTGGCTCGAGGCGAGCGAAGTCCGACACGCGCATCTGGTGGGAAGGGATGCCGGCTTCGGCGCAATTTTCGATGAATTTCCGCCGCAGCGCCGCTTCCTCGTCGTTCAGCGCGACGAAGAAGCCGCCGTTGTATTCGATGCAATCGCCCGCGATGCGCGCGAGGGTGAGGCTCTCCTCATAGCATTCGCGGGCTATACTCTTGTCGTTCCAGGCATAGCGGGCGCCGCAATGCAGCTGTCCGTGATGCCTGCCTGTCGTTCCCGAGGTAAGCTCGCCTTTTTCGAGCAGGATGACATCCAAGCCGCGCTGGGCAAGATCGTAGGCGAGGGCCGCGCCTGTGCCGCCGCCGCCGATGACGCAGACCTTCGCCCCTTTCTTTTTCACTTCACAGCGCGCGAGAGGAAGACTCTGTGTCGCGAGTCCTGCAAAAGGAGCTTCCATGATGAGGCTCAAACCGGCGCGCTGAAACGCTTGACCTTCTTGGTGGTCGTCATTTCGAGCGGTTCGCGCAAGGTTGTGACCCTGGTGATTTTTTGGTAGGGGAGGAGCTTCTGGTTCACTTCCTCGACGATTTCCTTCATTCTGGCATCGGCGGCGGCTTCGGCCGAAACGGCCGTATTCGCGCCATCGTCAGCCAGCTTCTTCATCCAGTCCGGTTCCGGGAAGATGAGGGCTTCTATCTCCTCCGACACGCTTTCCTGGTCCTTGTAGTATCCCTTCACCAGAATCTGGTCGATTTCAGGGAATAGCTGGAACCGGTTCTCAATTTCCTCGGGATATACATTCTTGCCGCCCTCGGTGACGATCATGTTCTTAGCCCGCCCGGTAAGGTACAGATAATTCTCTTCATCCAGGTAGCCGAGATCGCCCGTCTTGAGCCATCCATCGTCGGTGAAGACCGCGGCCGTTTCCTCCGGCATCTTGTAGTAGCCGCGCATGACCATAGGACCTTTTACAGCTATCTCGCCGATCCCATCCTCGTTCGCGTCGAGGATCTTCATCTCGGCCTGGGGGATTACCTTGCCGACGGAGGTCACCTTGTAGTGCTCGACTGGATTGAGGGTCAGGATGGGCGAAGTCTCTGTGAGCCCATAGCCCTGAACAAAGTCGATACCAAGCTCGTTGTACTTCCGGAATACGGATGGGGCGAGGGGACCACCTCCCGATATGCAGATTCTCACCGTGGAGAGGCTGGCTTTGTCCAGCACTGAGTGGAAAAGCTTCTTGCCGGGATTGACGCCGAAGGTCTTCTTGATCGTTCCCGAAAGACCCATCATGCCTGAGATGAGCGTCCAGACGAGGGGCCCTTTTTCCTTCACGCCCTTGAGGATTCCCGCGAGAAGCTTGTTGAAAAGAAGGGGAACGCCAAGGAACATCGTCACCTTCGCTTCCTTGAGATCCTTGAGAATTTGCTTGACCACCATTTTCTTGCCAAAGACGATTTCCGCGCCCGTGGATATCGCCTCGATGAATACGGCGAGCATCGTATAGGAGTGATGGATGGGGAGGAGGGCGTAAAAAACATCGGTGCTGTAGACATGGAGATTGGCTTGGGCGAGTAGGCAATCCGAGACGAAGTTTTTATGCGTAAGCATGACACCCTTCGGGATGCCTGTCGTGCCCGATGTGTAGAGGATCGCGGCGAGGTCGTCCTCGCTTGTTTCGGATATGGCCGCGGCGCTTGCTACCGGGGATGAAGCGACAATGGCAGCCGCGGTCAGCGAATAGATGTAGTTATCTCCGCCGGCCCAGAGCGAAATCGTCGTCGAGAGCCCGGGATATGCGGCTTTCAGTTCGGCGGCTTTTTCCTCGTCGACGAAGAGCACGGTCGAATCCGAGGCCGCGATCAGGTTAACCGTTTCATCCACGGTGAGCTGATAATCTATGGGAACGACGATTGCGCCGGCCTCCAGGATTGAAAGGTAGGCTATCGCCCATTCGGGGGAATTCTTGCCGGTGAGGGCGATTTTCGAATCCTTGCCTAGCCCGAGCGCGCGGAGGTAAGCCGAGACTTCGCGGACCTTGTCCAGCGCCTCGCGATAGGTGAGGCTTATCCTTTCGGGCGAATAGACGGTAAAGCATGGCCGATCGGGAAAGCGCTCGGTCGTTATCTTGAAGAGTTCCGCGAGGGTTGGCCACTCGCCCTTGAAAGATCTTCCCCTGAATGCGTCCAGGAATGCCCATGGTTTTTCGTTCGTCATAGTCATAGTATGGAATAAATTCCGGCCCTTGAAAAGCAGTGATGGAAGCTTTTCAAGGCGAAAGAAAGGCTCCCCTTCCATCACCGTGGGTTTTCCGCTATGCTGAAGAGATACATATCTTGAATCAACGCTCGGAGGGGTTTCATGAAGGCGATCGAACTGGCCAAGGCCTACGATCCTAAGAGTTTCGAAGACGCGATCTACGCCATGTGGAAGAGCGAAGGTCATTTCATGCCCAAGATCGAAAAGGGCAAGAAACCTTTCACGATCGTCATCCCCCCTCCCAACGTAACCGGCGTCCTCCACATGGGACATGCCTTGAACAACAGCCTCCAGGACATACAGATCCGGTACCGGCGGATGACGGGACGTCCCACGCTCTGGGTCCCCGGAACCGACCACGCGGGCATAGCGACGCAGAATGTCGTCGAGAAGAAGCTTCGCAAGGAAGGCAAGGACCGCCGGACCATGGGCAGGGAAGCCTTCGTCGAGGAAACCTGGAAAGTCGCGAAGGAACACAAGGCTTTCATCAACAATCAGCTCGCCAAGATCGGCGCGAGCGTCGACTGGTCCCGGGAACGCTTTACCTTCGACGAAGGCCTTTCCAAGGCGGTGCGCGAAGTTTTCGTCACCCTCTACGAGCGAGGGCTCGTCTACAAGGGCGAGTATCTCGTCAACTGGTGCACCTCCTGCGGCACGGCCCTCTCCGACGACGAGGTCGAGCACGAGGACGAGGCCGGGTCCATGTGGCATATCTGGTATGAGCTCGTGGACGGGCCTTGCCCCGAATGTCCTTCAGGCAGGATCGAGATAGCCACAACGCGCCCGGAAACCCTTCTCGGCGATACGGCCGTCGCGACCCACCCCGAAGATGAGCGCTATCGCGCCCTCGTCGGTAAAATGGTGAAGCTTCCCCTCACCGGAAAGACGATCCCGATCATCGCGGACGCCTATGTGGATAGAGCTTTCGGTACCGGTCTCGTCAAGATCACGCCGGCCCATGACCCCAACGACTTCGAGGTGGGGAATCGGCACGGCCTCGAGCGCGTCAACATTCTCAATCCCGACGGCACCCTCTCGGACAATGTGCCGGAAAAATACCGGGGGCTCAAAGCTCTCGCAGCCAGGGCTCTTGTCCTGGCTGATCTTGAAGCTCAAGGCCTCGTCAAATCCGAGGAAAAACTCGTCCACGTGGTTGGGCACTGCTACCGCTGCCATACCTCCATCGAGCCCTACCTTTCCAAGCAATGGTTCGTGCGGATGAAGCCTCTGGCGGAGAAGGCGCTGAAAGCCTGGCAGGATGGGGATGTCGCCTTCTTCCCGAAAAAATGGGAGCACACCTACAAGCACTGGCTTGAGAATATCCGGGATTGGTGCATCTCGCGCCAGCTTTGGTGGGGACACAGGGTCCCCGTCTTCTACTGCAGGCATTGCGGCGCCGTCCTCGTCGAGCGCGAGGATCCGACCTACTGCGTGAAGTGCGGCTCCACGGACATTTACCAGGACGAAGATGTTCTCGACACATGGTTCTCGAGCTGGCTCTGGCCTTTCAGCACCTTGGGCTGGCCCAAGGACACGGCCGACCTGCGTCATTTTTATCCCACAAGCGCTCTCGTCACGGCCTACGACATCATTTTCTTCTGGGTCGCCCGCATGATCATGGCCGGCATGGAGTTTACGGGCCAGAGTCCTTTCAGCGAGGTCTACATCCATGGACTCGTGCGCGACAAGCAGGGGCGCAAGATGTCGAAGAGCCTTGGCAACGGCATCGATCCTCTTGAAATCGTCGGCGAATACGGGGCCGACGCGCTCAAGTTCACCCTGGCGTACAATTGCGCGGCGGGCCAGGACATACTGCTTGACCGCGAAAGCTTCAAGATGGGCTCGAAATTCGCCAACAAAATATGGAACGCTTCCCGCTACATTCTCATGAACCTCGAGGGACGCGAGTTCATCGATCCTTCCTCCGTAACCTATTCCGAAGTGGACAAATGGATCCTCCATCGTCTGGATGAAGCGGCCTCGCAAACCGCGCTAGCCCTGGAATCCTGGCGCTTCAACGACGCCGCCCAGACGGTCTACGCCTATTTCTGGGACGATTTCTGCGACTGGTACATAGAGGCCACCAAGCTCTCCACGCGATTCGGGAGCGAGGCGGAAAAGGATAGGGCGACGACCGTGCTTCTCATGGTTCTCGAGGAATCCTTGCGGCTCCTCCAGCCCTTCCTGCCCTTCGTCACCGAGGAAATCTACGGCATGCTGCCCAACGCCAAGGGCAGGCTTATATCCCAACCCTGGCCGAGGCATGACGAAGCCAGGCTCAACCCTGGCCTCGCCATCGAATTCGAGAGCCTGCGCGAGCTGGTGACTTTGGCCCGCACGCTTCGATCGGAGTTCCAGATTCCCCCGGAAGTCAAAATGCCGCTTGAAATAAGGCTGGATCCCGGCTTCGCGGCCGCCGGCTTCTTGAAACGCGGCGCGCCTCTCGCGGGGCTTCTCGTGAATGGTCCGGAGCCGCTTTTCCTCAAAGCGGAATCGCCCAGGCCAGAGGGCGCGGTCGCGCTCGCGGGCAAGGGCTTCGAGCTTTTTGTCCATGTCAAAGACGTCGTCGATTCAGCAAAGCTGATCGCCAAGCTCGACAAGGACATTCAGCGCGAGTCCGCTTTCGCCTCCAAAGTGAGGGCGAAGCTCGCCAATCCAGCTTTCGTCTCCTCGGCTCCCGCCGAAATCGTGGAGCAGGAGCGCGGGAAATGCGCCGAAGCCGAGTCCAAGGTGGCGAAGCTTCGCCGCTATGTAGAGGAGCTCTCATGAATCCCGACGGGAGGTCAGGCACTCCGCTCGATGCCCAGGATTTTTCCGGCATGAAGCAATCCAGCCTCCCGCAGCGCACCGAAAGCGTCCCCATGGAGATGGACGCGATGCTCAAACTCAAGAACATGCACCTCGCTCCCTACATTCAGCTCGCTACCAGCCTCATAGGCAAGCTGAGGCGGAGCGGCGGCAATATGTTCAGGCATCAGCTCGACACGATGGCCATCCTGATGGACTACGGCTACATCGATTCCATTCTCCTCAAGGCTTCGCTGATCCATGATCTGCTCGAGGACGTCCCCGAACTGGACAGGGACAGCATCCTCTCCATCGACGAGGAATCGGCCGATGTCTACAAGCTTGTCCTGGAAGTGACGCGCCGGCCGATCGAGAACAAGATCGATTTTCTCGGCAGGATCCGCGATTTCGGCTCCATGCGCTCCAAAGTGCTCAAATCGGCGGATCGAATTTCCAATATGATAAGCCTCGGCTATGTCACCGACATCAATTTCATCCAACGCTATACCAACGAGACGGAAGATCATGTTTTTCCGATAGCCCGGCTTGCGGACGCGCGCATGCTCGCCGAGCTCGAGGGCCTCGTGGCGACTCGTCGCGAGTATCTCGCGCGCAGATTTGAAATTTAGCGGGAAGCCCTCTTCCAAGGACGTGAATATGGAGCATGAAATGGAACCCGAGAAGACGACCGCCGAACTCGCGGCGGTAATCGATCATACCCTTCTCAAGATGGTCGCAACGGAAAAATCCGTCATCGACCATTGCGCGGAGGCGAAAAAGCATGGATTCGCGAGCGTTGTCGTCAACCCTTGTCACGTTTTGACCTGCGTGAGGGAATTGGCCGGAACGAACATCAAGGTCTGCGCCATGGTCGGTTACCCCCTCGGGGCGACAACCAGCGAAACGAAAGCGTTCGAGGCCCGCCAGGCGGTAGCCCTCGGCGCCGCTGAAATCGACATGGTCATCAATATCGGATTGGCGAAGGCGGGGAACTGGGCGGCGGTGGAGAAGGAAATAGCGGCGGTCGTCGCTGCCTCGGCCCCCGCTCTCGTCAAGTCCATCATCGAAACCTGCTATCTCACCGCCGAGGAAAAAAGGAAGGCCTGCCTGGCCGCGCAGGCTGCAGGCGTGAAGTACATCCAGACGAGCACGGGCTTCGGCACGGGAGGGGCGACGGCCGAAGACGTAGCCCTCATGCGCTCAGCGGTAGGTCCTTCCGTCAAGATAAAAGCTTCGGGTGGCATACGGACTCGAGCGGACGCGATGGCGATGCTAAGCGCGGGTGCCGAAAGGATAGGCGCCTCGGCCGGGGTTGCGATTGTGGCCGGAAACGAGGACTGAACCTCGTTCGAAAGCCAAAAAATTATTGACAACCGCAGCCCTGGGCCTTACTATTGATTTTGCGCTTTATGCCGGCCATTAGGGCTGGGAATAGAGCGTTCCAGAGGTTTAAAAGGGAGGATCTTGCATGAAAAAAGCATTGTTCGCGCTTCTTATCGTCGCCCTCGTGGCGGCTCCCGCTTTTGCGCAATTTAAAATCGGTCTGGTGACCGATGTCGGCGGCATCGACGATAAATCCTTCAATCAGGGAACATGGGAAGGTATCGTCCGCTTCGCCCAGGACAACAAGCTTCCCAAGGCCAACTACAAGTATTTGCAGTCCACGGCCGAAGCCGATTACGTGCCCAATCTCACCACCTTCGCCGACGAGAAACTCAACCTGATCGTCGCTCCCGGATTCCTCTTCAACAACGCCATGGCCGAAGTCGCCCAGAAGAACCCGACCCAGAAATTCCTCATTATCGACTCCGTCGTCACCGACAAGGATGGCAAGAATCTTAACAACGTCGCCAACGCGGTTTTCGCCGAGCATGAAGGCTCCTTCCTCGTCGGCGTCGCTGCCGCCCTCAAGGCTAAAGCCGATGGCAAGAACACCCTCGGGTTCATCGGCGGGATGCAGTTCCCCCTCATCGAGAAATTCCAGGCAGGTTTCGAGCAGGGCGTAAAGGCCATTGACCCCTCCATGAAGATTTTCGTTGACTATGCTGGCGATTTCGCCGATCCCGCCAAGGGCCAGGCTCTCGCTCAGAAACAGTTCAACGCCGGCGCCTACATCATCTTCCACGCCGCGGGCGGTACCGGAAACGGAATGATCAAGGAAGCCAAAGAACGCTCCCAGAAGGGCGATATCCGCTGGGGCATCGGCGTCGACAAGGATCAGTACTCCGATGGCGTCTATGGCAGCAAGTCAGCCGTCCTGACCTCAATGATGAAGCGCGTCGACGTCGCCGCCTATGACGTCGCCAAGATGACCATGGCAGGCAAGTTCCCCGGCGCCCAGGTCCTGACCTTCTCCCTCGCCAACGATGGCGTTGGAATCCCCGCCAACAACCCCAACCTCTCGGCCGACATTGTCGCCAAGGTCAAGGAATTCGCCGCGCAGATCAAGAGCGGCAAACTCAAGGTTTCCGAGATTCCCGCCAAATAAGCGTATTTTGCATTTTCTGCGAACGAAGGCCGCCCGCGAGGGTGGCCTTTTTTTGCCGCTTGTCCTGCGTTCGGCCGAACCAGCCGCGGGAAAGGCGCTTGAACCATGAAGCGGTTCGCCAGCGCTCTGCCTGATCCGAACGCGATCGGCACTGGCGCGAAAAGCTTCCGCTGTGGTATACTAACCTAATAATCATACAGCAGGGGGCGCGAGGTGGCGTTCATCATCGAGATGCTCAATATCACCAAGGATTTCCCCGGAATCAGAGCCAACGACGACATTACGCTTCAAGTCGAGGAAGGGTCGATCCATGCTCTCCTCGGGGAGAATGGCGCGGGAAAATCCACGCTGATGAGCATTCTCTTCGGACTCTACCGGCCCGATCACGGGAAAATCCGCATCCGGGGAAAGGATGTCCAGGTAACCGATCCGAATATCGCCACGAAACTCGGCATCGGAATGGTCCATCAGCATTTCAAGCTCGTTCACAACTTCACCGTTACGGAAAACATCATCCTCGGCATGGAACCGCGGAAGGGACCTCTTATCGACATAAGGAGCGCCGAAGCGAAAGTTGAGGCTATCTCCAAGCTGTATGGCTTGGCTGTCGACCCGCGGGCAAAGATAGAAGATATCTCGGTAGGGATGCAGCAACGCGTCGAAATTCTGAAGATGCTGTACCGGGACGCCGAAATGCTCATTTTCGACGAACCCACCGCCGTCCTGACGCCTCAGGAAATCCACGAGTTGATGCAGATAATGCGGCGCCTCGTGGCAGAGGGCAAGACAATTCTCCTCATAACGCACAAACTCAAGGAAATCAAGGAAGTGGCCGATATCTGCACGATACTCCGCAGGGGAAAGCTCATCGGCACGATGAAGGTGGCGGATGCTTCTGAAGAGCGGATGGCGGAGATGATGGTGGGTCGTGAAGTCAATTTCCATGTATCGAAGAAGCTGGGGACCCCCGGGGATGTGCGGCTAAGAATCGAAAACCTCAACGTCAAGAACCAGAAAGGCCTTCTCGGCGTGAAAAACCTTTCCCTCGAGGTCAGGGCGGGCGAAGTGCTGGGTATTTGCGGGATCGATGGCAACGGCCAAACCGAACTGGTTCAGGCCATAACTGGGCTAACCAGGGCCGAATCGGGGAAGATATTTTTGCGGGACAAGGATATTTCCCGCCTTTCGATAAAGGAGAGGACGAGCCTTGGACTTGGGCACATCCCGGAGGACAGGCAAAAACATGGGTTGGTGCTCGATTTCACGCTTTCCGAAAATTTCATAATCCACAACTACTATGAAAAGCCATACGCCCACTGGGGCGTTCTCAATAAAAGCGCGATACGGCAGAACGCCAAACGCTTGATCGGGGAGTTCGACGTTCGCTCGGGGCAGGGAGGGGAAACACCCGCCCGTTCCATGTCGGGGGGCAATCAGCAGAAAGCAATCGTTGCCCGCGAGATTGACCGATCCCCGGAGGTCTTCGTCATAGCGCAACCGACGCGCGGTCTCGACGTCGGCGCCATCGAGTACATCCATACCCGCATCATCGCGGAGAGGGACAAGGGCAAGGCCGTCCTTCTCGTCTCGCTCGAATTGGATGAGATCATGGACATTTCGGACAGGATCGCCGTCATTTTCAACGGAGAAATTGTCGGACTCGTGGAAGCGAATGCGACTGACGAAAATGAACTTGGCCTCATGATGTCCGGGGCCCTCAGAAAAACCCCGAACAAGCAGCCCGATTCCAGCATACGGGGGATAGCATGAAAAAACGAACCGAAAAGCTTTTGCTGCCGCTTATCGCCGTATTCCTCGGCTTTCTCCTCGGCTCGATCGTCATCCTCCTTACGGGACGCTCGCCTCTGACAATGTTCGCCGCCATGCTTAAAGCAGTCTCAGGCATCGATCTCTCGACCGGCCAATCTTTCAATCCACGCTATATCGGCGAGTTCATAATCCAGTCCATGCCCATCATTTTAACAGGCTTGGCGTTCGCCTTCGCTTCGAGGACAGGACTTTTCAGCATAGGCGCCGAAGGCCAGCTGATGGTCGGCTCTCTCGCCGCGACCGCGATCGCGCTGATGGTACATGCTCCCAAGGCGATCCATCTTCCCTTGGTTCTCCTGGCATCGCTTGCCGCTGGAGCCATTTGGGGAGGCATCCCCGGCATTCTCAAGGCGCGGTTCAACGTGCATGAGGTAGTCGTCACCATAATGCTGAATTACGTCGCCCTCCATCTGAACAATTTTACCATCCTCAATATTTTCGGATCCCAGGACAGGGTCAAGACAGCCTTCTTCCCCGATTCGGCCCTCCTCAAGGATTCATTCCTGGAAGGAATAACGAATGGATCCCGGCTGAATTGGGGCTTCGTTCCCGTCATACTCGCCCTTCTCGTCTTTTCTTTCATCATCAACAAAACCACCTTCGGTTTTTCGCTCCGCGCCGTCGGCTACAACAAGGAAGCGGCCAGATACGCGGGGATGAAAGTGAACAGGAACATCGTTCTTTCGATGATGATAGCGGGAGCCTTCGCCGGACTCGCGGGAGCGGTCATAACCACCGGGACCTTCAATTTCGGCCGGGCTTTGCCCGCCGCCGAAGGCTACGGCTTCGACGGTATCGCCGTCGCGCTGGTGGGCGCCAATGAGGCGGGCGGAATCCTCTTTGCCGGCCTGCTTTTCGGCATGCTCAAGGCCGCGCAACCTCTCATGCAATCGCAGGGCATCCCCAAGGAAATCGTGGGCATCATTCAAGCATCCATCGTGCTCTTCGTCGCGATGCAGTACGGCATACAATTGATACTCGAAAAAATCAGCAAGAAGAAAGCCGAAGCGCTGGAAGGAGAGCAGCAATGAGAGCCACCCTGATCCTTGAAATGTTCCCGATAGCGCTGATGT